>Ga0265338_10000814_pt1 | contig 52509 bp, 37 predicted proteins | sample 42126metaG_FD_193579 | JGI IMG/M metagenome (GOLD analysis project Ga0265338, IMG submission 193579) | Rhizosphere microbial communities from Carex aquatilis grown in University of Washington, Seatle, WA, United States - 4-21-26 metaG | ecosystem: Host-associated > Plants > Roots > Rhizosphere...
CCCCTCTACGTGGCGGGCCCCTACAGTCGCTTCTTCACGACTCGACGTAACCTGTTCACGACCTCTCCTTGCCAGGGCAGCTCGGACGACGGAAACACCGTTGCGAAGCTCACCTTCTCGAACATAGCCTCCCTGCCTTCGCAAATTTCTCGTCGAGCCCCAAGGGCACTGATCCTGTTCTCCTATCCGGTCGGGACCACGACCTTCGCGGTGGACAATGCCATCGGAACCAACGACGCTCTTCAGCGGCCGCAGTTCCCGACCACGGGCGCGAACTCGCCCATGAAGGTTGTCGTCGAGGACCTGACCCACAATGAGGCCCTCGGCAACTCCTACATCAAGGCGTCTGACAACGTGACGGTCACGGCCATCTCGTCGGCATCCCCACAGACGATCACGCTCAGCGGCAACCCGTACTCAGGGTCTATCCCCGCAGGCGCCACGATCACGATGTCCCCGAGCGATGCAAACTCGATGCTCTCGAACGGCGATGACCCGCCCGGCAGCGGCGGTTACCAGATGGTCTACCAGTTTGGCAAGGACATCAACTGCGACCAGAACACCGGGGAGCTGCACTACATCACGCGCAAGTTCCCGTTCAACGGCATCCTGCCGACCATCATCGTCCCGAAGTTCTTCTACATATACCCGGTCGAACTGGGGGCATACGCGGCGTACCCCGCGACGACCACGGGCGATATCCTCCAGGTGTATGGCGCCAACCTGTTCGCAACGAACGTAGCCCCGTACCGTTTCCCCGCGCTGGACGGCAAGACCGTCGATGATGACGGCGACCAGGCCATTCCACTCGTAGGGCCCTTGTTCACGGGTGAAGTCACTTCGGCAGGTGGAGGCCCGCTCAATTCAGAGATCCTCGACATCAGCAACATGTCCTTGAACCTGGCGGCCACGTTCTCAGGAACGGGCACGATGGATGTCACGAGCCTCATCATCACACTCTCATCGGGCACCTTCCCGCACACCCCCAAGCAGTACGACCTCGTGCGCATCTTGACAGGTGTCAACGCCGGTTCGTCCTTCCATCATGTCGCCTCGGCCACCAGCACGGTGATCACGATCGCGTCCTCGGAGCCCTTCACGCACGACCCCAGCCCGTTCACGTTCGAGGTTGTGACCACGGGCAGCAGCATCGTCGAGACGAACACTGGCTCGGTGACGGGCACCGCCTTCACGGATAGTGGTACTCCGTTCGGGTCCTACATGCAGGGGTACACGATCGTCGTGACCTCGGGTCTGAATGCAGGGCTGCGTCGTCAGATCCAGACCTTCAACGCCAACAACAGCGTGACGTTGGACCACTCCCTGACAACAGACAGTCTGTTCTCGTACCGCATCGACAACACTCTGCCGACGTACTCGGATGCAGGCTTCCTGCTCGCGGACCTCCTGACAGCAGTGGCGCAGGAGCTGACGACCATCGGGACAACTGAGGATACGGCGATCACGCAGTTCTTCACGGACGCCTTCACGAACATCGTCGGGCCGAGCACGGGTACGGTTACTCTGCCGACCACCTTCTCGGACAGTGGCCAGAACTTCAGCTCGGTCACGACCTCGGACTACCTGTACGTGCCCACGGGTGCAAACGCTGGCATCTACCAGATTGCTAGCGTGAGCCCACCGCACGCCCTCACGACCACGCAGAGCTTCACGTCATCCGGGTCCACTCCCTACACGATCGTGAGCACCTTTGGGCTCAGCTACAGGACCTTGACCAGTGTCTTCGCTGTCCTTGCTCAGAACGTCACCTTCGTGGCTGCCACGGTCATCTGGGAGCTGCTCCTCACCACACCCGTGTCTGTCCTGAACGATGCCTCTGCGTTCGCTACAGCTTTGCAGTCGAGTGACCTCACGACGAGGTCTGTAGCGGTTGCGAATCGTCTGGCTAGCACTCTACAGACAATCGTGACTGTAGAGAGTGTCTTGACTGGCACGGACCGACTCTACGACGCACGCTACACTTGGATCGACGCCCGGATCGACCAGCAGAGCGGATTGCTCATCCAAGAGGTCGTAGCCCGGGTGAATCGCATTGCAGCGCAGTCGGCTATTCTAGGTCAGCTCCTTATGATTCTGGCAGTGGAGGCAGCATGAGCGACGAAACCAAAGCACCTGAGACACCGGAAGAGCCGCAAGTGGTCGAGCCAGAGGCCCCGAAGCCCCCTCAAGCGGAGTGGCGGTACAAGTCGGAGTTCGGCATCATCACGCACATGCGCACGATCATCAACGAGACGATCAAGGTCGCGCGCATGGACATCGATCGACAGCGCAAGAAGCTCAAGAAGCTCACGTACGGGGCCTGACACATGCCAGCTTGGGAAGCGTTTGCCATTCAGATCCCTGGCCAGGACCTCCTGGAGCCGGTGCGGAATGTCCTGGAGACGCTCCTGGTCTTTCTGGAAGTGCTCAAGACTATTCTTGAGACCGTCAAGGCGTTCCTGCTTGCCTTGCTGAACCCTATCGAGGCGCTCGTTAAGGCGCTCATATCGCTCATCGAGACGCTCCTCGAAGCGCTCAATCAGACGGGGTTGTACGCATACTTCGACGTTCCGGACCCAACGAAGGACCCCAACTTCTTCAAGTTCGTTGGGGGTTACCAGGCGTTTACGGGCCGCTTCAAAGGTGGTCTTCTCGACACACGGGACCCCAATCGTCCGCAGCCCATTTCAGGCGCCACCTCAAGCGGGTTCGTTCTTCTCGTAGCCGATGCCGTGGGTCCCGTGGGGCTCCTGAAGCTCATCAAGATCCTGCTCCAGTTCTTCTCGCGTGACTTCATCCAGCCGCGATTCGCAGCGCCGGCCAACGTCAAGATCCTTCCCATCGGCTCGAAGAACGAGCCCATCACGAATCTCGCCAAGGCTCTGTCGATTCAAGCGACAGGTGTATCCCTGTCGTGGACTCTTGGGGGTGGCATGCAGCCGCCCGATCCGGGGTTCAGCGATCTGGCGGGCATCGTCGCCAACGAGTTCATACCCCCGCAATGGCTCATCGAGCGCAGTTCGATACCTATCTACAACGACATTGACGTGGGCGCGAGTGGTGTGGGCCGCGTCACTGCGATGGTCCAGACTCAGCACGAGACTCGTGGCCAGCCAGGGCAGTTCTACACCCAGAAGATCCACTTGACCGATGACCACGGCGAGCCGGTCATCAAGTTCGACACTTACCAGACGCTCACTCTTGGGGATGATAGCGGTAACATCCTGACCACCATCCTCAATGGCATCATCGGGGAGCTGGGGTTCATCCAGTGGTACGACACGGAGAACATCCAACCGGACCAGGTCTACTACTATCGTGTCCGTGCGTACTCCGGGACACTGGACCTCCAGGGCACTGACCTCAACTGGGCTACTACGCCCTTGCAGAACCCCAAGACCGGCAAGTACTACCTCCCATGGCCCGGCACTGATGTAGTGACAGGCAGCCCGAGCGGTATCTTCCGTATTCGGGTTCCCAAGGTCATCCCGAACTTCGACGTCATCCAGAACCTCACGAACTTGTTCCTGGCGGCGTTCTCTTTGAACTTCCAGGCACCGGTCATTCAGCCAGGGCAGAAGGACGGCACAGGCGCAACGATCCCGCCCGATACCTTCGACTCGTCAGGCCTGCCCTCAGGAAGCACACCTGTATGGTCGATCGGCAAGGGTTCTCTCACTAGGTATGCGGGCGCGCTTGCAGGATTCTTGGCAGCCCCTGAGACATCGGCGGCAGAGGTCATCAACCTGAACGCGGCTATCGAGGCACTTTCTGCCAGTGCTACAGGGGTGCCAAACAACGACGGTGTGCAGGTGCAGCAGCCGTGGCAAAACCCAAGCGTCAAGTTCCAAGCGGGTCGCTTGGCGGGCATTGTTGGGTCGGCGTTCTTGGAGCAAGGGTACGCGGCAGCCTCTGGGTTCCAGCAGGTCATGCAGGGACCTTTCCCCCGTGGCCACCTCGTTCCGACCGCCAGAGCGATCGTGGCGTCCTCGAACCTGTCCCAGCTCGTCGCGAACATCACGGCAGTGGACTCGGACGGCAACTACACGCTCGACACGTTCCAAGGGTACATCGCGGCATACACAGACGCGAGCTGCCGCAGGAACATCCTGTATGCGGTACAGTACGTCACGAACTTCCTTCATGGGGGTGTGCCCCCTGATTGGATCAAGTTCAGCATCCTGCGGGATATTGTCCCATGGGCAGGCCAGATTCTCTACGAGCTGATCGCCAAGATCCAAGCAATCTTGGACGCTTTCAAGAGCATCTTCGCCGAGATCATCGAGTTCATCGAGGGTATTGAGCGTAAGATCACGGTCTTGGAGCAGTTCATTGAGTTCCTGATCAGCATCCTCAACTTCATCATCAGTCTGTCGGTCGGGTTCTACCTGCTCTCTGTCCAGAGCACTGGCGACATCTTCGACTGGTTCCAACAGATCGACAACGCGGGTGGTACACCCCCACCCAGCGGTCCGGGCGGCTACTCAGCCGGCATCGCGCTGGCCTACGTGGCTATCGATCCAGGGGCCTTCGCTACGGCTTTTGGCCTGATCTTCTGACGGAGTTCGTTTTCGTCTTGTAACCCCGTCTTGGCGTGGCATTCGACTTCCTGGGCACTTTCAACGCCTCTCAGTTCAAGAGGCTACAGGCGTTCGCGCAGGCGCAGCTTGGGGACATCCCTGGACGTTTGAACCACCTGGCGGCTGAACAAGCCCGGGTGGGGAGTGTTGTCTTCCAGTTCAACCAGTCCGTGGTGGTGAGCTATTTCGCGAGCCCCTCAGACTCGTACATTGGTCGGCTGCTCGCGGTCTACGAGATTCTTGGGGGTGACGCCTTCTACGACCTGCCCTTGCGTCAGGCCAAGAGTCAGGCCCTCTATCTCCTACCGGGGGACGAGACGCACTCCGCTCAGGTCATGAGCAACGGCCGAGTGGTGGGTACCCAGGGCCTCATGGATGCTGCCTCGGCCATACCCGTGCAGCAGATCCGAGACTGGATGAATGACAGCATCCAGTACAAGCGCGAGGCCCTTGAGAGGAAGATACGTCGCGCGCTTGACTACTCGGACCAGCTGGGCACGGAGATGGCGCTCCTCAACGTCATCCAAGGGAAGGACTCAGTAGACGGGTCACTGGCCAACCTGATCGCAGCCATCAATACCCTCATCACCAGCCAACAGTACCGCGCCATCGCCGATGACAAGGGCCAGGATCCGACCGGCAACTACGCCTACGCGCCGTACATCGGTCTCGAACCGGGTCCCAAGAGGACGACGGTCGATGGGTTCTACCGCACCTTCCAAGGCTATGTGACCCCCAATGACGGGGTAGACGGTACATGAGCTACGACAGGCAGATCGACCAGGTGTGCCCGCACATGGTGGTGAACGAGGGGCTCTTCGTCAGCCCTATAGATCACCAGACTGTGGTCCCGCTCAAGCCCATATCGAACATCGACTCTGTGATGATTCGATACAACGGTGCGTTCGAGATCCCATCCTATGGCGTGCAGGTCCCAGCCACGACACTCGGGACCGCGCAGGGGCCCTTCAACATCGTCACGGGCTCCAACGACACGATGGTGGTGTCGGTCAACCAGGGGCCTGACCAGGTCATTGTTGTCCCGGCTGCCAATCAGGTTCAGGCCAACCTACTCGCTGCGATTATGAACGCGCAGGTCACGGGGATGGCCTTCACGAGCACTGGGTCACAAGTGGGCATCCAGACGGCTGCCAAGGGTATTGGCGCAAGCATCTACATCGAAACGTCGAGTACGATGGCTGTCACGCTGGGGCTCACGACAGGTAGGGAGTACAGGGGGAAACAGACGGCACCCGGCTGGACGCTGGTCGTAGACCCATCAACCTCGGTCAGCCCAAGACCCACAAGGCTCATTGTATTTGACGAGCCGCTCAAGGGCTACAACGACTACGTAGAGGTCACGTACACGACGCAGTACCAAGACTGTCGCCGATGTGGGGGTCTGAATTACGAGAATGACTGGCGCTACGGCAACTCGGGTGAGACCGCCAATGTAGTGGACGAGGCACTTCTGATCCAAGAGATCCAGAAGCTTATGTTCACGCTGCGGGGCTCGAACTCGTTTGTTACCTGGTACGGAACTCTCATCCAGGACATGATTGGCAAGAAGATAGCCAACGGCTCTATCCTACAGAACCAGATTGTGACGGATGTCACGACGACGTTCACACGTTGGCAGTCCGTCAAACAACAACAGGAGACGGTCGTAGGTCAGTACCTCTCTGATGCAGAGTACCCCTATCGCCTCCTGTCCGCGATAGTCACGCAGAGCACTGCGGATCCAACGCTCATCTACTTGTCGATAACGGTTCAGAACCGCTCGACGAAACCGATCCAGCTCACTCGCGGCTTGCAATTGCCGCAACCTCTCAACCTGCTTGGCTCTACGGCACAGCAGGGGCTCATTCGGCAGTCTCTCAGCGGTTTCGTACTCACCGGGTGATCCATGGCCACTGCCCCCCAAATCGCACTCAGAAACGGAACCGGATACACGACGAACCTCGTGTTCACCACGAACGAGGACACGATCGTCATCACGGGTAAGGTCACGGTTGACACCGTGGCCATCCAGATCTCTGTGAACGGGTCCACCTTCGCGTCCGATCCGACCCTCATCTTCTTCGACCTACAGACCTTCGCTGTACCGAACCCGACGTCCTACCCGTCTGGGCTCGCGCTTCAGGTTGGCGTCAGCACCATCGCACTTCGAGCCATCGACGTCCTTGGTGCTGTGAGTGCGACCTCCACGGTGACAGTGACGCGTGTGCTCTCGACCAACGACGTTGTCACGCAGATTCCCACGGGTGTGCGTGTCGTCCGAGCCATGGATTCGGTGAGCATCCAGGCTGTCCAGCCGATCCTGATCTCGAACACGGCTCCTGTAGCCAACCCCTCCGCTATTGTCAGCAACCCGGCTACCCTTATCGTCCCGCCCAGCACGACGTTCCAGGGATTCAACTTCTACGCCTCGACGACACCGGGTGGCGCGACAGGGTACTACCTCATCAACCAGTCCCCAGTGACGACGCCCACGCTCTACGAAGAGGACGACATCACTTCGTCGCAGAGCATCGCCACATGGTCGAACACTACGCTCAAGAACGTTCGCATACAGGTGACCGAGACGGACAACTTCGGCAACCTATTGAACGTCCGCCTCGACAAAACGTACCCGGTAGCCAACCTTGCCCCCAACCTCAGGTTCACGGGCAACCTTCAGAGCTACCAGTTCAACAACTTCATCTCGTTCACGCACATTCGCACCGGCGGCACTGGGATCATCAACTCGGACCAGTTCTCGTCCATCGCTGCGACAGACCCCCTCTACTACGTCGTCACGGCTGTCTTCTACGACAGCACCCTCAACAAAGAGGTTGAGACGCCGTACTCGCAGGAGGTGCTGGGTTCGCCACTCATCATCAACACAGCCCTCCAGGACCTCCCTGGCCGTAAGGCGAAGCAGATCTCGATCGACTACATGACGGCCATCCAGAGAGTGAACGCCAGCGTTTCGCTCATCCCTGGGTCCACCACTCGCGATGTATCGATCAACCCGTTCGCAAGCGAAGCCGAGCGTCTATGGTTCTTGCTTGACTTCATTCACAGGGCGCAGAGCTTCCTCACGCTCATCCAGATCGATGACGCCAATGGCAGCGGAACCCCGGATGCTGTTGCTTCGAGCCCGTACAAGTCGGCGCTCATGGCCGCCATCGGGGCTACGACTGATGACCAGACACAGTCGCTCATCGACACTCAGTACGACAAGCTCGCTGCGAACGTAGACAAGACCCGGCTCGGAGGTGTGCCCTCTGTCGGCCAGGTGGTTCTCTACACGACAACCAAGCCTCTTCTGGACATCGTCATCCCGGCCGGAACGATCGTGACAGCTGCGGCGGACACCTCGCAGAACCTTCCTGCGTGGCCGTTCCTCATCGCAGGCTCCTACGTTCTTCCGGCCGATAACTCTCAGGCGTACTACAACTTCACGACCCAACGATACGAGGTCACTGCGAACATCGTAGCCACCCAAGCCGGCTCTGACGGCAACAGGTCGGCAGGCAGCATCACCTCGATCTCGGGTGTCGCTGGGGTGAACGTCGTCAACGACAACGCAACGGTCTTCGGTACGGACGTTGAGACCAACGAGGAGCTGGCTGCTCGGGCCATGCTCGGCTTCCAAGCCGTCGATACAGGCACTCAGGGAGGCTACGCTCTGACGGCAGCCTCGCAGATCGGCATCATCAAGGCGCTGGTGGTCAAGAGCGGCGATCCCCTCATGATGCGCGACTACGACCCCGTGCGTAAGAAGCACATCGGTGGCAAGGTCGATATCTGGGTCCAGGGCATCAACGAGCGTAACGTCACAGAGACGTTCGCGTTCACGTACCAGATCGCGCAGGACATCCAGGTCGAGATCATCAACATCTCGACCCTCATCTTCCAGGTGCTCGACTCCCGCGTCACCCCAAGCACCCCCATCACAGAGATCCTGAGCGGCTCTGGACAGGGAGTCTTCAATGTAACGCAGGGTCTCAGCTACGACCTCACTGGCGTCACGATCTTGAGCTACAACACCTTCCAGCTCAACGCTGCGCTGCTGGATCAGCCGGTGACGCATCTCGACGACATCATTGAGGTCGATTACCGCTTCCAGTCGGTCAACACCTTCACGTTTAGCTACCAGCCCGTGAGCCGCATCATCTCGGTTGTCGGAGAGGTCGCCGGTCCCCTCGACCTCGCGCACAACACCATCTTCGATCAGTCGGACGACCCCCTCATCACGGGTATGTCCACGATCGCAACCGACAACCTCACCCTCGTCCAGTACAACGGGATTCCGAGCGGCACGACCATTCAGGTCAACAACGAGACCCATGTCCTCATCGGGTTCTTCCTGGTGCCTTTGACCAGCGTCGGGATCAACACCGACACCATCAAGGTGTACTCGGCCGATCGCACCACCCAATACAACGGTCCGTCCTCGACCACCCCGGACTACGACATCATCCAGGGCACGCCCACGACGCCCGCTCAGATCACCCGAACGGCGACATCTACGATCGTCAGTGGTCAGACCGTGAGCGTGGACTACTCGCACGACGAGAACTTCACGGTCACGTACGTCATCAACGATCTGCTTCAGCAGCTACAGGCGGTCGTGAACAAGATGCGGCACGTCACGGCGGACGTTCTCGTGAAGCAGGCGATCGAGAACGACGTCAACATCGAGACCACTGTTCAGCTCAATGCGGGGGCCGGTCAGTCGAACGTGGATGCCGAGATCCGAACCGCTGTGAGCATCGTGCTTGATACGAAGCTCATCGGGCAGGGCGTCGCACAATCGAACGTGGACGCGGCCATCAACGACCAGTCCGGAGTGGACTTCAACGTGCTGCCGTTTGCGACGATGGCTTACGCGGACGGCTCCATCAAGCTTCGCGAGCATGTGGACTCCTCCTATGTGGCCGTGACCTCGCTTGACATTGGTGGCAACAACGCCTTCATCCTGACGGCCGCTCTGGAGAACCCGACAACGGACAACGGTGGCCTACCGACGCAGACGCACGGAGTTTTCCAGGACGACGTACAGATGACGAACGGGGCCTCTCTTGCGCAGGTCTGCTCTGGTCCGAACCAGGGATGGATCATAGGCAGCGGAGGAGCATCCATCACCGGGTACTCGGACGACGCCACGCTCATCGCTCAAGGCTTCACGACAGCGGCCGCCATCCTAGCTCAGCGCATCTTGTTGACCGCGAACCATGTGGTGGTGTCCCTGTCTGGCGCTGCAACCCCACCCGACGTGCCTGCGAATCACGTCTACACGGTGACGTACATCGTCTCGGGACAGACTGGGGCTCACGACATCACGGCAGCCCAGGTCGAGTACATCACGCTCGGGAACTTCAACATCACCTACGCTCAGGGTTGACCCATGCCCAGGTTCACCTACGACCCCAACCGGCTGAACAACACCGTCTCGCAGACGGGCAAAGAGTACAACCTCAGGCTGTTCTACAGGTCACAGGCCGTCTTCACGACCCTCATGAACCTGCTGCCGAGCAACTACCTCTCGGCGGTCGAGGGCCCGAACTACACCCAAGAGCTGAAGGCTGTAGCCGTCGAGCTAGCCAAGCTGGAGCTGGCCATGGAGGACGTGGCCGGGGACTACTCGTTCGTGGCCCCCACTTCTACGGCAACGTGGCTGACTTCGAACGGCTCGACCAACCCTGTTCAATCCTCGACGCGCTCTGACTTCCTCTATTCGATCATCGGCTACCTGATGGTCTTGAACGGCAAGATCCCGCCGACTCAGTTCACGGATGCTTCGTTCCGGGCGTTCCTTCTGAGCCTCATCAACATCTACTTCCAGGGGTCGATCCCGAAGTCGATGGCGGATGCCACGGCCCTATTCCTTTCCGGTCAGGTAACGGTCACTGAGAACTTCCTCCTCGTGCGTGAAGGCGCGGCGGGGCTCGACATCTCAGACGAGTTCGGGTTCTCGATCGACGTTCTGGCTCCGCCCGGAGGAGGCTTTCCGCCGAATGTGTTCAATTCGGACGCATCTCTGCGTCAGATCCTCGACATCGTACGCCCGGCACACACCCTCTACACGATCCGCTACATCTTCCAGGACACGTACATCCCAAACGACACTGCAAAGGTCATTCTGGACTCGATGAGCTGGGCCATGAACTCCTATTACTACGAGGACTTCCGCTCATATTGGGGTGGTATCGTGAACAGAGACAGACTTGGGCACAAGGTCAATCAAGCGGTCGTCGGAGAGAACCACTCTGACGACTTCTGAGTGTTCTTTTATGCGCCCACCACGCATAGGAGACGCGCGCATGCACATCGAAAATTCCGTGGTACAGGCCCGCGCCAAGCTTCTTGTCCACCAGGAGCGCCGCTTCTTCGACAAGGGGCTCGGATTGTGGGTCTACAGGCAGGTTGATGAGGATCAGGAGGTCTACAACCTGATCACGAACACTGGTCGCGTACAACTCCACACTCAGTGCTACGCGACGTCCGGCATCCTCACGAACGGATTCAACTACATCGCCCTGACCAACGACAGTGCGTCTCCTTCGGCCACCGACACGGTCTTGGCGTCGGAGCTGGCTGGCAGCGGCTTGACTCGAATTCAAGGAAGCGTGACGCTGGCGAGCGGTTCTGGCAACCAGACCACCATCTCCAACACTTTCACGTACACGGGTGGCTCGCAGGCAGTTCAGAAGACAGCGCTATTTACTGCCCTATCCGGTGGTGTGATGAACCACGAGATTGCCTTCTCCCAGCGCACGCTGTTCACCAACGACACTCTCGCGCTCACGTTCACAATCACGCTGGGCTGAGCCTGGCGGAAGATTAGATGGAAACCTTGGACACCACCTTCAAGCGGCTTCGTATCGACGCCCAGTTCGACGAGTGACCTATGGGGTTCACCGGCCAGCTGGGGACCGCTGACAGTCAGCCGGGTCAGCTCGAACCCGGCTCGGCTGGTTCGGGTGCTGTGCCCCCGGTTCTTCAGGCGATCCCTATCCTTCCGCCTGTTGCAGACCTGTCCGTTCCGCCGACCCACATCTACAAGGGGTTCGGAAACCCTGCACAACCGCCAGTCATCGTCCTTCAGGACCTGCTACCCCCAAGTACCGAGCTGCCTGTCGTCCCGCCGACCCACATCTACAAGGGGTTCGGCAATCCCGCCCAGTCCCCGGTCATCGTTACACCGGATCTGCTGCCTCCCAGTACCCAGCTCCCACCTCCGCAGCTGCTATTCGCGGGTGTTCCGCCGAAACACAACATCGTCAACGTTTCGGACACCGCTTCTGTCAGCGACGCTGTAGCGGCCATACACAGCACGGCTCAGTCGATTGCAGACACAGTGTCTGCGTCGGATTCGCTCGTGGCGAGCCACGGCTACCCGGTTCCGGTCACTGACACGATCGTAGTGTTGGACTCCGTCGCGAAAGCGTACAGCGCACGTCCTCAAGTTACAGACACCTTGACGGTCACGGATGGCCTGCAAGAGGGCGGAATTCAGAGGGTGTTCGTTTCGGATACCATCAGTGTGTCCGAGGGCATTGGCATCGGTGTCACTGCACATCTTCCGCTCAGCGAGACAGTGAGCCTCATCGAGAACCTCTCCATCAACGGGGTCATCTCGAACGAAACCCTCCTCACGGTCTCACTGTCAGGTGACTTTCGGGTGGATGGTGTCCCTGACTTGACGGGCTACACCGTCAAGTCAATCAGTCCCGGAGCGTTTCCGGTTGCACCCATAACTTCAATCCCTCTTGTCACCTTTATCGCATCCGGCTCGAACGCCACGATTCTGGATGCCTATACAGTGCAGATTCCGGGCGCTGGCTTCACATCCGGCAGCATCGGCAACTACCTGTTCCTCAGCAGTCCCCTCAACAACACCGGCTACATACGTGTCACGGGGGTCAACAGCAGCACGACCGTCACCGTAGACAAGCCCCTTTTGGTCGATCCCCACAATGGGTCCGTGCCTTGGACGCTGACTAGCCCCGTCAATGGGTTGTCGATCACGACCACCAAGCCGACGAACGGGGAAACCTATGAGTTGATCGTCAGAGGTTTGCTTGGTGTGTCAGGGGATCCTGTCCTGGTCACCGCAACCTACCAGGCGGTTTCCTCGAAGCCCAGGCTCCTATCCAGTCAAGCTCTGGGCAATGGCCAGGTGTTGCTCACGTTCTCTGAAACGATGCTCGAAGACCGGTTTCTTACGAGCCTATCGGAGTACAGCATCTCGGGACCCACCAGCGTCAAGATCGTCTCGGCACGCACGGTGGGTTCTACTCAGGTTGTCCTCCAGACACTCGGGCTCACCAGTGGGTCCTACAATCTGACCGTCAATGCTTCGGGTACGCCGCACGACATCGCTGGCAACCCGATCGACGCATCCTTCAATGAAGCGGCCTTCTCCAGCTCCATCCCCGAGTCGGAGGCATCGATCTTCACGGACTATGGACCTATCAGCCGTGCGCCCCTGGTCATTCAGACCGGCACGGGTGTGGTGTTAGTCAGCCCCACGACCATCACACTCACTGGCGGGACGCTCACCACTGCGGTTGTAGGGCTCTCTCTAACCCTGACTGGCAGTTCCAAGAACAGCGGAACGTACAGGATCACGTCTCTCGTGAGCGCGACGGAAGTTCGGGTTCTGGCCAACTTCCAGACGCCAGACTCGGCCACCATCACCTGGACGGTTTTCGATCCTAGAAACGGTCAGATCGCGGACGACCCCTCTGATGTCATGGTCACGGTCAACGGTAACCCCGTCACGGCGTTGTCGGTCATCGGTCTATTGGGACAGGTGGTCCTGCCGTCCGTTCCGGCTCCTACCGATGATGTTCAGATCAACTACTCGTGGGTGCAAAACCCCACGGTAGAAATGCGTCGTCTGAACAGCAAGGAGTTCCGGCTCAACTCGTGGAACAGGGACGTGGGGTACATACCTGATGCCAGCCGTCACCACTACCGGTACAACAACGTCCTGACCACGCCGAGCCTCTACGTACCGCTCGACATGCAGGCCACGCTGACGCAGCCGCTTCAGCGAGACCTCAAGTACCGCGCGTATGAGCGGGCCTACACGCCCGTGCTCAACGATCCGAACCTGCTCACGCTCAACACACCCAATCACCGCATCGCGTTCCCGCCGCTCTCAAGGACAATCAGCTCGACGTTCGTTTCCTACGAGGCCACGATACTGCCGGAGAACGATCCAGTGTCGCCCTGGACACGCATCGGTACTGGCACGACTACCCTCTCTCCGGGTCTACTGACGGTACAGACAACGACCCCAGGACCGTTCCCCACCGGCCAGCTCCTCTACTGGAGCCGTCCCATCGACCTCACCTTCCCGAACGTCTACGCGCAGGCGTGGCGTATGAACGTCACAGCCACGCCGACGACCGAGGGAGTCTTCACCGGCATCGCGGCGGGGTACTCTGACGAATCGGTTGCGGTTGTCGTGGGGTACCTGGTCAGTGGCGGTGTGAACATGCTTGGATTCCTGGTCCTGGGCGGGGGCAACGACCCCTCCGTTCTGTCGGCCTGGTCGGGTGGCATCGATGGCGGCGGCAACCCCACAGGAGCACCGGTCGCCTTCGACTGGAGCGTGATCCATAGCTACCGCATCTTCCGCAGCTTGAACGGCACGATCGGACTCTTCGTCGATGGGGATGTGACGCCCACGTTGCAGATCCTCGAATCGCAGGCGCCATACCTGGAAGAACTGACTGCCCCGTTCAACGAGGTCGAGGGTGCCTTCTGGGGTTCGCTGTCGCGAGAGGCGGCGAACACCTCTGTATGGGAGTTCGTTCTCTACGACATTCTGCCAACGAACCCGTACCAGACCGCGCCTTCGGTGTTCGTCAACTACGAGGCGAACACCCCGCCCGAACTCGCTTCGCAGCCTTGGACACCGATTGGGTCCGGTGGCACTGAGACGATCATCAACAACCTGTACCCCTTGCTGCTCGACTCGACGAGTGCGACCACGCAAGCAGCAGACACGACCTTGGGCCTCGTGGGCGGCGACTTCAAGGGCTTCGATCGCATCGAGCCTCTCCTTGCCGTCTCCTCTGACGTCATTCTCGACGTGAATGTGCAGTTGCGCACCTTCACGCACGGCATTGCGCCGAATGCGGTCATGGCCGCCATCGATGACGGCGACCGCCTCACTCAGCTCTGCTTCTTCCCTGATACAGCGGCCCCCAAGCTGAGCTACGGCGGCCGGTCCCTCCCGACAGCCTTCACACCCTACACGTGGACCTCGATGGGAGGGCAGACCGGGCAGATGTACGGTCGAACGCTCCGCATCACGGACACAAGTGTGACCGACGGCCTGGTCTACTTCATCGACGATGGGGCTCCCATCACGGACGCTACGAGCACGCCCCTTCGTGTGGTGTCCCCCAACTACGACTACATGTTGGAGTTCCGGGCTCGTGTGCAGTCGTTCACGCCGGACTCCGTGACGCACTTCTGTGGTGCCGATGCTGAGGTCTATGACGGGATGCGAAGCGTCGGGATGATGCTGACTCGGATCAGTGGCGTCCCCAACGTCTCTCTGCATTCGGACGGCACTTCGCTCGTCAACTTCCCGTTCAACTGGAACGACGGCAAGTTCCACACGTATCGTCTCGTCAAGAGCACGGGCGGCAACCTCGTCTCGCTCTTCATCGATGCCGTGTTCATCGGCTCTGAAGCCTACTCTTCGTTCAGTGTGCCAGGTGGGACCCAGACGGGTGTCGTTACCTTCGGTTCTTCCACGCCTGCAACAAACGGTGCTCTGTCTGTTGTGGATTGGGAGTACTGCAATGCCTGGCGCGTGCTCTCCTCGTTCAGCAAGTTCGTAGGCATTTGGAAGGGGTACGATCCGAACGCATTGACGGGCTACCACTTGCCCCTGAAGATCAGCGGTCCGTCCGCGCAGATCGCCAACAACGCGCTTGGGGATGGGTCCGCAGACTTCATCGCTGCGGGAGTTACGACAGGGGACCCTCTGATCATCGATGCGGGGTCCAACAAGGGTGTGTACACAATCACCAGCGTGTCCACACACACAATCACGATCGGAGCCCCGGGCCCAGTTCAGTTCCCGTCGTTCCCGACGACAGTAGCGTACCGGATCCCTTCGCAGATCGATTGGACGCAAGCACATCGCTACCGTGTCGTACGAGATCCAGGTGGCGGCGTGTCGGTCCTCCTGGACAGCACGAACTCCCCACCTCTCATCTTCATCGGGTACAACGATGTGGACCTCCCGTCGAGCCTTGTGGGGGTGCCAAGGATCATCAACAACGCTCTGCCCAGCATCACATGGGGTGCGCTCGATCCAACCAACATCTCTCAAACGGTCTGGAACTTCGTGCGCTACGGCATCACGCGCGCCCCCTCGGCTCTGCGCATCGTGCCCCCGCACGAGGTGCTCAACCAGCGGAACGTCATGGCGAGCTACGAGCGTCACCTATCGACGCTCCCACACACATTGACTGACTTCTGGAGTGAGTCGGAAGGCATCCCGCCCGAGCTGTACCCCGACTTCCTCAAGAACCCGGGCCTCGTGGCCTACACACTCCTCAACGAGGGCACGCCTCTTGTTCCGAGTACGCAGACCTTCGAGGTCAACACTCCAACGATCGTCAACGTCCCGATCTCCTCGCTCAACAACATCGCTGACGTTCTGAACACACAGTCTTTCGTTTTGAACGACGCGCAGTACAAGACTACGCTAGTGGTTCCCAACGAGGTGCTCTACAACTCGTTGTCCGTCATCGAGCGCGATACTGGCGCCCCGAACCTCATCGCAGACTTCGACGACTGGCTGCGGGATCTCGGCACGCTCTTCTTCCAGCAGACGGTGTGCCTCACGTACAACGCAGATGCGCTGCCCGAGCAGGACCCCATGGCCATCACCCCGTGGACCTACTACGCGCAGGATCACACGCACGTCAGCCGCTCTGTCTTCGCCAACGTGCTGACCTACGGCACGGACTCGACAGGCACCATCACGGCTTACAGCAACGCAACGCCCCTGCCTGACTCGATCGGCATGGTGACCCAGGTCACCTACAGACTGAAGCTCTTGAGCGACGCAAGCTTCGGGCTCGGGGACTCCCAAGTGCGCTTCGGCTTGAGCGCTCCCGGAATGACCCTGTCCCTTGGGTTCGTCACGTCCCCAATCGGCGAGCGCTATGTGCTTGTGTTCGATCAGAAGTCGAACACCATCGTGGGCGGTCGTCGCTTTGACTTCCTGGACGGGAGCTATCACACGTACAGGGTCGTTCGTGATCCGACAGTTGGCCGCGTCAGCATCTTCATTGATTCCTGAGCACAAGCATGCCCCAAGGCTTTTACGGTGATGACTTCTTCGCAGGATCCCCATACGGCGGGATCCTGGACCCGTTTGGGCTGTCCGTTGCCACGGCACCCTTGGGCACCACCGTACTTGTGACGTTCACGGACCTCCTGGACTACACGTACACGCCGAACACACTGGTCTCGAACTACAGCATCCCCGGGCTGACGATCCTCTCGATCGTTCCGCTCACGGCGTCCACGCTTCTGTTCACCACGTCGCCGCAAGCGAGCATCGTCTACACGGTCACAGCTACCACTTCTCGTGGGCTCTACGGCCAGCCGCTCGACCCGAGCTTGGCCTCGGTCAACTTCCTGGGCAACGCGCCCCCCGTGACGATGACCCCCGTGGCGGTCTCGCCTACGAAGGTGCGAGCGGTCTTCGCTCAGGCGATGCTCAACAACGCAGCCCTGTCGAGCCCCTCAAGCTACGCAGTGACGGACATGCTCGACAATCCGTTGACTGTCGTATCTGCGACGCCAGAGCAGCCTACGAACCCCGTATCCGTTGCTCTGGTGCTCTCCACACCGCTGGAGACCAACAACGCGTACCAGCTGACTGTATCAAGCATCGTGACAGAGACGTCTCTGTCCATTGTCCCGTCCACCGTGAAGTTCACGTGGGTGCAGGAGATGCCCAACCCAATCCTCATTCAGTTCGATGAGTTCACGGGGGAAGTAGCAGACAGCATCTTCGGCAACCCCAACGGCTTGGTGTTTTTCTCGCCGGCCCTCAACACATCGACCCCCAACTCGACCATCCAGGTGAAAGAGGTTGATGTCTGTACGACCGCTTTCGACACGTACACCCAGCCCCAACCGATAGACCCCATCCCGCTCTACACCTTCGGGGCGGGGATGCCTACGGGGAGTGTCCTTGGGCCCAACGGTGCGAGCCTATGGGCTCCGTTCCCAAGGCTGTTCGAGGCGCAGACCAACCTCTCGAACTACCAGGACGACGTGGCCGGGCAGGTCACGGATGGGATGGTCACGGCCATCTTCCAGGACTCGACCTGGAATCTCTCGTACGTCGCCCTCCTGAACAACCCGGCATTCCTGACCTTTAGGCCCCCTCCTGCGGCCGCTTTGCCCTACCCGCCGCCTCCGGCAACGGTTCCTGTCACGCCCGTTCTGTTCATCACGGCGAACAACCTCTCGCCTATCCCACCCGTGACGACGGAGACCATCCGCTTCCTCTCCTTCCAGCTCGTGGGCCATTCCACGATGACTGCAACCCTGACGCACGCTGTGGGACTGCATGCGTCGATCGTGGCCAACTCCTCCCTTATCAAGATCCCGCTTGAGATGCACCTCCTGGACGCCCTGGCGACCGTGGAAGCGCACGCCGACGTCAAGGGAGCCGGTGATTCGGACATCGCTGGGGGCTCCAGTCTGTCCGCCACCCTCACTGTAGGGCCTTAGCCGCTAGCCTTCTTATGCGTCCCCTCGTGGTGAACCCGCGAGGAGATGCACATGAAGATCGGCGAGGCTTTTCGACGTACGGCCAACGCCTTCCGCTTCGCACTGAGTCCCAAATTCGAGGAAGACCTGCGCGGCAAGATCAAGGGCGAAGTCTTCTTCACTCTGAGGGACGCGCGCACCGGCGAGATTCAGGACTACAGACACAATCTGGTGGTCCTCGATGCGTCGATCCTCATCGCTCGGCTGATGAAGGACAACGCCGAGCCGCCGAACGGTGTCTTCTGTTTGGCGATGGGCACCGGCGGTATGGGGTGGAACCCCATGAGCCCCCCAGCCCCGACGAACACCCAACGGGCGCTCTACAGTGAGCTGGCCCGGAAGACATTCGCCTCTACCCAGTTCATCAACGCGGGCGGCATCCCGGTCGCCATCCCTACGAATGTCGTGGACTTCACGACGACTTTCGCAGAGGCGGAAGCAGTCGGGCCCTTGGTCGAGATGGGGTTGCTCGGAGGCAACGTCTCCTCGAACCTCAGCATCCGCAACCCGGTGTCCCCTCCCAACGGTTCCTATGATCCGACGGTGGACCTCACTCAGTTCGAGACACTGGTGAACTACCTCACATTTCCGGTCATCAACAAGCCCGCAACCTCGACGCTCACGATCGTGTGGCGTCTGACCTTCTGAGGAGCGCCAGATGACCAAGTACTTCGGCCCTACGACGAGCGGCTACCTCGACCCGACCAACCGCGCTTGGGAGACGGTGGTCTACGAGGCGGGCAAGCCTGTCCTCGACGTCGAACTCAACCTCGAACAGGACATCGACGGCGGGCAGGCCGAAGCTGGCCTGCGCATCATGATGCCCTCGGGGTGGATTGCGGATGACTTCACGGGGTCGTCCAGTCCTACGGTGGGGATCTTTTCGGGTCCCACAGCAGGCACTCTCTCTGGCACCTTCAATGTGTCCGCCAGCTCCTCTGTCACGGCATCCGTGTCGCAGACAGGGTTTCTGTTCGCAGGCGACATCATCACGTTCGCCTCGCAGGCTGGGGTCTACTACAAGCTTCTGACCGTTTCGGGTACAGCACTCACGTTGACCTCGGCCTATACCGGGACTCCGGCTGGAGCAACGACAGCTACCTTCGAGGTCCCCAACGCTATCCAGATCCCGAATAACCTCACGGCGCATGTCAATGGCTGGGCTATCAACATCGCGAACACAAACGTTGCGAATGCTCCACCGGCCGTTGGTCTGAACCAGATCACACTGCCGGCTCCGCCATCGGGCGCGGGCGTGCTGCGTACGGATGTGGTGATCCTTGAGGTCTGGAGGTTGCTCCTTTCGGCGGCGCCCAGCACCGTGGGCAAGAGCCCAGCAGCCCGCATCTGGCAGTACGGCAACGTCAAGATCGATCCGGCTCGCGACTCGTCGCTCAACTACGCTGACGACATCGAGAACTCGAACGTCGGCTCTGAGACGACCAAGCGAGTCCAGATCCAGTACCGCCTGCGTGTTGTGTCCGGGATCAATGTCTTCGCGTACCCCTACGCGATGGACGATCCGAGCATGCTGGCCAACACAGTGCCGGCAAGCCCCACTGCTCCGGACGGGACCGTCACCTCCTTCGCTTACGCCAACGCGGGCGGCAGCGGTGACCCTGGTCTATGGGTCGCGGGAGACGGCAACCCTGCCAACTCGCTCGGCACGGTCGATGGGTACATGTACGCCATCCCGCTCATGGCTGTATTCCGGCGCAACTCCACGGCCTTCAACCGTCTGACCAATCAGAACGGCGGACAACTCTCCCCGGCAGCCTCGGATCGTCCTGACGGCCTTCTGACGGACATCATCGCGGCACGAGACGTTGTGGACATGCGGTTGGGGGTCTCTCCTGTCGGTTGGAACTACCCCGAGGTCCTCGACAAGAACCTGACGTACCTGCTCGACAACGCTCTCACAACTGACTGGATGACCACCTCGTACGCAGGCGGCATGAACGGTCCAACGGTCCTGTGGGGGGACGAGATCGGGGAGACTTCTGACGGAACGGGGCCGCTCATTGGCGCCTTCGATGCTGTTCGTAGGACCTTCTCTGATCGACCCATCTGCGAAGTCATCACGGTAGCGGTTGCGGAGCCCGGTGGAGGCTGGGCCAACTCAACGATCACGGTGGACTTCACGTCGCTGGCGGTGTACCCGTACACCGCTTTCAACTGGGCGGCCTCCGCCGGGAACGCCATCGCTGTGGATGTCCAGGGTGGCTTCTTCATCGGCGGTACTGGCTTCAAGACCATCAACGCCAAGGACCACATCCATCAGGTCACGAACCTCGGTGTGTCCCCCATTGGCTCGTTGACGATCACGTTTGACGCGATGACGGGCACGGGCATCTCATCTGAGACCCTATACCTAGACATCCTGGTCTGTTACCCAGCAGGCACCGGTCTGACCAAGACACCGACGAACAGCTACGGTTCGACGAGCTTCCAGGTCGTCACTGCCATCTCGGGTTCGGCCCCGTACAACTTCAGCTCCCTCACGAACTTGTCGATCGACAACGTTCACCGTGAGGCTCAGATCCAGTACCTGACGAGCGCCCTCACGCTCACGCAGGCAGCTCTGACGGGCACGGGTTCCGCTGCCACGATCTCGGCCTTCGCTACCCCCCTCGTGACCATCACGGGTCTGACAGGGATGGGTCCTGGGATTGTCGGCCAGTACCTCCACTTCTCTGGCGCTGCCAACGGCGGCAACAATGGTACGTTCCAGATCGCGGCCTACGTCTCAGCTACCTCCGTCAAGGTGACGAACGCATCGGGTGTGTTCCCGGACGCTAACAGCGGCGCCATTACCTGGTCTGTGGTCGCAGCCTCGTTCCGCATTCCAGAGCGTGCCTCCGGCGTTCCTACGGGTGTCCTCAAGAACGGTGTGGCGATTGCTGGCACCGTGACGATGGATGCTCCTGGGCGTGTCGCAACTTTCACGAACTCCGCAGACTGGACGACCTCCGGGGATCATCTCACGTACACATACGTGGGCTTGCGTCCGGCTCCTTCGTCTCTGGTAACCTCGACCGAGATCATCGTCTGGTACGAGACCCGAGCGCCTCAGACAGGTCGAGACTCCATCATCGGTTCGTCGATCACGGTCATCCCCAGGTACATCGCTCCCTACCTGTACACGCTGACTCAAGGCCCGGCCTCTGAGGATGTGGGCTACCCATTCCCAACAGCGTACGTGCAGACGGGTGGCATCTACAACACATCTGCGGGCCCCTACACGGGCGAGGGCACGTTCAACTCCCGGTCTGAGATCTCGATCTCGGACTTCAACGCGACGACAGGCATGCTTCGGCTGCCGGTCTACGTACCCTTCACGCCCGACCCCGAGGCTGTAACCTTCAACCGTGCCACGAGCGCGGACATCGACGCTGAGGGTCGCACGTTCTTCAAGAGCGTCCCATCCGGCTACATTCCGAACGCCTATGCGCAGCCCCTCTCGAACCCGGTGAAGCACAAGGTCTTCCAGCCGATGATCGCTGAGATGCCCTTGGCGTCCAACTACGGGCACAAGGGGCAGCTCGTGCTGATCCTTCTGATCCGTTGGGCGGTCTTTGACGAGGTCAACGGCGTCTACTTCGTGAACGATCTGACGCAGAACACCACCACTGCCAGTGTCTTCCGCATCAAGGGGAACCTGTTGTCGAAGAGGAACACCTAATGCCGTCCACTACTGATCCCAAGTCCTCAGTCAACAGCGGACCTGGCCTCGCGCCGATCGGCACTGTTCCAGCTTCTGCTCTACTCAACCCGACCAGTGGTGGTGGGGGAGGTGGCGGGTCCTCGCTCGCGAGTCTCGTCTCGTGGGTAGGTGATGGAGCGTGGCTCGACGGCACCACGAACCCGGCGACAGACGTTGGGTCCCAGCTCACGAAGCTCATCACGGACCTCACGAACGCCACTGCAACGCATGCGGCCGCTAACCGGATCAGCGCCTCAAGCCCTACGACAGCGACCTTTGCGGACACCACTACCGCTACGGGCAGTACGATCCAAGCGCTCATCGAGAACATCATCACCCTCTTGGCAGGTGTGAACGGCGCCGCGAAGATCGGCGCTCAGTACACGGGGACATCTTTCGTGGATGGGTACGCCCCTACTGCGGGGTCTGTCCTGGGGATCCTCGACTTTATCGTGATGACGTTGGGGCAGCAGATCTTCGGTTCGACAGCGAGCATCTCTGGAACAGCTCCGAACATGGTCCTCACCGGGATCACGCTGCCGACGACTCCAGCAGGGCTCAACCTGCCCTTCTCACTGCTGTCTCAGAACGTCACGATCTACAACTCGGCCCACCCGGGCAATGTCGGGACGTTCCCGATTATCGGTGTCGGCTCGTCTTCGCAGTTGACCCTCAGCAACGGGTCTGGACTTGCGGACGCGGGAGGGAACATCACCTGGTACATCTCGACCGGTTCGGATCGTATCGGCGCAAGGGTCACGCAAGCCAAGTTTGCGGACACACAGGCTGCGATTGGTGAAAGCGTTCAAGCACTCATCGAGTACGTGGTGGCGTATTTGGGTGCCACGACTGGTGCGGGAGCCACGGGCTCGGCAGCTATCTCTGGGAACCCCAACACCCTTGGCGCAGGTTCTGTGCACTCGCAACTCACGTCGCTCCTTGGGTTCGCAAATCAGGTTACGTCTTTCACACGCACTCTGACTTCGAGCCACACTCTCGATGACGGGTCGTCCCCGGATCGTGTGGTTGTGCTCAACGGGAGCGGATCGTTCAACTTCACGCTGACCAATCCCTCGCTGAATACAGGGCGCAAGATTCTCATTGTGGACACCACCGGTATCCTGGCGACAGCGCCCGTTACCCTGGTCAGGTTCGGCAGCGAGAAGATCGCCGGTACCGCCGCGAACTATTCCTTGCGGGTTCCGTATGGCAATTGGCTGATTAGTTGTGACGGGACCAACTGGTTCATTCAGCAGGGCGCTACCGACTTCTATAACGAGCGTGTGGTCGGTCCCTCAGCCGACTCTCTGGACAGTGCTGGATACAAGGACGAGACAGTCTTCCTGTCTTCCAATGCCTTGCCGTTCAACTTCTCGTTGCCCGACTTGACCGTTACACCCAGCCTCGGCAGGGGCCGTCGGGTGTACCTCATCGATCAAAATGGCAATCTTGGCGTGAGCCCTGTACTGCTTGTTCCGGTGGGGTCGCAGACCATTAACGGAGTCAATGCACCGCTTGTGTTGAACTCCCCATGGGCGACGTACTTGCTGACATCGGATGGTAACGGCTGGTTCGTTTCGGTGAGCTGATTCAGGAGAGACCCATGGCACGCCTTCATCACGCTCTTTTCACTGGGGTCGGCAACAACGCCGCGACCGTGCCCTCCGTGACCGGTTCACAGATGGCTGTCGGTGGACTTCAGAACCCAGACGGCTCTGGGGCCGCAAATCCGTCGTTGATCGGGATGAGTCTCATTCTCTCGGGGGCGGGACATTCGGGCAACAACGGTACGTTCCAGATCATCCAGTATGAGAGTCCGTTCGAGGTCGTCGTCTACAATCCTTCAGCCTTCAGCGGCGATACCAGCATCACATGGAAACTGGCTTTCACTGCTCCGGCAGGGCTTGAGGGTCCTGTCACAGTCCGAGCCTGTGGTGGTGGTGGTGGTGGTGGCGGGAGCGGTGGGACCCAAGGGCTGACCAACAACAGCTCCTCGGGCGCTGGTGGCGCTGGCGCTCTCGTAACCCAGTGGTCCTTCGACTACTACAGCGCAGCTCTTGGGGGCAATGCTGCCGAAGTCCTCGTAGCTGGCCCTACGGTTTCTGTGGCTGGTCTCACCAACATGTCGCCCGCTGTCGTAGGCTACAATCTTACGATCTCGGGCTCGTCTGTAGGTGCCAACAACGGCTCGTGGGTCATCTCTGCGTACAACTCTCCGACGTCCGTCAACATCATCAACGGAAGCGCGAGTCCAGATCTAGGGTCTGACACCTGGTCGGTAGGGATCATCCCAGGTCTTGCTATCCCGGTGCTTGCTGGGGCCGGTGGGACGGCGGGATCGGCCGGGCTTAGCACACCTACAGCCGGTGGCAACGGTGGAGTCGGTGGCAACACGACGTTCGGCGGCAACATCATCGGTTACGGTGCTCAAGGTGGTGTCGGCGGCGGCTCCGATGCTTCGCAACCAGTTTACTCGCTTGGGGGTGCCGCAGGCGTCCAGGGCGCGAACACACTTGCGTCTGCGGCCACTGTTCCCCCGGCGGTGTGGACACCCCCTGGCTTTGGAGGTGTGGGGTCCAACGACAACGCTTACGCTGCGTTGGGGTCCGCCGTCATGGCTGCTGTTGGTGGTGGGCAACCTGGTGCCGCGGGCGGTGGTCCTGGAAGCCTTTTTGCTCTCACGAACGGTGGCGGCGGCGGTGGGGCCGGAGCCCCAGGATCTGCGGGCGGGCAGGGTGGAGTTGGAAACACGTTCTCAAGTTCCACGGCAGGGTTTGTGGGTACCGGCTTCGGAGCTGGCGGCGGTGGTGGGGGCGGGGTTGCGTCAGCCGGAGGTGGTACTCACACAACCGGAAGGGCTGGCGCTGCCGGAACTAGCGGCATGTGCGAGTTCATCTGGACGGCCTAGAGCAGTGCGTGTTTGCTGATGCTCGTTGCGTCCGCCCAGTAAACACTCGTCGCATCGAGCGCGATGCCGTAGGGGTTTTTCAGACCTGATGCGATGGTGGTGAGCGAACCACCTGTCGCCGGAATGCTGACTACTGAGCCGTTCCCTCCGTTGTGTCCGGGATTGGTCCAGTAGACGTTCGTGCCGTCCGTCACGATGTTCCACGCGTTGTCCTGGCTGGGGACCTGCCAGATGGGCGAAGTCCCACATCCAGTGAGAAGACACTTGGTCACGGTGCCGGTCACCGCCACGGTGGTAGTCCAGTAGACGCCCGTAGCGTCCACGGCGATCCCCGAGATCCGCGAGCCCGCAACCCAAGACTCTTTTCCCGTCGCGATGGTCTGAGGACCCGTTCCTCCACCGATGGCCGCCTTCATCACACTCCCGTCGCCCGCATTCGCCCAGTAGACGGTTGTGGCATCGACAGCGATGGCAGACGGCATGTTCTGTCCCACGGCGAGAGGAATCGGAGTCGAAGTTCCGAGCGCCATCTGGGAGACGGTGCCCGCCTGACTATCGACCCAGTACAGGTTCTGGGTATCAACCGCAACAGCTGGGATCGTCTGACCGAGCGAGTAAAGCACCGTCGAGACTCCAGCAGGGGTCGTGCTCACGATATGCTTCTCGTCCGTCCACACGGCGTTTGTCTTCGTCGCGGCGAAATAGTTGGGGACGTACGCAGTGGTGACCGTCGAGGGGTTCGAGGCGCCATCGAGTGCCACAGTGTTGACGGCACTCGTAGTGAAGTCCGACCAGTAGACCTCTGAGTTGACCGCGAGGCCGACCGCAGCCTGGCTCAGCCCACTGACCAGGACGCACACGCCCGGCTGGCATGACCCGTTGCACATGGTCTCGCCCGTCGAGCAGCCGGTCCCGCTGTCCTGGCCCATCGAGCCGGAGTCCTGTTGGGTCCCACTGTCGGTCATCTGGCCCGAGTCGGCCACCACGGTTCCGCTGTCTTGCATCGAGGTGCCGGAATCGGTCGTGCCAGAGTCCTGGTTCATCGAGCCCGAATCGGTCCCGCTGTCCTGGTGAGCGGTCAAGCCGGAGTCCTCACTGGCCTCCGAGGGGCTCCCCGAGTCCTCACCGGCCTCGGTGCTCGGGTCGGCATCGCCGCCCGCGTCCGGTGCTGAGCCGACCACGAACGGGTCTCCGCCGCACCCCATGAGAATCATCGAAACCGCTACTGCTGCAATGCTGCGCCACATGATTGGGCTCCTTCTAGGGGTACTACAACCCGGACCGGCCCAGAATCAACCGTGCCACCTCTTGGGGGTGGGAGTCCAACCTACATCAAGATTCCACTGATAGGAGCGGTGGACGAGGGATGTAGATGAGCACTCACTTCCTAGTGGACGCGTTCTCGGCGCCGGTATCCTCGGCTCCGATCATCGGGGTGGACACCCCGGAGAGCAACCAGACGCTCTTGAACGGCGCCTTCATTGTCCGTGTCCCCAACAACGTAGCGCTCATCGACCCATCGACGCTCACGCCCATCCCGCCCACGAACTGCGGGGACCTCATCACAAAGAAGTACGAGGGGCTGCTGCTGGCGTTCCCGGGGTTCACCCATTGTGTCTACGACGACCTCCTCGACACGAGCGGCATCAACCTGAGCGCAGGCAGCGCTTTCGGGACGTTCGGGCAGCGCAGCACGATAGCTCTGAACCCTGGGGGCATCCTCACCTCCAATGTACAGACCATCGCTTCAACCCCGGGCAGCTTTCTGTTCACGTGGGAGGTCTTCACGACCGTGGACTCGGATCCGGAGTCTGCTCGGTTCACGAGGAACTACAACGAGCTGCCCACGACCAGCACGTACGCAACGGCCCAGTTGAGCTTCAACAACGGCTCGAACTACACGGCTGCTGTAGACAGTGCGGCCACGAACATCCCCGGCGGCATCCAAGGCAATCAGTTCATCGTTCAGATCACGAACGCCTCTGGAAGCCGTCTCCACATCGGGTCATGGGCCTGTTTGTTCTGAGCCCATAACTTACTGATTATTGATCGAGTGCGAGAGGGATGTAGATGAGCAACAACTATGGCCCGGGTACCAGCAGGGTCCTTAGCCCAGTCGCACGACAGTTCCTCGATGTCATTTGGCAGCAAGGGAAGCCGCCGCTCGACAGTGAGCTGACCCTTCTTCAGGATCTCGCGTCCAACTGGCGTCAGATCATGACCCTTCGGGGGACTCCCTCGGGCTGGCTTGGCAACGAGACGAACAACTCCTCCGAGTTCATCACGAACCCCACGTGGTCCAACTGGTGGAGGTTCGGTCGTCAGCGAACAGGCGAGAGCCAAGCGGTCGAGTGGGCCGTTGTGAATGGTTGGCTCATCCCTGTCACGGGCACCCTTACGGGTACGCCTCCCGGGTCCCCTGATAACACGGACACGTACAACGTGATCGCGATGAACCCCCCGCCGAACAACGCGGGGACGTCGCGAATCGACTTCGTGTTCCTTGAGGCGTGGCTTGCGCGCGTTCCGCCCAACCCATCGACGCTCAACAAGCCGGCGGTCTCGTCTATCTACACGTACGGCAACGTCCTCGGTGGCATGAGCTACCTTGCTGACGACATCCAGGATCCGTCCATCGGCTTCGAGACGACCGAGCGTGTCCAGCTCCAGTACCGTATCCGTGTCGTGCCGGGTGTTGTGGGTCTCACAACGAACCCGGACGGATTCGACCCCACGGTGGTCTTCGGTCAGGGAGCGTCAACGGGCGCAACGTCCTTCACGTTCTCGAACATGCGTTCGGCACTTGGTGACCCCGGTCTCTGGCGTGCAGGCGACGGCAACACAGCCAACGCCCTCGCAACTGTGGACGGGTATGTCTACGCCATCCCGATCTCTGCGGTCTTCCGTCGCAACACAGCGGCGTGGAACGGCGACCCTTCGCAGAATCTCACTGGTGGGTTCAACCGCAACCCCACGGCTGTGGATGCGACGGGTTACAAGACCTTCTCGACGGTGCCGACCCTCACGTCCCTCCTTTCGGCTTCGGCGACTTCTGGGGCTCTGGTCTCCGCCACGAATATCCCTCTGCCCCTGACCCCATCGTCAGCGGTGCTCATCAAGATCGGCGACGAGTACATGACGTACTCGGCCATCACGGGCACCACGCTCGGCGGCCTCACGCGTGGCGTGAACGGTACCCGAGCTGAGACACATGCCGCAGGGTCCGTCATCACGATCATCTCGGGTCGCCCTGACGGGCTTTTCTCGGACCAAGTCGCGCTAACGGATCTCCTCGACCTTCGCCACGTGGTCAATCCCAACGGGTTCGACTACACGACGGTGCTTGAGCAGAACCTCGACAAGCTGCTGCGCGGCAGTCTGCGGGCGAACTGGAAGCGCACGGGTTCGGGCCCACAGGGTCCCTTCCTCAACTACCAGGACAAGATCTCGGCCTCGTCGGCTTCTCTCGGCATCAACGAGCTGGACGCGCCGGACAACATCCGCATGGTCTTCTCGGACGCTGCAACGATGCAGAAGGTCGAGACGATCATCAAGCCAGGGTCCGGAACAGGCTCCGTTGCTGTCGCGTGGTCTCTCCAGATCGCGGCAAACCAGACGGTCCAGGGGTCCTCCGGGTTCTTCGGGCCCAGCGACATTGTGGTGTTCCCGGTCGCCGCTCTTAAGACAGGCGTCTCGGGCGGCGATGCGGACCAGATCCGTTGGGTCTATGACGCTATCCCGACACGTGGTGTTGGCGTCTCGCTGCGTATCGATGGTCAGAACTCCCCCATCCCGACCTCGCTGTACACGGTCGTCGGGTCTAGTTCGGTAGGTGGCGTGACCCCGAGCACACCGGGTGTCACCAACGTCACGAACTCCGCTGGAACCATCGCTGTTACGACTGCCCTGCCCCACAATCTCGTCAACAACGAGGTTGTGTACATCACGGGCGTTGGCGGTGTAACGGCAGCAAACGGTATCTGGGCTGTTACTGTTGTGAATGCCACGCAGTTCACATTGAACAGTTCGACGTACTCCGGCGGGCCATACACGAGCGGCGGCTACGTTCAGGGTCCGAACCTGACCCCCGTCGATGACCTGTGGATCATCTTTGCGGCTGGATTCTCGGCAACCGCGAACGCCATCTACGCCTCGCTCAACGTGATGTACGGGCCTGGTCGTGGTCTGTCTCGCCGACCGAACTCGATTCAGAACATCGTCTTCACGACTCCGAGCACTGAGCTGCTCCTCAACCCCGTGGGCGTCCCTTCGTCCAACCTCCCGGTTCGTACGGGCTGGGCTCTGTTGTGGAGCAAGTACCGTTTCTCCCCCTATCGCCTCAACTTGCCGGTCACAGCTCCGACGTACGGTGACCTGGGCTCGAAGTCGGTCATCGTACAGCCCTTCCGACGCATCATCTGGCCGGCAGGCGCTACGACGATGGACGGCACGGCTGCCAACGTCAGCACCGCTGCTCCGGTTGTGCTCAGCGCCACTGGGTCGGTCAGCGGAACGACCTTCGCCGATACGACAGCGACTCCGTTCACTTCCGGTATGGTGGGGTACGCCCTTCAGATTACCAGTGGTGCTCAGCCTGGTCGTTACACCATCAAGGCATACACCAACTCGGCACACGTCACGCTGGACAGGACTGTTCCTACAGGCTCTGGTCTCAGTTACACGGTCACCACAGCGCAAGGTCTCATGCCTCTCAAGGCATCGGACGGCGTCACGTCCAAGTGGACGACCACTGACCCGCTCCAGCTCTTCTCGGGCAATACGGATGCGGCAAACACCCGCAACGTCTACATCAGTCTGCCACGCAGCCTTGTCCCGAACTGGGGCGAGGTGGATGCCCCCATCCTGCACGCGGACAACTCGACCTTCAACGAGGGCATCAACTTCATGCTCCTCTCGAACAAGGGGGCCACGCCTCCTGTCGGGAGCACGAACTACGTGTCGTACGCTGGAACGCCGAGCGTGACCTGGGCGGTCTTCAGCACATCGAACCTTGCATCGCCCACACCTGGCCCCTCGACGTACAACGCGGCCTTCACGGTATCGGGCCAGACCTACGCGGGCATGCAGTTCTACACGGACGTGCGCAACCTTGGACGTCAGGGCTTGCAGCTGCCTCCGTTCTACGGCATCGCACGCCTCTTCGGCATCTACGAAGCTGGGGACTACAAGCTCAACGGCTCGGCCTTCAACGGCACGGACCGCACGGATCGTGGTGCAGGTGCGATCAACCTGCTTCGCCAGGATTGCCAGGCACCTGCTTTCTGGATCGAAACAGACGTGGACGGCGACAACACGTTCGTCATCAACGCGGCTGTGGTGGACATCACCCGTTCGACCGTCAACCCGATTGCAAACTTCGCGGCGGGCAACTACATCATCGAAGCCAGCATCTTCGGCTTCGATCGCAACGCCTTCAATATCAACAACGAGTTCAGGCTCGTTCTGTCGCGCAACCGCACGCAGGCCATCAATGCGGGTGCGGACAACACCGCGAACCTCAACCTGTCGATCGCTGGGCCGACCAGTGTTCTTCCCGGACCTGCGACGTCCACCGACTCGATCCTGGTCAACTACAGCCGCGCGCCGTACCAAGGCGACCCGTGGGGCAGCCAGTCGAACTACATCGACATTCAGCAGACTGTCGGTCCCCTTCAGACGGCTGTCGCCTACCAGCTCGACTCCACGGAGCTGACGCAGAGCGCACTCACGAGGCCCAACCAGAAGGCCCTTGAAGTTTTGTGTTCGGTCGGCTTCACGACAACCCTCGGGACCGGACGGTACTCTGGGGACACTCCGTCTTCTATCGGTGCGCGGTCTAGCACCATCGCGATGGACTTCCGCAACGTGGGCGTCGAGAACATGTTGCAGTACCCACCGGCCACCTCGTCTCAGCCGAGGCCCTTGGTCCTGCTGAACTCTTACCAGTACCCGCCGGAGATTGCGACCGACTACCTCGGTGCGACAGAACGTCTGCCTCTCGGAGCCCTCTTCCGTGACAAGGACTTCACTGGTGAGCCTCTGGCCAACGGGGTCCCTCTCAATCTGACTTCGTCAATCGGGGAAGGGGCTCTACTCTCGAACCTCACCACCTCGACGACCTACGAGCAGGTCGAGGTTCCTCTCGACACCGCCACCACTGCAACCGGACGGCCTGCTGCGCTCGTGGCGCAAGTGGATGGTGAGCCCACCAACTACTCGCTCCTCGTCAACTACCGCGTCAACCGAGGCGGCTCGGCCTTCACGGTAAGCGGCCCACATCCGGGCGGTGAGGTCGGCAACCTACAAGATCAGGTGGCCTCCAACTCGGGAGCTACCAACGTGCTGCAAGGTCGTGCGTACCTAGTGCGCAACGTACCAACGACCGTTGGGGCTTCGGAAGTGAGCGCGGGCAGTGAGCTGATGATGCTCATCGTCACGACAGTGCAGCGGCTCACAGACACGAACCCCCATCCAGGTCTCGTCCAGATCAGCACGAACGGCTCTCTTGAGGGTTACTCGGCAGCGGATCTGTACCGCCTGGAAGGGCACCCCATCCTCAACGACAACGTGCGTCTGGATACGAACCCGGCGACCATCACCCTGTCGAACAGGTCGAGCTGATGATCAGGCACATCTCCTACCTGGGACTGGACCCTCGTCTGCGGGCTCTTGCCGCAGAGAATTCCAGGAAACAGCTTCGAGGCATGATGTCGAGCACAGTCATGCCCCCTGAGACTGTAGCCCTGATCAATCAGCGACTTACAGAACTGGACCAGTGGGAGCACGGGACGGTGCCCGTCGCACCCGTGCGTACGCCAGAGCCTCCGAGGCAACTCCCGGAGCACACCTAGAGCGGTTTTCCTCTCATAGCGGGCTTCTGTGAGAAGACGAGCGCTTGTGGCTCGAAACCATAGAGGAACACCATGAACCTCACGACCACCGCTATCTGGCTTGCGGCCATCGCTGCGACCATCCACCTGCTCTTGGGGGCACTCCAGAGCAACACCCTCAACGCGTGGCTCGCGCAGTACTCGATCCCGAGTCTCCCCGCGAAGGCTGCTCCTTACCTCGGCCTCGTGCTGGGTCTTGGGGGTGGCTTCGTTGCTGGTCTCCAGCAGGGCGACACGCTTGGCTACTCGATCGCGCAAGCGGTCATGGGCATGATCACGGGCGGTGCGGCTTCGCTGCACTTGGAGACCGTGACGGGCGCACCCCCCGCGCCGAAGCCGGCTCCGGCTGCGAAGTGACGTTCTTGTCGGCTGCGGGGAGATCCTCGCAGCCGACAATCAGTCCTCTCACTCCTGAGGTCTACCTATGCCTGGCGTCAAGCTCTCGAACGGCCACTTTTTCGGGTACACGCCCGACACCCTCGACAAGAGGACACAGAAGGACGTGCGGGCCATGCTCGCGAAGATGGGCGCCACGACGCTGCCTGGAACGGTGAGCTACCGTTCCAATGAAGCAGCGATTCTGGACCAGGGGCAGACGGGCTCCTGCACGGGTCACGGAACCGCTCAAGGGATCTACATCGGGGCTGCGTTGCAGAACGTGCCCTTGGGGTTCGTGCCCTCGCCTCTGACGACCTACGGCGTGACTCGTTCGCTGGAGCGCACGAGCAACACCACACCTCTGACGGACTCCGGTGCCATGCCTTCGGATGTCATGACGGCGGTTGGTCGTTATGGCGTTCGCCCGATGGCAGCTCCGACCCCGGATGGTCGCAACTCGGACATCTGGTCTGCCATCGACGTTGCTGGCGTCAACAACGCCCCTGCGGCCAACGTCAACTCCGAGGTGGACTTCTTGACCCTCGAACAGGCGGGGCAGAAGCTCATCGTCGGCGAGTACCGTATCGATGAGTCGGCCTCGGACCTTGTGGCGCTCGCGCAGCAGTGTCTGGCAGTCGGCAAGGCTCCAATCGGCGTCGGCATCTTCGTGGACAGCCAGGTGATGAACTTCACCGCGTCGAGTGCCCCCGTCGGCCCCCCGAACACGAACGACCCGAACGGTGGTGGCCACTGGATCTGCATCGTGGGCTACCGTGCATCGACCATGGTCCCAGGGACTGTGGACTGGGAAATTGTCAACTCGTGGGGCGACAGCTACGGTGACGCGGGTCACTTCTGGGCCCAACAGGCGTGGATTCAGAGCGCCTCTGATCTCTACGGCTGGACCATCAGGAGCGTCACATGAAGAACTTCCTCGTGTTTCTGGCGGCACTCTCGACCTACCTTGCAATGCCAAGCTGTACGCCGCCTGTCACCCCGCCCCCCAACGACGCTGCGCCTCCTCCCCCCGGACCCATTTCGGATGCAGCTTCCCCGCCGGGTCCTGCATCGAGCCCCTGCACGGCTGCCTGTGCGGCCGCGAAAGCGGTAGGGTGCCCTGAGGGCCAGTCTGCGTACTGCGCCTCTACATGCACGCTGGAGCTGGCGGATCCGGGGATGCCCCACCCCAACACCTCGTGTCTTGCCGCAGCCACGTCACAGGCCGCTGTCCGCGCCTGTGGCTGGACCTGCAACTGACTTGAGGGGACGTGAGCTACGACCGCCGTTCCTCGTTCGAGCGTAAGGCGAACCTCCACTACGACGGAGCTGTGGAGGATGCGGCTTACATTGCTAGCGAGGTCCTTCGCAAGGGTCGTAGCCGTGGATGGGTCGAGGATCCTGCCGAACTACCGGTCGCTGCGGAGATCGAGGGGATCCTCTCGCGGTACAACATCGGTTACCTCGAATCTGGTGTGTGGGGACATCGACCTGGGGGCAGCCATCACTTCCGACGTGAAGAGCGTCGCGAGGAGAACGTACCGTGAGCTACTCCTACGATCGCCGCATCCGAGTTGCTGACGCAGGCCTTGAGAGCCTGGTCTCGAACTACCTCGTGTCGATCGCGGACGAGATCGGGCACGGTATCGCGAGCGCGACGCACGCCCACAACCAAGGGGCCAAGTTCAACGAGAGCCATCAACGGGCAGAGACGGAAGTCATCGCGCGTGCGGGAGACCTCCTGCACCACTTCCGTGTGACGCTGTCAATCGACTCACACTTGCGTGTGGTCGGCGTCCTCGAATACGCCTCGATGGGGGCGCACGGTGGGAAAGGCCGCAGCCATGAGCGCGCTTTCGAGTTGTCCGCCAAGTCGTCTCCCGGGCATTTCGTCGGGCAGATCGTGAGTGCAGCACTGGAGCAGTTCCAGGGAGTGGCTTCCCGTCCCGAGGTCGAGATGCGTCAAGCCCGGAGGAACTCGTGAGCCACTTGCCCAGCGACCGGGACCAGGGGTACGCTTACAACCGACGTGGTTCGGGGCACTACCGCAAGTTCTACGGCCGGCTCATGAAGTGGGCCATGAGCATGGACCATGCTCTTGAAACGCTCGGCTTCCCAGCCGGGGCCACTCCGAGCGACTCCGAGGTCATGAAGGCGCAGCGCCAGAAGCTCAGCGAGATCGGGTACAGGGGTCTTGGCGGTGATGCCGACCCCAAAGAAGCGACCGAGATCAACGTGGCTGCCGAGATCTTGCGCGGTCGTATGAAGCCGGATCCGGGTCACTCGTCGCCGTCCCCGCACACACACTACGAGCCGCCTGCCGGCTATCAACCACCGCCACAGAAGAAGAAGGTGGAGATCACGTTCGAGGAGGCCAAGGCGAAGGCCGGCGTTCCCTCAGGTGTCGAGTGGCTCTTCGTCACGGGCATGCAGAGGAGTCCCCGAGGGTACTCCTCCGACGAGTTCAGCCGGAGCGACAAGGGTTGGGTTGCGGTGGGGCGGACAGACCAGAAGTTCGTCTTCGTTGGGGTCGAGCACTCGTACTACGCGACTCACTTCGTTGGCGGTGAGGCTGGACACGACATGCACAAGATCTACGTGGACGAGTACAACACACCCTCGCAACTCACTCCGTCCTGGCTCTACAGCAACATCGTCAAGTCGCTCAAGGGGATGGACTTTGACGTGCGCTTCAACTCGAAGGTGATCGACGCTCGGGGCAAGACCTTCGACGAGAAGATGCCCAGGGCAGGTGGTTCCGAGGTATCGATCAAGCATATGATGGTCGAACTCGGGATGGTCAGTGACGACGACCCCTCGGTCTCGAACCGCAAGCATGTGGTCGAGATGAAGATGTTGACGGACCACGCCTTCACGGGAGAGGAGCGCAAGCCCGGCTACTTCCCGCAGCCCTCAACGTCATCGCATATGTATTGGGACGGCAAGTACCACGGGGACTACTACAAGGTTAGCCTCGTGCTCAACGGCAAGGACTACGACCTCTCCGAGACCGACTGGAACACCCTCTGTCGCCTCAAGATGGGCGGCAAGAAGCTCATCGACGCGATCTTCGGGGAACGGTCCTACTCGGGGGACAAGAAAAACATCACGAGGATGCCCAAGGCCAAGGCCGCGCTCGTCCTCAACGGTCTGGTCGAGCACTTCAAGGACCTGCCCCCGGCCGCCTTGGCAGTCCTTGCTAAGGCAGCGGACCAGGTCAAGGGCGACAAGGCTTCGCTGTGAAGATTACCGACCGCGTTGCAGAGCGTATCCGACTTGCCTCGCGCGTGGCTGAGCGTGTGAAGCAAGCCGACTCGTTCGGTGATCCGAATGACTTGCTCGCGCAGTTCAAGAGGGCTGTGGCGAAGTACGCCGAGAAGGAGCCCGTGGCCAAGAGGTTCCTGGCGACCTATGCAGAGGTCGTGAAGCTCATGGCCCTCGGTGCGCCCCCTGAGAAGCTCAAGGAAGTTCGCCTGAACGGGATGGAGGAGCTGATCAGCGAGTCGGAGGATGGCAAACGCCGTCAGGTCCGCGATCTGACCTACGAAGTCACAACACACGCAGCTCAGCACGGATGGGGCAAGATCCAAGACGTCGCTCAGAATCTGTGCTTTGCGATCCTTCAGCAGCTCGTACTCCCACCAAAGGCTCGCAAGTCAGTCGAAGCCATCGCCAAGTTCTATGCTCGTACGCCGCGCGTCTCAACGAGGGGTAAGACCTATGAGGAGGCCCGTGCAAAGGCCGTCCAGAACTACCTCGACCTCCTTGAGGACTTCCGGAAGCAAGAGAAGGTCTTCGAGGTGGTGCTCACTCAGGGTAAGCAGCACTCGGCCGAGGGTGAGGGAGCGACACGCGTCAAGGCTGGTCCGTTCACGCTCGTCAACACGGGTGGGTTCAAGCCAGAGCAGATGAAGAACATCGCCAAGCTCGCAGAAGAAGCTGCTCAGAAGATGGCAGGTATTTGGCTGGGCAAGGTCAACTACGGTGACATCTTGCTTACCAACCGAATCGAGCGTGCCAACTGGGCTGCGTTCTATGTCATCGCCAAGGACGAGATGTTCATTCGTGCCGATGCGAAGATCAACATGGACACCGTTCGTACCCTCTGTCACGAACTGACGCACCGCCTAGAGCACAAGTTCCTTCCGGGTAAGAAGCACGAGATCACGCAGCTCTACGCCACCATCAACACACACTCGTCCTTCATGTCCGACACTGAGATGCCCGCGTACGGGGAGACAGTCGAGTACGGTGGCAAGACCTTGCGTGTGGAGCAAAAGGACGTCCGACGTAGGTCCGTCACGCTCGCAGACCCCAAGCCCCCTGAGTGCTTCGTGTGCGCCGAGAAGGGTCGCGATCACCATGAGAACGACGAGGAGCACAAGATGCCCATTCGTCGCAAGGAGGTGATTCAGATGTCGGCGGCCATGTTCTACAAGCTCAAGGGCGTCGAGCAGAAGGTAGACCCGCTGGATTTCGTCACTGGGTACGCCAAGAAGGGCGGTCCTGGTGAGAACTTCGCTGAAATGGTCTCGTTCTACGCTATCGGTAAGCTCCCGAAGGAGCAGATCGACCTGTTGCTGCCAATACTAGGCTGAGCCAGCCGCGCCCGGTGTAAGGCCGGGCTGCATGGCAGCAGCAAAGAAGAAAGAACCGACGGCTGCCGAGCGGGCGGCGCTGGACAAGCTGGCGCAGACCTACGCGCTGTTGAAGAAGTACCGGGAGTCTAAGACTCTCTCCTTGAAGCCTACACCGCTTCTGAGAACCGAGATCTCCCGTAACGGTGTGATGGTGCCGTTCACCCTACGGTACTACCAGAGCATCGGCATCTTCCACCTGCTCGCCATGAAGCGCCTCATATTGGGCGATGGCACGGGGCTCGGCAAGACTATCCAGGTCCTCGCTGCCCTGGCGTACCTCTGGCCCAAGGAGCCGGACAACAAGGTCATCGTCGTAACCCCCAAGAGCGCCTTGTGGCAGTGGGCTGACGAGATCAAGCGGTTCACGACCGGGATCCGACCTATCGTCGCGGCCGGCAAGCTTGAGGATCGGCAGCGGGCTTACGACGACTTCCGCAACGCGCCGACGGGTCCGGATGCAGAGAAGGTGGTGTTGCTCGTCAACTACGCCATCCTGGTGCGGGACTGGGATGCAGGAGCGTTCCAACCCACCCTGCCGAACGGCAAGCCTGATCCGAAGACCCCGGTCACGCCTGGCCTTTTCGATCGCATTACCAGCGGCATCAAGAACCTCTGCATCGTCTACGACGAGGCGACAGCCTTCAAGAACACAGGGACGAAGCGTTGGCAGGTCTGCCGGGCCCTCTCTGACAAGGCACATCGCTGCTACGGCCTGACCGCCACGCTGCTCAAGAACAACCTCATGGAGGGGTTCGCGATCTTCAAGGTCATCCAGTCGAACGATCTCAAGCTGTTTCGTACCAAAACCGAGTTCCAGGACAACTACTGTGTGATCAAGTTCCAGCCCGTTCCCGGCGGCAGGAAGATCCCGATCGTGGTGGGGTACCGCAATCTGCAAGGGTTCAGGGACAAGATCGATCCGTTCTTCATCGGCCGCGCCAAGCACACAGTCTCGGACGAGCTGCCGAAGCTCATCACGAAGGAGATCGTCTGCGAGCTGTCTCCTGCGGCGAACGCGAAGTACGGGGAGGCCCTCTCGGGAGTGCTTCAACTCGGCGATGGGGAGGTCAAGGATTACTCGGAGGCCAAGGCGATGGCCTCCCTCATCTATTGCCAGGAGATCGTCAACTCCCTGACGCTGCTGCGTTTCGCTGCCGGTGACGAAGTGACCGAGTTCGTCATGGACGACGATCCGCACAAGGTCGAGGAGATGGGGGCCAAAGAAGAGGCCCTCATTGAGCTGCTGACGACAGAGCTGGAGGACGAGAAGGTCATCGTCTACTCGCGCTTCGAGAAGTTCGTCACGAGGCTCGTCGAGGTGCTCAACAAGCACAAGATCAAGAGCGCTCGCATCACGGGCAAGGAGAACGACAAGGCCCGTCAGGAGTCTCAGAAGCGCTTCCAGGACCCGGACTCGGACACGAAGGTCATCTTCATCACGGACGCGGGGTCGGAAGCCATCAACCTTCAGGCTGCGAGTGCGATGGTCTTCATGGACGCTCCCTGGTCCTACGGCAACTACGTCCAGCTCCTCGGCAGGCCTGTCCGTATCGGCTCCGTGCACAAGACCGTGATGGTCTACCACATCGTCGCGGTCCGCCCTGGAAAGACAGCCAAGGACCGCAAGACCATCGATCACCACGTACTGGACCTGCTCAACAGCAAGAAAGACCTGGTCGATAAGGTGCTCGGGGAGGCCGCGATCGGCGCCCTGTCGTTCGAGAAAGAGAAGAAGGGGGCCCGCGATCTGCTGGACCGTATGAGGTCCACTTGATGCTGCCCGCCTGGTGTAGGAGGCATGACGATGGCACCTCCGATTGAGCCTGAGAAGCCGTGTGAGGTCTGCAATGGGGCTGGGGTCATCGACGTAGACGACCTTCACAGCGTCATGTGCAACTGTGCACGCTGGCGCCTGATGCGTCGGCACCTTGGACCTGAGATTGCGGGCGCGAAGAGGATCCGGGAATCCCCGCTCTACAAGACAGAGAAGTACGGGAGTACCCCTCTTGTGGACCGTACCCGAGACAACCTGTTTCTGAGGGGCCGGTGGGGTGAACTCATCGCGCATTTTCGGTACGCGTTCATCTGCAAGGGGCTGATGTTCCGCTTCCTCTTCGTGACCGACGAGAGGCTCAAGAATGTCTTCGTCGGCAATGAGTCAGCGAAGGTCAAGCCCAAGGAGGAGCGTGAGAGCACCAAGTCCTACAACTCCCTGTCGGACCTCGTGTGCGACCACGACTTGCTGATCGTCATGCTGGGCTTTTTGGGTCACAAGAACATCGCGATGCCCGGCGTCTTGAAGGAGACGCTCATGCTTCGTGAGGTACAACACAAGCCGACATGGATCGTGGACAAGGCGGACTACCCGTTCGTCGTTGGCCATTTGGCCTACAGCGAGGATGTGAGCGATTACATCTTCTCGCACTTCAGTGCCCTAGACATCGGCTCCGCAAGCAGCACTACAGGTCCGGAGCCAACCCCTCAGGTTGTGGAGAGCGAGCGCGTCTCGGAGTCCTGGAAGGACGTCCCTGAGGGTGCCCTATCCGTGGACAGCGAGGACCACGACGAGCTGGCCGATCTGTTGGGCGAGCCAGTTCCCAGTTTCAAGAAGAGGGCCAACAAGCCCTTCAAGTTCAAGCGCCGCCCGAGTGGCGGCGGTCCCGCAGGAGGCTTCTGATGAAGCGCGTTTTCCGCTCCGTCATCGACTTCGGACCTCTCTCTCAAGAGAGGGGCCTGACGCAAGAGAACCTCTTGCACAACTTCCAGCGGATCCGGGAGTCCCGCCTGGAGTGGGAGCTGCCCGAGGACGAGGCGATCCACAAGTTCCTCACGTCCTACCATCAAACGCGACTGGAGATGCCGTCCATCGAGACGGTGCGCGACCACTTCGAGAAGGACACGGAGGCCCTCGAACGCCTCAAGGACATCGAAGCGGCGCAGTTCTACGTCCGGACGAACTTCTCGCAGCTCATCTCCAACCTCATCGAGCAGCAGAACCAGCGCAAGGCCACGGAGCTGCTCAAGACCACGCTCCAGATCATCACCAAAGGTCTCACCGTCAAGGAAGGTCGGGAGCAGGTACAGAAGCGCGGGGTCAGCGATGGCCTCATGCACTTCTACTCGCAGGCAAACCAGCTCATCGCTCCAGAGGGTTCCTCCAGACAGCGCGGCAACATCCGCAAGGACGGTCAGGAGGTCTGGGACGAGTACGTCACGGCGAAGGTCAACAAGGACAAGGTCTGGGGACGCTTCACCGGCTTGGAGAAGATCGACACCATCTGTCACGGCTTGAAGAAGAAGGAGCTGCACCTGCATGCGGCCTACGCGGGAGAGCTGAAGAGCACCTTCGCAACGAGCTGGTGCTACAACCTCATCACCCGGTACCGGACCAACGTCTTTTACGCGACGTTCGAGATGGGCTACGAGCACATCCGCCGGCTCATCTACGTCATGCACTCTGCGCATGCGCGCTGGGCTCTACAAGGGTACCGGGAGCCTCTCGACTACCGCAAGGTTCGAGACGGGGAGCTGACCCCCGAGCAGGAGATCTTCTACCAGAAGGTCATCGAGGACTTCACGACCAACCCCGAGTACTGCGACTTCCACACGTGGTCCCCTGATCATGACGTGGACTTCGACGAGGCTCTGCTCGAAGTCGAGATGCTCAACAAGCAGCTGGAGATCGGTTTCACGGTCTTCGACCACGGCGGCCTCATGGAGCCGAAGAAGCGCAAGCGCAACAAGGACTACGTGATCGAGTTGAACTCGATCATCCGGGACGCGAAGAAGTTCTCGCTGTTCTTCAACCACGGTGAGGGCATGCCCACGCTGCTGCTCTTCCAGATCAACCGCCAGGGCAAGAGCGAAGCCGAGAAGAGCGACGGCGTCTACAAGATGAACGCCCTTGCGTACGCCAACGAGGCCGAGAGGTCGGCTGACGTTGTGACGACCACGTATCTCAGCCAGGACCTTCGAGCTGCTGGGAACACGAAGTTCTGCAACCTCAAGAACCGAGACAACGCCCTCTTCGAACCGTTTTTGGCGCGCGTGAACTTCATCACACGCCGCATCTCCAACCTTGAGACAGAGCATGCCCCAGGGATGAGCGTGGAGAACACCTACGAGGGCATGCTGGACAACGTCTAATGGCCGACGCGCTCGACCAGGTTCTTCGAGGTAACGAGCAGCAGGACCGTTGGCGTGCCTGGATCGCCGAGCGTGTGGCGACTATCCGTCAGTCGATTACGGCACACGATGTACTCGCACGCAACGGCATACGTCTCAAGTACGGCGGCCGTGAGGAGCAGATTTCGTGTCCCTTCCACGGACGGGACACGAAGCCCTCTGCGCGTGTCTACGAGGCGTCTGCACGAAGCCCTAGCCATGTCTGGTGCTTCGTGTGTCAAGAGCATTGGGACGTCATCTCCCTCTGGAAGAAGTTCGACGGTCGCGACGATCTCAAGTTCGCTGCGGTGCTGCGTGACATCGAGGCGGCATACAACATCGTGCCGCCTCCGATGCCGGACGGTGCGTCCGACCGCGAACTTGAGCCGGACCCTTTGACCGTCGAGGTCACTCAGATGTACGACGCTTGCGAGCATCGCCTGAAAAACTCGAAGCGTTACTTCGAGATGCGAGACTTCCTCAAGCTGGGGATTGTACTTGACCGTCTGACACTCCAGCTCAATGAGCGCCGTGTCTCCAATGAGAAGGCCAAGGAAGTCCTGCGTCAGGTGCTCGACAAGATTGGCGAGAGGGTGCGTGCGTGCCCCGACGGCTGAAAGTCTCGACACGTGAGATGGGGTTCCTGGAACTGTACCTCATCTACAACGTGGGCGGTGTCTGGGAAGAAGAGTGGCGGCTCCTTCAGGGTCACGCCATCACGTCTCTGATTACTGTCGTTTCCAAGGACACGATAGAGCATGCCCTGCTTGGCTGGACGACTCCGCTCGTGAAGGGGCTGGGTCTTCCACCCAATGGGGCTCTGCACAAGATGCCCGCTCAGGCGCGTGTATGTACACTGCGTGCCACATGTCCTTTCTACGATAATGCCCAGTGTTTTCCGACAGCCAAGCGTATGCCCTGGTGCTTCGAACCAGAGGGCTCTGACAGCTCAGAGGTTCGACTTCTAGCAACAGAGGTCATCAAGTATTGGCGTGAAGGGGTGTACGTGGTCCTGGTTCAGGAGGAGCCGGATGCCCAACGAGATCGACTTTGACGAGCTACTGGGACCCTCAATCCAAACCACCACGACCGCACCGACGGTAGTTGCAAGCACGGACGACAGCCCAGAAGAGTTCATGGAGTCCAACGGGCTCCAGACAGAGCGCACGGTCCCGGACATCACACGGCCCTGGATGGCGCACCACACGTTCAAGCTCGTCACCTCAGCAGACGAGCTTGACCAGATTGTGGACGCGGCCATTGCCGCCAAGGAGTGTGCGCTCGACCTAGAGACCGAGGGTCTCGACAACCGCACCTTCTACAACGAAGCCAGACAGCCGCATACGAAGCACCAGATCGTCGGCTTCTGTCTGTCGTATGACGGCAAGACCGGATACTACGCGCCTGTCAGGCATGCCCCCAGCGATGGGGGCCGCAACCTGAACCTGCCGCTCGACCGCACAGAGGCGGCCATCACTCGTCTCTGCAAGGCTGCACAACCGGTCGTGAAGCCCGAGGCCCTGGAGAAGGATCCCCTCTCATCCAGGGAGTGGCTGGAAGGCCCCAAGGTGCTCCTCTACTTCTGGAACGCGAAGTTCGACCAGGAGTTCCTATACCCGATCACGGGCATCGACTGGTGGCACCCGGACGGATTCGAGGATGGTCTCCTCGCGTACTACACGTTCTACTCAGACGACAAGAAACTGGGCCTCAAGTACAAGGCTGCCGAGGAGCTGCGGGATCCGGAGAATCACCCGTACGAGATGATCGAGCTGCGGGACCTGTTCCCCATCAAGGGGTCCAAGATCGAGTTCGGCAAGCTCTCCCCCGATGAGCCGGGCTGCGTCAAGTACGCGTGCTCGGACGCCATCTGCACGTACCTGCTGTGCACGAAGCCCCGGCCCCACGAGAAGCGTAAGCCTGTCCCTGCCATCGTCCGGGAGAAGTACAGCTTCACCTACCGCCTGGAGAAGCAGACCTCACACGCGACGCGGTGGATGGAGCGCCCCCGTGTGCGCATCAACCGTGACCGGGTCAAGCAGTCCATGGACAGCAACGCGGTGGAGCGTGATGCAATCCTTGCCAAGATCAAGCAGCTCGCTGAGGCCAAGGGCTACTACAACTTCGACCCCAAGAGCACGAAGGTTCTGTCCGAGTTCCTCTTCACTGACAAGGGTCTCGACATCAACCCCAAGCCGCCCATCAATGAGGCGAGCAAGCAGTACAAGACAGACGCCGACACACTGGAAACGCTCGTCAAGGAGCACCCGGATGTGCCCGAGGTGCTCAAGTGGATCGTCAAGTGGCGAGGCTTCGAGAAGCTCGACTCGACGTACTTCCAGAACATGCACAACAACGTGGACGACTGGTCCGAGATGCGGTTCCAGTTCAAGCAGACTGGTGCCGCTACGGGACGTTTCAGCGCACCTGCGGGAGAGGCGGACCAGGGCATGTCCGGCATCCCCATCCACGGCATCCCCGCAACGTCTGACCTCCGCAAGTGCTTCGAGGCTCGTGAGGGGTACACGATCGCCAAGGTGGACTACGCCGCTCAGGAGCTTCGCATCGCAGCGAACGTCTCCGGCGAGCAGGTGTGGATCAAGGAGTTCCTAGAGGGCGACGGGGACCTGCACACCATCACTGCGAGGGCCTTCTTCCCCGAGTACGACTCTCAGTCGAAGGACCGAAAGAAGGAACTGCGCAAGATGGGCAAGATCGCCAACTTCGCGCTGCTCTACGGTGGTGGACCTCAGGCCATCATGCGTGCAACGGGCTGCGACAAGCTCGAAGCCTCTCGGCGGAAGGGGGCCTTCGATAAGGCCGTCCCGACCTTCGCGCTGTGGATCAAGAACCAGCATGGCAAGGTTCGCAAGGACAAGGGTGTCTGGACGGCCCTCAAGCGCTGGGTGGCCATCCCGGACATCGACCAGGAGGACAAGGCGGTCCAGGCGGCCTGCGAGCGCAAGAGCACGAACTTCCCCATCCAGGGGACAGGCGCGGACGTCATGAAGATCAGCCTCGTGCTGCTCTGCAAGGAACTCTACAAGCGCGGCTGGCTGCTCCAGGGTGGTGGGGATGACTCGGTCCGTATGCTGCTCACGGTGCACGACGAAATCGTGTTCGAGATCAAGCACGCGCGTGTCCAGGAGGCTCTCGCTCTGATCTCTCGGGTCATGGCATCGCCTACCGGCATGGCGGGTCCCCCGTACTCGCCGACCTGGAGGGTGCCCCTGATCGTCGAGCCGCTCATCGGTACCACGTGGGCGGGAGAGTACGACTACGGGATGATGATGCACGGCAAGCCGTACTCCGGTAGCAAGAACTACGCGGGCAAGGACAAGAAGTACGAAAACAAGAAGACACAGTGGGCGGGCGAGGCCTGGCAGCACTTCGAGGGCTGCGAGGGAGACGCCAATTGCGACTGCGGCATCTCGAAGGACATTGAGATGGTGGTCGGTGACACCCTCTACCACAGGGTTCCGTCCTGGCTTGAGGGTCTATTCATCCCAGGCTGGCAGACAGCCCCTGAACCCTCAAAGGAAGGGGAGGGCGGTGGGGGCTCGAATGGGGTTGCCACGCATGTGTCGGCCCCTGCGAGCCCAACTGTGGAGGTGCCGGTTCAGTTGGCGCCCGTGGAGCCGAGGCCAACCCCTGCCCCGACCCCCAAAGCTGTGGAGACCCCCAAGCCTACGGTCAAGCAAGACATAGGCTCTGTCTTCATGGTCAAGATCAGCATCTTGACCAAGGACACTGTTGTTCAGGTGCGGACAGCGTGCAGCGCCGCTCTGGACATCGACTCCGGGAAGGTCCTGTGCCTCGTTGACACTCTGGGGCATCGCCTCATCGACCAATCGCTTCAGATTCGCGTTAACCCCGAAGTCTTCGCGAGCCTGGTGAAAGATCGCAACATGAGTGACGGCATGATCTACCCATACACCCCCAATAACTGAGGTTTTCTCTTATCGAAACGCTATGGGAGTCATGGGTTCCCCGCGCAAGGACTTGCTGTCAATATGCAATGACCAGAAGGTCGCCTTGGATGATTTCAAGTCGATGTTCTGTGATCGCTGCTTGCAGCCCGAGTGCACCCGCAGCAAGGCGGGGCAGAGCAAGTTCGAGAAGAGGATCGCGACTTGGTACGACGATCTCTTCGCCAAGATCCCCATGATGGACCCTTCGGACCCGAGGTTCTCCGCGATCTCCGCTCAGAAGTTCATCACGGTCAGCTCAGGCCCCGTGGCGGAAGTCAACTCAGCGTGGCTTGATCCGAGGGATCTGACTGAGAAGGGTCCGCCTTCAGTCTCGACGCCTCCGGTTACGTCTTCAGCCCCACCCGTTAGGGTTGTGGCACCAGAGCCCAAGGCCGAGCCTGCAAGGAAGCCTTTGCTTGCAATGCCTCAGAACACACCGAATAAGGGACCGCAGATGATTGGAGGGGCAGCCCCTCCAGCTCAGGTCACAAAAGACCCTTGGGCCGCGCCCAACCCCTCGCCACCGCAGAGTGGCGACTCTACCGACTCCATCATCACGCCCGGTGCGACGGTCAAGCTGGGCGGTAGTGGCAGCGGTGTATAGGGGACGCAAGGAGAAGCAACATGCTCGTCAAGGCTACCATCATGCGCAGTCCCGCGGGTCAGATCGTGACCGAGGTACTCGACCGCCAGGAGCACCTGTGCAGCACGGTGTACAACATCACGAACAGCATCGGCCGGCAGATCAGCGACGAAGAGACGGGTCCGGAATGCGATCCGCAGACCGAGACCACGGTTGACGGCTGAAGCCGCCGCCACAACATTCCACAAGAAGGGTACGGGTACGAAGATGTCCAAGAGGGTAACGACTCAGACCGAGATCAAGGATCGCGGCATCGCGCTCGAAGCGTTCAAGGCGTCCGGCACACACTTCCACGAGATGTCCCCGGACACCTTCGAGGTTCGTGCGGGGCGTTCGCGCGGCGTGCTCGACCTGCGCACCGGCCAGATCGAGGGCGACGACATGAGCTTCCGCAAGGCGGACTTCGAAACGCTTTCGCAGCACTACGGCGAGCAGAAGTACATGGAGGAGCTGCGTCGGACCGGCGCGTCCGTTCACAGCCGTGAAGTGGACAAGGACGGCAACATCATCCTCGTGTTCCAGACCGGCTGACAGCACAGGGCCGAACGTCGGCCCTCTCGTTCGGCCGTTGAAGGCTTGCTCTCACAAGGGGGCAAGCCTTCAAGCATTTTCGGTGTAGGGACCCTCAACATGCTCCCCGAAGAACTGATGCAGCACCTGCGTGCACTGAACCGTCTCATCTACTATGTGACGGACGAGGAGGACCGCTTCCTCACAGACTTGCCCGAGAGCATCAAGAAGTTCAGCAAGCAGATGTGGGTCTTCAACTCTACGATGGGCCTCCAGCCTATCGAGACCGTCATCGGGGATTGGACAGCTCACAAGCACCCCGAAAACGCGGACACCATGGACGCCAACAAGGTGTTCAAGAGGATCTACACGGACGACCCCCGCAACGCGCAGAACTTCTACGTCATCCTCGACCCCGAGCGGGTGTTCAAGGACGATAACGTCTGCCGGCGCATCCTGAACATCATCCACCAGCTGCACAACGACCCGAAGACGATCAAGATCCTCATCTTCGTCGGGCCACGCCGAGCTATCCCAGAGAAGCTCGCGCGGTACATGGAGGTCATCTACGACAAGGGCCTGTCGAACGAGCAGATCCTTGAGATCGTAGAGGGCACCTGCTCTAAACTCACGTCGCCGGAGACGGTCGTTGCTGCACCCCCGGATGCGGCGCAGATCTTCCGGGGCCTTACGAGCTGGGAGATCGAGATGGCGATTGCGCACTCGATCTCGGTCACGAAGAAAGACCCTGATCCGGCAAAGCGCTTTCGCATCGATCCCGAGATCATCACGGCGTACAGACGCAGGGCTCTCAAGAAGACGGATCTCGTGCAGTACGTGGACACGAGCAAGTTCACGTTCGATCAGGTGGGCGGTGCCTCACGATTCAAGGACTGGGTCGTCAAGACCGCCGCTACGTGGACCGAGCGAGGGCGCGACTACGGGCTCGTGCCGCCCAAGGGCGTGCTTGCCGTAGGGATCTGGGGATGCGGTAAGTCCCTCAGCGTCAAGGCCATGGGGAGCACCTGGAAGCTCCCTGTCGTGAGCCTGGAGATGGGCAAGCTCCGTGGGTCGCTGTCGGGCGCTTCAGAGAACAACGTGTATGCGGCGATCAATCTCATCGAGCGAGTCGCCCCGTGCATCGTCTGGATCGACGAGGCAGAGAAGAGCCTCTCGGGTGGTCAGTCGAGTGCTCAAACAGACAACGGTACCACCAGCCGTATGATCGGCATCCTGAGCACATGGCTTCAGGAGACCAACGCCCCCATCTGTCTCGCCCTCACGGCCAACAGCTTGAGCACCCTGCCGATCGAGTTCATCAACCGCATGGACGAGCGGTTCTTCTTCGACCTGCCGTCCAAGAAGGATCGCATCGACATCCTCAAGATCCACCTGGGGAAGATCCGGCAGGACTGGAGACGCTTCGACCTCGATGCACTCGCAGACCGGGCCGACAACATGGTGGGCCGGGAGATTGAGCAGGCCATCAAGGCTGCCCTCGCGGATAGCTTCCACGCCAACAAGCCGGCCCTGGATTATGACCTGCTCAAGTTGCAGCTCGTGAAGAAGCCGCGCATCTTCAAGACCATGGTCGATGAGGTTGAGCAGCTTCGTGCGTGGGTCGGCTACGACAAGGAAGCCGATGACGGCATCCGTGCACGTTACGCAGCCCCGCCCGTGCACCACAACAAGGCTGGTGGGGGCAACCTCCAGATCGTCGAAGGTGTGTGATGTCGGACGATCTCATTGTTCCGCAGGTCTCGACTCTCGCAAAGCCGCTTGGCCGTACGCTGCTGGATGTGCGCTTCGAGATCCAGCGCAACAACGAGGTTCGTGCCACCTTCGAGAAGTACAAGGGCCGCAAGGACCCTGAAGCGCCCGCACTGTTGACCGACGAGATTGTGGATATGCTGGCCTACAGCCTCAACACTGGCCCAGAGCAGCTCCGGGAGGCTTGCCGATACCTGGCCGACGAGTACCTCCAGGTGGGGGACTCTGTCCTTGTCATTTCTCGACAGACCGGCAAGGCGATTGCCCGACTCACTGAGAAGGACATGTGGCAACCCGAGGCTGTCCCTCGCTTTGGTGGGGACATGGTGGTACCGGCCGCTCGGATCCGTCCGGAGCTGCAAGGCTTCCTCGTTCGCTGGGAGTTCGAGCGGGATCGCGAGCAGCGTATCGTCAACGAGCTTGCCGAGCGGTTCCCTTCGATACCCGGAATCAGCCCTGAGGAAGACAGGCGCCTGCTCCCCACTACACGGGTCGGGCGTGAGGTCATCGTCCGGGACCTGCGGGACTCGCTGCCTACACTGCTGCAAACAGCTCTAGGTGGTAAACTTGGGCGGTTGATCCGCCTGCTGGATGGCCAGCATGAGGGGAAGCTGACGCGCTTCCCTGGCTTCAAGGCGTATGCGCGGGTGACCGTGCAGATGATGGACCACAAGGCCCGCAACCTGCTTTTCGACGTCCTCAACTCGCACCGTGCCGTCATCGCAGCGCAGTGGGGCCGTGAGATCGCACGCACCCTTTCTCGTCTCGCACACGATCATGGGGTGGTCCACATTGAGGACTTCCAGACCTACAACCCTGACTCTGAGCTTGGTCTCTGGATCGCTCCGCCGGATGAAGCCCTCGCGTTTCGTGGGCGGCCTGTCCAGTTCACTGGTGTGATCCCTATCGAGAATGCGCTGACCACACTCGTGTGGAACGGTTCGTTGGGTCGGCTGCACTGCGGTGAGACGCACATCGCCTCACGCGAGATACATGACCGGTGGGAGATCGCGGCCACGCTCGACTACGATCTCGACCTCGATTTGTCGTGCTTCTCGCCAAGGCAGTTCACGAATCTGCCACAGGTTGCGTACACCGGGGAAGTGGTGGACTGATGCGCTTCTACAGCTTCACTGTTTTCTCTCCGGCGGAGATTCCTCTGGAGGAGTATCGCATCGTGCTTGAGCGGGGCTCGAACACGTTCAACCTCCTTCTTGGGGATGTTGAAGAGTTCACCGCGCTGCTCACCACCAACGGTGTACGTATCATCGCACAGAACAGCTTGGACGAGTTCGACCCAGTACCAGTCCCACCCCTGATGAATGGCGAGGAAACGTGTGAACTTTCTAATGGGACCGCAAGGGGTGATGTCGATCCACTCGACCACCCAACCGCACCTCAAGTCACACTTTTGGGGGAGCGTCAAGCGTCGGGTGCTCTCTTTTTTGCGCAACCGGAACACGCCAACCCTGGTGGGGGAAGTGTCCTTGTGGATCGGGATGAGCCTGAAGCAGACCCAGGCGATCCTAGTGGACCTGGTGGATCAGGACCTGGTCCGTGAGCTGACCGACGAGGAGCTTCGCGAGCATAAGGCTCACAAGGGCTACGCGTTCGTCCTCAAGGATCCGAGTCGCATCCCCATGGGAGACGCTGACTCGATTCCCGAAGACATCCTCCTCTAGGGGGTTCACTCCCGCGCGCAGTCGGTGTACTAGTCCTGCATGCCGAGAAGCGGCCGATGGCGAGTCGAGTCTCAGAGCGATCCCAGGTTCAACCTGGACGGATACGGCGAGTTTCGTCGGGACCCGATGGTGTTGCCGCCGGACGCAACGCAGGGCATCCAGCGCAAAGCGGACGAGCTGCACGTCTCGCCTCCTGAGGACCTGGAGTTCCAGTTCGACCGGGACCCTTCGAGCCGTCCGCCCCCGCCCGAGCAGGACTACGTGGACAACCCCGGGGAGTTCCTGGCGCGGTCAGGGCTCTTGTTCGAGCTGAATCGACGCCTCCTGCATCCGCTCGGCCTAGCCCTCGAAGTCGTCCTGCCTGAAGAAGGCGGCGATGTAGGGTCCTTCCGTATCTGGGACTGCCGCAAGGACCCCGCAGGCGTGGTCTTCACGGACGAGGGCTTCATCGAGGGGCTCCGCCTGTTCATGCAGTTCATGGACACGGCCGGTACGAAGCGGCTCCTCGACCGGCAAGCGTGCCAGGGCTTCCGCGTGCAGGGCGAGCCCTAGATCGATAGAGCCATCTCCGACAGCCGGCGCACGTTCGACGGCATGAGGGCCGGCAGCTTGTCGCGCGTCCACCACGTGTACTCCTTGAACTCGTTGTTCGGAGTGACGTCCGGGCTGCCCACCTTCGCAACGAACGCGAAGTTCATGTGCCAGCCCTTGCTGCCCGCATCATGCTCCTCGTAGGCCATGAGTCCCCAAGGGGTGTTGGGTAGTAGAGCACTGTCGAGAGCCGGGAACACTGCATCCTTGATGCGAGTCTCCTCGAAAAGCTCACGGGCCGCTCCGTCAAGGGGTCGCTCGTTGGCTTCCAGTTCACCGCCGACCGGTACCCACATGTTGAAGCGCTTGTGGAGCACAAGCAGGACTGTATCGGCATGTCGAACATAGATGCTCGCAGTGAATGTACGGCGCATGAATGGCTCTACACCGGTGTAGAGCCGCTCTATGCGAAAGCGCATGTGGATCGACGTGGACGAAGTCTTGGCGGACTTCCAAGGCCCAGTCTTTGAGAGTGCCAAACAACTGTTCGGCAAGGACATAGGCCCGCACTCCTATGACGGCACTGTCTGGGACATGTTCTCGGCCTTCGCCCCAGAGGAGGTGAAGGTGCTCCTGGCGGAGTGTGAGAAGCCCGGCTGGTGTGCGGCCCTCAAACCGCTGCCTGGCGCTATAGCAGCGGTATCAGAGCTGCGTAAGCATGTGGACCTCTTCGCTGCTACCTCTCACTTCCACTCGACCACATGGGTCTACGAGCGGGACCACTGGCTCATGGACCATTTCGGGTTCGCGAGGTCGGAGATCATCCACACGGCGTCGAAGTTCCTGATCGCGACGGACATCTGTCTGGATGACAAGCCCGATCACGTCCAGGCGTGGCAGGCAGAGCACCCCGATGGCCTGGCGATGCTCTGGCCAATCGCGAACGTGCGCAACCTGCCTCTCGATAGGTGGCGTGTGAAGGACTGGCCGGACGTCATCAATCTCGTGACCAACTTCGAGCGCAAAGCCAGCACCATCGAGATGCTCGATGAACGTGAGTGGTATCCGGTATATTACGACCATGCGGGCAGCTCCTGTCTTGAGTGCGGGGCCACATCGAATGGCAGCGGTCTACCCAGGCACAGGAAGGGCTGTCGTCTCAACGAGATTCTGAGCAACTACCGGAGTAAAGCATGAGCGACATTCAGGTCCGTGACGGGTATGTCGTACAGAACTTCGACGAGTACAAGCTGATCGTATCCGATGGCTTCACCCCCGAGGACATCGCGATGGTACAGGCTCTGTATTCGCGCAGTGCGGAGAGTGCCGAGGTCCACCTGGAGAAGGTCCTAAAGACCGGCTCAGGCAAGTTCATGTCGAGCTACTACGTGGGTTACGGGCACAAGTCGATCGCCGACTGTGGCAGCACCACCCTCTTCATCGAGGGTGTGAGCACGCTCACGGCCAAGGCCGTCCAGGACTGGTCGCTCTACAGCGGGCAGGAGACGAGCACCCGCTACATCGACATGAGCCGGCAGCGCATTGAGGACCCTGTAGGGACCCCTAAGTCCAAGGAGATCCTTCGCCGCTGGATGGCCTTCTACACGTCCTGTCAGGAGCCCGTGGCCGCGACTGTACGCCAACGTCACCCGAGGCGTGATGGGGAGAAGGAGGAGGTTTACGAGCGCGCCGTGAAGGCCCGGACCTTCGACATCCTTCGCGCGTTCCTCCCGGCCGGCATCACGACCCAACTGAGCTGGCACACGAACCTACGTCAGGCAGGGGACCATCTGACGATGCTCTTGAAGCATCCGTCGCAGGAGGTCCGACGCGTGGCCCTGTCCCTCCAGAAGATGCTCACGGTCGCCTATACGTCGAGCGGCTTCGACGCGAACCTTGCGACGGTCAGTGGTGTCGGCAACGCTGGCGGGGAAGAGGCCGCACGAGCACGCGTTGAGTGGGAGCAGATGGTCGCGGACACCTATACGTACTTCCCGGACTACACGTCGGCTGCGGTGTTCGATACGACAATCGAACGCACGTCCCTTATTCAGTACCACAAGATGCTGAGCACGCGCCCGCGTGGGTGCGCGCTCCCGCACTTCCTCACGGACCTCGGGCAGGTCAGCTTCTCGTTCCTGCTCGACTTCGGATCGTTCCGGGACATCCAACGGCATCGCAATGGTGTCTGTCGCATGCCCCTTCTCACGACTGACCACGGCTTCGAGCTGTGGTACCTGGAGCAGCTCGACGACAACTTGTCGCACGCGGCCAAGGACCTCATCGAGGAGATGCTGCCTCAGATCTACAACATCTCCACCGAC
>Ga0265338_10000815_pt1 | contig 52466 bp, 32 predicted proteins | sample 42126metaG_FD_193579 | JGI IMG/M metagenome (GOLD analysis project Ga0265338, IMG submission 193579) | Rhizosphere microbial communities from Carex aquatilis grown in University of Washington, Seatle, WA, United States - 4-21-26 metaG | ecosystem: Host-associated > Plants > Roots > Rhizosphere...
TTCTCCGCCGGTATCCCCACCCCGTTGTCCTTCACCGCCAGCTGCACCAGGCCGTCGGCCGAGCGCACCTGGATCGTCATCCGCTTGTCCTTCCGCCCCCCATCATCACACGCATACTTGGCATTGCGGATCAGGTTCACCAACACCTGCAGGACTTTTTGCCTTTCCACATTGATCTCGATGGTCTGGGCGGGAAAATCACGGATGACCTCCACATCATGCCGCGCCAGCGCGCTGCCATTCATCCGCAAGGCATCTTCCACCAGGTCCACCGCCATCACCTTTTCCACCACGCCGGAGATTTTGGCATAGCTCTGCTGCATCGCCACAATGTCCTTGATGTGTTCGATATGGTTCCGGGTCTGTTCGACCTCCTTGAGCAATTCCGCCTGTTCCCCGGTCAGATGCTCCGCCAGGCGGCTCAGGTAACCCGGCAGCTCCCGGCCGCGGGGGTCGGTCGTGAAAAAGGCTCCCAGATGGTCCCGATGTTCGTGGATCATCGCCGCCAGGCGGCTGACATTGCTGAGTTTGGATTTTCGCAAGGTGTCGAGGATGAGGATGGCGGAGACGTTGACGCTGTTGAGCACGTTGCCCACATTGTGCAGCACACTGGTGGCCACCTCGGCCATCCCCGCCGCACGTGAGGCGTCCACCAGCTGCCGGTGGACGGCTTCCAGTTTCATCTCCGCCTCTTTGATGCCCGTGATGTCCTTCGAGATGCCGAAGGTGCCGATGATGTTCCCCTTCGAATCCCGCCAGGGCATCTTGGTGGTGAGCACCCAGGTCGTGAGGCCGTCCGGGTGAACTTCTTTTTCGAGCTTCCCGACGAGTGGCTGGCCCGTACGGATGATTTGCTGTTCGTCCTCAAACGCCGGGCGCGCATGGGCTTCTTGAAACAGGTCAAAATCCGTTTTGCCGATGATTTCCGATTCGGATGCACCCGTCCGGATCCACTTTGATTTGCTACAGCGGATGAACTTCGAGCTTACGTCTTTGAAATAGATCCGGTCGGACGCGTTGTCCAACAATGAGCGGAACAGATCACGCTCGTAAGCCAGTTCTTTGGTGCGTGCTTCCACGCGTTGTTCCAGAAGATCGTTGGCCGCTTGCAGCGCCCGCTGTTTGCCTTTCAGGTAACTCATACGCCAGGTAAAAACCCCGGCGAAAGCGCCCAAGGCCAGCCCCGCATAGAACAGGTAGCACCAAATGGTTTGATAGAAGTGCGGACGCAATTCGAGGTCCACGGAATCGCCGGTTTCATTCCAAACTCCGTCAGCGTTGGCAGCGAGCACATGGAACTTGTATGGGCCGGGTTTGAGATTCGTGTAAAAGGCAAAGCGCCGGTTTCCGGCCGCCACCCAGTCTTTGTCGTAACCGTCCAGTTTATAACGGTATTGAACGCTTTCCGGGGCGACAAAGCTCAACCCCACATACTGGAATTCCAATTCACCTTTGCCGGGAGGCACGACCACGGTGCCGGTCCTGGCCGACTCCCGGCCATTGACCCGCACGACGTCAATGTGAACCTGCGGCGGCACCGGGTTGACGGCGATGTTGGTGGGATCAATCATCACCACGCCTTGGGCGGTGGGGAACCAGATCCGCCCATCCAGGCTCTTGCAGCCGGACATTTTTTGCTTGTTCCGTTCCACGCTCTTCACCGCGCTCAAACTGTTGTAAACCATGCAATCAACGTGGTTGGTCTTGCCATCGGCGAAGTCGTTCAGGGCTCGGCGGGTGACACTGAAGATGCTGTGAACGCCATCCGCCCAGAAACGGTCGTGGTCGTCCAGGACCAGGCCGAGGACCACGTCTTCAAACAGGCCGTCGCTTTTTGTGATCATCCGAAGCTGGCCGTTTTTCAATCTGGCAATACCCATGGTCGAGCCCACCCAGAGTGCGCCATCCTTGTCTTCGTAAACCGTCAACACCTTCGGAGCATCAGCCCCGGTTCCCAACATCCAGTTTGTCAGGCTGCCGTCCTTCAACCGCACGATTCCCAGGCTCGCGTCGGCGATCCAGATGGAACCGTCTTTGCCGGTGACCATATCGTAGGGGTAACTCGTCGAAGCTTGCTGGCCATCGGAGAGCAGGTAGGGGGACATGGAATTGGTGTTGACGCGATAGAGCTTTCCGCTCACCGCGGCAATGACGCCTTGCGCATCCTCGCCCAGGGCCGACGGGTAATCCTTGTTGGGATAACGCGCCACGATTTTTCCGCCCGACAACACCTGAATGGCCATGCCACCATCGGTCATGTAAACGTCACCGTTCTTAGCCTCAAGCAACAACGAAATCCAGGTGCTGCCGGGGCCGGTATCCTGCGAAAAGTTCTGGAGGTCGGTGCCACCGTTGAAGTGGGTTAATCCGAAACTGGTCGCCACCAAGATGCCGCCGCGTCGCGAGGAAGTAACGGAAATATCCACATCGGCCGTCAGCCCCTCGGCCTTGCCAAAGGTCGGGATTTTAATGTCACTGATCTGGCTCAAACCATTGCGGGTGCCGACCCACAGATTTCCCTCCTGGTCTTCCGCCAGGGCCGTTACGAAATTGTCCGCCAGACCATCGTTCTTGCGAAACTGGGTCACCACGTCGTCCCGGCAACGAGCCAAGCCGTTGCCGATGGTGCCGACCCACAAGACGCCATGCCGGTCCACCAACAACGAGCGGATTTCCCCCGTTTGAAGCAACCCCGGCAGCTTTTGAAACCGCGAATTATATCGCATCAGGCCGTTTATTGTCGCAACATTGATTACGCCCTGCGAGTCAACCGCCACCGCGTTGATGGTGGTGTCGTCCAAAGCGGGATCGGGAAATTTTGTCAGCACGCCGGCTTGCCAGAAGTAAAGACCTGCCTTCATGGTCCCGAACCAGACGCGTCCCTGGGAATCTTGGCAAGCCGTTAGGACATCATAGGCGGTGTTGGTGCCCGGCGGTGGCAGAAGGGTCTCGTAAGTCTTGTCCCCCTTGACTCGACCAGCCTGGCCTGTCGCAGCGACGAAAAGATCGCCATCTGTGGATTCCACCAAGGACATAATGGTCCGGCTCATGCCTTCAAATGCGGCACCATCCAAGCGCGAGACATTTTTGCCGTCAACAATCGACGCAACCCCCCCATTGTTGATGCCAATCCACAAGCCGCCAGTCTTGGAAGCAGACAAACTGGTGGCCTCGGTCGCGCGCAACTTTTTCGCCTTGCCGAGATCAATCAATTCAAAGTTGATGCCGTCAAAACGAACCGGGCCGGCGACGGTGGCCAACCAAAGGTAGCCGTCCTTGGTCTGCGCGATGGCATTGATGCCGTTCGCCGGGAGGCCGCTTTGGCGTGTCCAGGACCGGCAATTGTATTGGAAAAGACTCTTGGCCGGATCAAGTGCAAAGGCGCGTGATGAAATCAAGAGACTTAGAAACAATACACCGAACCCCAGGCCGTGGACCGTCCGCCAGCAAGGCTTGGGCTTGTTTGGCAGGCCGTTTTCTGAATCAAAACATTTCAGGTTCATATTGTGGTGTCCAGGCAGCTGGCAATACACCATCTGCATATCGGCAGAATGGGGCTGAACTTGAGAAAACCGTTGAATCAAGGCGCTAATTGCTCATCAAAACGGTTCCAGCATCTTGATTCCAGTAATCTCCATCAGGCGGACATTGGGTCATCAATGACCGGGGTTTCCATCCAGTCACGATTTTGGTTCAAGTGCGTCCAAAGATGGGTCAGTTTCGGCGGAGCATTGCAGGGGCAGTTCGAGGATGAAGGTGGCCCCCTGGCCGGGGCCGTCGCTATGCACATTCAAGGTGCCGCCCATCTCCTTCGCCGCCAGCGCCGCGCTGTGCAATCCGAATCCATGGCCTTTTTGGCGGGTTGTAAATCCGTGATTAAAAATCCGGGTCAGGTTCTCCGCCGGTATCCCCACCCCGTTGTCCTTCACCGCCATCTGCACCCGGCCGTCGGTGATGCGCACCTGCACCGTCAGCCGCTTGTCCTTCCGCCCCCCATCATCACACGCGTACTTGGCATTGCGAATCAGGTTCACCAACACCTGCAGCACCTTTTGCCTTTCCACATTCATCTCGATGGGTTGGGCCGGATAATCCCGGATGACCTGCACGTCATGCCGCACCAGCGCCCCCCCGTTCATCCGCAAGGCATCTTCCACCAGATCCACCACCTTCACTTTTTCCACCACGCCGGAGATTTTGGCATAGTTCTGCTGCATCGCCACAATGTCCTTGATGTGTTCAACATTGTTCCGGGTCAGTTCGACCTCCTTGAGCAATCCCGCCTGTTCCCCGGTCAGATGCTCCGCCAAGCGGGCAAGATAATTTGGAAACTCCCGGCCCCTGGAATCGGTCGTGAAAAAGGCCACCAGACTGTCCCGATGTTCGTGGATCATCGCCGCCAGGCGGCTGACATTGGTGAGTTTGGATTTCCGCAGGGTGTCGAGAATGAGGATGGTGGAGACATTGACGCTGTTGAGCACGTTGCCCACGTTGTGCAGCACACTGGTCGCCACCTCCGCCATCCCCGCCTGCCGTGAGGCATCCACCAGTTCCCGGTGAATGCGTTCAACCTCCAATTGCATCCGTTCCCGCTCCGCAATTTCATTCTCGAGCAATTGTGTCCGCTGGGCCAGTTGAATGCCCGTGCGCTTGTGCTCGTCGATCTCGCGCAGGAGCGACGTATTGGCGGCGGCTAGCTCGGTCGTCCGATGTTGAACTTGCGTTTCCAGGAGGTCGCGGGCCTGTTGCAGCGTTTGCTCCTTGCGTTTCAACTGCCGGACGCGCGCCACGTACAAACCCGCCAGCGCCACGCAAATCAAGGCGCCGTTCAACAGGTAAAACCAAAGGGTCTGATAGAAATGAGGTTGCAGTACGAGAATGAGGGAATCGCCGGCCTGATTCCACACGCCATCCGCATTGGCCGCAGTGACCTGGAAGCGGTATCGCCCGGGCTTGAGGTTGGTGTAAAATGCCAGGCGCCGGTCGCCCGCCTCCACCCAGTCGTGATCGAAGCCTTCCAAACGATATCGGAACTGGACCTTCTGCGGGGCGATATAGCTCAGCGCAGCGTACGAAAACTCCACCTCACCGCGGCCGGGCCGGACCGTGATCTGGTTGGTGAGCGACAGCTCCAGACCATTCACGCGAAGGCGTTGCACATGCACGGGCGGAGGGATGTTATTCACCGGGATGTTCATGGGATCCACCATCAACACCCCTTTCGCGGTGGGAAACCAGATACGCCCATCCGGGGTGCGGCAGGCCGAGCACTCCTGAATGTCATTGTCGGCTGGTTTGACAGCCTCCGCGCCGTCATAGGCTGTGCATTCGAGGCGCGTTGTTTTGTGACTGAAGAAATCCTCCACGTTTTTCTTGTTTAACCGGCAAAGTCCGATTTTGGTTTCCACCCAGAGATGCCCCAGATCATCGGGCATGATGGACCAGATATCGCCGTTGAGCAGGCCATCCTGCTTGCGCAGGTTTTGAATCTGGTTGTTTCGCAGACGGGCGATGCCGGTGGCCATGCCAATCCAAACCGTGCCGTCGCTTTCTTCCCAGATCCAGCGCACGTTGCCATCCATCAATCCATCTGCCGTGGTCCATTGTTTGAATTCACCATCCTTGATCCGGCAGACACCATTGACCGAGGCAACCCAGATGCTGCCGTCGCGTCCCGGAGACAGGTTATAAATCCAATAGAGTTCCGGCTTCCGCCCTCCCTTGAATGGATAGGGCTCCAACCGTTCCCGGTTCACCCGATACAACTCGGCACCCGCAGACACAATCACTCCACCAGCATCCTCCACCATGGCCACCGGCATGTTGGGAGTGACATGTCGGGCCACGCTTTTGCCGTCATGCATGATTTCAATCAGATTGTAGCCATAAGTGATAAAGACATCCCCATTCTTTGCTTCCAACACCCGCTTGACGTACAAATAAGCCAGACCGGCGTTGGTGGAATAAACCGTCGCCTGGTCATCGTGCCAATGCACTGCGCCAAGGGCGGTGCCCACCCAAAGGGTGTTCTGCGACGCCACGCTCACGGAAAGAGCCGTGGGAATGCCGCTTTGCGTTCCATAAGTCTGGAATTTGACGGCGGCCAGTTGGTTCAATCCTTCTGTGGTGCCAATCCACACGCTGCCCTCCCGGTCTTCCGCCAGGGCCAGCACCGTATCGCTTGTCAATCCGTCAGCCTTTGTCAGCCAGGTAAAAACGCCGTCCTTGCCCCGGGCCACGCCACTCCCGATTGTGCCCGCCCATAATTCACCAGCATGGTCCACCAGCAGGCAATTGACCTCAATATAGAATACTACCGGCAACCGTTTGAAATTGGCATCATAACACAACAATCCAGCTTGCGTGCCGATCCAGAGGCGCCCTTGCCTGTCTTCGGCAAGAGCATGAATGATGCAGGCATCCAATGCCGGGTCCGGAAACTTGGTGAGCTTGCCGTCCTGCCAGTAATACAGGCCGTGGAATGTTGTTCCGAGCCAGATCCGTCCTTTGGAGTCCTCCAGCAAGCTGTCAACATGAACCAGATTCGCATCATCTGGAAACAACCGCTTCAGATTGAGTGTATCCGGGGAACCCCAAGCGGCGCGTTCGCCCGCCACCCAGAGAGTCTTCCGGCTGGTTTCCAGGATGCTGGCCGCATCCCAATCCCATCCAGCTTGTGCGTCTTTGCCCACCCGCCACCCGCCGTCAGGGGCCAGGAAACCATACGCGCTCTTCTCCAACCCAAACCAAAGGCCGCCCGAACTGGAAGGGCACAGGGCCTGCACACTGGTACTGCGCAGTTCGGATATGGGGGGCGCCCCCATCAGGGCAAAATCCACGCCATCGAACCGCACCAATCCCTTGGGGGTGCCCAGCCAGAGATAGCCATCCTTGGTTTGCGCGATGGCATGAACACTCGTCACCGGGAGCCCGTTCTGGTACGTCCAACTGCGACAAGCGTACTCGTAAAGGTCCTTGTTCGGATTCAGAGCCAGCCCCTTGGAAATCAGAAGGCAACCAAGTAATGCCATGCCCGTCAAGAGTGCCCGGCGCAGCCACCGGCGTTTTACCCAAGAATGGAGGAAGGACGGTTTCATTGATCATCCAAGGAATTCAAGTCCGAATCAGATGTCGACTCCGGTTGCAAAGGCAGTTCGAGTATGAAGGTGGCCCCCTGGCCAGGGCCGTCGCTATGCACATTTAGGGTGCCGCCCATCTCCTTCGCCGCCAGCGCGCAGCTGTGCAAGCCAAAGCCGTGCCCCTTTTCCCGCGTCGTAAATCCGTGATTGAAAATCAGCGTCATGTTCTCCGCCGGTATCCCCACCCCGTTGTCCTTCACCGCCATCTGCACCAGGCCGTCGGCCGCGCGCACCTGGATCGTCAGCCGCTTGTCCTTGCGCCCCGCATCATCACACGCGTACTTGGCATTGCGGATCAGGTTCACCAACACCTGCAGGACTTTTTGCCTTTCCACGTTCATCTCGATGGTCTGGGCCGGAAAATCCCGGATGACCTGCACGTCATGCCGCGCCAGCGCGCTGCCATTCATCCGCAAGGCATCTTCCACCAGGTCCACCACCGTCACCTTTTCGACCACCCCCGAGATCTTCGCATAGTTCTGCTGCATCGCCACAATGTCCTTGATGTGTTCAACATGATTCCGGGTCTGTTCGACCTCCTTGAGCAACCCCGCTTGTTCCTCGGTCAGATGCTCGGCCAGTCGGGCAAAAAAATTGGGAAACTCCCGGCCCTTTGGATCGGTCGTAAAAAAGGCCGCCAGGTTGTCCTTATGTTCCTGGATCATCACCGCGAGGCGGCTGACATTGCGAAGCTTGGATTTGCGTAGGGTGTCGAGGATGAGGATGGTGGAGACATTGACGCTGTTGAGCACGTTGCCCACGTTGTGCAGCACACTGGTCGCCACCTCCGCCATCCCCGCCTGCCGCGACGCGTCCACCAGTTGCTGGTGGACGGTTTCCAATTTCAACTCCGCCTCTTTGATGGCCGTGATATCCTTCGAGATGCCAAACGTGCCGATGATTGCCCCGGTCTTGTCGTGAAATGGCATCTTGGTCGTGAGCACCCAGGATTCTCCCCGGCCATCCTTCCATGATTCCCTTTCGATTTTGCCGATCATGGGCTGGCCGGTACGGATGATTTTCTGCTCATCTTCAAAGGCCGGACGCGCATGTTCCTCCGTGAAGAAATCAAAGTCGGATTTGCCCACCAATTCACCCGCGGAGGTCACGCCAAACTGTCTGGCCTGGGCAGCGCTCGCGGTGATAAAGTGGGATTGGGCATCCTTGAAATAAATGTGATCCGGCGAATTATCCAGCAGCGCCCGCAACAAATCGCGTTCGTAAGCCAGCTCGGCCTCGGCCCGTTGCCGTTCGGTGATGTCTCGGGCGACCCCGACGATGAATTTTTCGTTCTTTTCGTCGGTGTAAAGCGATTTTTTGGTGATGAGGCAATGGACCGTTCCGTCAGCGGCCGTGAACTTTTCCTCGTTGACGTTCTCCTTCCCGGTCTCGAAAACCAGTTCGTCTTTGAACCTGAACTCGTCCGCTTTCCCACCGGAGAAACAATCATGATCGTGGTCCGATTTTCCGATCAACTCCTCGCGTTTGCGCGCCATCAAATTGCAGAAGGCATCGTTGACCAACACCCCCCGGTGCTGCCGATCCTTGACAAAAATGGGATCACTGATGGAATTGATGATCCGATCCAAAAAATTTTGTGATTCGGCGATTTCCCGTTGGATTCTGGCCCGCTCGGTAACGTCCCGGAAGCTCCAGACCCGGCCCACGATATTTTCGCCCATGCGCTGCGGTTTTGAACTGCGTTCCAAAACCCTTCCATCGTTGCATTCCAGCACGTCAAAGCTTTCCCGTTCCGGATGCTCGTACAACTCCTTCACCCCGGAAGCAAACTGTTCGGAATCCTTCAGTTGCCGGAAGGCGACGGCCAACCATTGCTGCTCATCCTTGGTTTCCGCAAGCTCACGCGGGATGTGCCATAGGGAGATGAACTGTTCGTTGAAGTTGGTCACTTTTCCCTGTCCATCCGTCACCAGTATTCCGTCCGTGGTGGATTCCAGGGTGGCGCGGGTCAGGGAAAGGGAATGGGCCAGTTCCCCGGTGCGTTCCTTGACCCGGCGTTCCAAATTGGCGTCGCGTTCCTGAATCTGCGCCAGCATTTCATTGAACCCGTCAATCAGCCGCCCCAGTTCGTCTTCCCCCGATTTGACCGCCCGCACCGAATAATCCTTGTTCGCAGTGATAATCGTGACGGTGCTGGCCAGGCCCGAAAGCGGTTTGGATATATACGCTTGCAACCACGCGGAAAGGAAAAAAGCCACGACACCCGCGACCAGGAGGACCAGCAACATGATCAACGCATATCGCCAGATGCGCATGTTCATTTCATGCAAATCCATTTCGAGATAAATCGTACCGATGGTTTCGCCGGCCAGGTTGATCCGTCGGAACAACTCCAGCCGGTTTTGTCCAAATTGACTTCCATCACCTCGGACGGAAGGCGGCCGGAACTCCCCCGTCATATCAGCGCGCTGATAGCGGGCAAATGGCCGGCCATCCTTGTCATAGATGCAGGCGCGAACAATGCCGGGTTGAGCGCTCAATGATTTCAAAGTTTCTCTCACGGAGTCGGCTTCGTTAAACGACAGGCCTGCCGTGCTGTTGGCGCCGGTTACGGCGGCCAAAATGGACAGGTCCTGCACCATCTGCCGACGGTAGGCAACCTGTTGATAGGTGATGAAGCTCAGACAGATCATCCATGATGCGACGCCGCTGACCAGCATGATAATGACCATGAGCTTGCGTTTGATCGGAAGGTTGCGGAGAAAGTTCATGGCTTCGGGTCAGGAGGGGTGTGAACCAGTTTGGCCAGCTTGAGGAGCTGGGCACTGATTTTCAGGCCGGCGTGTTCCGCCGCTGCAGCGTTGATCTCAAAACGCACCTTGTCGGCCTCGTGAACAAAGTTGATCATGCCGCCGGCGGCAATGAACTTGTCCGATTCACCCACGGTCAGCACCGCGCCCCCTTTGAGCACAGCAAGCGTTTCCATCACGCGGGTGTCGTCGTCGCTGAAAAACAACAGATGCACGTTGCCGGCCTCCCCGGCGGTGGTGATTTGTTTTATCACAATGTTCCGGCCGTTGATTTTATGGTTCTGGGCGATGGCCTGCAGTCCCTCGCCGACCGGGTCCTTGCCTAAAATGCCGATGACCAGCGGCGCCTGATCGTTGGCAAAACGTTGCGCGGGCCATTCCACAAATTTGGCAAAATTGTACAGATAGGCCGCCTTGATCTGGTATTCCTTGGCCACCTGGGCCCGGGCCGGAAACGCCAAAAGGCCGGCCAGGAGCAGTCCGCAGCCTGCCACACTGGCCAGTCGGCTCACAAATCCGGGACCGAACCTTCCGTCGGCTTGCGGATTGTACAGACCATGTTCTTTCTTAAACATGTTTGGGCAGGTCAATCATGTTGGTGGTGGATGCCTTCAAAATTTCCAGGTGATTTTTCCCAGCACGCTGCGTGGGATTTCCGTTATCAAAGCCGTTTTGTAACTGGCGAATTCAGCGTGCTGGTCGGTCAGCAAGTTCTGTCCCCAGATGCCGATTTCCAGATTTTTTGTCGGATGCCAGACCACACCGACGTCCAGCCGGAAGTAATCAGGAATGGTCGTCTGTGAAATGCCATACGGCGTTTCAATCTGATCCACGTAATAAAGGGCGCCATTCAATTCAAAATGATCAGGCAGATCCAGTGCTGAACGGATTTGAGCTTGATATTGCGGCCCGGCTTGCAGATATGGCGAATTGAAATCAAGCTGCACATTGAGCCACGAGTAGTTCGCCGTCAGATGCCAGCGGTCCGTCACATCCCAGCGGGCGGACACTTCGACGCCGTAGGAATTGCCGCCACCGGCATTTTCAAAAGTGCCGGTCACCACCGCGTGCGGCGGCGGCGGATTGACTGCAAACCCGGTCGTAACGGCGGTCGGCGCAATCAAGTGGTTGTAATCATTGTAGAATCCGGTCGCGTCCACGGAAAAAGTTTTGGCCAGTTCGGCGCGGTAGCCCAGTTCATAGGCGACCAATTCCTCGTCCGCTAGGACCGGGTTTCCCGCGCTGTTAAACAAAGTTGGAAAAGGCACGAACGGCGGCGCGGGCGGCATCGTTTCCTGATTGACGCGGGCCGCCAGATCGCTCCAGGACGGCGTGCGCACCGCGCGCGATACGGCCGCCCAGACGGTTTGTTTCTCCGTCGGCGTCCATGACAACCGGACGCTGGGTTCGAATTCAAAGCCCGTGTAGTCGTTGTGCTCAAACTTGGAGCCGAGCGTTGCCTTGAGCCGGTTTGGAACCAAAATAATTTCATCCTGGACAAATGCACTCAAAAGCCGGTCCGTGGTCTTCGCTGGAAACCAGGACACAAAATCACTGGAATGGAAATCGGCTTGCAGGTAACGGCAACCCACCCCCCAAGTGACGTCGTTGCGCGAGCCAAGCGCAAAGCGGTGTTGCGCGTCGAAATCCAGTGTGTCTGACAATTCGCTGGCGGAATCGGCCTGCTCCTGCTTGAAGTGGTCGTAATACGCCTGCACCGTGAACGACGAGCTTTCCGAAAAATCATGCGTCCAGCGGCCCAGCAGGTTGCCACCGTTATTGGAATCGGTTTCGTTGAAATCGAGCCTATAGGGCGGCGTCAGGGTCGGCACATTCTGATTTTCCACAAACCGGTCGGCATAGAAATCACCTTGCAACGTCAGCTTGTTTTCTTCCGAAGGTTCCCAATCCAGCCGCGCGCCGCCTTGCAGTTCGCGCGCACGGTCGGGCGCGTCCTGGCCGTTGGCCAGAACGGTGCCATCGCGGTTGAAATATTTTGCATAGGCCCGATAATACAAATTCGTGGCCAGTTGCCCGCCGTAGCGGACCGTCGTGGCCGGCTGGTCAACCGTGCCGCCGGAAACCGAAACCAAAACACCCTGCGTTTCCTTTGCACTCTTGGTGATGATGTTGATCACGCCGTTGACGGCGTTGGCGCCCCACAACGACGCGCCCGGCCCGCGAATGACTTCGATGCGGTCAATGTCTTCCATCACCACGTCTTGCACGCCCCAGACCACGCCGCCGAAGCCGGTGCCATAAACCGACCGGCCATCCACCACCACCAGCAGCTTGTTGGCAAATTCGTTGTTGAATCCGCGTGCGCTCACTGCCCAGTCGTGCGAATTGATCTGCGCCACGTCCAAGCCCGGCACCAGCCGCAGGGCGTCGGGAATGGTGGTGATGCCCAGCCGGCGGATGTCATCGTTGCTGATCACGTAAATGGCGGCGGGTGCATCGTTGAGTTTCTCCTCCTTTTTGGAGACCGAAGTCACCGACTCATTCATCAACTGTTCGATGCTCAGGTCGGCCAGGTTGCCGGTAGATTCGTTGAGTACGGATCCGCTGGCCGTCAGCGCAATGGCCGGCCCGGCCAGAACATAGACAAAAACAAATCTACCCCAAAAAAGAGCAATCGGCCGGTAATGTACCAGCTTGATTAGCAGGCTATTATATCGAACTTCCGGATTCATACGTTTGGAGTCCATTTGCAGGCGTCCGGGCATGTGTTGAGGACGCCACTTGCACATCGGTAAAAAACGGGGGAACTTGAGCAAAGCCCATCAATTCAGGCGTCTGATTGGTTCAGGGAACCGGTTGCAGGCCTGATGTTTTTATGGGCCGGTTCAGTTGCCGGCTGGTTTTCCCGGCTGTTCCATCACTGGTGCAGGTGCCCGGCCTGACTGCGCCCGGTAATGTCGCTGGCCACGATGGAGAAATGGGCCATCTGTCGATCGGATGAATAATGCGCCTGGACCCGCTTGGTCACGGGGATGCGCCGGCCATCGCGGCTGAGAAACACGCTTTCTCCTGTCCATACGCTTTGCGTTTGCGCGCCGGGTTCCGGAACCGGCTCATGGCCGGACCCGCCGGCGGGCTCGACTTCGAAATCATTGAGGCATAAACCGCTGATATCTTCGGCGTCGTCGATGCCCAACAGGCGGCGACCGGCCTGATTCAGGTAGGAAAGTCGTCGGGTTTCGGCATCGACGACCGCCACCAAATCCGGGGAGGCCGCAAGGATTTCCAGCAACAGGACTTCATTTTCCTTCGCCCGTTCCTGAACAATATGTTGCCGTTCCAGGCGCGCCCGCACCGCCTCACAAAGCGTGTCCGACGAAAACGGCTTGGGCAAAAAATCATCCGCCCCCTGCTCCATGCCGCAACGCATGCTCTGGTCATCCCCCACCCCGGTCATCAAAATGATCGGAATGGTGGAGGTGGCTGGACGGGAGCGCAGACTGTGGAGCACGTCGAAACCGTCCACATCGTTCATCATGATGTCGCTCAACACCAGATCGGGCAACCGGTCGCGGGCCAGTTCCAGGCCGTTCTTGCCATCCTCGGCTTCCAACACTTCGTAGCCGTTTTTGCGCAACGTCCGCACCACCGTTTGGCGGATGGCTTTTTCATCATCGATGACCAGTATTTTTTTCATTTCAACATCGTGGCCCGAACCGGGGTAACACGTTGGACTGACGCAAGGTTTTATCGGCGGAAATCCTCCCGGACTGAAGCAGTTTTTGCCGGCCGCCGGGCGGTTACCCCCGATGGTTCCCCCCCGGAGCCGTGGCCGATTTTTCGTTCAAGGCCGGCCGTCAATGACCGATGACTACTTGCCGAAACATGCGGTGGACATGGAATTAAAAACCGACGCCATTCAACTTGCCGACAGGGACTTTGATTTTCTCTGCCGCGTGATCTATGAGCAGAGCCGCATCCGTCTGGGGCCGGACAAAAAGACCCTGGTGACTTCGCGGCTTGCCAAACGGCTGCGCCAGCTTCAATTGCCGGATTATCATGAATATTGTGAATTGCTCCGTTCGCCCGCCGGGGACGGTGAACTGCGCTTTCTCATTGACCGCATTTCCACCAATCACACGCACTTCTTCCGCGAAATGAAGCATTTTGATTTCCTGCGGGACAAAGTGCTGTCCCCATGGCGCGCTCCCGCAAAGGGGCACCAGGAAATGTTTCGCATCTGGAGCGCCGCCTGTTCCTCCGGCGAAGAGCCCTACTCGCTGGCCATCCATCTGGCCGAGCATCTGGCTCCCGCCGGCCCGAACACCTGGCAGATCGAGGCCAGCGACATTTCCACCCGCGTGCTGGAAATCGCGGAGCGGGGGGTTTACGACGGCGAAAAATTGGGCGGCATCAGCCCGGAACTGTTGCATCGCTATTTCCAGAAAGGGGTGCGCCAATGGCAGGGACACTTCCGCATCAAGGAAGAACTCCGCCAGCGGGTTGGCTTTCACCAGCTCAACCTGCTCAAGGACGACTATCCCTTTGCCCGGCCGTTTGACGTCATCTTTTGCCGGAACGTGATGATTTATTTTGACCGGCCCACCCAGGAAACGTTGATTGGGCGTCTATCGGAACGGCTTGCCCCCGGTGGTTATTTGATGGTCGGTCATTCCGAAAGTTTGAGCGGCATCAAACATTCCCTCCGGCTGATCCAGCCTGCCATCTACCTGAAATCGTCCGGCTAGAGCCTTTTCAAAAATTGTGCAGCCGCCGGCGTCAGTCGGCGCAACTTGCATATAGGAGAACGATATGGCGCGAACTGACATTCGCGATTACGAGTTTAATTCAATTGCTCCAGCTCGTCGCGACGGAAGATTCCCGGAGCAAACCATGTTACACCTGCGCGATGGCCAATCGACCGCTGTCGGACACGACCGCCGCCGGCACGGTTTTCAGCGCGTTCTTCAATGCGTCCAGGTCCACCGGTTTGGTAATATAATCGTCCATGCCCGCCGCCAGGCAAAGTTCACGGTCACACTGCATCGCACTGGCGGTCATCGCCACGATCCGCGTGCGTGGCAGATCCCCTTCTTTTTCCAATTCACGAATCTTTCGCGTGGCCTCATAACCGTCCATTTCCGGCATATGGCAGTCCATCAGAATGACCTCGTACTGGCATTGCCGCCAGGATTTTACGGCTTCCAGGCCGTTGCCCACGATATCCACGTGGCAGCCAATTTTTTTGAGTTGTTTCTCGCCGACGATCTGGTTGATTTTGTTGTCTTCAACCAAAAGGACGCGAAAACCGTCGGGAATGACCGAAGCGAATGGTGCCGGCACATCGGTGACGGTTCCTGCTTTGGCTGCCGATCCGTCAATCGATCCGCGCAATGATGCCCGTTTGGCAAACGGAAGAACGAACCAAAAGGTCGAACCTTCGCCCGGACGGCTGGTCACGCCAATGGAACCGCCCATCAATTCGACCAGTTTACGGCAAATGGCCAGCCCCAGGCCGGTGCCGCCGAACCGGCGCGTCGTGGAAATGTCCGCCTGGGTGAAGGATTGAAACAGGCGTTTCTGCGCTTCTTCCGGGATTCCAATGCCGGTGTCGCGGACGGAAAACCGCAGGTTGATGGTTTCGTCGGTTTCATCAACCCGACCCACCTTGATCGAAACCTCGCCCTGGTCGGTGAACTTGACGGCATTGCTCAACAGATTGAGCAAAATCTGGCGCAGTCGCGAAGGATCGCCCGCCAATTGCCCCCGAACCCCTTCATCGATCGAATAATTCAGGGCCAGTTTTTTGGATTGCGCCCGTGGAGCCAGCAGTTCGACGGATTGCTTCAGGGTTTCACTCAAGGTGAAATCCACCTTTTCAAAAGTCATTTTGCCCGCCTCGATTTTCGAAAAATCGAGAATGTCATTGATGATGGTCAACAACGCTTCGGCGCTGGTTTTGATGGTGCGGGCGAATTCATTTTGTTCCGGACTCAGAGACGTGTCCAGCAGCAGATTCACCATGCCGATGACCCCGTTCATGGGGGTGCGTATTTCATGGCTCATATTGGCCAGGAATTCGCTTTTGACCTGGCTGGAAACCAGGGCGCCCTCAGCCATCTTCCGCGTCTTATCCGTCGCCCTTTGCAGGAATTGATTGGCGACGGCAAGTTCAGCGTTGGTCCGTTCGAGTTCCACCGTCCGGTCACGAACCATTTTCTCCAGATCGTCCAGGCGCAGTTTTGCCTGATAATACAGCCGCCACTTCTCGGTCAGGGATATGGCCAGTTGCATGACTTCAACACTGTCGAATGGTTTTTTTAGGATGATCAACCGGTCGGAGTAACCCAGTTTTTTTAACATTTCTTCCCAGGAATAATCTGAATAGGCGGTGCAAATAACGACCTGCAAGTCGGGATAACTTCGCCAGATCTGCGCCGTGGTTTCAACGCCATCCCATCCGGGCGGCATGCGCACGTCTACAAAGGCCAGGGCATACGGATTGTTTTCTTCCAGACTCTTTTTGGTCAGATCCAGCCCTTCCTGCCCTTGAAATGCCGAATCAATTTGAAACATGGGCAGGTTAACCTCCGCCGTCGCCTCACCGAACAGGACGGTTTCGGCATTGGTCATGTCGCCCGACGCGGCCCGGGGCCGGGTCAGGATCTTGCGAAAATCCTCGTGAATGGCCTTATTGTCATCAATCACGAGTATGCGGTGATTTTTATTCGGATCGATGCTCATAAAGTTGTTTTGCGTTTGCAGCTTCCAGAGAAAATCGCTTCATATCGCAGCCTCGCCGCGAGAATCGCTGGTGAATCCGGATCTCCGGATTCACTTCCCGCGTCTCCCTCATCAAGGGGAATAACTTGCCAGTTCATTTAAAACAGTCATCGGACAGGTGCGCGTCACGCCCTGAGACCTCCTATGTTATCGGCGGTTTGAGACGAAACTTGATGACGATTCGTTTATCAAAATTTGACCATGCAAATAATCGACCCATATTAAAACGTGGATCCCGGCCAGGGTTTGCGCGTCATCCGCCGGAGGTTTTTCATTTCTGGCTGCAAAAAATCTCAAGTTTCCACATTTCAAGTCGATAGCCTTCAATGGAAGCACAGGAAATTAAAGATTGTCCCGCAATACATGCTTTGGGCTCCAACGCGCCGGGTGTGTGCGTGGCTCCGGGTGTGTAAACTGAAAAAACGACACGGAATCATATGGCCACTCAACCATTGGAACATGCTGCCAGCGGCACCCGCCAGCTCGCCGGCAAGTATCTTACTTTTACCCTCCACCAGGAATCCTACGGCATCGAGGTGTTGAAAGTGCGCGAAATCATCCGCCTCATCACCATCACCGCCGTGCCCCAGATGCCCAATTACGTGCGGGGGGTCATCAATTTGCGCGGCAAGATCATCCCGGTCATGGATCTCCGCCTGAAATTTGGCTTCGCCGAAACCGCCAACACTGAACAAACCTGCATCATCGTGGTCCAGGTGAAAGCGCCCGAAGGCAAATTTGTCCAGATGGGCCTGGTGGTGGACGGAGTCGAGGAAGTCACCAACATCGCCGAAGCCGACATTGAGGAAACCCCTGATTTCGGCGGGCAGATTGCCACGGATTACATCATCGGCATGGCCAAGATCAAAGGCGCGGTCAAAACCCTGCTGGACATCGACGGCGTTGTCAGCGCCGAGGCTCTGAAAGATTTGAAGGTTCCCGCGCCGTTATCAACGGCAAACCAAACCAGGTAAAATCATTCCCTCAAACCCTGTAGGAAAAACTGGACCATCAAATCACCCAGGAAAATAAATTATGAATACTGAACGTCGAACCTCAACAGTCGCAGCGCGGCTTTACCGCCTCCTGGGAGGATTTGTGATCGTACTGGCCATAACTGGCGTGGTGTCCTTCGATACCCTCTCCCGGCTCAAGGTGAACGGCCCGGTGTACCGCGGAATCGTCCAGCAAAAAGATCTGCTGGGCGATATTCTGCCGCCACCCATGTACATCCTCGAGACCTACATGACCGCGCTGCAGATGACTGGGGAATCCGATCCCGCCGCGCTGAAGACAGAACTGGAGAAAATCCGGTCGCTTAAACAGGATTTTGCCGACCGGACCGAGTACTGGACCAAGCAGTTGGCCGACTCCCCGGTTCGACGCACGCTCCTGGAGGACTCGCACAAACCGGCCGTCGAATTTTTTGAAACCCTGGAACAGGAATTCATCCCGGCCATCGAGAAGCAGGACAAGGCGGCTGCCACCGCCATCGCATACGGGAAATTGAGGTCGGAATACCTTGAACACCGCAAGGTCATTGATCAAGTGGTCACCCTCGCCACCCAAAACAGCCAAATCTTCGAGTCTGATGCAGCGGGGGAGATCCGCCACCGGACAGCCATCTTGCTTGGGGTTCTCGTTGGGAGCTTGTTGCTCATGGGATTTTACTGCCTGGCCACAGCGCGTTCGCTGGTCCTGATTATGAAGTCCACGGCGGATCAGTTGGCGGAAGGTTCCGCACAGGTGGCTTCTGCCGCTGGCCAGGTTTCCGCCGCCAGCCAGACCCTGGCCGAAGGCGCGAGTGAACAGGCCGCCTCACTGGAGGAAACCAGTTCATCCTTGGAAGAAATGTCCAGCATGACCAAACGCAATTCGGAAAACGCCCAGAAAGCCAACGACCTTGCCAAGCAGGCCCGGACTGCCGCCGACAAGGGCGTGGGCGACATGCAAACCATGAGTGCCGCGATGGAGGCCATCAAAGTCTCCTCCGCTGACATCGCCAAAATCATCAAGACCATTGATGAAATCGCCTTCCAGACCAACATCCTCGCCCTCAACGCCGCCGTCGAAGCCGCCCGGGCCGGTGAAGCCGGCATGGGTTTTGCCGTCGTCGCTGACGAAGTCCGCAACCTCGCCCAGCGCAGCGCCCAAGCCGCCAAGGAAACCGCCGCCAAGATTGAAGGGGCCATTACCAAGACCGGTCAGGGGGTGGATATCAGCAGCAAGGTGGCCGTGACACTGAATGAAATTGTGACCAAGGCCCGCCAGGTGGATGAATTGGTGGCCGAAGTAGCCGGGGCCTCGCGCGAACAAACCCAGGGGATTACACAGATCAACACCGCCGTCGGCCAGATGGATAAAGTCACCCAGTCCAATGCCGCGAGCGCCGAGGAAAGTGCGGCAGCAGCAGAGGAACTTAATGCCCAGGCAACCACCATGAAAGAGTCGGTGGCAGAACTTTTGAGACTCGTCGGGGGCAGCAGTCAGCCCACCGCGGCCAGAACGACGGAGACGTCCGCTCGCGCCACGAAGGCTCATGTCGCCGCATCGGTGGTAAGACGACCCGCCTCAATTCACGGCAACGGGAACGGCCATGCTCACGCTGAACCGGCGATCAACGGCGCGGCCAATGGCCGAAGTGAGATCCCGCTCGAAGGCGATTTCAAGGATTTCTGATCTGGAACTCCTCCATGAAACTCCAGACTAAATTCATCCTGACCCTCCTCAGCGCGACCCTCCTGGCCTACATCGGGGCCCAGACTTTACAGCAGGTTCTGGGGGACAAGGCATTGGACAAACTCTCCCACGATAACCTGGGTTTGCTGGAACAACGCGAACAGTTGCACGCCGAAAACATTTACCAAACTGTTGATCCTGTCGTGCAGGAAACCATTGCTCTCGGTGAAATGCCCAAAATCGACATGTTGATCGGCACTTACAGCCAAATCGACGGGCTGCTCGAATATTCGATTTACGACAACAAAGGCGTGGCCGCCTATTCGACCAGCCGCGAAATAGTGAAGTCCCGGAAAACCCTCCCGGCCGATCTCAAAAACCAGGTGCTGAGCGACCCGGCCAAATTCGCCCGGCGCACTGGCGAGGCGTTTGAAATTTACAAGCCCATGGTTGTCACTGCCAAATGCCTCGAATGTCACGATGACTACAAAAAAGGCACCATCGCCGGGGTTGCACTCCTGCGCCTGTCCACGGACACGCTGGCCAAATCCAAACAGAAGTGGAATGACGCGACGACGAAAATCCAGGCTGCCAATGTCAAAATAGCTGCTTCCACCACCTTGGTAATCGCCCTGGTTTTCTCCCTCGTTGCCTATGTCACGGTAAAGCGGCTAATCACCGTTCCCATTGACAAAATCATCACTCGCCTCAAGCACGGATCTGAGCAATTAAATGACAGCTCCGCCCAGATTACCGCCGCCAGCCAGACCCTGGCCGAAGGTGCGAGTGAACAGGCCGCTTCCCTTGAGGAAACCAGCGCGTCCCTGGAGGAGCTGTCCAGCATGACCAAACGCAACTCGGAAAACGCCCAGAAAGCCAACGACCTTGCCAAGCAGGCCCGGACCGCCGCCGACAAGGGCGTGGACGACATGCAAACCATGAGTACCGCGATGGAAGCCATCAAGGTCTCCTCCGCTGACATCGCCAAAATCATCAAGACCATTGATGAAATCGCCTTCCAGACCAACATCCTCGCCCTCAACGCCGCCGTCGAAGCCGCCCGCGCCGGTGAAGCCGGCATGGGTTTTGCCGTCGTCGCCGATGAAGTGCGCAGCCTCGCCCAGCGCAGCGCCCAGGCCGCCAAGGAAACCGCCGCCAAGATCGAAGGGGCCATTGCCAAGACCGGTCAGGGGGTGGATATCAGCAGCAAGGTGGCCGTGACACTGAATGAAATTGTGACTAAGGCCCGCCAGGTGGATGAGCTGGCGGCCGAAGTAGCCGGGGCCTCGCGCGAACAAACCCAAGGGATTACACAGATCAACACCGCCGTCGGCCAGATGGACAAGGTCACCCAGTCCAACGCCGCCAGCGCCGAAGAGAGCGCCGCCGCGGCCGAAGAACTCAATGCCCAGGCGGCCACCATGAAAGAGTCGGTGGCAGAACTTTTGAGACTCGTCGGGGGCAGCAGTGAGTCCACCGTGGTCGGACCCACAGCAGTCGCCGCGCAGAATAAACAATTTCGCGTCTCCGCGCACTTAAGGAAAGGGACTTCTCCGACCAACGGCAATGGTCATAACCATGTTGAGCCGGCATTGTCAGGCAAAGTCAACGGTCGCAGCGAAATCCCCCTCGAGGGCGATTTCCGGGATTTTTGACCCGACGAGGAAAAGGGCGCAAAGCCACTGAACCAAGCTGACCCTAAAACACCATGAAACTTGGAACACGCATCATGTTGGCAGCCACCGGAGCCGTCGTACTGGCCACGGCTCTGAGCATCATCATCGTTTACTACGTGTCGAGCCACAACCGGATTGCCGAGCTCCGGGGCAAGATGAGTTCGATCATCGAGCAATCGGAACTGGTCGCCCAAAACATGGATGACATGCACCAAAGCCACGTCTTTGACATGACCGGGGTGCGGGAATCCTCCATCCGCCAGGCCGGGGGGCGTCCGCTGCGCGAGGTTTACGCATCCACTGACCTCTATAAAACCGTGCCCATTGTGGCGGCCTGGAAATCCGTGGAAGGCGCCGCGCAAAAAAACGGGTTCAAATTTTTTGTTCCGTCCCGCCCGGGCGTGGCGGCGCGCAACCCCAAAAATGACAACGGAGCCGAATTCTCCGCCGCGTTTCAGGCTTTTGACCGGAGCGAATCCGAATACTTTTTTGAAGACCGAAAACATGACGAACTGGTCCTGGCGCGCCCCGTCCGGCTGCAGGCCAGCTGCCTGGGCTGCCACGGTGATCCGGCCAAAAGCCCGACCGGGGACGGCAAGGATGTGCTGGGATTTCCCATGGAAAACATGAAGCTCGGCGAGATCAAGGGCGCCTTTGTCCTGAAAGCCGGCATCGGGCATGATGCCGTGGTAATGGCCACCATGAGAACCATGGCCATCGGGGGCGTTGCTGTTTTGCTGGTTGTCCTGACTGGGTTCTATTTCTTCAATGAGCGTTCGATTGTGCGACCGCTGACCGCAGCGATCCAGCATCTCCAGGAGGCGGGGGAACAGACCGTGCATGCTTCCAACGAAATTTCCGCCTCCAGCCAGACCCTGGCCGAAGGGGCGAGCGAGCAGGCGGCCTCATTGGAAGAAACCAGCGCCTCACTGGAGGAATTGTCCAGCATGACCAGGCGCAATTCCGAGAATTCACAGAAGGCCAACGATCTGGCCAAACAGGCCAGGGTGGCAGCCGATAAAGGGGTGGCCGACATGCAAACCATGAATGTGGCCATGGAAGCCATCAAGGTCTCGTCCGATGACGTCGCCAAAATCATCAAGACCATTGATGAAATCGCCTTTCAAACCAACATCCTCGCCCTCAACGCCGCCGTCGAAGCCGCCCGGGCTGGCGAAGCCGGCATGGGCTTTGCCGTCGTCGCCGACGAAGTCCGCAACCTCGCCCAGCGCAGCGCCCAGGCCGCGAAGGAAACCGCCGCAAAAATTGAAGGTGCCATCGGCAAGAGCCGGCAAGGAGTGGAAATCAGCAACACGGTTACGCTGACGTTGAACGAAATTGTAACGAAGGCCAGACTGGTGGACGAACTGGCCGCCGAAGTAGCCGGCGCCTCGCACGAACAAACCCAGGGCATCGCCCAAATCAACGTTGCCGTCGGCCAAATGGACAAAGTGACCCAATCCAATGCCGCCAGCGCCGAGGAAAGTGCAGCGGCAGCGGCAGAACTCAACGCCCAGGCAGCCGCCATGAAGGAATCGGTGGCGGAGCTGTCGCGCCTCGTCGGAGGCGATGGTGAGGCAGTCGGGATCGAAACAGCGGCTGCACCTTTGGTCGCCAAACAAGTGCGCGTCACCGCGCCCGTGACAAAACGGCCCGCCTTGGTTCACAAGAACGGAAACACTGACCTGGTGCCGTCTCGCAACCGGAACGTCTCCGTGGCCATGCCGCCGGCAAACGCCCAAGGGGTGATTGCCTGGGACGAATCGTCCATGTCCACTGGTGTGGATTCCGTCGATTCACAACATCAGACACTGATTGAGCACATCAATGAACTGCACCAGGCCTGCCTGGCCGGAACGGCGAAGGACGAGTTGCTGGAAATGCTGGCTTTCCTCGGGGAGTACGTCCAATCGCATTTCAAGCATGAGGAAGGCATCATGGAACAGCATCAATGCCCGGTCCGCGGCAAAAACAAGGCCGCCCACATCAAATTCCTCCAGGATTTCGAAAGTCTGGTTGCGATCGTCAAACGCGACGGCGCCTCCACCACCGCAGTCATCCAGTTGAAGGAAATGTTGGGCAACTGGCTGAAGAACCATATCTGCAGCGTGGACACCAATTTGCGGAACTGCCAGGTGCATCAATTCTAGCCGGCAACCCATGGATCATTCCGGCATGGACCCCTCTACTTCAATCGGAACAAAATCCGCGGAGGAAATGCCGGACACGAAGGAAGGTGTGCCCGGCTGGCAGATTCGCTGCATGGGATGCGATCGCTTCGAGCCGTGGGATAAATTCGGCATCCGGCCACCAACCGCCGGACCGGAGTTCACCGTCGTCCATTGCGCACAATGCAAGCGCCTCCGCACCCACATTATCGAAAAATCCCGCCGGTAAGTTAGCTTCAGATACGCGCCGGAACATTATCCGCATCAATTCCCCTTTGGCTGAGGGCGCCAAGTCCTCGGGGGCCATGCCTTTACGGAGTATGGCCACTGGAATGTATGAAGTAAACGTGCTAGTTTATAGAAGCCATAATTATGTCCGACCCCCAACCTCACACGAAGAACATCCAAACCACGCAACCGGTTCGGATGGGCATGGTCCTGTTGTGGGTTCAGTGCAAAGGATATTGTTGTCTGGCCTATACTGATGCAACCGGTCATTGGATCAATTTTTATACCGGCACGAAGATAACGGATTTCGTCAAAGTAATCGGATGATAGGGCGTCAAGCGTCAAGGATTGAGAGTCGGACGATTCGACACGTCCGCCGTTGCTGCACTTCCGGTTTCCACCTTGCCTTCTCCTCTCTATTCCGGTTCAGTTCGGCGTCGCATCTGGCCGAGAAATCGTGACAAATACGTTTCAGAGCTTGTCTAAAAATGTAGCGGCGGGCCTCCTGGCCTGCCGTCGAGGGCGGCATCCTGCCGCCCGGAAGAATCGCCGCCATAACGCCACTGCCTGTGATTTCAAAGGCGTTATTGATTGCGGACGGTTTTTCCGCCGGCTGGAAGCCCGGCTCTACGTCAGCCAAGATGGCTGACGCTACATTTTCAGACAGGCTCTCACCAAACGAACCCATCTTAAAACCACTAATCTGCTCAATCCAAGCCGATCAAACCATAAGAAAAAACGAGCCAATTTACTTATTGATAAACCTTCATCGAATGCTAGTTTCCTAATAGTAATCTGTGATTCAGGTAGTTAACGAGCAAAGCCGCTGAACGATCAATAAAGTTGTAAGGCGCATTGTTGCTTTTCTAAATATATGCGCTGTGGGTGTTTGGGTGAAAGGCTTTCTGATGCGCGATAAATCTGCCAACATAGCCCTGCGGATGAGCCTGATTTATGCCGTGGTGGCATCTTCCTGGATATTGTTTTCCGACAAATTGCTCGTTGCCTTCGTGTCCGATCCCAAAACCATCGCCTCGATTTCCATCTTCAAAGGCTGGGGCTTCGTGGCCATCACCGCCTGGCTGCTGTATCTGACCATGCGCCATCAGGTGAAACTTCATGAACGGGAGACCTTCGGGCGCAAAGGCGCCGAAGGCTCCCTGCAAAAAACCAATCGCGCGCTACTGATGATCTCCAACTGCAACCAGATTCTCATCCGCGCCACGGACGAAATTGAATTGTTGAAAAACATTTGCCGGCTGGTGGTCGAGGAAGGCGGCTATGCCATGGCCTGGGTGGGATTTGCCGTAGAGGATGAAGCCAAGTCCATACGCCCCATGGCCCAGGCCGGCATGGAAACAGGTTATCTTGAAACCCTCCAGTTGACCTGGGCAGACGAACCTCGGGGCCGTGGTCCGGCAGGTATGGCGGCTCGTACCGGCCAGGTGAGTGTTTTCCGCGATCTGGACGCAGACCACGCGTTCGTTCCCTGGCGGGATGAAGCGCAACGCCGCGGGTATAAATCCGCCATCGGCCTTCCGTTGACTGCCGGCAATAAAACGTTCGGCTCCTTCAACATTTATTCAAGCCGCACGGATGCCTTTGACCCGGTCGAAGCCGCTCTTCTGTTGGAACTGGCGAACGACCTGGCTTTTGGCATCACGGCCTTGCGCTCCCGGGTTGAACACGAGCGGACCGAGCAGGCGCTGCGCGGAAGCGAGGAACGATTGCGCCTGGCACAGAGGGCCGCGAAGATTGGTATTTTTGACGTGGACCTGGTTCGGGATTACGCCACCTGGACGGAAGAGGAGGAAGCCATTTTTGGTTTTGCGCCCGGAACCTATGACCATACTTCCAAAACATTCTGGCAAATGCTTCATCCGGAGGACCGCGAACGAATCCGTCAGACAGCCGATGAGGCCATTGCCAACAAAAGCGAGTTCCATTCCGAATACCGGTTCCACCGGCACAATGACCAGGCGCCAAGGTGGGCTTTGGTGCGGGGCAAGGCCGTTTATGACCAAAACGGACAGCCGGTTCGCATGCTCGGAGTGAACATTGACATCACCGATTATAAGAACGCCGAGCTGGCCCTGCGGATGTCGGAAGCCCTCTATCATTCCTTGGTCGAGCAAATGCCCGCAGGTGTGTTCTGCAAGGACAAGGCCGGGCGTTATGTCCTGGCTAATTCCTGGTTTTGCCGCCTGCGGTGGATGAAAGCGGAAGACGTTCTGGGCAAAACCTCGGCCGAACTCATCCTGCATGAGTCCGTGAGGCAAAACACCAGGCACGAGGAATTGACCCAGCTTTTGAACCAGGGGGCAGAACACCATGAAATGATCATGCGAACCGGCCGGAAAATCGAAGTGGAGGAAATGTATCTCGATGCCAACGGCAAACCGCAGCACCTGCGAATCGTCAAATCGCCGATATTCGGCCCGGACGGTGAAATCATCGGCAGCCAGGGAATCCTGCTGGATATCACTCAACTCAAGCAGACCGAGGAGGCGTATATGCGGCTCGCGACGGCTGTGGAGCAGGCCGCCGAGGACATCATGATCACGGATGCCACCGCGAAAATCCTTTACGTGAACCCGGCCTTTGAAAAAATTTCCGGCTTCACGCGATCGGACGTAATCGGCCAAAACCCCCGGCTGCTGAAAAGCGGCAAGCACGATGCCGCCTTTTATCAGCGGATGTGGGACGTGCTCCTGCGCGGCGGAGTCTGGTCGGGCCACCTCACTAACAAGAAGAAGGATGGGACCTTGTTTGAGGAAGAAGTCACGATTTCACCCATCCGGGATGCCGCCGGCAAAATCATCAACTATGTGAGTGTCCGGCGCGACGTCACCCGTGAAGTGGCGCTGGAAACCCAGCTCCGCCAGGCGCAAAAAATGGAGGCCATCGGGCAGCTGGCCGGGGGGATCGCGCACGATTTTAACAATCTGCTGACCGCCATTCATGGCAATGCCGCGCAGTTGCTCGATACACAATTGGAGCCCGGCGAAGCGATGGAATGTTCGCAACAGATCGTGGAAGCCGCCGAGCGCGCCGCCACCCTGACCCGCCAGTTGCTCATGTTCAGCCGGAAACAAGTCATACAACCGGTGAACCTGGACTTGAACGAGGTGGTGGCTCAAACCACCAAGATGCTTCAGCGCATTCTCGGCGAGGATATTGCCCTGACTTCGGAATATGCCTCCCACCTGCCGTTGATTCATGCGGATGTGGGCATGATTGAACAGATTCTCCTCAATCTGGCCGTCAATTCGCGCGATGCCATGCCCGGCGGAGGAAAGCTCGTCATTGCCACCGGGTCCGAATTGCTCGACGAAAACCAGGCTGCCCGGAATGCCGCCGCCACACCCGGCCGCCAGGTCCGCCTCACCATCACCGATACCGGTTGCGGCATCCCGGCCGAACATTTGCCGCGCATCTTTGAACCGTTCTTCACCACCAAAGAAGTGGGCAAAGGCACCGGCCTGGGTTTGGCCACGGTTTACGGCATCGTCCAGCAACATCACGGCTGGATCACCGTGACCAGCGAAGTCAATCAGGGCACAACCTTTCGCATTTATTTCCCGGCGGTGACCGGCGAAAAGGTGGAAAAAGCCGCCGCGCTGGGGATTTCAAAACTGCCGCGCGGCACGGAAGCCATTCTGCTCGTGGAGGATGAAGCCATTGTCCGCCCGATCGTCAGCAACCTGCTGCAACGATTTGGCTACACCGTCTGGCAGGCGGAATCCGGCGCCAACGCACTCAAGATCTGGCGGAAGCACAAGGACCAGATCCAGTTGTTGTTGACCGACATCGTCATGCCGGATGGAATGACCGGACACGACCTGGCCCGTCAATTGCAGGCCGACAAACCCCAGCTCAAGGTCATCTATACCAGTGGTTATAGCGCCGAACTGGGAAACCGGCATTCAACCATGGTCGAAGGTGTCAACTTTCTGCAAAAACCTTACGCACCGCAAAAACTGGCCGAAATTTTGCGGAAATGCCTGGATCAGAAGTAATTGCGATTCGATGATTTAAAACCTGGCGGGAGACACCCCATCCGCTTATTCACATGCAACATCCGATTCGAGGCCGAACCACACGGTTGCAGTCAGCTCTCTTGAGCGTCGAACACGCTGATGAACGTGGTCAGTTCTTTGCCTCCAAAAATGGATATCCACTTGCCGTTCGCATCCTGTTGTGCCAGGCATCTGAATTTTTCGCACTGAACCAAAACGGGTTTGCCATGAAACGTCGATGGCTTTTTCGCTTGAATATTGTCTGCTGCTGGTTGAACACTATCAGTCATGCCGTTTAGACATCGGTAAAATCAGCACCCGGGTTAAACTTTTTTTTGGCGTTTTGATAATCTGCGGTGAGGTTTGCCTTTCACTTCTGCTGAAATTGAGGCGGGTGTGGAAACTTAAGCAATGGCTGGCCAAGCCGGTGGTTGACGCCGCAAAACCTGAAGCAAGGTCCGCAAAATATGCCGTTCTCTCGACAACATAAGTTGAGCGGGAAATGGCGAGCTTCCCTATCGTATTCCTGGTGTCAGATATTTGCGCTGACGGCTGGTAAATGCGCGGTCGGAAAAAATGTCGGCAGGAGCCGTCTGTAGCCGGCCACCCGGCAGCACAAAAATGATGATCCGGACAAAATTATTGCTCGTGCTGGCCAGCGTGATGCTGCTGGTGGCGGCACAGGGGTTGATGGATTTGCGATACGCCTCAGGCACCAGGGCGGATGTCGCTCAGCTGGGAAAGGTCGTGGTTTCGGGCTCGGCAGCGGCGCTGGGCATGTTGGATGCGCTTTCGGAGCTGGAAACATCCGTGACCGGCGCAGACAACGAACCAGCCCGAGCGACCGATGCAATCCATATCCGTAATTCAGGGGAGCAGTCGTTACAGGAATTCCACCGATATCTAAACGATGCCGCGGCGGCCACCGCCCTGGGAGTAAAAATCGTTTCTTCCGATCGAACGACTTCCCGGAACGGCTTCGGACCGGGACAGCTCGCCACGCTGAAGAACATCGAAGTCATCCTCAGCACGATCGAACTCAAATGGCGGGATTACACCAATTGCCTGGAAGGCTCCCCCCAACAGGCCAGGTCCATCCGCGACAACTCCCTGCTTCCCCTGCTGAATGAAGAACTGCGTCCGGTGCTTACCGATTATTGCCAGAATCTGGAGCATGAATCCATTTACCAGGTCCAGCATGCGCTCCAAAGATCCCAAGCTTCCCAGCAAATAATGCTTCTGCTGGCCGTATCGCTTGCCCTCGCCGTGCTGGTGGCCGGCTTCTTCCTCTCCCGGCTGTTGTTGGAACCGGTGGAACAACTGGCCCGGGCTGCCAAAGACGTGGCTGGCGGGAACCGCCAGCGCCGCCTGCAACTCAAATCGACGGGCGAATTCAGGGACATGGCCGGCGCGTTCAATCAGATGTTGGACGTTTTGCAGGCGACGACAGTTTCCCGGGATGAACTGGAAAAAAACGTGGAGGACCGCACCCGGGAGCTGCAAAACGAAATCATCGTGCGCCGGGCCATCGAAACGGAACTGCGCGCCGGCGAGAAATACCTGACGATCATTTTGAACTCCATCGGCGACGGGGTGCTGGTGACCAATGCCGGAGGCCAGGTGCTGCGCATGAACCCCGTGGCGGAGCAGCTCACGGGCTGGAAAACGGTGGAAGCCCTCGGCCGCCCGGTAAACGATGTGTTCCGCGTCATCGACGAACACACGCGTCAACCGGTGCCCGTGCCCGTGGATCAGGTCATTGCGGAAATCAAGACTGTTGAGCCGGTCGGCCATAACATCCTGATTGACCGGGCCGGAATGGAACATCCTATCGCGAACAGTTGCGCCCCCATCCGCGATTCAAACGGCAACATCCTGGGCGCCATCCTGGTCTTTCGTGACGTCACCGAGGAACGTCAGGCCGAAGAACAAATCATCATGCTGAACCGGGAACTGGAGCAGCGTGTTGCCAGCCGCACCTCGGAATTGCTCGAAAGCGAGCGCCGTCACCGGACCTTGCTGGCCAATTTGCAGGGCATGGCCTATCGCTGCCGCAATGATCGTGAATGGACCATGGAATTTGTGAGTGAAGGCTGCCGGGAACTTCTGGGGGTCGAACCTGAGGACCTCACCGCCAGCCGCATCCCCTCCTACAACGAATTGATTCATCCTGAAGACCGGGAACGGGTCTGGAACGAAGTTCGGTCGGCCATTGCGAGGCAAAGCGGCTTCACTCTTGAATACCGTGTCGAACACGCCGACAGCCAATGGCGCTCGGTTCTGGAACAGGGACGGGCCGTTTTGGACAATCAGGGACAGGTCGTCGCCTTGGAAGGGTACATTACGGATATAACCCAGCGGGTTGATGCGGAGCGCGAACGCCGGGCTTTGGAGCATCAATTGCGCTGGGCGCAAAAAATGGAGGCCATCGGCACCCTGGCCGGGGGCATCGCCCACGATTTCAACAACGTGCTCGCGGCCATCCTGGGAAGCGCCGAATTGATCAAAATGGACATGGCGCCGGACCATCCCAGCCGTGAATTTCTGGACCAGATATTCGTCGCCGGCAGGCGCGCCCGGGAAGTGGTGCAACAAATCCTCACCTTCAGCCAGCGGCGGGAAAGTGAGCGCAGCGTAATCCAGTTGCAACCGGTGGTGAAGGAATGCGTCAAACTGCTCCGTTCAACCATCCCGGCCATGGTTGACATTTCCTGCCATGTTGATCCGGATTGTTCACCGGTCCTGGCCGATCCGACCCAGATCCACCAGGTCATCATGAACCTTTGCACCAATGCCTGGCAGGCCCTGCCCGAAAACAGCGGGTACATCAAGGTGAACCTCGAAATGTGTGAAATCGACGAAATCGTGGCAGCCAGTCATCCCAACCTCCATATCGGACCGGCGGTGCGCCTTTCCATTTGCGACAATGGCTGCGGCATGGATCAAGCCACATTGGAAAGGATCTTTGAACCGTTTTTTACCACCAAATCGGTTGGCGAAGGAAGTGGTTTGGGCCTCTCCGTCATCCATGGCATCGTGAAAAACCACCAGGGTGTCATCACTGTGGAAAGCCAGCCGGGCAAAGGGACGGTTTTTCACGTTTACTTGCCGCCGGACGCCAGCGAGGAAAAAGAGGCCCCCGCGGAATCCAAAACCGTCATCAAAGGTAACCATGAACGCATCATGTTTGTGGATGACGATGAACTGGCCGGGCGAGCGACGGAAAAGATCCTCAGCCGCTTCGGCTATCAGGTCAGATGGTTCAGGCTTCCGGAAGAAGCCCTCGCGCATTTTCGCACCGACCCGGCGGAATACGACCTCGTCGTAAGCGACCTGGCCATGCCGGGCATGACCGGGGACAACCTCGCAGCGGCTCTATTGCGTATTCGTCCGGACCTCCCCATCTTGATCACCACCGGATTGATCGACCCTGCCATCCTGAAGCAGGCACGGGAGATCGGGGTCTGCAATGTGTTGTTAAAGCCGGTCAGCGCCACGACGCTGGCGAGTGAGATTGCCCAACGATTGGCCGGGCAGGACAACGCTTGATTCAAAGGGGCATCGTTTAAAGCTATCCCGTTTCAGGCCGCCCGGGAAAGGGGCTGGTTTTCCAGATGCACCAATGCATTCACATCCAGAATCAGCCCTACCTGGCCGTCACCAAGAATCGCGGCACCCGCCAGCGCCCGATTCTTGTAAACCATCAGGTCATTGAGATTTTTGATTACCACTTCCTGTTTGTGCAGCAAGCCATCCACCAGCAAGCAACGCAGGCTGGTACCGGATTGTGCCACCACGATGATGCCTTCCGCCGCTTCCGCGGATTTCGGCCGGACCCCGAACAATTCGTGCAAACGCAACAGGGGAATCAGGCGGCCGCGAACATTGACGACTTCCGCCCGGCCTTGAACCCGGGAAATCATGTCGGCGGCGGGACGGAATGACTCGCGCACTGAAAGCGTGGGGAGGATATAGCGTTCCTTGCCGACTTTGACGATGAGGCCGTCAATGATGGCAAGGGTCAGGGGCAGCGTAATCTTGAAAACCGTCCCCTGCCCCGGCCGTGAGGAAATATCCACGCGCCCGCGCAACCGCTCGACATTGCGGCGCACCACGTCGAGTCCGACACCGCGACCCGAGAGGTCGGTGACTTTTTCCGCCGTGGAAAAGCCGGCGCCAAAAATAAAACCAAAAATCTCCTCGTCGGTGTGATTCGTTCCAGCGGTGGTCAAACCCCGCTCGATGGCTTTTTGCAGAATACGTTCCTTGTCCAAACCGGCGCCGTCGTCTTCAATTTCAACCACGATGTTGCCTCCCTGGTGATACGCGCGCAGATGCAGGGTCCCCACGGCTGGTTTCCCTGCGGTCGTACGCCGTTCAGCCGGTTCGATGCCGTGATCCATTGAATTGCGGATCATGTGCAGCAGCGGATCATTCAATTCCTCCACCATGCCCCGGTCCAGTTCGGTGTCCTCGCCGGCGATCAGAAACTGGACCTTCTTTTTTTGCTTGGCGCCGAGATCGCGGACGACCCGGGCCATTTTTTGAAAAACTCCCCGGATGGGCATCATGCGCAAGGCCATGCTCACCCGCTGCAGCTCTTTCGTTATCCGGCTCAATTGGGCGGCGTTCCGCACCAGTTGCGGATCCAGTCCGGCCATCTGGCTTAAATTCTGTCCCACGAGCGATTGCGCAATCACCATTTCACCCACCAAATCCAGCAGGCCATCCAGTTTTCCCGTGTCCACCTTGACCATCGCCCCCGGTCCGCCGGCCCTGGCTTCATGGACTGTTTCTGCTGCGCCACCGGAAGATGGCGGGCCTGGTGGTTCGGCGTTTGTTCCCGGCAAGGATGACGCTGCTTCCATTTTAGGCGTGGCGGGCATGGCCGTTCCCGAATGAACACAGTTAATAACCGCCTGGACCTGTTCTTTGAGGGTGGCGGTGGGAATGAGAATGGGCCCCGCCGGACGGTTACCGCTGACCTGGCCTTCAATTTCGTCGAGAAATTGTTTGAGGACGTCGCGCCCGCGCAAAATCAAATCGATGACCGGCGCGTCAATCGCCAGTTTGCCCTGGCGGGCGAGGTCGAGCAACGATTCCAATACGTGCGCGAGCTTGTTGATCGGAAGGAGATTCAGGAAGCCCGCCCCGCCTTTGAAGGTATGGAACGCGCGAAAAATTGTGTTCAATGTTTCCGCGTCCGCCGGCTGATTTTCCAGCACGAGAACACCTTGTTCGATGTTGTCGAGATGTTCGCGCGATTCCGAGATGAATTCCCTCAGCAAATCAGCATCACCGGCAATGTCCAAATTCAACGGCGGTTCCTCGGAGCTGCCGGAAACGGAGTTTTCCGCTGTCGGAGCGCTGACCGGCGGTGGAGCAGATGTGCCGGACGCGGCTTTTGCCGGGCTCACCGGAGCATTGATCCCGTCAGTGGATGGGTTGATCCGGGCGAACAGATCGGCCAACCAGCCGATGTCCTCGACCGCAAAAGGTTTTCCCGATTCCACAATTTTGACCATCCGCTCCCAGGCTTCGGCACAGATTTTGTGCTGTTCACCCAACTCCGGTCTTCCGGCAGCTTCATCGCGGACATTGCCCAGCAAATCGAGAATCGGGAACTGGCCCTGGCTGGAACCAGCCTGGGCCGAGCCGATTTCAAGGCCCAGCGAAGTGATTAATTTGGCAAGCCGTTCCTGAGGATTCATGGTTGGTTGCAGTTGCTTATCCGGGCACTACCAGACTGAAACGAAAGGCGGCAGGGCGGGCTGCCACCTTCACAGGCAAAATTCAGATGTATTCTCTGGCCGTTTTATCAAACTGGTTCGGCGCCATTCAGCGTTGCTATCTTATCGGCAAAAAAACCCGAGACTGAAGGGGAAGAAAATACCCATCCCGGCACCGATCATCCTGCCCCGGGGTCCGGAGCCGGACACCCTAGATTGCCCCGGCCAGTCTGCGGCCATCAGTATTCGTTCAACGTACTACCCGAATCATCAACAAAGACCAAGGCTGAGGGAGCAAACCGGAGGCTGTGCCGAATGCTCTCCTTGATACGACTGGCGTCGCGGAGCAAGGAAGAATGGCTGCCCTTCTCGGCAGATGTGAGTCCGGTCTGATCCGGATTTTTTTTTGATGCATTGTCGGGTTTGTCCATAAATAGCGCCAAAAGCCGTGATTTATCTTCCCATCGGACAAAATGAGAATGACTTAACGAGTTTTTGAAGAATATTTCGCAGCCTTAACGCATCTATGGAATCACATCATGGTAAGATACTGGGACGAAGGAAGCGCAAAACGATCCATCTGGGACGGCAGCAGGTCCAGTTTCAACTCTTCGTCTTCGACATGGGAGTTAAAAAGATTGCGAATGGCGTCCAGAAGTTCAGGCATTTTGATCGGTTTGTGAAAGAACGCCGTGGCCCCAGCCGCCAGACAACGATCCTCCAATTCCTCCGCTCCGGATATGACGATGATAGGGACGCCAGCTGCTATGCCTATACGATGCATCCACTCAATGATTCGAAAGGCATCCCAAGTCATGCCATTTTGGGCGACATCGGGCGGGAAAAAGATATCCAGCAGGATGAGATCAAGCTTTTCGATGCGGGCAAAGCCAAAGGCTTCGGAGGCATCAAGGGCGGTATAAACCTCGTAACCCCGGGCGCCCAGGGCCATGGACACTGCCCTCAAAAGAACCGGATTGTCATCGACAACCATGATTTTCCTGGCAGGCAATTGAGCCATCGTATTCACTGATGTCCTATCGGCAAGCTGTCAGACAAATGCAGTGTTTTTTTAGGATTTTGCTTTCCGATAATGCAACGAGCGCACGCTTTTAACGGGCCGATCTTATTGAGCTTGGTTACCAAAACAGGCGTAATTCATTGTGGTTTAGGCAAATAGGGTTTGTGTAATAAGTGATGAAGACGGTGGGAAAGCACGGCCAAACCTTCCGCCAGATCTTCCTTTTGCGTCACCACCGAATCGGGCACCTGTAGTTTCACGGGGGTAAAATTCCAGATTCCCTGAATCCCGGCGCGCAGCATGAATCCAGCTGTTTCCTGTGCCACCGCCGCTGGAACGGTCAATACACCCAGCTTGATTCCACCGCGCCGGACGAAAGGAGGCAGTTGATCGATGGCCTGCACCTTCCGGCCATGGACCCATTTTCCGACCTTCCGCCGATCGTTGTCGAAGGCCCCGACAATCCGCAAACCGAAATTTCCGAAACCATGATATCCCAGCAAGGCACTGCCCAGATTACCAACACCGACCAGAATGGCCTGCGTTTGGTTGTCCCAACCCAAAAATCGCTCGATGGCGGCGATTGATTCGGTGACCCGGAAACCGATTCGCGGCGTGCCGTTGATTCCGGTAAAAGCCAGATCCTTCCGCACGATCACCGGCTCCAGGTTGTGCACGCCGGCCAACACGGTACCGGACACATATTCGTGTCCCTCTGCTTGCAAAACCCGCAAGAGCTGCAAATAGGAAGGCAGACGTTTGACACAGGATAGGCTGGCCTGCCGGTCGCCTTCGGCCGTGGGGAAAAGTTTTCCGGCAAGATCCGCCAGATTGGTTTCATTTTTAAGTCGGGCGCGTCGTCGGGGAATGGCCATATCGGTATTACCGTAACGATATGAGGATAACGATCCAGCACCAAGCAATCTTCACTTACAGCCCGCCCGCAGAAAAGCACAGCCCTGGCATAAATTGTCAAAACCCCTTATTTCATGATATTCTAAACGCTACTAATTAATTGGCAACTGAGGACTAATACTTCTTGCTTTCTTCCCATCCGCAGTTGACTCGCCGCCAATTCAGATTTAAATAGAGAAAGATTTATTGATATAACATTCACGATATGAAGACGCCAATACCCAGCGGGCGGGCGGAAGGGATGCCAGCACGGATCGTTTCGGAGCCGACCTTGAAGCGCCTGCCGCTGTACCATCGGTTCCTGAAGGAGTTGCAGACCGCCGGGCGGGAGACGGTTTCCTGCACCGACATCGGGCTGGACCTGGACCTGGATCCCACGCAAGTCCGGAAGGATTTGGAATCGGTCGGTATCGTGGGCCGTCCGCGCATCGGGTACATCCTGGCCAATGTGATTGACGGGCTGGAACAGTTCCTCGGGTGGAAGAATACCAATGACGCGTTTCTCGTCGGGGCCGGCAGCATGGGTTCAGCGTTGCTGGGCTATCATAAATTTGAACAATGTGGACTGAAAATTGTGACGGCCTTTGATCTGGATCCTTCCAAAATCGGCACCCGCATCCATGGCAAGCACGTGTTGCCGCTCGCCAAACTGCCGGACCTCGCCCGGCGCATGCACATCCTCATCGGCATCATCACTGTGCCGGCATTGGAAGCCCAGGCCGTGGCCGATCTGATGGTCGCCGGCGGCATTCGTGCGATCTGGAATTTTGCGCCGTTACGCCTGCGCGCTCCGGAACAGGTCATCGTTCATAACGAAGACCTGTACTGCTCGCTGGCCTCACTTTCGCAAAAACTTCTCAAATCTCTTCAGGCGGACCATCCCGGACAGGGGCTGAAACCCGGCACCACCGCGGCCGCGGTCCGCGTAAATTAACCACCAAAAAAAGGAACCATTGCAATGCGCATTCAGCCAAAACCCGACTGTCACGGGCGAAAGTTTGTGAAAATATTCACAATCCTGGAAAAAAATGGACGTAAACCCTCACGGCTGGTCCCGATTCTCCAAGCCGTGCAGGAGGAATACCGGTATCTGCCCAAAGAAGTATTGACCTACGTTGCCACGGCTCTGGATGTCTCGCCGGCGCGGGTCTTTGGCGTGGCCACCTTCTACTCGCATTTTGCGATTGAGCCGAAAGGCAAGCACCTCGTCCGTTTGTGCGACGGCACCGCCTGCCACGTGAAGGATTCCGTTCCGATTCTTGATGCCATCCGCAAGCGTCTGGGTCTGGAGGGCAAACGCACGACCACGGCGGACATGCTGTTCACGGTCGAGACGGTCGCGTGCCTCGGGGCGTGCGGGCTCGCGCCGGTCGTGGTGGTGGATGACCAGGTCCACGGTCAAATGACGCCCGAAACCGGCGTGAAGCTCGTCGAGGATATCATCTCCGAGGAACAATTGTAATGAACTCTCATCTTTTGCACATCATGGATCCGGCGGCCGGGAATGGCTCGAAATCCTTGCGCCGCGTGGTGGTATGTGCCGGCACGGGTTGCGTGGCGAACGGCGCCTATCAGGTCGTCCACGCTTTTGCCGACCAAATCAAGGCCGCGGGCATCAACGTCACCACGGAATTCAAACTGGAGGATACGCAGCACGATTTAAGGCTCAATAAAAGCGGTTGCCAGGGTTTCTGCCAGATGGGACCGCTCGTCACCATTCTTCCGGATGAAATTTTATATAACAAGGTCAAGGTCGCGGATGTCGCCGAAATCATCAGCCAGACGCTGATCGGCGGCCAGGTGGTGGACCGGTTGCTCTACGTGGACCCGGCAACCAAAAAACATTGCAAGGGCATCAACGAGATTCCGTTCTATCAACGTCAGCAACGGTTCGTGCTGAAGGAATGCGGCACAATTGATCCCGAGGACGTTCACGAATACATCCATCACGGCGGTTACGCGGCGGCAAAGAAGGCCTACCTCAACCTGACGCCGGTGCAGATCGTGGAGGAAATCATGAAATCCGGCTTGCGCGGGCGGGGTGGCGGCGGGTTTCCGACCGGCCGCAAATGGGAAGCCGCGCGGATGCAGAAAAGTGCAAAGAAATATGTCATCTGCAACGCCGACGAGGGCGACCCCGGTGCGTTCATGAACCGCAGCGTGATGGAAGGCAATCCGCACAGCGTACTTGAAGGATTGATGATCGCCGCCCGGGCCATCGGCGCCGATGAAACGCTGATTTATGTCCGCACGGAATATCCGCTCGCCGTCGCCCGCATGAAACGCGCGGTCCAGGATGCGCAGAAAATGGGCTTCCTCGGCGACAATGCGTTCGGTTCAGGCCAGGCTTTTAATTGTGAAGTGATGGAAGGCGCCGGCGCCTTCGTCTGTGGCGAGGAAACGGCGATGATCGCCTCCATCGAAGGTCAGCGCGGCATGCCGCGGCCGAAACCGCCGTTCCCGGCGCAAAGCGGTCTTTGGGGCAAGCCAACCATCATCAACAACGTCGAAACGCTCGCCCACGTCGTCCGTATCATCAATCAGGGCGCGGACACGTTCCGCAAACTCGGTTCGGCCGCTTCGCCCGGCACGAAAACCTTCGCGCTCACCGGCCACGTGGCCAACACCGGTTTGATCGAGGTTCCCTTTGGCACCACGTTGCGGGAGGTTGTCCTCAACATCGGCGGCGGCATCACCGACCGGCGCGGCAAGGTGAAGGCCGATGGCTTCAAGGCCGTCCAAATCGGCGGTCCGTCCGGCGGTTGCCTGACACCGGAACATCTCGATCTGCCGCTCGATTACGATTCGCTGCGCAGCGTCGGCGCGATGGTGGGTTCCGGCGGCCTGGTGGCCATGAACAGCAAGACGTGCATGGTCAGCATCGCGCGGTTCTTCATGGATTTTACCCAGCGCGAGAGCTGCGGCAAATGCGTGTTGTGCCGCGAAGGCACCCGGCAGTTGCTCGGGATGCTGGACGACATCATCGAAGGCCGCGCCACCGGCGAAACCCTCGTGTTGATGGAAAAACTCGCCAAGGCCGTCCAGGTCGGTTCGCTGTGCGGGCTCGGCAAGACGGCGCCGAATCCGGTGCTCTCGACCCTGCGTTATTTCCGTCACGAATACGATGCGCACGTTTTCCACAAACATTGCCCGACCGGCCAGTGCAAGGCGCTGGCAAAACCGAGCATTGATCCGATCAAATGCAAGGGCTGCATGGCCTGCGGGAAAAAATGCCCGGTCGGTGCCATCAGCGGCGAGAAAAAGAAAGCCCATGTAATTGACCAGGCGAAGTGCATCGTGTGCGGCGCCTGTGCCGACACCTGCAAGCTGGAGGCCGTCGTCGGTGTGTAACCCTGCAACCAAAAATTTGACCAAACAATTCAATGAGTACTGCTGCAACCGTAAAAACCCTGAACATTGACGGAATGGAAGTGCCGATCAACGGCGAGCGAAACCTGCTGGAACTGATCCGCAAGGCCGACATTGATCTCCCGACGTTTTGCTATCATTCCGACTTGAGCGTCTATGGCGCCTGCCGCCTGTGCCTGGTGGACATTGCCGGGCGCGGCATCCAAGGCGCGTGTTCCACGCCGCCCGAACCCGGCCTGAAAATCCGCACCCAGACCGAAGAGATTCGCGAGATCCGAAAAATCTCCATCGAACTGCTGCTCGCCAATCACGAGCGCGAATGCACAACCTGCGGTAAAAGCGCCGCCTGCCAGTTGCAGGACGTGGCCCGCAAGCTCGGCATCCAGAAGGTCCGGTTCAAACCCGTGCATGAGCCGATGGAAGTGGATCGCTCCTCGCTGTCGCTGGTGCGCGACCCGAACAAGTGCGTGCTCTGCGGCGACTGCGTGCGGTTCTGTTCGGAGATCCAGGGCATTGGCGCGATTGACTTTGCCTACCGCGGCCATGATGCGGCGGTGTTGCCCGCATTCGGCAAGGATTTGGGCGAGGGTGAATGTGTGAATTGCGGCCAATGCGCCGCCGTTTGCCCGACTGGCGCGCTCACGCCAAAGCAGGAAATTGACGAAGTCTGGAAAGCGCTGGGCGATCCAACCAAAACCGTCGTGGTGCAGATTGCGCCGGCGGTGCGCGTCGCCATCGGCGAACTGTTTGGCATGCCGCCCGGCGAATCCACACGCGGCCAGATGGTCGCAGCGTTGAAACGGCTCGGTTTTGAACGGGTTTATGACACGGCGTTCAGCGCGGACTTGACGGTGCTTGAAGAAGCCAACGAATTTCTGGGTCGCAAGACCAAGGGCGGGAAACTGCCGTTGTTCACGAGCTGCTGTCCGGGCTGGGTAAAATTTGCGGAGCAATATTTTCCCGAACTGCTGCCGAATTTGTCCACTTGTAAATCCCCGCAACAGATGCTCGGCGCGCTGGTCAAGGAATTGTTGCCGGCAGAACTGAACGTAAAGAGAGAAAACCTGGTGATGGTTTCCATCATGCCCTGCACGGCGAAAAAATTTGAAGCCAAGCGGCCGGAGTTTGCCAAGGACGGCGTCCCGGAAGTGGACCACGTGCTCACGACACAGGAACTGGCACGGATGATCGAGGAAGCCGGACTGCGATTCACGAAATTACAGCCGGAATCGTTCGACATGCCGATGGGTTTCAAGACCGGCGCCGGGGTCATCTTCGGCAATTCCGGCGGCGTGAGCGAGGCGGTGTTGCGCTACGCCTACGAAAAAGTCACCGGGAAAAAACTGTTGAACCCGGATATTCACGCGGTTCGTGGCGAGGACGGATTGCGCATCGTCGAAGTCCCGGTGGATGGAATCACTTTGAAACTTGGCATTGTCCACGGCTTGAAAAATGCGCGGACGCTCGCCGAAAAGGCGCGTCGCGGCAAATGCGATCTCGACATCATCGAGGTGATGGCGTGCCCCGGAGGCTGCATCGGCGGCGCGGGCCAACCGGTGTCACGCGACCGCAACATCCGGAAATTGCGCACCAAAGGCCTGTACGACGTGGACAAAAACATGGAATTGCACAAGTCGCAGGAAAATCACTTTGTCACCGAATGTTATCAGCGGCATCTCGGCGAGATCGGCGGCCAGAACGCGCATCGCCTGCTGCACACGCATTACCAGAACCGCCGGCGCATTGCCGGGGAAACCATCCAGCTCGGTGACGGCCCGGCCGCGGGAAAAATGAAGGTCAACGTCTGTGCCGGCACCAATTGTTTTGTGAAAGGATCGCAAAACATCCTGCACGAACTGTTGCACCAGGTGGAATCGGAAAACCTCCAGGACCAGGTGGAAATCAACGCCTCGTTTTGCTTTGAGAAATGCGATCACGGTCCGACCGTGAGCGTGGACGGCCATAAAATCCAGTGTTGCACCGCCCAGGCGGCCAAGCTCGAGCTGCTCCAGAAATTAAAAGAAAAACAGGAAAGGCAATTATGAATAGCACCCTTGCTGAAAAACCGACCACGATCATTGACGAAGCGCAGATTGCGCAAACCCTCGAAGCCACGCGCCGGTGTGGTCCCCAGGTGGTGCGCGACGTGCTGGCCAAGGCGCGGCAGATGGAAGGACTGGATGCCGACGAGGTAGCCACGTTGATGGGCGTCGAGGATCCGGAATTGCAGGAGGAGATGTTCGCCGCTGCCCGGTTTGTAAAGGATGAGATTTACGGCAACCGGCTCGTGCTGTTCGCTCCGCTTTACATCTCGAATCTCTGTAAGAACGAATGTTCCTACTGCGCCTTCCGCGTCCGCAACACCGCGCTGACCCGCCGCGTGCTGTCGCAGGCTGAAATCGCCAGCGAGGTGAAAATTCTCATCGACCAGGGCCACAAACGCCTGCTGCTCGTTTCCGGCGAATCGTACCCGCGCGAAGGATTCGATTACGTCCTGAATTCCATTCAAACGATTTACGCCACCAAAAGCGGCCGGGGAGAAATCCGCCGGGTGAACGTGAACATTGCCCCGCTTAGGGTCGAACAGTTCAAACAGCTCAAGGCCGCCGGCATCGGCACCTACCAGCTCTTCCAGGAGACGTACCACCGCAAAACCTATGCCGGCCTCCACACCGCCGGCGTGAAACGCGACTACGACTGGCGCCTCACCGCCATGGACCGCGCGATGGAGGCGGGCATCGACGACGTCGGCATCGGAGTGTTGTTCGGGCTGCATGACTGGAAATTTGAAATGCTCGCGATGCAGCAGCACATCCGGCATCTCGAGGAAAAATATGGTGTCGGCCCGCACACCATCAGCGTACCGCGCCTGGAACCCGCCGTCGGTTCGGAAACCGCCGGCCGTCCCCCACAGGCCGTGAGCGATAAGGATTTCAAGAAGATTGTCGCGATCCTGCGGTTGGCGGTGCCCTACACCGGCATCATCATGTCCACCCGTGAAAACGCCGAAACGCGCCGTGCGACGTTCGCCCTGGGAGTATCGCAGATTTCCGCCGGCAGCCGGAGCAATCCGGGCGGCTATGCCGAAACCGGCGACGGCCGCAATGCGGAACAATTTCAACTGGGCGACCATCGCCCGCTGGACGAAGTGGTACGGGACGTGGCGGCGCTGGGTTACACACCGTCGTTCTGCACCGCGTGTTATCGCCTGGGCCGCACCGGCGCGGACTTCATGGACCTGGCCAAGCCCGGTTTGATCAAGGAACACTGCAGTCCGAATGCTTTGTCGAGCTGCATGGAATACCTGATGGGCTACGCGAAGCCGGAAACCCGGCGCGTGGGTGAGAAACTGGTGAACCACGAACTGGCCACGATGCCGGGAACCATCGGTCAGACCGCGCGCGAACTGGTTGGTCGCGTGCGCAACAACGAACGGGACGTGTTTGTTTAAGAGGTGATCGTGAAAACCGCCGGCAGACATGAATATGTTGGTAGGGCGGGCAGTCCTCTGCCCGCCGTTCGTCCGAACTGGTTTTACGGCGCGCACGGAGTGACGCGCCCTACCCGATTATGAACAATGCCTACCGCATCGAACGGGATTTTCTGGGTGAACTGCCGGTACCGACGGTGGCGTTGCATGGCATTCATACGGAACGGGCTTTGAAAAATTTTCCACTCGCCCGGCGCCCAGTGCATCCCGAACTCGCCCGCGCCTATGGCACCGTCAAGCTGGCGTGTGCGCTGACCAATCGCTCACTCGGCGTTTGGGCCAACGACCCAACCAAGGCCGATGCCATCGAGCGTGCTTGCCGCGAACTCAGTGATGGATTGCTGGTTAAACACATCATCGTGGACGCGCTTCAGGGCGGAGCCGGCACCAGCCTGAACATGAATGTGAACGAGGTGCTGGCCAATTGGGCGCTGGAACTTCTCGGAAAGACCTGTGGCGCATACGAAGTGGTTTCACCACTGGACGATTTGAATCTCCATCAGTCCACCAACGACACCTATCCCACGGCGCTGCGGCTGGCGGCAATCCGCCTGCTTCAAACGCTGGAGCAAAGTGTCCTGGCATTGCAGGAGTCATTTCAAGACGCGGAAAAACGTTTTGCCCATATCGTCAAGGTCGGCCGCACACAATTGCAAGACGCGGTGCTGACCACCCTGGGCCGCGAGATGAGCGCTTACGCCGAGGCGATCAATCGCGATCGCTGGCGCATTTACAAATGCGAGGAGCGGCTGCGCGTGGTGAACCTGGGCGGCACCGCCATCGGCACCGGCCTGGCCGCGCCAAGACAGTTCATCTTCCAGGCCGTGGACCAGTTGCGCCAGCTCACCGGCATCGGTTTCGCCCGCGCGGAAAATCTGGTGGACGCCACGCAAAACGCGGATGTGTTCGTCGAGGTGTCCGGCATTCTCAAGGCCCACGCAGTGTCGCTGTTGAAAATCTGCACCGATCTCCGGCTGCTGGCCTCGGGCCCCGACGCGGGTTTTGGCGAAATCCACCTACCAGCGCGCCAGGCGGGCTCTTCGATCATGCCGGGCAAGGTGAATCCGGTGATTCCCGAAGCGGTAAGTCAGGCGGCGATGCTGGTCATGGGCCACGACGCGACCATTGCGATGGCGTGCGCCTCGGGGAATTTGGAATTGAATCCGTTTCTGCCACTGGTCGCGAATTGCCTGCTGGAGAGCATGGATTTGATGACGCGGGCTGATGACATCCTGCGCCGCCATTGCATTGAAGGACTGGAAGCCGATGAAGCGCGTTGCCGACGGCACGTGGAAAATTCCACCGCCGCGGCGACCGCGTTGCTGCCTGTGTTCGGCTATGAACGGGCTGGCGAGGCCGTGCGCCTGGCAAAAGAACAGGGCCGGAGCATTCGCGAGATCGTCAGTGCGCAAGGCTGGCTCACCGGCGAGGAATTTGACGTGTTGATCAGCCCCGAGGCAGTCTGCCGGCTGGGCGCGCCGAATGGCAGGGCGGGCAGTCCTCTGCCCGTTGTTGGTTCAACAATCCAAAACGGCGCGCACGGAGGGACGCGCCCTACCCTTCAATGCACGGGAAAGGAACGGTCATGACCACCGCTCCTAAAAGCTTGCGCCTGCACATTGCCTTCTTCGGACGGCGCAATGTGGGCAAATCGAGTCTGCTGAACGCAATCACGCGCCAGCAGGTTTCGATTGTCTCGCCCGTCGCCGGCACGACCACCGATCCGGTGGAGAAACCGATGGAACTCCTGCCACTCGGTCCCGTGCTGTTCATTGATACGGCGGGCATTGATGATACCGGTGAACTTGGCATGTTGCGTCTGCAGAAGACCAGGCAGGTTTTGGACCGGACAGAACTGGCCGTGCTCGTCGCCGAAGCCGGCAATTGGGGTGAGTTTGAAGAAGAAATGCTGCGGGAATTGGGTAGTCGCCAGATCCCGACTGTCGTGGTGCTCAATAAAATTGATCTTGTAGGGCACGACATGAGGAATGCCGGCCTGGACGACTCGTTACCTCGTCGCCTACAAGAACAAAAAATTCGCGTCGTCCGGACCTCGGCCGCACACAGCACCGGAATTCTGGATTTGCGGCAGGCGCTGCTCGATTCGGCGCCGCCGGACTTTATCGACAGCCCGGCCATCGTCAGCGACCTCGTGGGTCCGGGCCAGCTCGTGGTATTGGTGGTGCCGATTGACAAGGAGGCACCCAAGGGACGGTTGATCCAGCCGCAGGTACTGGCCATCCGCGATTTGCTCGACAGCGATTCGTATTGTCTGGTCGTGAAGGAGCGCGAGTTGCGGAACGCGCTGGACCGCCTGAAGACGCCGCCCAAACTGGTGGTGACCGATTCGCAGGCGTTTTTGAAGGTCGCCGCCGACACACCGCGCGGCGTGCCGCTCACCAGCTTTTCGATCCTGATGTCGCGGTTCAAAGGCGATTTGCTCACGCAGGTGCAGGGCACGCTCGCCATCGAAAATCTGCGGCGCGATGACCGGGTGTTGATTGCCGAGGCCTGCTCGCATCATCCGATCGGCGAGGACATCGGTCGCGTGAAGATTCCGCGCTGGCTGACGCAATACACCGGCGAGAAACTCCGGATTGACCACTTGCAGGGCCATGATTTCCCGGCGGACCTCGCGTCGTACAAGCTGGTGATTCACTGTGGCGCGTGCATGTGGAACCGGCGGGAAATGCTCAGCCGCATCCTGCGCTGCCAGCAGGCGGGTGTGCCGATCACCAATTACGGTCTCACCATCGCCTACAGTCTCGGGATTTTTGCCCGCGCGCTGGAACCCTTTCCGGCGACCTGGGAGTTATTGCGAAATACGCAACGTTCACATGGCAAGGATGCGGCATCGGCGCGTGAGCGTCTTGGAGTGCGGTGGCCCTCCACCGCTTTGGGATCCACCAATGCTCCAGAAGATTTTCAAAAGCGCCAGAGGGCTGGCGCAGTCCAAGACCTGGCGGCGGTTCCTGCGGTGCAAGAGAAAGGAACGGGCGCGATATGAACGCGACTTTGGGCCAGGCTCAAATTCTGAACTGGTTGCGCGAGGAGAACCCGGTGCGGCTGGCGGAATTATGGCAGCAGGCCGACGCGACGCGCCGGGCACACGTCGGTGATGCCGTGCATCTGCGCGGGTTGGTGGAAATTTCAAACCATTGCGCGCGGCAATGTGCCTACTGCGGATTGCGCGCCGGCAATGAAACCCTCACCCGTTACCGGATGAAGGCGGATGAAATCCTTGTCGCGGCCCGGCAGGCGGTGAAATTTGGCTACGGAACCGTCGTGTTGCAAGGCGGCGAGGATTACGGGTTCACAACCCATTGGATGGCCGGCATCATCAGGCAAATCAAGACGGAAACACCGCTGGCGGTGACGTTGAGCCTGGGCGAACGGCCGGAGAAAGACCTGGCCGCTTGGCGCGAAGCCGGAGCCGACCGGTATTTGCTGCGGTTTGAAACTTCCGATCGCCTGCTGTTCGATGCGATCCATCCTCCGCTGGGCAAACAAGCCTGTGATCGTATCGCAATTTTGCGACGGCTGAAGGCATTGGGTTACGAGGCTGGCAGCGGCGTCATGGTAGGCATTCCCGGGCAAACCTATGAAAGTCTGGCCAATGACATCACGCTGTTCCGTGAACTGGATCTGGACATGATCGGCATTGGCCCATTCATTCCCCATCCGGCGACGCCGCTCGGCGCGCACGGAGTGACGCGCCCTACCAAAATCAAGCAAGGTAGGGCGGGCAGTCCTCTGCCCGCCACCGCCGGAGCCGGGCAGATACCCAACACCGAGTTGATGGTTTACAAGGCCGTGGCACTGACGCGGTTGGTTCGTCCCGACGCCAACATTCCGGCGACGACGGCGCTGGCAACGATCAACAAACGCAATGGCCGCGAGTTGGGTTTGCAACGTGGCGCGAATGTGTTCATGCCCAATCTGACGCCGTTGAAATACCGGCGGCTTTATGAAATTTACCCCGCCAAGGCGTGCATCGAGGAAACCGGCAATGCGTGCAATAGCTGCCTGACGGTCCGAATCAAGATGATCGGTCGCCACATCGGCAGCGGTCCCGGAGGCCGCCGTCAGCGCGCCGCCATTCCCCTGCCCCAATCGCAACCGAAGGAGTTCTGCCATGCCTGAAGTTCCCCAAGCCAGCATCACGATCTGCATGGGCAGTTCCTGCTTCGCGCGCGGGAACAGCCGGAACATTGAGGTGATCCAGGATTATCTGGGTTCACACCGCCTGCCGCCGGCAGTGGCCTTGACCGGCCGTCTATGCCAGGACCATTGCAAATCGGGACCCAACGTGACGATCAACGGCAAGATGTACCACGAGGTGGACCCCATCGTCATCATCGGCCTGCTCAATCATTTTGTGCCGAAGGAGAAGGCATGAATTACCTGAATCCCATCTACACCGAGAAGCGGGAATGCCAGGATTGCTACAAATGCGTCCGCAACTGCCCGGTGAAGGCGATCAAGGTCGAGGGCGGCTATGCCTCCGTCATTCCCGAGCTGTGCATTCTGTGCGGCCAGTGTGTCGAGGTCTGCCCCAATGGCGCCAAGCGCGTGCGGGACGATCTGCCGCAGGCGAGGCAGTTGCTGGTGACGAAACCGCGGGTGCTCGTGTCACTGGCACCGTCCTTCGTAAGCGAATTTCCCGACGTGCGTCCGGGGCAGCTTATCCAGGCGTTGAAGCGACTGGGCTTTTTCGGCGTCTCAGAAACGGCGCTGGGCGCTCAACAGATTTCGGCCCGGGCGGCGGCACTGTTGCGGGAACAGCCGGACCGTGTGCTGTTCTCCTCGGCTTGCCCGACCGTGGTGAGTTATCTGCAAAAACACCGGCCCGGCAGCGCAGGTTTGATCACCGGCCTGCTCACCCCGCTGCTGACGCATTGCAAAATGTTGCGGCAAAATTTTGGCGCGGACATTGGCACCGTGTTCATCGGACCCTGCATTGCCAAGAAGATCGAAGCGGCGCAGCACCCGGATTTGCTTGATGTGGCGCTGACGTTTGAAGATCTGGGCCGCTGGCTGAAACAGGAAAAAATTTCGCTGGCCACCATCGCCGAAACGTCGGACGACCATTTTATTCCGGAACGTTCGGCGGAAGGCGCGTGGTATCCGGTGGACGGCGGCATGATCGCCGGCATGAAGTCCCTCTGCGCGGTGAACGACTGTTCGTTCATGGCCTTTTCGGGCATCAGCGCCATCGAGAAAGCGATTGACGGGCTGGGCGATTTGAAGCTGGCGGGCGGTTTGTTCCTGGAACTGCTGGCCTGTGAGGGCGGGTGCGTGAACGGTCCGCGGACTTCGCGGCGCAACGGCACGGCGGTCAAACGCTGCCGCGTCCTGCGTTACGGGCAGGCGACGGCTGCTGCGCAACCGAGTCCATCGACGATGGATCTGCGGGCGGATTTCACCGTGACCGCCGCGCCGGCGGCGCATTATCCCGATTCACAGCTCCGCGAAGCCCTGCGACAGGTCGGGAAATTCTCGCTCGACGACGAACAGAATTGCGGCGGCTGCGGGTACGACTCGTGCCGTGAGTTCGCCATTGCGTTGATCAACCAGAAAGCCGAGCGGGCGATGTGCGTGACGTACATGCGCAAACTCGCGCACAAAAAGGCCAATGCGTTGATCCAGAAAATGCCGTCGGCCGTGGTGATTGTGAACGACACGTTGCGGATCATTGAGTCCAACGCCGCGTTTGCGTCATTGTTTGGCAACAAATCGCCTTTGACCGGCGCCACGCCGCCGGCACTCGAAGGGGTGGCGCTGGCCGAAGTGATGCCATTTGCGAGCCTGTTTCACAACGTGCTGAAAACCGGCGAGGACATTCTGGACCGCGACCTGCGATTCCAGAAAACGATTTTGCACGCGACCATTTTCAGCATCGAGAAACACACCGTGGTGGGCGGGATCATCCAGGACATCACCCAGCCCGCCGTCCAGAAGGCGCAGGTGATTCGCAAGGCACGCGAAGTGATCCAGAAACAACTGGCAACCACGCAACAAATCGCCTACCTGCTCGGTGAAAACGCGGCGGAATCCGAACTCACGCTCAATTCGATCATTGAATCGTTTTCACCCGCCAAACCCGACGAGCCGAAGGACGACCATGACTGGCGAAAGCTTTATCGACGTTGACTTCTGCCAGCAGGCCAAGCAAGGGCAGGTCGTGTCGGGTGATGTATTCCTCTCCCGCAAGCTGAAGGCGGAGGATCGGATCATCTCCGTGCTTTCGGACGGCTTGGGCAGCGGCGTGAAGGCGAGCGTGCTCGCCAATCTGACGGCGACCATGGCCTTGCGTTACACCTCGGCATTTGTGGACGTGCGCCAAAGCGCGAAAACGATCATGGACACCCTGCCGATTTGTGAGAAACGCAAGATCAGCTATTCGACCTTTACCATCGTGGATCTGGACGAGGACGGAAAGACGCGGGTGATCGAGCATGGCAATCCGCCGCTGGTGCTGTTGCGCGGCCAGACGCCGGTGCCGCTGGAGCGGGCCAGCTTCACCCTGGAGGCCTGGAAGGATCGCGTGATCCATTACAGCGAGTTCGACACCCAGCTCGGCGACCGGATTGTTTATTTTTCCGATGGTGTCAGCCAGTCCGGCCTGGGCTGTACCGGGATGGCGCTGGGCTGGGGACAGGCCAACGTGGTTGGTTTCCTCAGCGGACAGATCGGACAGGAAAATGAAATTTCCTCGCGCGAACTCTCACGCCGGCTGGTGGCCGAAGCGGCCACGCACGATGGCCGGGGTCCGAAGGACGACATCACCTGTGGCGTGGTCTATTATCGGCGTCCGCGCCGGCTGCTGATCATCACCGGCCCGCCCTTTTGCAAGGAGCGTGACGGCGAACTGGCCGAGAAGGTCCGGACCTTCAACGGGCGGAAAGCGATCTGCGGTGGCACCACCGCCAATATCGTGTCCCGGTTGTTGAACCGGCCGGTCACCATGTCGCTGGCACAACTTACGCCGGACATTCCGCCGGCCGCGGAAATGGAGGGCGTGGACCTGGTCACCGAGGGCACAGTGACCCTGGCCAAGGTGGCGGAGATTTTGGAAAACGGTGCCCAGGGCGATAGTCAGCGTAAAACCCCCGCCCGCGATCTGGTGGCATTGATGCTGGAGAGCGATATTGTTGAATTCGTCGTGGGTACCCGCATCAACGAAGCGCATCAGGATCCCAATGTTCCCGTCGAACTGGATTTGCGACGAAACATCATCCGCAAGATCGCCTCCCTGCTGGAAACGCGCCACCTCAAGGAGGCCCGGTTGCAATTTATGTAGGTTGCGGTTGATCGCTGGCCGGTGCGGCCACGCTTTGGAGGGCGGATCCGATTCCGCCCTCCGCCGGGAAAAGGAAAACTGCACTGGGAAATTGGTTGCGGGGCCAGGATTTGAACCTGGGACCTTCAGGTTATGAGCCTGACGAGCTACCGGGCTGCTCCACCCCGCGATTAGGAATAAGCAATATGTTCGACATCTGAGGCCAGCGCAAGATGTTTCGGACCCTGTTTTTGACCCTCTTGCAGAGCCCCAGACTGCTCAATCATTACCGGTTGCCATTCCGGTCGTGGCATCAGGTTTTATCCCCAACAACGACTCCTTCAGTCGTCCTTATACGTGCCCTCAGCAATAATTGTGAACCTTTTTACAATATCTGTTAAGCTTGTTTCGGGGCATTGCCTGATTGTTGAGTGTGATTTTAAAATGATGGAAACATCCCAAAATTCCTATTGGGTCATCGTATTGTTGATGGTGGTGGCCGTGGCGTTTGCCCTCGGGCCGCTGGCGGCGGCTTATGCCTGGGCGAAGTTTTTCTCACCCAACAAACCCGGAAAGGACAAAAACGCCACTTATGAGTGCGGCCTGGAGTCAAAGGGCGACGCCTGGATATCTTTCCGGTCGGAATATTACCTGTATGCCATCATCTTTCTCGTGTTCGACGTCGAAACGATCTTCCTGCTGCCGTTTGCGGTTTCCTTTGGCGGACTTTCAGCCGGGGCGTTCCTGGCCATGATGATTTTCATCCTGTTGCTGGTGGAAGGACTGGCTTGGGCGTGGGGAAAAGGTGTGCTGACCTGGAAGTGACCGGCGCCATCGCCCCGCGAAAGGCCGGAATGGATTTGCCATGATTGATGAAGGACTAAGAAACGAATTGCAGAAACAGGGCGTTTACACCACGACCCTGGAGGAGTTGTACAACTGGGGCCGCGCCAACTCGGTGTGGCCGCTGACCTTTGGCCTCGCCTGCTGCGCCATCGAAATGATGGCCGCTTCCATGGCCCGCTTCGATCTCGCCCGTTTTGGCGCCGAGGTGTTCCGCCCGTCCCCCCGCCAGGCCGACTTGATGATTGTGGCGGGAACGGTCACCAAGAAAATGGCCCCGCTGGTGGTGAGGCTTTACAACCAGATGCCCGAACCCAAATACGTCATTGCCATGGGCGCCTGCGCGATTTCCGGCGGCCCGTTCAAGCAGGGCTACAATGTCCTCAAGGGCATCGACCGGTATCTTCCGGTGGACGTGGCGATTCCCGGCTGTCCGCCCCGGCCCGAAGCGCTGATTCACGCGATCATGACCTTGCAGGAAAAAATCCGGCATCAGAAACTCACCGGCCCCGACCGGCCACGCCACCTCAATGCCGCTGTGCCCGGCGAATTTCCGGTGCCGGCCTATGGCGAACATGACCTCGAGCCGCCCAACAATCCCGCCGTCTGGCAGCCGCCGGTGATCAAACGTTGAATCATGGAAACTCCCGAACAAATCAAGGCGCGACTCGAGGCGGCGGTGCCCGAGATAAGGGTTGAGGTGCTGCCGAACGATTGCCCGGCGGGTGAACGTTCATTGCTGGTGGATATAGCCCATGTCTTCGCGGCGGCAAAATTTCTTCGCGACGACCCGCAATTGCGCCTGGATTATTGCTCGAACGTCTCGGGCGTGGACTGGCCGGATCTGGAAATCGCCACCAAAACCAAGGTGAAGAAGGTCGTGGACGGCGTGGAAAAGGAAGTCGAGGAAGTAATGAAGACCTTGCGGCCCGGTTTTCTCGAAGCGGTTTATCACCTGTACTCGATGGAACTGAAACAGGGCCCGGTGGTTTTGCGCCAACGCACCGCCAATCGCGATCCCGAGGCGCCCGCAGTTTCCCTCACGCCACTGTGGCGCGGCGCGGAACTCCAGGAACGCGAAGTTTATGATTTGTACGGCATCCGCCTGGAGGGACATCCCGATCTGCGGCGCATTCTGATGTGGGACGGGTTCAAGGGATTTCCCATGCGCAAGGATTACGTGGCGCCGGATGATTTTGAATACGAGCCGACGCCACACGACGAAGTGCTGGAGCTGGCCAAAAAGCATTATCCGCCGGAGGTGAAGGCATGAATCCCGTTGCCGAACCCCCGCGCAGGCCCAGTTACGAAATCCGGCCGAAGACGGACGAGGCCGGCGGCGAATCCATCGGCGAGCTCCTCGAAATCTCGATGGGGCCGCACCATCCATCCACGCACGGCGTGTTCCGCATGGACGTGGTGCTGGATGGCGAGAAAGTGGTGAAGCTCAAGCCGGTGTTCGGCTACCTCCACCGCAACCACGAAAAAATCGGCGAGAACATCTCCTATCTGGCTTCCATGCCATACACGGACCGGCTGGATTATTTTTGTTCGATGACGAACAACTGGGCCTATGCGCTCAGCGTCGAGAAACTCGCGGGCCTGGCGGTGCCGGAACGCGCCGAATACATCCGGGTCATCATGGCGGAACTGACCCGACTGCAAAACCACACCTGTCTCATCGGCTTTTTCGCGCAGGACATGGGCGCGCTCGGCACCCCCATGATGTACGCCTTCCGCGAGCGGGAAAAAATCCTCGACCTGTTCGAATCCGTAAGTGGCGCGCGCATGATGTGCAATTACATGCGTTTCGGCGGCGTCCGTTGCGATGTGACGGCCGAGTGGCTGGCCCAGGCGAAGCAACTGACCGACGGTTACGGCAAATTTCTCGACGAATTCGAGGCCCTGCTGGCGCAAAATGAAATCATCCTGGCGCGCACGCAAGGCATCGGGGTATTGCCCCGGGAGCTGGCCATCAGCGCCGCCATTACCGGGCCCATGCTCCGCGCTTCGGGCGTGGACTACGATCTCCGCAAGGTGGACAAATACGGGATTTACAGCCGATTCGATTTCAAGGTGCCGCTGGGCGCGCAGGGCGACGTCTATGACCGTTACATGATCCGCGTGCTGGAAATGCGCGAATGCGTGAAGATTTTACAGGCGGCCTTGCGCGACATTCCCAGTGGCCCCGTCATGGATCCCAAGGCAAAGTTGCGTGGGCTCCGGCCCAAGGCGGGCGAAGCTTATGGCCGGGTGGAAGCGCCCAAGGGCGAGCTGGGGTTCTACCTGATCAGTGACGGCTCGACCAATCCGTATCGTTACCGAGTGCGTCCGCCCAGTTTCATCAATTTGACCATCCTCGAAGACATGTGCCTCGGCCACCGGATTGCGGA
>Ga0265338_10000816_pt1 | contig 52459 bp, 40 predicted proteins | sample 42126metaG_FD_193579 | JGI IMG/M metagenome (GOLD analysis project Ga0265338, IMG submission 193579) | Rhizosphere microbial communities from Carex aquatilis grown in University of Washington, Seatle, WA, United States - 4-21-26 metaG | ecosystem: Host-associated > Plants > Roots > Rhizosphere...
ACGGCCCTGATATGTCTTATGATTCCTTGAAAAGCAAACGCCATGGCAAACGTTGGGTGTTGAAGAAAGATGTTGATGTAAGAAATAGTATGTATTAGAAGTATAAAATATTGTTTGCTTAACTAATAGTTAGCAACCAAAATTAGTTCAGAAATTTCATTAGCTTCGAGTTTTACTCATGAACTATTGAAATTTCTGAATTGTTTTTTATATAAAATTGTATCTTAAAAATTGAATTATGAGATTTACGACCATACTTGTAGCTAGCTTTTTATTTATCGGTAATATGCTGGCTCAACAACAAATTAAAACCCCCACTCGAACTATGAATAAATTTAATTACATCGTCGATCAGTTTGCTGATATTCAGATATTGCGCTATCAAGTGCCCGGTTTTGAAGAATTTAGTTTAAAAGATAAAAAGCTCATTTATTATCTTTCCGAAGCAGCTTTGCAAGGTAGGGATATCCTGTTTGACCAAAATTATAAAAACAACCTGCTTGTACGCAATACCCTTCAAGCCATTTATTTAAACTACAACGGCAATAGGAAGAGCGAAGAGTTTAAGCAATTTACAACCTACTTCAAACGCGTCTGTTTCTCCAATGGAATCCATCATCACTATGGCATGCAGAAGTTTAACCCCGAATTCTCAACAGGCTTTCTTTTAGAAGCAGTAGGGCGAGTTCCCGAAGAAACACTTCCATTACAAAAAGGACAAACCAAGGTAGATTTACTTAACACTCTAATTCCGGTAATCTTTGATCAGAATGTAGCACCCAAGCGTGTCAATCAAGCTGATGGTCAAGATCTGATAGTTACATCAGCGAATAATTATTATGAAGGCGTAACCCAAGCAGAGGTAGAGGCATTCTATAATAAAATGCGAAAACCGGACGACCAAACACCCATTTCTTACGGACTAAATAGCCGATTGGTAAAAAAAGACGGTAAGCTGGTGGAAGAAGTGTATAAACTGGGAGGGAAGTATTCAGAACAAATAGAACGAATTATATTTTGGCTAACAAAGGCGCAAGAAGTAGCAGAAAACAGTAAGCAAAAGGAAATAATAAAAACATTGATTGAATTTTATCGCACAGGTGATTTAAAGACTTTTGATAAATACAGCATCCTTTGGGTGGAAGATAATAAATCACACATAGACTTTGTGAATGGCTTCATTGAAACGTATGGTGATCCACTTGGCATGAAAGCAAGTTGGGAATCCATTGTTAACTTTAAGAATATTGAGGCAACCAAGCGTACGGATATAATTAGTAAAAATGCGCAATGGTTCGAAGATAATTCTCCTGTAGCTCCACAATTTAGAAAGCCCAAAGTGAAAGGCGTTTCTGCCAAAGTCATTACCGTAGCCATGTTGGGTGGCGATTGTTATCCGGCAACACCAATAGGTATTAATTTACCCAATGCAAACTGGATAAGACAACATTATGGCTCCAAGTCGGTAACCATAGAAAACATTACCGAAGCCTATGATAAAGCGGCACAAGGCAATGGCTTTAACGAGGAGTTTATGTATAGCCAAGAAGAAATTGACCGCAAACTCAAATATGGCATAATGACTGATAATCTCCACACCGATTTGCATGAATGTCTGGGGCATGGTTCCGGTCAATTATTACCCGGTGTAAGCCAAGATGCCTTAAAGGCCTATGGTGCAACTATTGAAGAGGCTCGTGCAGATTTATTTGGCTTATACTATGTGGCGGATAAAAAAATACTTGAACTTGGCTTGCTTCCCAGTGATGAAGCTTACAAAGCAGAATATTATCAGTTTATGATGAATGGCTTGATGACTCAGCTTACTCGCATAAAACCGGGAGATAATATTGAAGAATCCCACATGCGAAACCGACAATTAATTGCCCGTTGGGTCTTTGAAAAAGGAGCAGCAGACAAGGTAGTCGAATTAGTGAAACGAGACGGTAAAACCTTTGTCAAAATAAATAACTATGAAGCATTGAGGATATTATTTGGCAACCTATTAAGTGAAATTCAACGCATCAAATCCGAAGGTGATTATGAAGGTGCAAAAGCTTTGATAGAGAACTATGCCGTAAAAGTTGACCCTGTGCTTCATGCTGAAATCTTAGAAAGGTATAAAAAGTTAAATTTGGCTCCCTATAAAGGTTTTGTAAACCCAACTTACACGCCTGTTTATGACAATAAACAAAACATAACGGATGTAAAGATTACTTATACCGAAGGTTTTATAGAACAGCAAATTCGTTACAACAAGTAATTTGAATCAAGGCGAAAATAAAATATATTAAACTAAAAACTTTAGTTTTACAAAAACTCCTCTAAAAACAGTAGAGGAGTTTTTGTATTTGATAGTTGCATATAGTTAAAAATTAGTCATTTTCATAAGTTTTCATAAAAAACAGGAACAAGGTATGTGAATATTTGTTATTTTTGAATGTTTATTCTCTTCCGAATAAACTTTTTTTCAATATTCAGACAATCAATGCATTAAGTTTTATTTTCAATGACCTGTTAAATCAAATAAAAATGAAGAATTATCTACCTCTTACAAATAAATCGAAATTTATGAAAAGATCTTTAGAAAATCTAATACGCGAATTTCAGAAATCAATTACTTTAGGTTTGATTTTGGCGTTCTTCTTTGCAGGTACAATAAAAATCCAAGCACAGACAATTACTGAGAACCTTGAAGAAGCGGAATGGACATCAGCCGTAACTACGAGTAGTAATGCAGGTAACTATACAGGTAGTATAATAAATGTTACTGGCTATAATGGTGGAACAAATGCAACATTGAATATAGGTAGTTGGAGATATAGTTCTGGCTATTTGGTAACTAATTCTGTTCAAGGAACTCAAACTGGTACTGCTTCATCTGTATATACATCTAACTGCAAAACTTACACAGTTCATGGAGGATCCTATGCAATACATTTGGGTAATTCAGGTTCTGCATACATTATGACCCCCTTATTACCAAATGGAGTAACTTCTATTTCTTTTTGGGTAAGGACAGCTAGTACAAGTGCCAGTGTAGGTGTTTTTATGGGTACAAATACCAGTATAAGCACGAATAATGCAGCTTTTGCAGCTAGTGTAACTACTGGTGCTACTTGGTATGGTTCAATTGTAAGTACAGTGAATTCAACACTTGGTTGGGCTCAGGTAAGTGTGAACGTAACAGGAGCTGGAACTTCTGCACCATGTTATCTTAATATTCATAGAATGAGTAGCGAAGCAACTATTGATGATATTGTTATAACTACGCCATCTACTTGTACTACACCAACCCTAGCTTATAATGTAACAACATCAAGTTCAACCATTTGTAATGGTAGCCCAGTTACATTAGGATTAAATAGCTCTCAAAGTGGAGTTACATATCAATTATATGCAGGAGCAAGTCCTGTAGGAGCTACAGTAGCCGGTACAGGCGCTGCAATTAGTTTTGCCGCCCAAAGTCCAGCTTCAACTACAACATATACGGTGCAATCTACCACTGCCGGTGGATATTGTGCTGTTGCAATAAATGGAGGAAGTCCTTCTTCTCAGGTAGTAACAGTTAATGCTTTACCATCCATAGGCAGTCAATCAACAGCAGGAGCCAGTTATGCTTTAAATGGCACAGCCTCCCCTATAAGTGTTACAGCCGCAGGTGCTGCTACACTTTCTTATCAATGGTATAGCAGTACGGATAATTCAAACAGCACCATTGGAGACGATCTTGCCGTTGGTACAAATAGCAATAGCTATACGCCACTTACTACTTCTGCCGGTACTTTATATTACTATTGTATAGTAAATAGCTCAACTTGTGCTACTCCGGTTACCAGTGCAATTTCAGGAGCTATCATTGTTGCACCGGGTGCACCAACACTTGTAGCAGCAGCTAATCAAACTGTTGATAATAACTTTAACATTACCTTTACAGAAGATGCTACATGGCGTGCTGCCGTAACAAGCATTACTGTTGATGGTATTTCTTATACTAGCAATTACTCATTCGGTGTTGGCACATTAGCACTTACTACATCTGCTATTCCACAATTGCAAACCGCCGGTAGCCATACAATAGTAGTTGTTGCAGGAGGATATGCAAATACGAGTGTAATCCAAACCAATATTGCCGGTACACCAACTAAACTTGGTATTACTACACAACCAACTGCACCTGCTTCAAATGGCGCAGTACTAGGTACAACTTCGGTAGTTAAAATACAAGATCAATATGGAAACACTACCACTAGTACGGCAGATATAGTAGCCACAGTAGGTGCCGGTGCCTGGGCTATCAGTGGTACTACCACTGTAACGGCAGTAGCGGGTAGTTCTTCATTCTCTAATTTAATAGCTACCAGTGCAGGAGCTGTAACAGGTGCTACTGTTATCTATACTTGTGGTGCATTAACTACTGCTACTTCAAACGGTTTCAATATCCCTGCACCCGTTGCAGGAGCTCAATTTTATCGTTCTGTTACAGATGGTAACTGGGCTTCAGCATCAACATGGGAAATGTCAACAGATGGAAGTACCGGTTGGACAGGAGCATCAACTGCTCCGGATGGCTTATCTAAAGGAATTGAAATAAAAGCAGGTACTACAGTTACTGTGGCTGCCAGTTTAATTACTCCGGCTCCAACACCGACTATTACTATTCAAGTAAATGGAACACTTGCTGTTGCTTCAACTTTCTCTCTTACTTTAGGAACCAACATGACAGTAAATTCTGGTGGTAACTTAACATTAACAGGAAGTACAGCTGCTCAATTAGTTACAACGGGTAAAGTGTTAACCGTAACCGGTACTGGTCAACTTACTAATGGAAATACTTCTACCACAGCCATAACATCAAGTGCTACTACACTATTCTTTACGAGTGGTGGTACTTATAACCATACTGCAAGTGCAGGCGCAGTTCCAACAGCAAACTGGACAAGTTCCGGTGCTTCAAATGTTGTGGTAACAGGGATTACCACTGGTGCTACTGCTTTTGAGCCTTCTCTGAATCAAGCTTTCTATAATCTTACATGGAATTGTGCTAGTCAAGCAACACAAAATCTTATCTTGGGTTATACCGGATTTACTGTAAATGGAAATCTAAATATAATTTCAACAGGTTCGGCCTCTATTCAACTTTCAAAAAGTGGACAGGTGCTTATACCAGTTGTAGGAAGTTATACTCAATCCGGTGGTGACATATTTATATATGCTACTGCTGGTCGTGGATTTACATGTAATGGCGATTTTGCCCTTAGCGGAGGTACATTCGATATAACAAAAACAGGTCAAGGTACAAGTACTACCGGACAAAGTTTAACTATTAAAGGCAACTTTAATCAAACCGGAGGTACACTTGTAAATTCGCTTGCAGCATCAACCAACAATATTGTATTTAACGGCGCTGCTCCTCAAACAGCTACATTTGGTACTTTATCAGGTGGCCTATATATGGCTATTAATAATACGAATGCCACTGCATCAAGTCGTATCGTTACACTTGGAAGTGACTTAACATTAAGTTCGCTTACCTTAACTCAAGGCTACTTGTCATTAGGCGGTCACAACTTAACTCTTACAGCTGCCACTCCCGTTGCAGGTACTCTAGGTACAGCTAATCATATTATTACAGGAGGTTCTGGTTATGTTTCTTGTACTACAACTACAACAAACTACACATTCCCTGTAGGTCCGGATGCCACACATTACGCACCACTGACTATTACAAATACAGGAGGTACAACTCAAACATATACGGTTGGTGTTGGAAATGGTGTTACCACTACTTATACAACTCCTCTAGAAGCGGCAGGCTGGGATTGGTATGTAGGTTCAAATGGAGCAAGCGCTTCCACTTTAGCATTTAGTTGGTTAACAGCTGATGCTGGTGCAACACTTGGTGCATCACCTGTAGTGGGTACAGCTTACCAATATGCTGGTTCAACTTGGACTGATAGATTGGGAACAACTGTAATTAACACTCCTAATACAACAACTGTAACTGGAGTTACTGATTTTACAGATACTAAATGGGCAGTAGCTAAAAATGCTTGTATGCTTCCTACTCTAACCTACAATGTGACTACATCATCTGCATCAATCTGTAATGGAAGTCCGGTTACTTTAGGATTAGATAATTCACAAAGTGGTGTTACTTATCAATTGTACGCCGGAGCAACACCAGTAGGTTCTCCTGTTGTAGGAACTGGTGCTGCAATTACTTTCGCAGCTCAAAGTCCGGCTTCAACTACTACCTATACAGTACGATCTACCACTGCAGGTGGATATTGTGCCGTTGCAATAAATGGAGGTACTGCTTCGCAAGTAGTAACTGTGAATGCTTTACCAACAATTACTTTAGGTGCCAATCCTACGGTACCTAGTGGTGCTAGTTTAGCAAACCTAACTTTCAGCGCAACAACAGGCAGTCCGGACCAATATGCTATAAGTTGGGTATCTGGCCCTTCAAATGTAGCCTTTACATCATTACCTGCATCTCCAATTGTTATCAATACAACATCGGTTGCAGATGGTACTTATAGTGGTACACTTACTGTTAAAAATACCACTACGGGTTGTGTAAGCTCCGGTTATTCGATGGGTGTTACTTTAACTAGTGCAGCTGCACCTACTGTTACTACACAAGCGGTTTCATCTATTGCCACAACAACAGCTACCGGTAATGGTACTATTACTAGTATTGGTTCTGCCAGTATATCGGCAAGTGGAGTTTGTTGGAAAACAACTGCCGGTGCTAGCATAGCAGATAGTAAAACTACAGATGGAGCTACTACAGCAACTACCTATACAAGTAGTATGACAGGCTTAACCGCCAATACCTTGTATTATGTAAATGCTTATGCTACTAATAGCGTAGGTACCAGTTATGGTACTGAAACAAGCTTTACTACCTTATCTCTTGCACCAACAGTGGCAGCAGGAACAGGTATAACAACCACAGGATTTACAGCAAACTGGACAGCTCCGGGAGCTCAAGGCGCTGCAGCATATACATACACCGTTCAAGTTACTTCTACTAGTGGAAATTATTCCTCCCCGGTAGCAAGTTATACCGGCATTGCTTCAGGTACTTTGACAAAAGCTGTTACTGGATTAACAGCCGGTACAAATTATTGGTATCGTGTTATTGCAGTGAATGCTGGTGGTAATAGTACTCCATCTGTGGAACAAGCAGTTACAACAACGGGTAGTGGAGCTTCTAATTATGATTATACAACTGAATTTTTTGAAACATCTACATTACCAACCAGTGCAAATAGTACAGAAACGGCTTATGATCTTGCTACAGGAACTTGGCGAGTAAAGAATGTTATTAGACAAACAACAACTGTTTATGCAGGAGTTCAAGCTGCACAAGCAACTTCTACTTCAGCTTATATTATATCTCCAAATTTAACGAGTGGAGTAGGAACAGTTTCTTTATGGTTTAATTCAGGTAGTAATAGAACTATAACTATTTATACATCTACAGATGGAGGTACTACTTGGAGTAGTGTTTTAACTACATTTAGTTATACACAAAATAGTGGATGGGTTCAATATTCCTATGACATTTTTAGTCCTCCTTCTGTTAACAGAGTTAAAATTGCATTTCCTGGAGGATCAGGTTCTAATTTTGACAATGTATTAATAACATCAACTATTTTACCTCCTACTGTAACCACTCAAGCAGTAAATAATATTACAACCACAACTGCCAATGGAAATGCTACTATTACAGCACTTGGTGGTGGAGTTACTTCTAGTGGCCTATGTTGGAAAACGAGTACAGGACCTACAATATCTGATAGTAAAACTACAGATGGACCTACAACAGCTATCGCTTACAATGGCGGATTAACTGGATTAACCGCTAATACAACCTATTATGTAAAAGCTTATGCTACAGGTCCTGGTGGTACAAGTTATGGCAGTGAAGTTACGTTTACAACCAGTCCAAATGCACCTACTGTCGGTTTAGGAAGTGGAGCTACACCAACAAGCATTACAGCTAACTGGACAGCACCTTCTGGTGGTGCCGCAGCTTATAGTTATATTGTTGAAGTGGATGATGATAGTAATTTCGGTTCAGTAAATTCTACTTCCGGAAGTATTCCTTCAGGTACATTAACTTATACTGCTACTGGTTTAACTGCTGCTACAACTTATTATTTCCATGTAAAAGCAGTTAATGCGACAGGCTCTAGCGTATGGTCATCTACCAGCATAGGTTATGCTACCACAGCACCTACAGCACCAACTGTAACTACTCAAGCAGTTTCAGGCATTACTAAAATAACAGCTACAGGTAATGGCACTAATACTTCTAATGGAGGTTCATCCATTACTGCAAGTGGTGTTTGTTGGAGTACTACTTCAGGCAGTGAAACAATAGGCGGTAGCCATACTACTGACGGTGGCACTTCTACGGGTGCATTTACAAGCAGTATGACAGGTTTGACTGCAAATACTACCTATTATGTAAAAGCTTATGCAACGAATGCTCAAGGCACTAGCTATGGTACTGAAGTAAGCTTTACAACTTCACCACTAAGTACGGCTTGTGATATTACAGCCTTTAGTATTCCAAGTCAATTGAGTGCTACTATTGTTGGAACAAACATCAGTGTAACGATGCCTGCTGGAACAGTTGTTAGCTCATTAACTCCTACAGTTACAACATCAGCTTTCGCTACATATTTACCAAGTGGAGCTCGAAACTTTACCAGTCCGGTAGCATATACTGTTACAGCAGAAGATGGAACTACAACTAAGCAATATACCGTAACTGTAACGGTTAACGCTCCTGTAATTACTCTTTGTTGTTCAAGTACATATTCATTTACAACAACAGGTTGGTCTGCTTCTGCTTCTCAAACAATTGATATGACAGCTCTCGATTTAGAAGCGGATGTGTCAATTGTAGTTGATGCTCCATTCCAGGTAAGTACTGATAACCAAGTTACATGGGTTACTAATGGTACAATAATAAGATCAGGTACTACGGCTTCCGGACCTCTGTATATTCGTTATAATCCAGCATCAGGCTTATCACATTCAGGAACAATTACTTTCTCTTCTCAAGGAGCTGTGAGTCAGATTATAGCTTTAGAGGGTGTTGCAGATGTTCCTCAAGCTAAATACTTCCGTAGTAAGGCTAAAGGAGCATGGGACAATTTGGCTACATGGGAAACTTCTTCAGATAGAACAAACTGGACTAATGCTACAGTAGTACCTACAGTCTTGTCTCCTCAAATTTTGATAAGAGATAGTGTTAATATTCCTGTCGGTGTTACTGCCACTGCAAGTAACTTGCAGATTTCAGCTACAGCTAAGCTAATAAATAATGGAACGCTTAATCTGTCTGATAGCTTGGTATATGAATCTACAGATACTCACACAGCACAGCTGTTTAATAATGGAACTATTACAAATACTGGTGTTATTAAATTGGAAAAAACCATGTTGAAAGCTTCCAAATGGTATTTCATGGATTTCCCATTTGATGTGGCAGCGAATCATATTACCAATGCTTCTACGGGAGCTCCATTGACAATTAATACAGATTATTATGCAAGGTATTATGACGGTGCAAGTAGAGATGCTTTAGGTTCACCGAACACTAGTGGATCGGGTGTTTATTGGGTAGATGAAATATTACCATTGAAGAAAAATAAAGGTTATATTATAGCTACTGTTGTAGATATGAAGATTGCCTTTACTTCAGCAGCTAATGAGACTGATTTGTTTGCAACTACTGCAAGTACATCTGTTGGTAAATACGTTACAAACGCAGCCGCTAGTAATCATAGTTGGAACTTAAAAGGAAATCCATTTAGTTGTGGTTTTGATATGTCAAATGCTACTCAAACACATGCACCATTTTATATATTTGATGGTAGTACTTATCAAACTATCATGAGTGGCGATCATTATAAGGTGTATCCGTTTACAGCATTCTTTTTACAAGCATTTGGTGCAAGCAATACCCTTGACTTTAGCAATGCAGGAAGGTTGTTTAAATCAGCTGAAATTGTTCAAGATAGTATTACTTTTGATGAGGTTGAATTGTACATTGAGAAAGATGGTATGACAGATATCGTTCGTATTCGTATAAATGATGCCTCAACAAATAACTTTGATCCACAAATTGATGGTGTTAAATTCTTGAGTACAGTTACTACTGTTCCACAGATATATAGTAAATTAAATGGAAAATCTTATTCTGTGAACTCATTGCCGCCTGTTGTTGGTGGTCCTACCACAGTGCCGTTAAGTGTTTATATTCCAACTATTACGGGTTCATATACTATTCGTATGGTTAATTCTCAGAAGATAAAACGATTTAGTCAGGTGCTATTGACAGATTCAATAGCAGGAACAAGTACGGACTTATTGCAAGATAGTGTATACACTTTCAACAGTGCAACAACAGGTATTAGTACCCGAATGGCTTTGATATTGGAAAATACAACTATTCCAACTTCAGTATCATTAATTAACACTGGTATTAGTATTCATCAATCGGATAATGTGATATACTTTACCGGCTTAGATTCGGATGCCAATGTATCCTTGTTTGATGCAAGCGGTCGTTTGATGAAGAGCTACTCCAAAGTAACTAATAATCAAGTGATGGATGTTCCAAGAGATGGCGTTTATGTCGTAAGTGTTACAACTAAATCGAACAGTTATCACAAAAAGATTATTATTAAATAATCACATAAGTATTAAAATAAAAAAGGGTCTGTCATTAATTTGACAGACCCTTTTTATTTTAATCTCTTAAGGTTAATCATAGAAGCTCTACTTTGATAGAAAAAGATATTCAAGTAGTACCTTGTCAGCTTTGCTGCGAGCTAGTTTATTAGACCGTAATACTCTTCAAAAAGAGTACAGTACATTACAATTAATGTTATATACCAGACACTACTGTCTTGTTTGATATTTAAATGCTGCTATGTCAGATATTATGAAGAGCGTTTGTAAATGAATGGTAAAACTCTGTAGTTTTCAAATCGATAATTGGAAGTGCATATGAAGCAGGACTAAATATATAAAAATAGGCTACCAATTATAGGCAGCCTATTTTATTTTCAGAATAGTATTAAAAAAGAAGGAGATTATCTTTATATAACAATCTCCTTCTTAAAGTATTTTATTTTTTCTATTAACTTCTTCTTAGAAAAATCATAATATAATAAAGTAATGTTGCTAAAGATCCAATTGCTGCTACGACATAAGTGTAGGCTGCTGATTTAAGTGCATCTTTTGCCATTCCATGATTTGATTCATTTGTAATACCTGTCGTATTTAACCAAACTAAGGCTCTGCGACTGGCATCAATTTCTACCGGAAGTGTAATAAAACTAAATAAAGTAGTTGTAGCAAAAAGAACAATACCCGCTAAAAGAAGTGTAGTACCCAATTGATTTGCCATTAATAATCCGGCAATTAGAACCCATTGCATCCAGTTTGATGCAAAACTAACTGCAGGTACCAATTTTGAACGCAATTCAAGTGGAGCATAAGCGTTTGCATGTTGCACTGCGTGACCACACTCGTGAGCCGCTACAGCTGCCGCAGCTACACTGTCACCATGAAATACAGACTCGCTTAAGTTTACGGTTTTTGTTGTAGGATTGTAGTGGTCGGTAAGGATGCCATTAGTTGCTGTTACTTTTACATCGTAAATACCATTTTCACGAAGCATCTTTTCAGCTATAGCTTGTCCGGTAAGACCATTTCCCAACGAAATTTTCGAATACTTCTTAAATTTGCTTTTTAGATTTGCTGAAATTATCCAGCTGGTTAAAGCAAAACCGATAAAAATAATCCAATAGATAGGCATAAATATAAATTTTAAAGTTATTGCGTGCTTTTTATCAAAAATATTGCCACTGACTATATTGTCAGTATTAAGAATGTTTAAATACAAGAACAGGCAGTTTTTAAACTGCCTGTTTGTATCTTATTCTTCTGTTCGGATAATAGTTTGATCTCTATCGGGTCCCACAGAAACAATATAAATAGGTGTTTTAAGTTCTTCTTCTAGAAAGGATAAATAGTTATTGAATTCTTCAGGAAATTCATTCTCATGACGCACTTTTGTCATGTCAGTTTTCCATCCCGGTAATTCAACATATACAGGTTCAATGTTATCTGATATCTCGTATGGAAATTCTGTAACTATTTTTCCATCCATATTGTATGCAACACACGCATTGATAGTTTCAAATGCATCCATCACATCACTTTTCATCATAATAAGCTTTGTAACTCCATTTATCATTATGGCATATTTCAATGCCACAAGATCTATCCATCCACAGCGGCGAGGTCTTCCTGTTACCGAACCAAATTCAGAACCAAGTTCTCGGAGTGTATTTCCTGTTTCATCAAATAATTCCGTAGGGAAGGGGCCACTTCCTACACGAGTACAATAAGCTTTAAATATACCAAACACTTCACCAATATTGCGTGGAGCAACGCCTAAACCGGTACAAGCTCCGGCACAAATTGTGTTTGATGAAGTGACAAAAGGATACGAACCAAAGTCAATATCTAGCATGGTACCTTGCGCACCTTCTGCCAATACTGATTTTCCTTCGGAGATATATTTATTTATTTCATGTTCGCTATCAATAAGTGTGAATTTTTTAATTTTCTCAATCCCCTCAAACCATTCTTTTTCAAGTGATTCGAGGTCATATTGGAAGTTATATTGAGCTAATATTACTTTGTGTTTAGCGATGGCAGCAGCATATTTTTTATCAAAATCGATTAGGATATCACCAACACGCACACCGTTACGACTAATCTTATCTGTATATGTTGGACCAATTCCTTTTCCTGTAGTACCAATTTTTGCATCACCTTTTGCGCTTTCATAAGCTGCATCGAGAAGACGATGAGTAGGAAGAATTAAATGTGCTTTTTTTGAAATATATAAGCGTTTGCTTAAGTCGTGTCCAGAGGCCTCGAGTTGTTCTACTTCGGCTTTAAATAATGCAGGGTCTATTACTACCCCATTGCCAATAATATTTATTTTATTGCCTTGGAAAATGCCTGATGGAATAGAGCGAAGTACATATTTTTGTCCTTCAAATTCTAGTGTGTGTCCTGCATTTGGGCCTCCTTGAAAACGACTTACTACATCGTATCTTGGAGTTAATACATCTACTACCTTACCTTTACCTTCATCACCCCATTGTAATCCTAATAAAACATCAATTTTCATTGTTTAGATATTTATTGTTTAAGCATAAAATTGTCCGTTCAATAAACGGACTACCATAAAGTTGCACCATAAAATTGGTGCTAGCTATTAGTTTCTTTTTAACGGTATAAAGATAGTATTTTTTTATGTTTTTCTAAGTAAACATTATTTTCCTTTGTTTGGGGTAATAGAATTTGAAGCTTTAGCACATTTAGCACATAATCCATATGCATATAGGGAATAATTTATGACTTTAAAGCCACCGAGGGGTTTTGATTGAATAATCTTTTTTATATTCTCATCTCCAAATTCTTTTATCGATTTGCATTTTGTGCAAATTAAATGGTGGTGTATATTGTTGTAAGATTTTTCGTATTGAGTTGATTCTGAACCAAATTGATGTTTGATAATTAAGTTGCAATCTTTTAGAAGTTCTAATGTGTTATAAAGAGTTGCCCGACTAACTCTATAGTCGTCTTTCATTAAATCATATAACATATCTATATCAAAATGACCTTTCCACGAATATATTTTATCGAGAATAGCATACCTTTCAGGCGTTTTCCGTTGTTCGTGTTGAATCAAGTATTCCGTAAAATACTGTTTCACTATCTCTTTTATATCGTCCTTTTTTGAAGGTTCAATTGTTTTGTGCAACATATCACAAATGTATAAAAAAGAATTAAATATTATAATAAATAGGTTACTTCTGAATTTACTTCTTGAAAAATATATTGTTGGGAAATATGGTTGGAATCCTTAAAGTTATGAATAATAAATAATATTTGTGTTGCATATTCTTTCTTTATTTTACAGAAATATCTTAAACAAACGGATATGGAATGGTACAAGGAAAATTCATTTGTTGTAGAGAGTTGAATAATTCGCATTAAGATTTTTTCCTTCTCATCCTCTGTGAATTTATTGCAAATGCGTGAAGCAACAAGTAATGCGGTTATTTGTGCATATCTATTATCTGATTCTATCCAGTTTAAGACTTTCTGTGGAATGAATGATAGGAACTGAAAAAGATTGAAACTGCATTGCTCACAAAGCTCTGTGGTGTTTATAGTTGCAATCCACTCGTCAGCTAATTCAGCGTTAAATGTATCTTTGGGATGAAGTAGAGTTGCCAAAATCATCGTTTCTCTGATTTTTAAAGCCCAAAGTTGTTGTGCCAGTATTGTGTTTGGAGTATAATTTTGGGATATTTCTTTGATTCTAGGTAATGAAAGTCCAAAATTTTGTTTGTAATCAACACCTGCAAGTTTCATCGCATCTGAACTTACTCCGTTCATAGATAGTCGAATAGTCGTTTTTATTTCATTTATCTGACTTTCAAGTTCTGCGTTATAAGGGAAATATTTCATATTAATAGTGAAAGTGTTGCAGGAAATAATTCGTTCTATTATATTTGCACCCGTAAAACATGGTGGTTGTAGCTCAGTTGGTTAGAGCGCCGGATTGTGGTTCCGGAGGTCACGGGTTCGAACCCCGCCTTCCACCCAAAAGCTTGTAAATTATATATTTGCAAGCTTTTTTGGTTTATACAATTAAAGAAAATGACATAAAAAAGGCTGCCACTCGACAGCCTTTTTTATGTATAATCAATATTCTATTTTTCAAATTTAACCACAAATTCCACGCGACGATTTTTAGCTCTTCCTTTAGGTGTAGTATTTGAAACTACAGGCATCGTATCTCCATATCCTTGAGCAGTCATTCTAGTTGCTCCGACACCATTCTTTGACAAATAGTTCATCACTGAATTTGCTCTGTTATTGGACAATGTTTTGTTTGCATCGGGTTTACCAACATTATCTGTATGCCCGTTAATCTGAATCAAATAATCAGGATTATTTTTCATAATCTGCACAATCTGATTTAGAATTCCAAACGAACTTGGTTTAATAATGGCTTTACCCGTTTCAAATTGAATACCTTGAAGGGCTTGTTGGAATACCTTTTTAACTTCTGCCTTAATCTCAGGACAACCGTGGTTACTAATAGTTCCTGGAATAGTAGGGCAGTTGTCCAAGTAGTCAGGCACACCATCACCATCGGTATCCAGAGGACATCCATGAGCATCCACTTTACCTCTGGCTTCTATAGGGGTACCCGGACATTTGTCTAAGTAATCAGGCACGCCATCACCATCAGTATCTTTAGGACATCCATTTGCGTCCACGGTACCTCTAGCTTCTACAGGAGTACCCGGACATTTATCTAGAAGGTCAATTACACCATCGCCATCAGTATCCAATGGACATCCATTGGCATCTACTTGAGCTCCTTCCGGTGTGTTCGGACATTTATCCAGATAATCAGGAACACCATCTTTGTCGGTATCTATTGGACAGCCATTTTCGTCCACTTTCACGCCGATTGGAGTATTCGGACATTTGTCCAGATAATCAGCCACCCCATCACTATCCGTGTCGAGAGGACATCCATTCGCATCCACTTTAACACCTTGAGGTGTATTTGGACATTTGTCCAGGTAATCATATACACCATCACCATCTGTGTCAAAAGGACAACCAACACTATCGACGGCTACTCCATGTGGCGTATTAGGGCATTTATCTTTATTATCAGCAACTCCATCACTATCAGAATCAATCGTGCAACCATGTTTATCAACCAAATCGCCTTTTGGAGTATTCGGACATTTATCTCTTTTGTCAGGTACACCATCACCATCAGTATCTTTTTTAGGTGCTCCGAAACTCCACACAAGACCTGCTTGTAAATTGAACGATTGCAACTTATTAGGTACAGGTGTTGAACCGTCTTTTACAAAAGTAAGTGGGATTCTATCTGCAGCAATATACATGTTGAATGCTAATATGCGCAACTGAGCACCAAATCCAATTGTGCTTAATTGACCATTCAAAAGGGAATAGCTGAAAGAAGTGCTAAACCAGTCCCATGGACGGAAGTTTACAGAAGCAGTTGCATCTTCAAATGCTGTTTTATCTGCAAATAAAGTAGAAGATAATAAACCGAAACCTATTCTGTCTTGAACTACACTATATTCCCCACCTACATTTAAACGGGTAGATAAACTTGTAGTATAGTGGTTATTTGTAGCTGCTTTTGTAAAAGCATTTTTAAACTGTTTTCCCAGTGTGTCTAGCTTTTGATTTACGTTATCATTGTATCCGTATTGTATGCCAGTAAACTCGTAACCACCATTAAGTTTGGCATTCGTCACATTGCTTCTCCAACGAATAAAACCTAAGTCTGTTAGTGCAGCAGATAGCTCTAAATTAGGAATGATTTTGTAAGTACCACCAAGATCCATACCAAGTCCCCAATTTGATGTTAGTATAATGTTTTTTACTTGGCTGCCGGTGATGGGGTCAGTAGTAATGTTGCTCAAGTTTATAGTACCATCGGGTTGAATAGGTATATTAACATTAGGAATAGAAGAGTTTATTGTTCCGTTTCCATTAATAGCCCATTTATTAATGCCTCCTTGAATATTAAAACTTTTGATATCGGTAGAAACATTAGCTTGTCCGATGAGGTATTTTAAGTTGATACCAAGTGTCAATTTATCAGTGAATTTTCTTGAAAATCCAAAAGCTAATTCAGTATAAACTGAAGCATCAATACCAAAATTTTTCAGATTATAGTTGTTGGCGTTAAGTGTATCTGGTGTGCCGTAAAGAGCCAATTTAAATAAATCTTTAGGTAAGTATACGCTTGATTCAAATTTCTGACAAGAATTAAAAGAGTAAAAGTTTTTCTCATTTCTGGATTTAAAGCCAAGTGCTAATATGTTGAATGTCATATCGGCATTAATTCTCGTTGTTTGTTGCAATTCTTTATAGAATTTATCTTTGTTTGCATCCGGGTGTAAAAATGTAATAATGCTATCAATGCCATTAATCTGTTGTTTAAAGATAACATTATTGAGATTAACTGAGTTGTTGCCTACTTCAAATCTGAAATTTGGTAGAAATGGTATGTCAAAATCATTACTTATTGGTTGAAATGCAGGATTGTAAGCTTGTCTCTCCGGAATGTTTTTCATAAAGTAAAATGTACTTACCTGTTGAGAGTAAGTATTTATACCAAATACTCCTAAAATAAAACTTATTAATGCTATGCGTTTGATATTAAGTTTTTTCATTTTACATAAAATCTTATTGGTTAGCGATTCTTATTTAGTTTATTAATTAAGAGAAATCCCTCCTTGGGCGTATCCGAATATTTTGATATTTATATAATCCTGCATTCTAAATTTCATTTTAGAATTGATGTCCATTCCTTTGGCTTGAACTGTAATTTTGAATTTCGTTGCTTTTTTCAAGTCGGCAATGGTAGTACTATCATATGTTATATTAAAATTACTTACTGTTGGAGTAACGGGAACCCCATCTGCATCAACTGTAGCGGCTTTTATGGTATATTTATAAACTCCGGCTGTTGGTATTACTAAATTATTTGCATCTAATAATTCGAAGAATACAGTTACATCAACAGGCAGTTTATTGCTTGAATTTAATTTAAGTACAGCTTTTGTAATGTCTTTACTATTTAGAATGCCTTTTATACTATTACTAGTCGTATCTGATATGGTTAACATACTACCGGCATCTAACCAGAATGGTACATTGATGCCAACTATAACTCTCATTTTACTATCGGTGGATACAAAGTCATTTGAAACAGCATGTGGCATCACTTGCAGGTTAAATTTAACAGAAGCGCTATCTACTTTAATTTTGAAAAGATTAGCCAGATTTCCATTGCTTGGCGTTTGATCAAGTGTGATGGATGATGTTTGAGGAACATCAACCGCAGTTGCTCTAGGAAGAGCATATGATGTTGTAGGCGACCCATTAAATGTTGCAGTTGCTGTTTTAGGTGGTGTAGCCGAGTTTTCATAAGTTTTTAACTCTTCTATGTTTAGCTGTAAAGGGATTCCAACATTTGTATTGATCATGTTAAACGTAATCTGCGGTTCAACAGGGTAAACTACACATCCTTTAGGTAGAACTTTATATAAATTCAATTTTAAATCCTCACTTCTATGTACAATACTGTCGTTGTTGAAAAATCCGTAGGCTACAAAGTCAGAGTTTTTAAGTGAAATATTAACTGCAATTGTATCTGTTGCTGATATCGGGGTTACACCATTTCCTCTTAATTTCACTGTTATTGGGAAGTTTGTAAGGCCACTTCCGTTTGCTTTTACCACAAAAGTGGGATAAGGGAAATCTTGTGATGTATGTAATCCTGTTAAAGGAAGGTCAATAACTGAATTATTGCCATCTACAAATTCAGGAGGCAATTGAATGCTAAGGCTTGCGAAACCGGCTGGAAAATTAATGCTCGAAGTAACAGCAACAGAAATAATAGTATTCTTAAATCGCATACTATCCACGCGTTGTTTGGCCGGTGTTTTATTTATATCATTAAACTTATAACTTTCGACTACGGTAAATGGAACTGGAGTTGGATTATTGGGTAAAACAACAGGAAATGCACCAAATCCTTGTACGAAGCCACCTGCGCCACCGGCTGTGAGTAAACTGTGTATGATTCCGAACTTAGAGAAATCGGTTTGTGCAGGATTGGTATAATCCAAGGTGTCAGCGAAGAACAGGTTTACGGCTCCATCTTTTTCGTTAATGACGATATTGTCGGTAGGTTTTGGTTTGTAACTGCTGACCAGATTTGCAACAGTAATATTTGATTCAGCTATCGGTGTGGCTATGGTTCCGCCGACAGCTATGTTAGTTGATAGATTTTTTAAATCAATACTGTTGTCTACACAAGATGATAATAGGAGGATAGACGCAGCAAAACATGCGACTAATACTTTGTTGTTTATTATTGCTTTCATATGCTTATTTTTTAATCTTTGTTTGCTCAAAAGTAAAAAAAGTTTAAATATAACAATCACATTTGCTATCTTTTTTATTCCAAGAGGGTGTTTTTTACTTCAGTCAAGCTAGCTTGTTATTCTGTATGACTGATTGTTAGCTCTGTCAAGCAGGTTCCACAGAATAAAAAAGGACTTTGTTGGAGTATCATGCCATTTTGTTGGAACTTAGAATTAGCTTGTTGGTGCATAAAAGTGCTGTGTTGTTAGGAAAAGGGGAACGAATAGGCAATTAAGCTGACCGAATGGCATCATTAACTGATAAGGGATTAATACAAGCTTTGTGCTTCCGTTATTGAGGCTGTTTTGCGTTAGCGTGTAGGCCTGTGACTTGATAGTAAGCCTGTATTGAACGGGATGCGGATTGTTATTGTAGGGGAGGAGGGTAGCTCAACGGGGAGGTGTTTAACTAGTATGTATATCGAACGGCACATGCTCCGCCATTGTCCCAGTAGCCTGTATAACCTATAAAGTTTAATTCAGGTTTCCAGTCAAATCCTAAGCTTATGGGCACTTTAGTGAAATTATATTCAAAGCCAAATATACCATCGACACCGCCTACCGTATAATGTTTTCCATCAACTCCCCAATAGGGATATTTGCCATTCCAGAAGCCAACATGTGCACCGACACCGACATACCATTTCATCCTTTCGGTATTAAAAGCCGGGTTATATCCTTCATATAGTCCAATGATTTGAGTACCTCGCCATCTAGTGTCGACGATTGCTTCCCAGGCTGATGTTGGATTAATAAAATGCCGAAAGGTTAGACCATTAAAATAACCTCCTCTTATTCCAATACCTGTTTTATAATCTTGAGCGTTATTGACAGACACTAAGAGAAACAAAAACAAACAACTTAATGCTATTTTTCTCATGATTGAAATAATGTAGTGAGTTTTGTTTTTATAAAAATACACTTAGTCCACGCTTCGAATGTTACACAATTTTCCCTGAATATTACATAATTCATACAATCTGTCGTGTGTTGAATGTTCAACCTGTCGTATTGAATGTTCAATCTGTTGTATTGAATATTCAACCTGTTGCATTGAATGTTCAATCTGCTGTATTGAATATTCAACCTGTTGCATTGAATGTTCAATTTGTTGTATTGAATATTCAATCTGTTGCATTGAATGTTCAATCTGTCGTGTTGAATATTCAACCTGTTGTATTGAATGTTCAATCTGTCGTGTTGAATGTTCAACTTGTTCTATTGAATGTTCAATCTGTCCTGTTGTACATTCAATACCATCTGTCGAACGAGAAATGTTATCTCTCAAGTGAGAAATGGCATCTGTTGAGTGAGAAATACCAATTGACGAGTGAGAAATGCGTCTGACAAGTGAGAAATATCATCTGACGAACGAGCGAAGGCATCTGATGAGCGAGAAATGCCAATTGACGAGCAAGAAATGCTAACTGACAAGTAATCGAAGCTATCTGACGAAGGAGCGAAGGCATCTGACAAGCAAACATTGGTATCTGTTGGGTAAACATTGCCATCTGTCGAGTGAGCAATGGCATCTGTTGAGTAAGCAATACCATCTGTCGAGCAAACATTGCTATCTGTTGAGTAAACAATAGCATCTGACAAGCAAACATAGCCATCTGTTGAGTAAGCAATGGCATCTGTTGAGTAAGCAATACCATCTGTCGAGCAAACATTGCTATCTGTTGAGTAAACAATAGCATCTGTTGGGTAAACATTGCCATCTGTCAAGCAAACAATTGCATCTGTTGGGTAAGCAATGGCATCTGTCAAGCAAACATAGCCATCTGTCGAGCGATCAATGGCATCTGTCAGGCAAACATAGCCATCTGTTGGGTAAACATTGCTATCTGTTGAGTGATCGAAGGCATCTGTTAAGTGAGCAGAGGGGGAGAGACCTCCCCCAACCCCCTCCACAGGAGGGGGCGAAGAGAAAGAGACCTCACCCCAACCTTCTCCTCCTTCGACTATCATTTCGACTACGCTCAATGCAAGTCTCAGGAACCTAAGGAGGGGGAGCCGAGAAATACAAACTGTTTGATGTGCGAAGGCATCTGTCGAGTGCTCGGAACCATCTGTCAAGTAAGAAATGTCATCTGTCGAGTGAGAAATATCAACTGATGAGTGAGAAATGCGTCTGTCGAGTAAGAAATGCCATCTGTCGAACGAGAAATATCATCTGTCAAGTAAGAAATGGCATCTGTTTAGTGAGAAATGCCAACTGTCAGGTAAGCAATGGCATCTGTCGAGCAAACATTGGCATCTGTTGAGTGAGCAGAGGGGAGAGACCTCCCCCAACCCCCTCCACAGGAGGGGGCGAAGAGAAAGAGACCTCACCTCAACCATCTCCTCCTCCGACTATAATTTCGACTACGCTCAATGCAAGTCTCAGGAACCTAGGAGGGGGCGGGGAGGGAGCAGGGAATTGTCCAGAAAATTGTGTAAATGATAAAAGATATATGCATTTATCCAACACAGTTTAAAATAGCAAAAGGCAGAATTTTATTCCACCTTTTACTTTTTATATTTATTAATTCTCAATAAATAAAATCCTTATCCGCAAATTTAATACTACCCGCTACCCTCATTCAGAGAAAAAATGTTGAAATAATCATTAATAATACAAATGTCATTGTAAGTATCGCAAATAAAACCTGAAATACATATGCTTTAATAAATGTTTTCTCAAATGCATTTTTAAATTTCTTTGTAAAAAGAAAAAATTGAAACATCATGAAAAAAATAAATATTGTCTGACAAAAGATTGTTGTATATAAAATACTAAACCATTCGTATTTCAGATTAATAATCGGAAATATATAAATAGGTAGTCCAATGAAACGTATTCTCTTACTTATTACTTTAGAGATATCGAAATATTTCTTTTTAATATCATCTGATAAAGTTTTAAATTCTTGTTTGAACTTGAATCTTGCATACAAGAGAATTAATAATGAAATTATTATAAGTCCACAGATTATAAAAAAATACTCAATTTTCATGTATTTATATGTTATTAGAAAGTTATTGTGCAACAGCTACCAAGGCTGGCGCAAACTTGCTTCGATCATGATTCTTAATTGCAATCTGTGCTTTATAATACTCTCAATGCTTGGTCTGTTATTACTTATCAAAGATATTATTTTTTTTCTTAGTTGGCACTGATTTGTTAACTCTGTTCGAGTCGATGGCTGGCGCAGATATTACTCCTTTTAGTCGTGATTATTAATTCATCTGTGCCTTGCTTGCCAAAGCAAACAAAATAAACTATCCAACTAAAATAATATCCAACAAGCCTTTTTCTCCGGCATAATCCCCGGCACTACTATATAAATAATCTTCGGCTCTAAATACCAAACCTTCTTCAACCGGATTTTCGTGTAAATAATTTAATTTCTGATCTATTACCTTGTTACTCCATAGTTCTATTGGATGATTATCTGTTCCCCAAAATGAAATTCCTTCTTTAGTTTGAAACTTTTCCAATAACCATTCTCGTCTGCTTTCTTGTGGATTTTCCTTTACCGCTTCAATTATTTTTTTGCTGGTATGACGCTTGAAATCTCTTAATATATTTTGTGACAAATATCCTTCGTTTGCACGAATGATTAAATGTACATGATTAGTCATTATACACCATGCAAAAATCTCCAAACCTTTATGTTTTTGACAATATGATAAGCTTTCAACCACAATATCTTTATAATCCTTGCGAGTAAATACATCTATCCAATCTTTTACCGCAAAACTCACAAAGTAAACCCCATTAGGATTATGGAATTTGTATTTTCTACTCATATACTGATTTTCTCTTTGTTCTAAGACAAAAGCGTATCAAAGATATTATTTTTCATCCAAACAAGAAAGCAGGTTTTTAAATCCTGCTTTCTATATTTCTTGCTCTGACGACCAAGGCACAGATAAATATCTGCGCCAGCCTCGGAGAAATGTGGCTCTATTCACTAAATTAAAAAGGCAAATTCAAAGACATTTTTCAGGAAGTTTACAGATATGTCTTGTTGGTAGCTTCAAATGTGTGAATGATGTAAGTTTTTTCAAAACTTATATAACATTTATATCCGTAGGGGTTTATAATTTAGTTTATTCAAAAAAACATTAAGCTATGAAAAGATTAAAAGTACTTCAGTTCTTCACAATTAGTCTGTTGACTATTGAGAAGGTTATCGTTAATTCTTTTGGATATTCGTTTAATCCAGAAAGTAACGAAGAAAAAGATGAGTATAATGCAAAGTATGATGATAATTTTGAATTTGGTTATGCTCTTACTTCTATCATTGCGTTTGTCGCCTTGATTAGTATGATTAATTTAGTTTATCATTTATTGAAACCTATTATTCAATAACTATCAGGGTACTGGTAGTTGTATTACTTACATTTTAAAAGAAAAACTATGAAAGAATTTATGTTATACATCCGAAATGAAAAAGATGCAAAGACATCTTTAGCAGAAGATCAACGTGTGGCATTTTTAAATGAATGCGAGATTTACATCGATAGTTTGAAAAGCGATGACAAATTAATTGCTGCACAACCAATTGAAAGTGAAGGTGTGGTTCTTAAAAAAACAGCCGACGATTGGATTGAGAGAGACATTTCGATGGATGAGGAAACACAAGTTGGATACTACCATATTTTAGCAGAAAACCTTTACGAAGCGATTATTATAGCTAAGGATAATCCTGAATTTAGATATATCCCTTCGGCAAGCATTGAGGTGAGACCTGTTAAGACGGAGGAGATTGAAACAGGTTTTGAGTATCCGGATGAAATGTAACATGTATTGGCGGACAAAAACAAGGAACCGTTACCGGTCCTGTTTCTTTTGGTGATCGATGGACTTATCAAATAGCAGTCTAAGTATAGAATTTCTTGAGAAGGGGTTCAAAAGAAGTCTTTCGGGAAGTTTACGAGATATAGCTTGGAGGTTGCACGCGTAATGGCTGTGTATAGCCAGTTGAAGTAATCTTCGGTGAGTGTTTCGGGTAATTGTCCTTGGTCTATAAAGACGGTGTTCCATTGTCCGCCTTGGGCTTTGTGGCAGGTTACGGCGTAAGCAAATTTCACTTGCAGTGCGTTGAAGTATTCGTTTTCCATGATGCACTTCATCCGTTCGCGTTTGTTGCCGATGTTTGCATAGTCTTCACTTACTTGTTCAAATATCTTCTTGTTCAAGGCTTCCATATCCGCAGGTGTTTCTACATGCAACGAATCTACCAAGAGGCGGGCATCAATTTCTTGATCGTAGTCGAGGAAACGAAGTGTTACATCTACGAAGTGGAGGTCGTATAGCTCGTAATGCTTGCGTATGCGCATCACTTCCATTATATCGCCATTGGCAATGAACTCCAGGTTTTCGTAATTCTTACTCCAGAAATAATTGTTTTTCCCTACCATCAATAAATCTCCGGTAGAGAGTTCTTCTTCCTTTTGCAATACTTGATTTCGTATTCCTTTGTTGTAGATTGATGCGCGCTTGTTGGAGCGGGTTATAACGATGCTGTTCTCAAGTCCTACTTTGTTGTAAGTGCTGTTGATGGCATCAATCAAGTTTTCACCGGAAAGGCTTTCAATATCGGTAAATCCTTTGAGTGTAAACTTAGGTGAGTGCTCCGTTTGTTGCTCGTTAATTAGCTTTCGTATATGGGTGGCGTTGTATAGTATGCCGCTTTCCTCGCTTTGACGCACTACTTGACTAAGTCCGAAATCTTGAACAGAAAGATTGTAGCTTTCTAATTTGCTCTTTTCCAGTGCCGGTGTATTGGTTTGTCCAACCGGTGGTAGCTGGGCATCATCGCCCATAACCAATAGGCGGCATCCTTCGCCTGTATAAACATAACTTATCAAATCATCCAGCAAGTTGCCTGAACCAAATGCACTTTTTCCAAAGGAGCTGTTGCTTATCATGGAGGCTTCATCCACGATAAAGAGGGTGTGCTTATGCAGGTTCTCAGCTAATTGAAAGTGGAACTCCGCCATAGACTTTTGGCGGTATATTTTCTTATGTATGGTGAAAGCGGGATGATTGGCGTAGGAAGAAAAGACTTTCGCGGCTCGTCCGGTAGGAGCCATCAATACGGCTTTTTGCTTGAGTTCGTCCAGTACTTTTATTAGGGCACCAATTATCGATGTTTTTCCTGTTCCGGCATAGCCTTTCAGCATAAACAGTTCATCATTTTGCTGCGACATGAGAAATCGACCAAGCTCGTCAATTAATAGCAGTTGCTCAGCCGTTGGTTCGAAGGGTAGTTGTTGTATTATCTTTTTTGAAAGGAAATCTGAAATCATTTTTTACTTAAAGTTAGCGAGCTGAAATGCAATGATATCTAAAATAGTCAAAGTATCAGCATTTCTTTTGTAAATTTGTGCTTTGTAAAAGTAGTCGAAACTAGATTCAAAAACAAGCGTATGCGCATAGTTAGCGGAAAATTTAAAGGGCGTAGAATACAACCGCCAACCAATATCACAGCACGACCTACCACCGATTTTGCCAAAGAAGGTATATTCAATGTATTGAATAACCGTGTGGATTTTGAAGAACTCAATGTGCTTGATTTGTTTGCAGGGACGGGAGCCATTAGTATCGAGTTTGCTTCCAGAGGTAGTCAAAGCATTACTTGTGTAGAAATGAGCAATCCGCACGCTAATTTTATTCGCAAAGTGTGTAAGGATTTAGATATAGACAGTATCAACTTGGTGCAAGGGGATGTTTTCAAGTTTCTAAAGTCTTGCCACACCAAGTTTGATTTGATCTTTGCCGATCCTCCCTATGAATTACCAACATTAAAGACTTTGCCTGATTTAATCTTTGAAAAAGAGTTATTAAAGGAAGAGGGTATTTTTGTGTTGGAACATCCTTCCAGAATCAGTTTTGAGGTTCACCCACGGTTTACCGAACATCGCAACTATGGGAATGTGAATTTCAGTTTCTTTGAGTGAAGGAATACCACCCCCAACCCCCTGAAGGGGGCTTTCGCTAATCCAAACGATAAGATACTTTCAAGGAGTAATGTTTGAATTAGTTGATGACAATAGAAATATAATAAAGGTTAGCATAATAATCAAATCCCCTTTAGGGAAACCAACGGTCAATAACCAAGGGAATTAATTAGGGGTTGTGAAAAATACAAAAAGCACCTGTTTGAAAACAAGTGCTTTTTAGTGGAGCATAGCGGACTCGAACCGCTCACCTCGACACTGCCAGTGTCGCGCTCTAGCCAGATGAGCTAATGCCCCCTTTTTGAGTGAGGCAAAAGTAAGAAAATATTTTTAAAAAGATATCTTTGTAGAAATTTTATAACAATGATTATTTATAATACAACATACAGTGTCTCAGACAAGGTGTATGGCAGCTTCCTCAAGTGGATTAGAGAGAAACACATTCCTCAGATGATTTCAAGCGGTTATTTCTCCGATTCCCGGGTAAGTAGGGTGATAACCGAGGTAGAAGAAGAGGGAACATCCCTTTCGGTACAGCTGATGGCCGAAAGTATTGATTCGGTTTCCGATTGGAATGAACAATACGGCGATTTATTTAGAATGGAAATTGCTTCCCTTTTCTCAGAGCAAGTGCTTTATTTTTGTACTTTTTTAGAAATAATAGAATAAATAACCCCTCAGCTTACTGAAATAGGAATCGAACATTTATTGTTTGTCCCCTAAAGGGGAAGTAGGTTAGTTTATTTTTAAAGGGATTTATTTAGAAAAAAATATAAAGTTTGTACAACACCAAAGCCCCCTTCAGGGGGTTGGGGGTAATGTTTATGGAAAAAGAACGCATCATATTAGGTATTGACCCGGGCACAACAGTGATGGGTTACGGAGTAATTCGGATAGTTAATAACAAACCTGAATTTGTGACTATGGGTGTGTTTGATTTCAAAAAGATAAAAGACCATTACCTCACATTGCAACAAGTTTTCTCGCGTACGGTAACTCTTATCGACTTATATCATCCTGACGAGATGGCTCTTGAAGCTCCGTTTTTTGGTAAGAATGTGCAGTCTATGTTAAAGCTAGGTAGAGCACAAGGTGTGGCTATGGCAGCCGGATTGCATCGTGAATTACCCATTGCTGAATATGCTCCGCTAAAAATTAAAATGGCTATAACAGGTAATGGGCGTGCAGACAAAACCCAAGTGGCTGATATGCTCAGACGCTTCCTCAAAATACCGGACGACCAACTTTCTAAACACCTTGATGCTACGGATGGATTGGCAGCTGCTCTCTGTCATTATTTTGCCACCAATATACCCAAATCCGAAAAGAAATATAACAGCTGGAAAGATTTTGCAGCTAAGAATGAGGCGAAAGTAAAAGGAACTGCTAAGAATCCTTTGAAATAAGACTATTACCTATAGGGAAAAACAAAAGGTACATGTTTGAAATCAACATTCCCCCGGTTGAAATCAAGAATAACACCCATGTTGTCAGAGAAAGAGAGAATAAGCTTGGAAGAATAGAAAGAAAATAATTAACAGTAATGCCACATGATGCCATAGTGGGAAGCGTTAGGCTCAATAATAAAACCCAGCATCGGTTTTTTGTAATATTAAATTGATAATATGATAAATAGAATATTGATTTTATTAAGTCTTTTACTGGTATTCATAAATGGATTCTCTCAAAATTCTGATTCATTAAAGTTATCAAAAAACGCAATTTACATTGAGTTACTTGGTTCTGCCGGATTTATTTATAATGTTTCGTATGATAGGATTATCTTCAATCATAAAAATCAGAATATCTCTGTAGGATTGGGTATTCAGTATTATAATGATAATAGGTCGGAGATTAATTTACAGACGATTAGTCCTCAGATAAATTATTTATTGGGATCTAATAGGCACTTTCTTGAATTGGGTGTTGGTTTATTTTGGGATTTCTTAGATTCTGATGTAAATAGTTTAATTATGAGAATAGGATACAGATATCAAAGAAAGAATGGATTATTCTATAAAATTGGATTTACACCGGCTCTAACAAAATTATTTTTAAGGTTTGGAGAGGGATATACGATTATACCATGGGGTGGGATTGCATTAGGATATGCATTTTAAAAATAAAAAACAACCTGCTAACGCACGATTACATCGCGTGGGAGAATGAGCTTGGAAGAATAGAAAGAAATTAACAGTAATAACACACGATGCAATCGTGCGGACAATGTCATTAAGTTAAGGCTGAAAGCCTTTTTAGCATTAGCGTTGGGCAAAGCCCAACAGATTTAAACGAAGGTCAAATTTTCCCTGAAAGGGAAATAGCAATATATGCTTTCCCTCTTTAGCTACGCTGACCGTTGGTTCAGAGCATTTTTCCTTGAACTTAATGACATTGATCGTGCGGAAGCGAGGCTAGTTTGATAAAAAACATCATAGAGATAATTGTTATGAAACATGGAGATTCCAGAAAATCCGCAAATCAGAGTATGGAGAGTAAACCGAAAATCTTGAGAGTAGGTAAATTAAATTCAAAAAAATATGAGAAAAGCTTTTAGATTATCTATTGTATTAGCAGTTCTGCCTATTTTGGTTATTACAGGTTGCAGCAAGGATTCATCTGATCCGGCTGACGCATTTGTCGGGACTTATAATTATACGATGACAGCACCTTCAATGGGAACACAAACAGGGGTTTTAACCGTTACTAAAACTTCTGCGAACAAGATATCAATGCTTACCGAAGGAACTCCAACTCCTTACACTGTAAGTGGGAATAATATTACCGAGGATGCTCAAAATGTTGAAATTCCTGTATCGTCAACTAACACAGCTATATTTATAGAAACATCTACCGGGACTTTGAGTGGAAAAGTGATAACCATAAATGGATCATGGACAAATCCTCAATATCCTACTATGACTTTTACCGTTGTAGCAACGAAAAACTAAAACTTGCCCTGCTCAAAAGATCGAAACAAAAAGAATCCCTGTCGTGTTTGCGACAGGGATTCTTTTGTTATTAATGCCAATTAAGGATTAGAATTATTTATTCTTTTAAATCCCGAAGGGATAACATTACTATAGAAAACAAATGAAAAATCGCTCAAAATGCCGAAGGTATGACATAAATAATGTCACCACTTCGTGGTTTTTTACCTCATCTTCGCTTACATTACTATAAAAATATCACCACTTCGTGGTTTAGATTTCAACCCTTAATTCGCATTATTAGGAAGGTCTACTTTATAAAAGTACCCATTATAAAATGTGTGAATGATGTAACTTTCCTAAAAATTTGTATAACATTTATTTGATTGAGAATAGTAATATTTACAATGTCAAAAAATCAATTAAAAATAAATAATATGAAACTGTTCTACAACCTTACTGAAGAAGAAAATGAAGCCTTACTTAAATTTCCGGCATACATATCAATGCTTGCTGCAAATCGTGATGATACACTAGATGAAGAAGAAAAAGAAGCTGCAATAAAATTCGCACATACAAGAACCTTTTCATGTGATCCTCTGCTTTCCAGCTTTTATCTGGAGGCAGATAAAGTTTTCAAGAAGAATATAGAACAACTTGATAACGATTTGCCAAAAGAAAAAACCGCAAGAGAAGTTGCTATCAAAAAGGAATTATTTCTACTTGAAAAAATCGCAATAAAACTAGGAAACGGGTATTCTTCAATCATGCATAGTAGCATGAGAGCTTTTAAAGATCATGTTTCGAGTGCACACCATAATATCTTGGTCGATTTTATTTTTCCACTTCCAATGCCCGGGTTAACCGACTAAATAAAAAGAGTACGTTCAAATAACGATACAACTTGACAAAAGAAATCTTTCTTATCTTAAATTTAGTCCTTGCCTTTTATAATGTCGGGACAATTTGGGCTCACGAAATTGACATATTCAGAACATGGAAATTTCTTGATGCAAAAGCCTTTCATACCGTACAACATATTCATTGGAAAAAACTTCCTTACTGGGTATTCACTCCCGTAGGACTTTCATTATTTGGTGCAATTACATTGTGCTGGTATCATCCGGACGAGATTCCTAATTGGGAAGTATGGACTGCGCTTATCATTCAATTGCTCTCACATTTTCTTACAGCAATCTTTTGGGGACAGTGGCAAGCAAAGCTTTCAAAAGATAAATTGGGTGGTGGAAGCCCTTACCTTACTAAAATATTAAAGACACATTGGCTTAGAACTGCCTTGATCAATGCTTATGGATTGATGTTACTTTATATGACTATTCAAATTTTATCATAACTCACTTTCAGTTGAAAAACTGCTAAAAAAAGCTCTTTTACCGCTTCATTCAAACTCACGCTAAAGTAACCAGGCATACTTAATCGAATACAAACTTCATTTTGACTGCAACAGTAGTCCATTTGGCTACAGTTGTTCATTGAATAATAAACGAATTTTGTTTAATCTAAAAAAAAGAAAAATGAAAATCATTGTAACAGGTTCCTTAGGGAACATCAGCAAGCCACTGACTAAAGAGTTAGTGCAAAAAGGACATACAGTTACTGTTATCAGCAGTAAACCTGAAAGAGAAAAAGAGATTGAAGAATTGGGTGCCACCGCTGCCATTGGCTCTGTGGAAGACGCTGATTTTTTAACATCAACCTTTACTGGTGCAGATGTAGTGTACGCAATGGTGCCTCCACACGACTTCTCTGATCGTAAGGTTGACCTAATGGCTCGTTATCGCAACATCGGCGAGAACTATGTACATGCCATCAAGCAGTCGGGCGTAAAGCGATTGGTTTACCTCAGTAGTGTTGGTGCTCATTTAGATAAGGGTACAGGTATCGTTCTCGGTCATCATAATGTAGAGGGTATCCTTAACAATTTGTCGGATGTGGATATCACTATCATGCGTCCCGCTGCTTTTTACAACAATTTATTCGGCTTTATAGATGGGATAAAGAAAAATGGCATGATGGCTTCAAACTTTGGTGCAAATGACAAGATACTATGGGTTTCACCCAAAGATATTGCCGCTGCGATAGTTGAAGAAATAGAAACACTGCATAAGGGCAAAAAAATAAGGTATGTGGCTAGTGACGAACTTACCTGCAACGAAGCTGCAAGTGTGTTGGGTGAAGCCATCGGAAAGCCAGATTTAAAATGGATAGTTATTCCGGATGAACAATTGCTAAATGGTTTAGAAGCGACAGGCATGTCAAAACAAGTTGCTGCCGCTTTAGTGGAGATGCAAGCATGCATGCATAATGGTAAATTTCTCGAAGATTATTGCAACAATGAACCTGCTTCTAAGGGTAACGTAAAGCTGAAGGATTTTGCAAAGGATTTTGCTGCTGCCTTTAACAAATAATAATGCTATTGTGCATGGTAACATACAAGCTATGGAATCAAAACAATAAGCAAATCAGATAAGGAAAGGATGCAGTTTTGCATCCTTTCCTGTTAACAGGTAGAAATATAACTATATATTTAATTACCCGTAGTGCATTTGGAGAAATCAGAGTTCTATAATTTTGTTTTTCTTGTCCTCAGAGAGGTCAACTATTTATAGATAGAAAAGGATTATTATTATGCGACCCCGGATGGGGTCGAACCAGCATACTATAATTGCTTTCTATAAATATTAAACTCCGCTAGAGTTCAAATGCACTATGGGTTTAATTATAATAAAAAGCAAAAACATGAGAAAAGTAATAGCAGCAATCAATATGACTCTTGACGGGTTTTGTGACCACACGGCAGTAGTCCCAGATGAGGAAATACATCAACATTACACTGATCTATTAAATAATGGAGGCGTTATTTTATACGGAAGAATAACTTATCAGCTTATGCAATTCTGGCAAACACTGATAAAAAATCCCTCTGGCGAAAAAACAATGGACGACTTTGCTATAGCTATAGACAAGATTCCAAAAATCGTCTTTTCACATACATTGATGCATACAGAATGGGACAGTGCAAAATTGTCAAATCAATCTATTGATGAAGAAGTTTTAGAACTCAAACAATCCAGCAATGGCGGGAGTAAAGACATTTTTATTGGCAGTAGAAGCTTAATTATTCAACTAATGAAACTTAACTTGATTGACGAATATCAACTCATGGTTCACCCTGTTGTAGCAGGAGGCGGTTTGCCATTGTTTGAAAACATAAACGAAAGAACTATTCTTAAACTCATAAAGACAGAAACTTTTAGTGGAGGTGCAGTAACTCTATACTACGAACCGATAAAGAAATGAGTGCACGGTAAAACGACAGTTCTTTTCATTATACTATTTGAAACTTGGTCTTTTACCAAGCAAGCCTCATTATATATAGTCTTTCACAAATAAAATATCCTATAATTTATTTAAAAACGTTAAATACTTAGTAAGAAATATCTTGTTGATAAAAGATGCCCCCATATTTACATCATGAGAAAATTCTTTACAATAGGTATATTTACATTTGTTTTAATGTTTTGTCACGCGCATGACGATGGATGCTTTAAACCAACTAAGTTAAAGAATTATACTTCTACAAAACCGCTATTCAGTTTTTTAAAGAGTTCATCTAGTAATCTTGAACCTTCTTTCAGCGACATCAACATCAACTACATTCCTCAATGGGGCATAAGATTAACATATGCTCATGAAAATAACCTGGGTGGTAATTTCTTTCTGAGCAAAGAAATTGGGTTCGATTATTTGATAAATGATTCCAAACGGTTTACTCTAGCAGATGCTGAAAAAGTATCTTTATCTGATACAATACTACCCACCATGAAAACATTTAGTCGACTTGGACTCTATGCCTGCCTTAATGCTAAGTGGTATTTTACTCGAAATTATAGAAAGTCCCATCAACTGAGTATATTAGGAAATGCAGGTGAATATTTAGCTTTCAAAACAGGATATACTTATCTACAAGGTGTACCAACAAACCATGTCTTTAATATCTCACCAAATATTGGTATCTCTCGCACTTTATATAATAAATGGTTGTTTGACATTAGCCTTGGTACCAGCTTTACTAACCGCAACTCCTTTACTTTTAATGCAGCGAACGTTGTTGTTTTCCCTGAATTAAATATTAGAGTAGCTTGTTTATTATAAAAAATAAAAAAAAACATCCTCCGACCTATTTTTTATAGATTATTTATTCCGTTGCAGAAAAAAACAAACCAAAAAGCAACCGTTTTTAGTTAATGAAACTTAAATGTTTTAGTTTTAACACCGCTGCCGTACAATTGAATCACATGGGTGAATTCTAAGTCAGCGGGTGATTCAAAGTTCAGCTGTTGACTACCCATCCTACTCAACCAAATGAAAGGGTAAATTCAAAGTAAACCCCCATCACTAAAGCATTTTCATCCACAAAAAAGCGAAGCCCATCACCCCCACTTTTCACCTCTTTATTCTTAATTCTTCATTCATAATTCTTCATTTTTCAATAACATTTTTCAAAAAAAACCACACCCCCATACTAAAAATTTCAATAAGTTAGTTGCCGCTTTTCCGGCAAACAAGTAAAAGTCATATCGAATACTTTTGTATCATATTAATCAACAAAAAAATAAAAATTATGAAAAACAAATCAAAAACGCTTGTAAAGCGTGTAACAGTCGCTCTCAATTTTCCAGGTAAAATTGCTGAATTTATTCTTTTTGCTAAAGCCGTTTTCAAAGCTATGACCGGCAATGCTTACTTCACGGCCTCTGCTGGCAAAGTAACGGTTCTTAACGTAGACATCACTGCCCTCGATGCGGCCCAAACGGGTTGCATTACCACACCACCCACAGTGAGTGTAGAAGCCCGCAATGTAGCGTTGGAAGTGGTTAAAAACGACCTCCGTGCGTTGCGCAACGATGTGCAAACCATTGCCGATGCCAACCCTACCAAAGCAGAAGCAATTATTATCAGTGCCAGTATGGCTACCAAAAAAGCCATTACCCACAACAAACAAAAAGACAGTGTCAAAAACAGTGTGGAAGAAGGCTGCGTTGATCTGATAGCCGAAGGAAAAGGCCCTCACGAATGGCGCATGAGTGTAGATAATAGTACATGGACACCTTTGCCTTCCAGCATGATTTCTAAAACCACAGTATCCGATCTTACACCGGGCAGCGTTTATTACTTTCAAAATCGTCAGATGCTTCGTAACGATGTAAAAACAGAATGGAGCCAAAGCATCAAGATAAGGGTGAAATAACATGCCCGAGGCAAAATTCAACACAATGGAACGATTGTTTTAAACATAGTAAATAAAGTTTTAAACGGAGTATATAAAATTTGACATGCAGTATATAAAATTTCAAACACAATATATAAAGTTTGAAAGACAGTCTATAAAGTTTTAAACACAATAAATAAAATTTCAAACGTAGTATATAAAATTTAACACGCAGTATATAAAGTTTGAAGTTCAGTAAATAAAGTTTGAAACGCAGTATATAAAATTTGAAACACAATAAATAAAGTTTAAAACTTTCGTTCCATTGTGTCTAAGACACTAAAAAAGAGTTCGCAGAATCGGGCTATTCTTCGTAATTATCGTTCAATCATCTCACAATCACAAAACAAAAGATGCAGTTTTGCATCCTTTTTTATTGCCAGGTAGAAATAAAACTTTATATTTGAAAAGTAAAAAACAAGTATTTTTTATATCCTAATCTGTAATGATTTGTAAAATAACAATAAAAAAACTAGGTGTTTAAATAAAATATTTTAATTTTGAACTTCAAATAAACATATATAAAATGCTTGTTTACATCTAAATAGTCCATTCTTATGAAAAAAATTTACTTTTTACTGCTTTTAGCAGGTATTCTTTCTCATAATGTTCTTCTTGCAAATCATGTGAATGAATCCGAAGCACTACAAATTGCGACTAAATTCGTAAATAATAATTTGACTTCTAATTACAGAAGCGCTAATCAAAAACAACTTTACACTGCTTATGTTTCAAAATCGGAGAAGTCTTCACTAAGAAGTACTTCTCTTACTGATTCAACAACTAATTATTATGTTTTTAATGTGTCCGATAATAGTGGATATGTAATAGTAGCCGGTAATAAGCTTTCGAAACCTATTATAGGATACACCTTAAATGGCTCGTTTAATAAAGACAGTATTCCATTAGCTTTGTCAGACTGGTTAAAATCTTATGAAGAAGAACTTGCATTTCAAATTAGTTTAGATAGCACTCCTACAACAGAAACAATTGGATGTTGGGAAAGAATATCGAATAATATACAACTTAGAAGTGTATCAACGGTTATTGCGCCATTATTAACTACGCAATGGTCACAAGGAGATCCCTTCAACTTTTTCTGTCCAAAATACGATGGTACAAATAAATCTGAAGTAGGTTGCGCTGCTACAGCCATGGCTCAAATTATGAAATTTTATAATTATCCTACTATAAGTACTAGTTCATCTGAAGCATATACAACATCTCAATATAATCTTTCAATTGCTGCATATATACACCCAACATTCAAATGGCAAAATATGCTTAATAATTACTATGGAACAAGTACACTTCAACAAGATACAGCAGTAGCTCAATTACTCTATGCTTGTGCTACATCAGTGCAATCTGATTTTGGTTCCAACACTTCAGCTTCATTTGTTGATTGCGCTCTTGCTTTTATGAATAAATTTGGTTACGATAAATCATTGAAAAGATGCCTGCGCGATTATTATACGGACAGTCAATGGAAAGAACTAATTAAGCAAGAGTTAATTAACAATCGTCCTGTATTATACTCTGGAGAATCAACAACTGTCGGAGCTCATGGTTTTGTATGTGACGGAATTGATGCAAATGGATTATTTCATTTTAATTGGGGATGGGCCGGTAGTTGTGATGGATATTATGACATGTCGGCATTAAACCCAGATTTAAGTGTTTCAAATGGATTTACAAAATACAACGAAATTTATACCAATTTAATGCCTAATCAAAATGGAGTTGCAGAAGATCCTGCGAAGGGAATTAGATTGGGGAAATGTCCTGGTGCTTCAAAAAATACAGTTAATAAAAATGAATATTTTGCTGTATATGTATCTCCAATGAATGATGGATTAGCTCAATTTAGTAATTATATTGGTGTTGCATTGGTTAATCAACAAGATAGCATTTTAGAGATTCTGAGTTCATCTAATGAGGGTATTGGTTCAAATACAGGGTATAGTGAAGCAGTTGACTGTAAAATACCAACTACAACAGCAGCCGGTAAATACGCATTAAAGATAGTTGCTAAGGATCTAAATAATAAGTGGATCTTTATTCCATCTAAAGTAGGTTGCCTTGATTCAATACCAATTGAACTTCTTTCTGTAACTCAACCATTCAATATATGCTTAACCACAACTCTTACTTCAAGTGTAACATCAGTTCATCCTTCAACCAATTTCACTTGTAGTGCAGAAATAATTAATCCAGATAATTCATCATTCTCCGGCTATATTAGTGTAGGGGTTTTTAATAGTAAGGATAGCTTACTTGATGTTATTGGCACCTCCACCTATGTATATTTATGTTCATACGGTTGCTATGATACATATAGTGTTCAATGTGCCTTCCCTCAAAATTATCCATCAGGTACATATAAATTAAGAGTCATTGCAAAAAATAGTTCTTCATCTTGGTTCACAGTGAAATCTCAATATTCAACCGTAGATAAAGTAAGTATGGTTTTAAATAACGCTTCGGCTATTAAGAATGAGAATGCCGACAATGTAAAAGTATATCTTGATATGGAGTCAAAAAATATTATCATTGAAAAACTAGCAGAAGATGCGCAGCTTAGGGTATATGATGCAAATGGAAAACAGTGTTTTAGCAAGCAAATAGTGACAGGCACACAAGTAATCCCTGTATCCTTTTTACCTGATGGAGTTTATTTGGTTAGAATTACAACCCCTACATGCGTTTATAATAAAAAACTTATTAAGAAGTAGTACATTTGGTTAACACATTCAACCGCAGTTTCACAACACTCACCATTTCACTAACAAAACAAAAGAATCCCTGCCCCCACTTGGCGCAAGTATAGGAAAGTGACTTTGGTTCAAGTCTGTGACTTGGACCAAAAACGGAGAAAGTTTGCAACTTTAAAATAAATTATAACAACAAATAATCAATGAGTCGTAAATACAAATTTTACAACGACAAAGGAATATATTTAGTAAGCTTTGCCACAGTAAATTGGATAGATGTATTTACAAGACCAATGTATAAAGATATATTGGTGGAAAGCATTAATCATTGTATTAAAAATAAGGGTTTGGAAGTGTTTGCTTGGGTAATAATGACTAATCATGTTCACATGGTAGTAAGAACCAAAGGAGACTTATTGGAAGATATTTTCAGAGATTTGAAGAAATATACATCTAAAGCTATTATTCAAGCCATAGAAGAAAACCTTCAAGAAAGCCGTAAAGAATGGATGCTATGGATGTTTGAACGAGCAGGAAAAAAGAATTCAAATAATAGCAAGTTTCAGTTTTGGCAACAACATAACCAGCCGGAAGAATTGAGCAAGGCATTTGCCATAGAAAGAGCCATTAACTATATACATGATAATCCTGTTCAATCAGGATTTGTAGATAGATCGGAAGATTACAGATATAGCAGCGCAATGGATTATGCGGGCAAGAGAGGCTTTGTGAAAATGGAATTAATGTAGGGATTATGCGGTTGCAAACCGCGTCCGTTTTGGGTCCAAGTCACAGACTTGAACCAAGGAAAACCGCCTACACTTGGAACAAAAGGGGGTTACTCTAAAGATCGAAACAAAAAGAATCCCTGCCGCAAATACGACAGGGATTCTTTTTGTTATTAGTTGTATTTATTTCTAAAAGTTATTTACTCGTTCCACTTGCTTTACGCCCTTCACGGTTTTGATTTTCTTTACCAACAGTTCTAAGTCATGTAGGTCATTTACCAGCACGGTGATGTTTCCTTGAAAAAGTCCGTCAATTGAATCCACCGAAATGGAACGCATATTAATATTTGATTCTTTGGAAATAAGCGAAGTGATATTGGTTACAATGCCAATATCATCTTTGCCTACCACACGCAAGGTGATAGGATATTGAGAGCCCGACTTACCCGACCACTTGGCAGGTATAATACGATAACCAAAGCGTTGAATCATTTGTGGCGCGTTGGGGCAGTCCATGCGGTGTATTTTAAATCCACCGGAAACTGAAACAAAGCCAAAAATGGCATCACCATAAATCGGATTACAACATTTGGATAATCGATATTGAATATTACTTAGGTCTTTATCTATTACCAATACATCATTTTTCCCTGTTAAATGCTCCGGTTCATATGTTTGCACAAACTTACTGGCACTACGGCTTTCTATATGTTCTGCAGGGATATCGGGTTTATCTAATTCCAACAAAAGATCACGCACGGCTAATAAATCGAGTTTTTCTTGTGCAATGTCCTGATAGAAATCGCTTACGGCTTTGTATCCGAGTTTCTTTGCCAAGCGTGTAATAACAGACTCATCATATTCTATCTTCCAGTTCTTGAATCGGCGTAATAAAGACTCTCGTCCAACTTCGGCATCCTTAAAATCTACTTCTTTGAGCGCTTGTTTAATCTTTGTACGAGCCTTCGAAGTAACTACAATATGTAACCAATCGTGCTTAGGTTTTTGATTTACACTGGTAAGCACTTCTACCTGGTCGCCATTATTAAGTACATAACGGATTGGTACATTCTTACCATTTACTTTTGCTCCTACACATTTACTGCCTATGTTACTGTGTATATTAAAGGCAAAATCAAGCACCGTTGCCCCCTTTTTAAGCTTCTGCAAATCGCCTTTAGGCGTAAATACAAATACTTCATCGTCATACAAATCGAGCTTAAAATCATCCATGAAATCCACGGCATTCAACTCCGGGTTTTCTAGTATCTCACGGATACTTTTTAACCATTCGTCCATGCCCGTTTCACTCTTTCCACCTTTGTATTTCCAATGGGCAGCAAGTCCTTTCTCGGCAATCTCATCCATACGATGTGTACGAATTTGTACTTCCACCCATTTACCTTCCGGTCCCATCACGGTAGTGTGCAAGGACTCGTAACCATTGGATTTTGGAATGGAAAGCCAATCGCGTAAGCGTTTAGGATTGGGTTGATATTTATCCGTTACGATGGAATATACCTGCCAACATTCGGCCTTTTCTTTTTCCAATGGACTGTTTAATACCACGCGGATAGCAAACAAATCGTATATCTTTTCGAAAGGGGTATTTTGTTTTTTTATCTTATTCCAGATGGAATGAATGGACTTAGTTCGCCCTTTTATTTCAAAGTCAAAACCAACTTCTTTCAATTGTGCTTTTAGCGGTGCAATAAAGTCTTCGATATACTTATCACGCATCAACTTGCTTTCATTAAGCTTTTTGGCAATGTCGAAATAAGTATCGGGAGCAGTATAACGCAAGGATAAATCCTCTAACTCTGTTTTAAGACGATACAAACCCATACGGTGAGCTAACGGTGCGTACAGATAAGATGCTTCACGAGCTATTCTCTGTTGAGATTCTTGGTCATAAAGATTCAAATTACGCATGGTGTAAACCCTGTCGGCAATGAGAATAAGCACCACACGAATATCTTCGGCAAAGGTTAATAGAAGCTTACGAAAATTCTCCGTTTCTACCACCCTGTTCTTTTCATACAATTCGTTTGCCCTTATAAGCCCCCGAATAATCACTGTGATAGAAGCATCAAAACGCTTGGTCACTTCTTCCAACGAAATTACACCCGTAACCACGGCATCATAAATCATCACACTGATAATAGTTGCTCTACCCAAACCAATTTCTTGTTCGGTAAGCATGGCTGTGTAAATATTCTTTATGACCGGATGGATGGGTTGATTGTGTGGAGTGCCGTAACGCTTCTCAGCTGTTTTGTTGACCAGATCACGCACATTCTTAATATCCTCTTTCGTTAGTAAACGACCGGAGGTATGCAAGAATGCCCAATAGGCATGTTGTAATTTTATTCGTTCTTGAGGTGTAAAATAGGATGGTTCCATAACTATAAGCAAATCAACAAATCAAACAGTGTTTTTACAAAGATAGGAAATTTCAAAATGAAACCATCGATTTATGATTATGATGCAGCCGTATTAATGCTTAAAATCTTTCAAAATAGTCTCAGCCATCGCATTGGTATTTTCGTTGTAATGATGATTACCGGGCAACGTAATGATTCGAATTCCCTGTTGAACAAAATGAGAACGATGAACAGAGTCTTCTGCTAACCCGAAAATAAAAACAGGACGCATATTTTTTATTAGTTTAGCCTCATCTACAACACTATATTTGTCATCTGAACTACCAAATGAAAGCAAATCTGCGATATGAATTTCAAAATCAGCTTTCTCATCAGGAGAGTAACAATAAATACCTGCAAACAGCTTTTTCATATCAGGAGATAATCTATTTGCAATAAAAGGAACAACACAGGCACCAAAAGAATAACCGGCTAAAATGAACTGAGTTTTATGCCATTGACCCATATAAAAAACGATTGCTTTACTTATATCGTTTGTTGTTTGTTCGGGTGATTTTTTATTCCAGAAATACTTTTGTGCATCTAATCCTAACACAGAGAATCCTCTCTGTGAGAGAGATTCCGCAAAGCTTTGATCAAAACTCGTCCATCCTCCATCTCCGGAGATTAAAAAAACCATTGGTAATGCGTCTTGTTTTTCACTTGGTACGATAGCAAGAGGTAACTCGCCCGTGAATGGCTTCAGATGTTGCGCTCGCAATAATTTATTTTGTGCATTCTGTTTCTCAACAAAAGAAGGTTCAACTACCATTTTTTTATATGCTGCTTGAAACTGATTTTGCCAGCTTAATGCATCCGCTACTAAATGTGCTTGATTATTTATAGGGATAAGCTGTCCCATCTTTAGATTTTTTATAAACTGTTGAATTGATGGATAAGCCGGATCTTTTATTCCTTCCAAGGCAACAAAAGATGAACTAAGATTATCAACAGGGTCAAATATATATGAGTTGCCGTCCTTAGATGGATGTTGTTTGAGACCCGACCCTGTACAAAAAGCTTTGCTAACATTTATGGATGGAGTAAAATCAATAGCGATGGCTCCTCTAAATGTATTGGCAGGAGATTGAGCAAATGTACCATAAACTAATGCAGAACTTTCAGAAACACCAATAATGATTGGCTTATGATACTGTGCTATTTTGTATTTCTTTTGTACAAGCATACTCAAAGCTTCAAAATGACCTGCGGGATAATAACACTTTTTATTATTAGCAGCCAAATAATGCATGTACGAATTAAAATCAAGACCAATTACCAGTGCTCCTTGTTGCTGAATTGATTTTGCTAATTGAGCCATCCCATTATCCCATCCTCCTGCATCCGATACTAAAAATGCTACCGAAGTTGGTACCTGAACGGGTTTGTAGATCATTATCTTTCCAAATTTATTGGAATTCATAGTCTCAACTACAGGAGAAGGTGCATTTGCTACAGCAAGAGCATTTTTAGCTTTTCTAGTCTTAACTTTGTTAGTACTAACCTTAGCGCTATATGTTTGTTGAGCAAAAAGAAGAATCAATATGACAATAAAGAGTTGACGCATAATATATGTTTTCTAAGGTTTAACTACTTTGGATAATATAGCCGGTATTTGTAATAAGTCAAAATCGTGGTCGTAAACTAAATAGATATTGCTCCAAATAGGATCAAACTTTTCTTTATATTCACGTAATCCTTTGTATTGAGCAAATGAATGTATTTTGTCGTATGCAAATTTCATAGATCTTTCAGGAAGAGATTGTGGACTTTCCATACCTGAAAGCGGAGCAAATCCAAGATTTAAATACTGAACACCATTCGATTTCATATATTTAAAGAGCTCAATAAGCATAGCATCAATAACACCACCGGGAGCATCAGCTGTTTTTCGAATCAAATCATACGTACCTTCATTGGCAGCGTAATCGGGAATTACATTTAAAAAACCAACTACTTTTTCTTCAGAATTTTCTACTGTAATTATAGTTTGTTGTTTTAACTCGTCCCAAAGAAACATACCTTGCGCAAAAATAAGTTCAGTGCGTTCGTTATAGTGTAACCATTCGTCGGAAACAGCTTTAAGCTTTTGTAAAAGACCATCTTTTATTGGTGGAAGATGAACGCTGGTAGTATAACCGGTGTCCGCCATTTTATTCAAAGCATTGCGCAATGCTTTTCGACCCGTACCTATTAAATTAAAAACATCTAAATCAACTACACCCTCTTGTCCTAAAAATAACTGTTTCTTTTTAAGTTCCTTATATACTTTCAGACTTGATTCAGGCAAACGAAAGTAAATACTTTTCAAACCATTTTCATAGCAGAATTTATCAAAAAGGACAATGCATTTCTTCATTTCGTCCCGATCCTTAGCTACCGGATTTTCAAGTACTACTGCAAAATTTCCCGATATTCTGTATGATATAAAAGCTTCCAGAGAGTCAGGAGCAAAAATCATTTTATCATTGTATGTTTTAAAATAATCAAGACTTGACTTCCCGTATTTCTGAACCAATTCAGATGCTGTTTTCAGACCATCAGGCTGTGCAAATTTTTTAATAACATAAGGAGAAATGATTGTATAGAAGAAAAATGACATGGACAAAACACCACTGACATTAATGGATAGTAAAAAGTTTTTGGTAAAAATATCATGAGCCACCAACTCCGGAGTTTCCATTAAGAAGAAGTTCTTAAATGTGTAACCTATACTTTGCCAAACATTAAAATCAATATTCAAATGGCTTTTATCCAAGAAATAGAATCCGATAGTACCATATAAAAATACGGCAACAATACTTATTGTTCCAGTCCAAATGCCTACAAATCTTAGTCGGGGATTAGTTTTAATATAATATTCTTTTCTTGAATAAAGCAGCATAACAATAACCAAAGCTGCCACGATAGCTTCTTCATAATCGATAGCTTTCGTTAAATTTCCAATCACCGAAATAATACTCAACACGAAAGCGATCCACCAGGCATTACGAAGCCCTTTCAACATAAAAGTGGCTGTGAGAACTAAAAACACACCTGCCAAAAGCACAAAATAATTGGATGCCATCATGATATCCAATGACAAAAAATCTTGTAATTGGTGAATTCTTTCATCAATAGCAGGCGTAAGTGCCGAAACAATATTGATAATTCCCAATAAAAAAATGAGTACAGCCGGAATGACACGCATCAACAGCTTGTTTATCTTTAGAAGGAAACTAAATGCGCCGGTTAATAATGGTAACCAGAACTCAAAGAAACGATACAGGATTGTAACTGAAATTGCTTCAATATTAGTAAATCCAAAACGAACAAGAATATATGTCATTGATACTTCAATAGCTCCAAGTCCTCGCATAAAAGGCGAAACCATTAAAAATACCACAGAGGTAAGATAAACCATAGAAGCGGCAAAAAGTGAAGGAGCAAACCCTAAAGCCAACATGCAGACATACAAATGAGCTATCCCAACAAAATCTATTAAAATAGAAATGATGACCGTTTGAAATATTGATTTTGAATTTATTCCGTGACTTGTTAATTCAGTTAGAAAAACTTCAGAAGAGGGATAAACCTTAAGCACAAGACGATAGAATAACCCTTTGTGAGTTATGGACCAATATAGCAAGTAAAAAAACAGCAGAACAACCGTTATCGATACTAATGCAATCCACTCTTTAGAACCGGCTAAACCAACAAGAAGTGCTACGATAAAAATAGGTATAGCAATAACAATGACTGACAGAATGCCTACAAAGGCATAAATGGAAGAGGCAAAATGAATTTTAGTTTTGGAAACTTTTTGTTTTTCAATATCTCCTGTGAAAAAAGCCAAAGAAGTAACACCACCGGCAGGAATAAATACACTTATAAAGTTTCGTTTTAGAAAAAGCATGATTGTGCTTGTAATGGAAACCTTACTTTGTACTGCGGAGAAAGAGGTTTTGTACATTAACCCCTGAAAATAGATATAAAGAATAGTTAGAAATCCTGCCAAAAGTAAATATTCAATGCGTGAAGCGCCTAATGCAACTCTAACTTCACCAAATTCAGAGTGTTGGTGATTGAAAAACCAAACACCTACTGAAACGAAAAAAACCGCAACTATAAATTGCAGTATTTGTTTTCTATTTTCAAAAATGAAACTGAATTTTCCCTTTGTCAATGTGTTCTTTTGAATTACACTCATACAATGAAACGATATGTTATTATAATACAGCGCTTTAAAACACTATTCCGGTTGCGTTTATTAGAAGCCGAAAGTAATACATTTTCATTTATGAAGCTCAATGAAACTGGATATTTCTGTACAAAAAAAGGCTTCATCTTGAATGAACATATTATGTCCACTGATATCTGAAACAGATTCTTTCTTATCAAGTGAGCCGATTCTATTATATAAATCATCGGCTAACTCCTTGGGACAAACAAAATCACGTTTGCCCACCAACACTAATGTCGGTATATTTATTCGGTTTAATAAATTTGAGAAACTTGTTTTTGCGAGTACTTTATTCAAATCAGCATTTGAAGAATACAAGTAGTTTAATCCAATTGAACTGAGTGGCCAATTTTCCTTTATCGCATTTTGTTTAATAAGACTCCAAAGGTCAAATTGTTTCACTTCAGGAAAATAAGTTTCTGCGGTTGAAGCATAAGATTCCAATTGCATGGATTCATCAAAAGTGAAATTTCCGGTATGAGCTTGACAATAACTAATTATTGGATTCCACTTTGAAACATTTCTACCAGATGCGACTTCTTGTTCCCCAACGGTTAAAAGCATTTGGCGAGTCAATGTATCGTTCAATGGATAATTGTGACTACCATCGGCAAAAATCCATCCTTTTACCATGGATTGATTATCATCTTTGGTGAGAAAAGAACTTGTTAGCAAGCCTCCGAAACTATGACCCAGCAGAAATAAATTTATATTTTGTCCATATCTATATTTAATCACTTGGATTACTTTCTTCAAATCCGTAGTCATGGTTGATAGTGTTAAATCATCACCATTAGCATTGCCTTGTGATGCTCCGGCATTGCGTTGATCCCAATAAACAACGGCATAGTTGTCTTCCAAATGTTGACTAATGTAATCGGTATTATAAATAAACGAATTGCTTCCCGGTCCACCATGAACAATGAGCAAAAATGTTTTGCTCACGGTATTTCCTTCTACCAAAACACGCATGGATGCACCTTGGTTTTCCACATAAAACGTATCGGAGTCCTTTGTACCTATGCTAATTTTCTCCTCCTGACAAGATGAAAAAAAGAGTAAGCTGAGAATTATATATACAAATGGCTGTTTCATTTTACTACTTGTTTTGTCTTAGTTACAAAGCGTAAAAATCTGATTGGTTTGTAGATAAATCCAATTTCAAGTGTTGGTCGCAAATAAATGGTACTGTTATAAGGAAAAAGACAAAGCATATTCGCTTTAAGAAATGTTGCTAGCGGCCAATGTTTTTGTTTGGAGAAATCGTAACCGATGCCGCCTCCAACCAAAATAAGCGCATAACTATAACCGGCCAGTTTATCAATAGAAACTTCACCATTATCATTTACCTTGTATGTAGTACCTCCAAGAAAGGTTCGACTATAACCAAGCTCCGGAGAGAATTCCGTAAAGAATCCACTTATTTTTGTCCGTCGCACTATCCATCCTGCGGAAATGTACAAATTGTCGTGAAATTGTGGATGATGATACCAACCTAGGTTTGCCGAAAGAAACTGTTCTTTGGTATAGTTCTTTTTATCTGAAATCACATGACTTATGGACAATGGTATTTCGATGCCTAAACGAACTCCCGGATAAATGAGTGAACTATTGTAAGCTAGCTTAATATTGGATGAAATTGTATCGTGATTGCTCAAGCTATCCCTTTCTTGCCCAACACAAAAAACGCAGAGCAAGAACAATACAATAGGAGAGATAAGCTTTTTTGTTTTCATCAATAATAATTTCAAAAAGAGTATTGTAAAATTAACCCTTGCATTCAACATAAACAAATAGTTTAGCTGAATAATACAGGCTTTGGATAAATCACTGGATTGACTCTTGTAAATATCAGTCAATAAGCAAACTAATTTTCTTATAAAACTTTTTGAAAATCAAAATTCATTTCTTACATTTGCAGCCCGTTTCGCACAGAGGTAACAAAGCAGCTATGTTGTGATTTACAACAACTCACCTCCCCGAATTAATTATTAAACAATGTATTATGTACGCAATTGTTGAGATTTTAGGACAACAGTTTAAGGTGGAAACCGGAAAAAGACTGTATATCCACAGAATGGAAGAAGCTGAAAGAGGTTCAGTGGTTGAATTTGACAAAGTATTATTAGTTGACAATGATGGTAAAATTACCGTTGGAGCTCCAACAGTAGCAGGTGCAAAAGTAGTTTGCGAAGTTCTTTCTCACCTTAAAGGCGAAAAAGTATTGGTTTTCCACAAAAAACGCCGCAAAGGACACCGCAAATTGAATGGTCACCGTCAATTTTTTACAGAAGTGTTAATTAACGAGATTGTAGCTTAATCAATTTAAAAGAAAAAAGAAAATGGCACATAAAAAAGGAGCGGGTAGCTCAAGAAACGGTCGTGAGTCGGAAAGTAAACGACTAGGCGTTAAGATTTACGGTGGACAATTTGCTAAAGCTGGCAATATCCTTATTCGTCAACGCGGTACTGTTCACAATCCTGGTGAAAATGTAGGTATGGGAAAAGATCATACTTTATTTGCTTTGGTTGATGGTATTGTAAATTTCAGAAAGAAAAGAGATAACAAATCTTTTGTAACGATACAACCAATAGTTACTGAGCAAAACTAAGACTCCGTAACTTATCAAATAAAAAATCCCGATTTTTCCGAAAAGAGAAATCGGGATTTTTTATTTTAGTATATTTGCAATCCTAATTTAATGTACAGACAAAGCGCTTTGTCTCTACCAATTTAAAATACCTATGCTAACACTTAAACAAATCACCGACAACAAAGACGAAGTTATTCGCCGTTTGGCTAGAAAACATTTCGATGGCAAAGATGTAATAGAACAAGTTATTGAAATCAATAATAAGCGCAAAAACACGCAAGCAATCCTTGATAACAATCTTGCGGAATTGAACAATGTATCCAAAGCCATTGGTTCGTTAATGAAAGAAGGCAAAAAAAACGAAGCCGAAGCAGCCCGCTCTAAAGTTGCTGAAATGAAAGAAGGCAACAAGCAATTGGAAACCGACATGAAAGAGGCGGAAGATATGCTAACTACGATCCTTTGCACGATTCCGAACTTACCTAGCGATATGGTTCCTGATGGTAAAACACCGGAAGACAATACGGTGGAAAGAACAGGTGGTGTAATTCCTACTTTGGGTGCAGATGCAGTTCCTCACTGGGAATTGGCTAAAAAATATGATCTTATTGATTTCGAACTAGGTGTGAAAATAGCAGGAGCCGGTTTCCCTGTCTATAAAGGTAAATGTGCTCGCCTTCAAAGAGCTTTAATCAACTTCTTCTTGGACAATGCGCGTGAGGCTGGTTACTTGGAAGTACAACCACCTTATTTGGTAAATGCAGCATCCGGTTATGGTACTGGTCAATTGCCCGATAAAGAAGGACAAATGTATCACGACAAAACGGATGATTTATATTTAATCCCTACAGCCGAAGTTCCGGTAACCAATATTTACCGCGATGTAATTGTTGAGAAAAAAGACTTACCAATAATGAATACCGCCTACTCAGCTTGTTTCCGTCGTGAAGCGGGTTCGTATGGTAAGGATGTGCGTGGATTAAACCGCCTGCATCAATTCGACAAGGTAGAAATCGTGCGTATAGACACACCTGAACATTCCTATGAATCATTGACGGAGATGGTAAACTATGTACAATCATTGGTTGATAAATTAGAATTACCTTGGCGTATTTTGCGTCTTTGTGCTGGCGATATGAGCTTTACCTCTGCCTTAACCTTCGATTTCGAAGTGTTCTCAGCTGCACAACAACGCTGGTTGGAAGTAAGTTCTGTTTCTAACTTTGAAAGCTATCAAGCCAACCGCTTAAAATGCCGTTACCGTACCGAAGATAAAAAGACTGAACTTTGTCATACATTAAACGGTAGTGCTTTGGCTTTGCCTCGCATTGTGGCTGCCTTGCTTGAGAACAATCAAACACCGGCAGGAATCAAAATACCAAAAGCCTTGATTCCTTATACCGGATTTGATATTATTGACTAATACAATATGGAATGTCGGGTATTCTAACTGCATATACCCGCCATTCTTGATTTGCCTAAATACTGATTTACTGCTTCATGGAACCATTCATGTGATAAAGCTACAGAAGAAAAATGAATGCAGAAAAAGCGCTCATCTGGTTATAATAAAATAAAAAAATAAGTTTATTAAAATGTCAGATAAACTACAGATTCAATTACCTGCCGAATGGTCTCCGCAAAGTGGTGTTCAAATCACTTGGCCGCATGAAAATACAGACTGGAAAGATATCCTTGATGAGGTGATTCCTTGCTTTGTAGCCATTGCCAAAGAGATTGCCAAACGCGAAAGATTACTGATTGTTTGCCATGATATAGACACCGTTTCCCATCAACTTGGAAAAGATATTAACCACAAAAACATTTTCTTTCGCTCCATGCAAACCAACGATACTTGGGCACGAGACCATGGAGCTATTTCTATCTTCATTAATGGTGAACCTTGTATCTATGATTTTTGTTTTAATGGTTGGGGAATGAAGTTTCCTGCTAACCATGATAATCAAATCACCAACGAACTTTATCACCGTGATGTGTTTCAACCTGATGTAGCATATCAAAACATGTTACATTGCGTGCTGGAGGGGGGTAGTATCGAGAGTGACGGCAAAGGCACTATTCTAACTACCACAGAATGTTTGCTTTCACTAAATCGCAACGAACACAAAAGTCAAGAAGAAATTGAGGATTACTTAAAACTTATATTTGGTGCTGAACGCATCCTTTGGCTAAACAATGGTTACTTAGCCGGCGATGACACCGACAGTCACATTGATACACTAGCTCGTTTTTGTTCTGAAGATACCATTGCTTATGTGCAATGTACAGACGAAGAAGATGAACATTTTGAAGAACTGAAACTGATGGAAGAAGAACTGCAAGCATTCCGTACAATCAAAGGGAAACCATATAACTTGATACCCTTACCAATGGTGGATTGCCAACTGGAAGAAGACGGACATAGACTGCCGGCTACTTATGCCAATTTCTTAATCATCGACGAGGCCGTACTTGTACCTTTCTATCATTCTCCAAAAGATGAAATAGCTAAACAACAACTGCAAAAAGCATTTCCTAATAGAGAAATAATTGGCATTAATTGCCTCCCTCTGATTAAACAACATGGATCATTACATTGTGTTACCATGCAATTTCCTGAAGGAATATTGATGTAAGAAACATCACCTAAAGCAACAAAATTGAATCCAATAGCCAAAGAGAAAACACACAATATATTTTATCAGATTCTGCGATTTCAAATCACAGCTGGTATTGTTTTATTAATAAACACAAGCATCTTATTTGTGCTGACTGAGTATGCACAAATTCATTATCTGGTATCGGATGCTATTGGGTTTATGATTGGATTGATGTTTAATTATTACTTATGCGTAAACTGGGTATTTGCGAATCGAAACATTAAAAGCAAATCGCTTGAGTTCTTCCTTTTTCTTTTGATAGGACTTGGTGCTCTTGCTCTAAATGAGTTTTCGATGTGGTTTATTACCGAGCAATGTCATGTTTTCTATATTATTTCAAAGCTAATTACTTTGGTTTTCCTGTTCTTTTATAGTTTCTTTGGTCGTAAATTTTTATTGTTTAAATAACGAATGAAAATAGCACTTATACAACAAGCCAACGGCGTCAATATTCGAAATAATATTGACAAGCTAAAAGCAAATATCACTGCTTGTGCCAAACAAGGTGCGGAACTGATTGTGCTTCAAGAGTTGCACAATGGACTATACTTCTGCCAAACAGAAGACCCTGCTAATTTTGATTTGGCTGAAACAATTCCGGGAGCAAGTACAGATGAGTTTGGTGCTTTAGTAAAAGAACTGGGCGTAGTATTGGTGCTTTCATTGTTTGAAAAACGAATGGCCGGCTTGTATCACAACACAGCTGTAGTGATTGAAAAAGACGGCTCCATTGCCGGCAAATATCGCAAGATGCACATCCCTGACGATCCTGCTTATTACGAAAAATTCTACTTCACGCCGGGTGATTTAGGTTTTACTCCTATTCAAACTTCGGTTGGCAAACTGGGCGTGTTAGTTTGTTGGGATCAATGGTATCCTGAAGCTGCCCGCTTGATGGCGTTGGCTGGTGCTGAACTATTAATCTATCCTACCGCCATTGGCTGGGAAAGTACGGATACTGATAATGAGAAAATCCGACAACGGGAAGCTTGGATGATTTCTCAACGCGCACACGCGGTAGCTAATGGACTGCATGTGATCTCCACAAACCGCACAGGCTACGAAGCCGACCCTTCGAGCGTGACAAATGGTATACATTTTTGGGGAAGTAGTTTTGTAGCAGGACCTCAAGGTGAAATTATCACCTTAGCCTCAACAGATAAAGAAGAAAATATCGTTATTGATATTAATCTAAATAGAACAGAAGAAGTACGCCGTATGTGGCCATTCTTCAGAGATAGACGGATAGATGCTTTTGAAGATTTGACGAAGCGAGCAAGCGAGTAGATATTGTGCATATAATAGTAACGGGGTGACTTTAAGTCACCCCGTTACTTGTTTTTATAGCTAATTAGTTATCTCCCTTTTTATTTATCCAGTCCCACAATTTGCTCATTACGTAGTATTTCGATTACTGCCGCCTCATACGCTCTTAGGTTTTGAGCTTTCTTAATTTTCTTCAGGCATTTATGAGAGTTAGTGAAAAGCAGTGAGAAGTATTCCCAAAACTGATACATTTTCAAGTAAAGATGTTTTTCGCCGGATAAAGCCTGACTATATTCATGCATCAAACTGTCATGAAAGTCTGAGAATGTCTTATTGCAATTGTCAGGATATTCCAAGCTATTTTGTTTAATCATTGCAGGGAGAAAAGGGTCTTGAATAAGACCTCGCCCAATCATCCAATGGTCTATAAAAGGAAAGCACTCCTGCATTTGTCTGAATTTTGCTACCGAATCGATATCTCCATTATAAAATAACTTATGTGAGGTTACTTCTGCACAGCGTTTAAAGGCATCCAAATCTGCATTTCCTTTATATTGCTGTTTGCCAAGGCGAGGATGAATAGCGATGTGTTTAATCGGATAGTTTTCTAATAACGGTAGCAAGTGTTCAATTTCTTCATTCGATTCATTTCCCAAGCGCATTTTGAGCGACACTTCAATACTGGATTCAGCCTTCACTTTCTCCAATACTTCGATAATTTTCTCTGCATTCTTAATTAAATCGGCACCCATTCCTCGCTTGGTTACCATAGAATACGGACAGCCCAAATTCCAATTCAATTCCGTATACCCTAATTCTTGTACAAACTTTGCCACTAATAAAAAATCATCGGCTTCCTTGCACATTACTTGCGGAATCACTTTTACGGTAAGATTATTTTCGGGAAGTATATCTCGTTTATGGGCTGGCTTCATTTCTTGCGTGCCACTCAAACGGATATATGGAGCATAAAAGCTATCGATGCCACCAAAATGTTGCTGAAAAGCATTGCGAAAATGAAAGTCGGTAAAACCCTGCAAGGGTGAGGAGATAAGGGTGATGCTCATAAGATTCAGGTTGCGGTTATTTGCTTACAAAGATAGGGATATTTGTGTTGCTTTTTAAACTGCTGAAAGCCCATGTCAAGAAACTAAATCTCTTTTGTGGGGGAAGTTTATAAGTTAAAACTGCCCGATTCTTTTCATTGTAATAAAATAATTATCTATGTTTGTACAAAAACACGCTACAAACCAAGCCTTAAATTATGAATATAAAACACTTTTCAATTATAGGGATATTCTCTTTTTTGTCCTTAGCTGTATTTGCATCAGATAATACCATTCCCACCTTTCCGGCTCAAGTAATGGATCTTACTAACTGGAAAATAACTTTACCTATTGATTTGGATGCAAATGGGAATGCTGATGAAATTATACAACCTGCGCTAAACACCTATTCTGATGCCAATTTCTTTCATGTAAATAATACCGGTGATGGCATTGTATTTAGAGCAAATGCAGATGGGGTGACCACTAGCGGCTCGGGATATCCTCG
>Ga0265338_10000817_pt1 | contig 52440 bp, 100 predicted proteins | sample 42126metaG_FD_193579 | JGI IMG/M metagenome (GOLD analysis project Ga0265338, IMG submission 193579) | Rhizosphere microbial communities from Carex aquatilis grown in University of Washington, Seatle, WA, United States - 4-21-26 metaG | ecosystem: Host-associated > Plants > Roots > Rhizosphere...
GATGACGACCTTATAGACGATCCCATGCTCGTCCTGGAACATCCCGTTGATGCCAACCTCTTTCGACACTGCTTCAACTGCTGCATTGAGCTCGTCGAAGTATCGCTTAATATCTTCCTTCTTACGTTCCAACTCTACAAACTTTGCTTGTGCTTCAGTCATTCTTATCTCCTTCAACTTCGCCGAGTAGTTTCTCGACAATCTTATCTAGGAACATCTGATCGGGAAGCTGCTCCCTGATCTGCTCAACCATCTCAGCGAACAACGCTAGGCAACGATCCCTGCCGTAAACGGTGATGGCTACAGTAGTGCTCTCATCGGTAGAGCTTCGTTGTTGTTGATTCGGATTGCCTCTAGAAACGGGTACGAAGTCGATGATGATCTGATAGGGAGCGTTCTGGATCTTCTGAGCGATCATGGCCTTGGTAGGTCTAGAAGGTTTCTTCTTCTTTTTGCGACCACGCCTATTGCTAGCGCTCCAAGCTTCTTCCTTCTTGCACTCGTCAGAGGCCTCATTCACAGAGATGTGATTGATGGCTTCACATAGGAGATAGCAAGCTCTTGTTACGATTACGATGTTCGCCATTAGTGTGTCGTCCCGCCGTCGTCCTTGCCGCCTTTGTAGATCATGAACTTACCGATCTTCTTAGCTTCGCCAGGAGGAGTATCTTTTGGAGGTACCATGCCGCTTCTAGAATTGAGTTGAGCTAGAGCTTCGTTTACATACGCAGATAGAGGAATCTCACGTTTAGAACCGTTCTCGTTAGAGACGGTGATCGTAGGATCGTATCCTTCGGCAAGGATGGTTCTCAACAGGTCTAGCTTCCGCTGCTCCATGTCATTGATCTCATGGATGAGGTCGTTCTTGTGTCTTGAGTGAAGAGCGTTCTTGGAAGGCATCTCGCACTGGGCACGAAGGTCATTCTGAAGCTTGGCGAGCTCAGTGGCTTGCAGGAAGCGTTCCTTTATGGTGTCTCTCTTCCTATCAACCTCAGCAGCCTTCTTCTGAAGTTGATCTAATAGGTTCTCTTTGGCGGCTCTGATCTTAGTGAACTGGTAGTAGCCATAGCCCATGAACATGCCAGCACCAGTGAGCATACCAAACAAGAAGTAAAGGATCTCAACCATTTCGTCTCCCCATCTCGCGCAAGAACTTTCTGTGCTTGCCGACTACCATATCTTTTTTAAGCGGACCAAACTGATCGACGTACAACTTACCGTTCAGATGATCCATCTCGTGCTGAACCGCGAACGCGTCAAGATTGAAGAATTCGCCTTCCTTCTTTGTACCATCTTTGGTGAACCAGGCAAGTTTAAGCTTGCGATATCTCTTAGTTGTAGCAAAGGTTCCTGGAATGGACAGGCATGCTTCACCTTCAAAGTCAACCAACTCTTCTTGACTTAGAATCTCTGGGTTGATAAACTCAGCATAGGTCTCGCCGTCCTTCTTAATAAAGACGCGAACAGAATATCCGATCTGGTTTGCAGCGAGACCGATACCCTTCTCAGCCTTCATGCTCTCAGACATAGAATATAGCAAGCCTTGGATGAATACTGTCTGTGACAGGTCAACAGGCTCGCACTTCTTTCTGAGGATAGGATCGCTTATCAGGCGAACTTGTTCAGGCATATTCCTTCAACCTGTAAGCTACGACCAGGTTGAGTACGGCAACTGCTAGCGAGAACAAGCTGCCGGTGGAGACGAAGCCCACCGTATTAAGTAATCCAAAGGCTACACACAACCAAAAGCATAATCTATTACTCATTGTCTTTCCTCGTTTCAGGATCCGCGGATCGTTCGAATAGCTCATCCATCAAGGCATGGATGGTGACGGGCGACCTATTGATCTTCTTCTTGTTGTCGGCTTCGACTATAAGATTAATTTGGTCTGAAGTAAGAGTCTTTAGCTTGATCAAGTATAGGTCGTTGATCTCTTTCGATTTGTATGGCAAACCCTTATCTACAAGGATCGATTTGAGTTCAAATTCGTCCTTCTCATAGTCTTGAGCGGTGAATATCTGAGGATGCAACTCTATTAGGCATTGCTTGTAGCATTCGTTGGTCCAGGACCAAATCTGCCTTATGAGTTTCTTTGTCATCCTGGCCATTAGACACCTAGTTCACTGAGATGATCCACTTCTCCAACGCGAACGTACTTACTATAAAGCCTGTCCCATACAAGCTTTCTGTATTTGCGATCTGCTTCTTCTCGGTTCGGAAAAACCCATCGTGATTCTTGGTCAGGTCTAGCAACCTTGGAGTAGGTTACATGATTAGAACCTTCCTCGATGATTTCATAGTCGTCACCGAACTCTGGGATGCCGAAGGCATCAATCACGCTTTGGTCGTCGGCTTCTAATTTGGCGCGGAGCTCAGCAAGCTGGACTTTGCGAGTCTCAAGCGCTTTCTTCTCTTTTTCTTGTCGCCAAGTTAAGTTAGCGGCTAGCGCGGCAGCTTCAGCATCGTATCTCACACGGAGTTGCGGAGACAGGTCTTCATCCTCAAGTTGCTCTTCGAGCCATAGAAGTCTATTCATTCATGGATTATACTGATTTGATTTGTATGGCACCAGCTAGTGGAATCGAACCACTCTAGTCGGTTTTGGAGGCCAACGTCTTCCCAGAAGAGCTGATATGGAGCACCTGCTGGGAATCGAACCCAGTCATTTAGTTTTGCAGACTAACCCTCATCCCAATCAGGCACAAGTGCATGTCTTCCGCCAGCGCGGTCACCCTACCAACCACTTCGGAAGTATGCCCACTTAAGAGCTCCTAGCAGGTTGCGCTAATCCTATATTACACTAATCTCTTCCAGTTCTTAAAGTCTTTTTCTTCAACTATAACCCTGTCGTTACTGGCAACGACAAAGTCGTGATCTTGCTGTCTAATCCAGCTCACCTTCAGCTTCGTATATCCTTGTACATTGAAACGGCTGTCAACTCGCATGTCGAGCTCCAAGCATCTGCAATGTCTGTATATACCGCCTCTGAAAAACATAAGCCTCTCAAACTGGTACCCAGTGACGGAATCGAACCATCGTCCTCTGCGTGTAAAACAGTAGTTCTACCATTGAACTAACCGGGCAAACTTGGTCGCGCCTGTTGGATTCGAACCAACATAAAAGAGCTTATGAGACTCTTGCCTAACCCCTCGGTCCAAGGCGCGTTATAAATCTGGAGCCGATGCCCGGAATCGAACCGGATTCTCCGCCTTACAAGAGCGGCGCGTCACCTTTTACGCTTCATCGGCATGGAGCCAGTACTGAGAATCGAACTCAGATCACAGTCATACCAAGACCGTGTAATACCACTATACTATACCGGCACACAAACTGGAGCTAGCTCGGAGAATCGAACTCCGGTATCCTGATTACGAAACAGGAGTAATACCACTATACGAAGCTAGCGCAAAAACTTGGCGGTGCTAGCGAGAATCGAACTCGCACGACGTCTTAGACAGAGACGCATACTACCACTATATGATAGCACCATTTGGGGTGAAAAACGAGTATCGATCTCGTACCTTCTGCTTCACAGGCAGACGTGCAGGCCACTACACAATAATCACCACATCAAAAAACTCTTAGAGGGCCGGATTCGAACCGGTACTCGCGACTTCAAGGTCGCTGTGCTAACCCTTACACTATCATCCCCTAAAACCTGGTAGCCCGTGACGGAATCGAACCGCCATCTCAACGTTCGTAGCGTTGCATCCTATCCATTGAACGAACAGGCCACTTTAACTTTTGGTAGACGACCAAGGAATCGAACCTTGAATTCCCGCTAATCAGGCAGGCGTGAGACCATTTCACCAGTCGTCCACATCTAAAACTCGCGGGAGTGTTCTGCCAGCTGAACTACAACCGCCGCCGAAGCAGCAGGGTGGGATTCGAACCCACGTCTCTCCCTGTCTTTCGCACACTTAAGTGCCTAACTTGGTCGGGCATGGCGGGATCGAACCGCCGACCTCTAGTTCCCAAAACTAGCGCGCTACCTCTGCGCTAATGCCCGTTCTCAAAACTGGTCGGGTAAGCTGGATTCGAACCAGCGACCTCTTGGTTCCAAACCAAGCCGTCTGACCAGACTGACTTACTACCCGACAAAAACTTTTGGTGCCCACGGTCGGACTCGAACCGACAACCTTTACGTTCTAAGCGTAACGCCTCTGCCAATTGGGCTACGCGGGCACTTGGCTGGGGATCATGGAATCGAACCACAATTAACTGTTTCAAAGACAGCCGTCCTACCATTAGACGAATCCCCAACATAAACTTTGGAGCACCACGAGAGACTCGAACTCTCACATTCTGCTTGGAAGGCAGACATGCAACCTTAACATCTGTAGTGCATTGCCTGTTGATGCTTATTTTGCAAAACCTCACATCTTCAGGACTTCGGCCTCGACTCAGCGCATGGGTTTTGTGCACAAACCTTCTGCGCCTTTTAGGCCTTAATTTTTGGCTGGGAAACATGGAATCGAACCACAATTCACGGCTTCAGAGACCGTTGTCCTACCATTAGACGATTTCCCATCACTAAATTTTGGAGCCAGTAGAGGGACTCGAACCCTCACTTCATCCTTGGCAAGGACGCATGCAACCCTAACATCTTACCGGCAACCTACTAACTTTTATCCCCCTACGAAGTTTCTAACTCAGCCGTCCAGTATAGCAACGACCTTGTGTCCACGTACGGCTCCCATGCCTTAGGGAGCGTCTTCATCTTTATGATGACCTGAGCTGGTAGCCACTTTGGCTCTTCAGGTTTCTTCATGAGCTTCATCTTTGCCTGCTCAGGAGTCTTGTCCTCTTTGTAGCTATTGCATGGTCTGCATGCAGTAACTATGTTTGTCCAGCTCGTCACACCACCTTGAGCTCTTGGCAGAACGTGATCGAACGTTAGTTCTTTCGTCTGCTTACGCTCCTTGCAGTATTGACATGTCCATCCATCTCTCATGTAAATATTCAGCCTGCTGAACTGAACCTTACCTTTCCTTCTAAACTTCTTAAACTGCCTAATAACACTAGGTAGCTTCCATTCCTTAGTCGCAGACCTTATGGGAATGTCTGTTTCTTCTACAATCTCTGCGTCACCGGTAACGATGCGAAACATGGCATCCTCCCAGCTGATGATCTTGAGAGGTTCATATGTCGAATCTAATAGTAGTACTGCCATATTCATCTCCCTATTCTACAGTTTTGGTGGGGCCGAAGGGATTTGAACCCCTACCTGTCTGGTTAAAAGCCAGCGATGCTTGTCCGTTACACCACGACCCCATCTTAAGTTGGTGGGGCTACAGAGAATCGAACTCTGATCTACCGGTTAAGAGCCGGTAGCTCTACCATTGAGCTATAACCCCAAAAATTTGTCCCTTCGTTTTCGTTTCATATCGTTCCTGTATGTGGTGGACAGCTAGGAAATCGAATCCTACCAACCGCAGTGCAAGTGCAGTTCGCCACCTTGGTACATGGCCGCCCAAACTATTTAATTTTTACTTAGATTCCGCTGTTGTATTTATTATTACGCCCAAAGCGGGAGGCGTTTGGTTTGATCTGCTGGGATCGTACCTTGGACGCAAATAGACGCGGTGGCGCTTACGCGCTGCATCTTATTTAGGTTTTTGTGTCCAAATGTGTTTAACATATTATGATTCTACCACGAACATCAGATAGGTTCAGAAATTATTTTTAGCTCTTCTTCCAGGTGCCGTCTATAGGACCTGGTAAGCAACCTAAGTTCATTGGTCTCAGACGCCTCTTCCAGGGCTCGAAACAAGATGATTCCTTTGTGCATCATATCTATAGTGAGGCAACCCACCCTAGCTCTATCTTCTTGAAATTGCACCATTTCTACTAACAAATCGTACTTATCCAATCTATAAATGTAAGTTTTATAATCGGCGTAGTTGTTCTTGAAGATCGATACTACTTTACTCATTCTTCCTCCGAAGTTAGCATCTGCTCAACCTTCTTCATATCCTGGTTAAACATTCTTTTCGCAACGCCGATAGCCGTACCATAGCGACAATATAAAGCAAAATTCACTGTTCGATTCGAATCTTTATAGTAGATGCCGTACCTGCCATCACCTTTGTAAACAACTTTATATACGTCGTCCCACTGCAAGTTCATTTCTTGAATCCTGGTAGGTGAGATGCAGACTTATGTTTGCAGATCTTTACAGCCTTCTTGACAGCAGTTGGAAACTTGTTCTGCACGAGGTCAAGACTTACCTTCTTGCGAAGATAGTTTGCCCAGCGAAATTCCGAGAACGGAACAGTGATCTTGTCGAACCCGCCAGATTCCCTCGCTGCCCAAGCAAGACTCCTGTAAGGATCATCTGCCATGCAGCGGATGTCTAGCGGAAGCAAGCGCGGATCGTTTGGTCCACGACCAAACTGATCTATAAGGTATGCCCACTTGTTCTCTGACATGAACCGCCAGAAAGAATCTGTGCAGCAAGGCTTCCTGTTATTGATGATACGGACGTGGATCTTCTTGATGCCAGCTTCCCAACATGCGCGAACGAAGTGATGGTGATCTACGATGTAGAGAGATCCCTTCATCTTGACAACTGGAACTTTATGATCGTTGATATATTTACGCAGCTGCTTAGGATTGAGGGATTTGATCCGCTTCACCTTGGCTTCGACTTCCCGCATTCCCAGCACGAACTGGGCTGGTCTCAAGCTCAGGACATTCTTCATAATTGACGAGTGAGATTAACGAGCACTAAGATACATTTGACAAGCTGTAGTAGATATTATCTTACATGAGAAGCGTAGCTTACGTCTACGACCAAAGTACTAATGACCTAGGTTATCTTCAGCAATGTCTATGTCGATGTTTTAATATCTGTTTTCCAGTATTTATGTCAGCCTCACTCGGGAATCACCTCTCAACTTTCGAGGAGAGATGGTTCCAAACCTTCTAATTCTAGATCGGTGGCATTACCGAGCTGGATAGCTTGGCGAAGAGCACTTGCAACCTTAGCTGCGTGCTTAGCCTGACCGAAAGCATCTGACACAGAGATGGAGCGCTTTGCGTACTCAACATCCTTGGTCCTGGTGGTATCGCCACCGTAAAGTCTGCTGGTCTTCTGACCCTTGACAACCTCGCGCCACATCTTCTCCGCGCGGCCGGCTCCACCGACAAGCTTAACAGCTTCGTGGAGACTCATAGTCTCACCTAGTACGTTCACTTGAACGGCGAGGTTATAACGCGCTTGGGCGACCTGAACCTGTGCAACCTTCTTCTCGAGAGAGGTGAATCGAGCGAACACCTCGCGAAGCTCAAGCTTCTCCTCTTGAGATTCGAACTGCATCACGTTGTCTGAAAACTGTTGAGCGAGGACCTCACGGGTCTGTTCCAGCTCACGAAGGGAATGTTGTAGCTTATATCCGTTAACCAGCATTGGAGCTCCTTTTAGGAAGGGGAATCTTCTTGGCGTATTTTACCATTCCACTGAAGGTCAAGGTTCCTTGTGGGTTGTCATATACGAGACGAACGTCGTCGCCTTCAGAACGGAGATACATCAGGGAAAGTTGGAACACATAGGTAACGAGCTTCTTAATCATTTTAATAGGGTCCTTTCCATATTTCTACTCATCAGCTCGTCACGGATGATCTCCGCTTGCGCAGATTTAAGCTCGATAAGCTTCCTGCGATAAGCCTTGAAGACATACTTGAGCTTCCACTCGGGAACATTAAGGATGAGGGTCCTGTCGTGACGATTCATGTCGGCGAGGTCGCACTCTCTGATGATGCGCTTGGCAGTCTCAACGACGTTAGCCTTGTAACGCTTGATAATGCCTTGCGCAGATGAGATTGACATGGTTACTGGCCACGCAAAGCAGAAGATGATGGCTAGAAAGATCTCGTCTCCACGACTTATAGTGATCTTTGCATCCTCGCCGGATCCACTAACGATGATGGCGGCATAGATTACTGTTGCTACAAATACACTTAGAAGGTATGCGATAATCCATTCCATGCAATGAAATAGATTCAGGAACTGGTACCGTGTGTGGGTATCGATCCCACTTCACCCCGCTGAGAACGGAGTATCCTAGCCAGTAGACGAACACGGCATATTGGAAGCGCGGCCGGGTGTCGATCCCGGTTCTGCGGGTTGAAAGCCCACTATCCTAGCCAGCGTAGACGAACGCGCCATAGTTAAATTGTGTGGAGATTTAGGTGTACGTTAAGCGGATAAAGCAACGCACACCGAGCGTTCTTGCTCGTTCTCTGAGAATTCAGATGTGTTGAATGCGTTGTTCATACGATGATTGTACCACGACGTTTAGTCTAGTAAATAAAAATTCCCTGTATCCCTGTATTTTATGACTTGTGAGTATAACGTAAGGATGGCAACTAAAACTAAGGCTCCTAAGCTCACTATCAAGAACAAAGCGCCAGGCAAATTTCTCACTGGCATGAATACGCAGATCTTGATAGATGGGAAGCCAGTAAGAGGGGTTAGATCGTTCAAGCTAGAGGTCGATGCCCGCAAGATGGCTCTCTTAACCCTTGAAATGTATGTAGATGTTGGCCCAGAAGACAAGGCGAAGTAATACCTGAGTTAAGCCTAAGTCCATGGTATAGTAGACGAGATCAGTCCAAGTGGCTATCAAGGAGAACAAATATGGCAATTTCAAATCAACTATCGCAGACTATCATGGACTCGTACGCTATCCCAAGTATCGCACAAGAACATGCTGCAGCGCTTAACGTAGCGTCTAACCTCTCACAAGCGCCTCGTATCGCTACTGCATCGACTTCAATGTCGCCGCAGCAAGATTACAGGGTGTTGCTGAACTCTACTTCAGGATCTCCTGTGGTATCCCTTCCAGCAGGTGTAAACGGACAGACGTTTGCTATCGCTTATCATCCATCGAACACACAGACCTGGTCTATGAGTCCAAATGGATCTGATGTGCTATCAGCCCCAGTTACCTCAGCAATGAGCTCGAAGACCAACGTGGTCGTTCAGCACTTGAATGGTACCTGGTACGCAGTTTAATTTTAACTAATTAAATTCAGTAATGAAAAAGGCCACCTCAAAAGGGTGGCCTTCTTTATTTGTGGCGGAAGACTGAGGTCCCGACCCTCACACCCCTTAAAGGTGCGCACTGATTAGCAATCAGCCCCCATCACCCGATGAGTTAGCCTTCCATAAATTTTGGTATCCCCGACAGGAATCGAACCTGTTTAGTCGCTTTAGGAAAGCAACGACCATCCTTCGGCGGGGACATTGCCTGCCAGTTTCCCGGCAGGTTTATTGCCTCGACTCATCTCTTTTCATGAGACTTTTTAGGCGATGGCTTGGTGCTGACCGTGAGACTCGAACTCACAACATTTACGTTCTCAACGTAACCTCTCTACCAATTGGAGTAGGCCAGCGAATCTGGTAGTCCCGTAGGGAGTCGAACCCCATTCCTCGGATTAGAAGTCCAAGTACCCATCCACGGGCGGAACCACGTTAAATTTTGGTGCACACGGAGGGATTTGAACCCACACTGTACTGGTTTTGAATCAGTTGCCTCCTGCCAATTGGGCTACGTATGCATGGTGCTTGCTGAGGGACTCGAACCCTCACTGAACACGTTTTAAGTGTGTTGACTCTTCCGATTGGTCTAAGCAAGCAATTTTGGTGGGTACTGAAGGAATCGAGCCTTTCGTCTACCTCCTCACCGTTTTTTGACAACTGTTTTACAGACAGCTGTGAGGAACAGGACCCAAACTATTAAACTTCTTCCATCCCTAGCTTTCTGGTGTACTTGTTGCCACCTTCGGACGTTTCTTCAATCTCTACATGACCGAGACCAGCCTCGATCTTAAGCTTTAACCAGCTCTGAAACTCAGGAGTAGCAGCCATTCTCTCGAAGGCTGTCTTGCGGTTCACACTTTGCATCCTGTTGTCGGTAGCTTTGCCTTCAGCTCCCGATGGTTCGTGGACACACCTGACACCGCTTGACGTCTTCTGCTTCTTCTGTCCACCGTCACCCGATCCGCGGAATACATCCCAGCGGCAGTCAGAGGCGGTAACACTAAACATCTTTGTTCTCTTCTTCATATGTCACCTAAAGTGTGGCGGAAGGTTGAGGTGTCGATCCCCCGTCCTTTCGGACGTATGTTCGCTTTCAAGGCGAAGTTCCAGGCCGCTGGAAAACCTTCCACATATTGGTTAGGAGACAGTCGATAAGCGGGGTCCTGTCTAGGACTATCATTCGACTTGGATCGAGTATTGCTACTGACCTCTTTGCCTGCTACCCGTAAGCACTCCGAGCAGAAGTATCGCTTACCTATTTGCAGTTGCTGCACGTACGCTGTCGATCGTTTCACCCGAACTGAATCGGTTCGTCACTGTGTCCGTCGCTCACCTCACGGTGGGTGGTAGTTAGCCACTACGTTGCTCTTGCAGCCCCGACTTTCCTCACTCCTACTTGCGTAGGCCGCGCGATAGTCTGACTGTCTCCGAAACTTTCATTCCTTTCTAAATCTGGCGCATCCTGAGGGACTCGAACCCTCCGCTACTGGTTTAACAGACCAGCTTCTCCACCCGGTAGAACTAAGATGCAAATTTTGGTGCCGATTCTCGGTTACGATCCGAGCTCTTCAGTTCTTCAAACTGACGCTTTCACCAGGTTAGCTTAATCGGCGTTATACCTTTCATAAATTTTGGCTGGGTAGGAAGGATTCGAACCTTCATAGTACTGGTTAACAGCCAGGCTCATTACCAATTATGATACCACCCAATATTAACTTTTAAATTGACTTGTGCCGGTGTGAACGGACCGACGGCCTATACGTTAATCTCTATTAAAGAGACTATACAATGACGCATTGGAACTCGAGAGAGTCCTTAAGAATGAGCTGTTTGTGAACAGTTGCGTCGTCATAAAATGATTATACCATGCGTTTTTGTTAGGTAAAAAATTATTTTCCGTAGCGCTTTCTAGGGTCAATTCCAGCGGCCCGTTGATGCCTATAGAAAAGCTCACGTCGGTAATGTTGGAATATCTTTAGGGCTTTAGATTCAGAACACAGGCCAAACCTAGTTAGCAAGACAAGAAGGTAGTCTACGCTGGTAAGTTTGGCCTGCGCATTGTCCATTATTGGTCGTTTGTTGGTTCTGGTAGGGCAGTTTCCCCAACTCCCCAGTAAGGCGTAGTTCTAGCGCTTGGTCTTTTGCCGTCATAACCTAGAGAAATTTCGTCTTCTCTGTAATGATTAGGAAAGTTACCAAGATGCTTGATTATCTTACGATCGATCAGTATTAATCTGATCTGTCGTGCCTCTTGTTCAGTGCAACCAATCCATTCTGATAAGGCGGTCGTGCCCATGTTAGATTGGCCTTTATTCTTGCGTATATTTTGCGTATACGCGTCTGCTGCTTTTGCTATCATCTGCTCAGTAATGTTCATTGAACATCCCCTTTCGTTGTAAAGGGATTCTACTATCAGATCTTGGGGACTATATTCATCAGGTAGTGTTGGCTGTGGCTAGAGAAGATACTGAGTATACTTGCTACCATAACAGCAACTAGAAGCATTTTAGGAACGTTCTTTAGTAGCGGCATGCCGTTCTTGTATATGTCGGCAGCGAAGCAGAAGGATACCCATGCTCCGAAGTGGATGACGTAAGCGTGAGCCCACTGAATTAGATATTGTGACACAACCTAAGATTTCTTAAGTTATCAAGAAGGGCCTTCAAACTGATCTCACACATCTTACAAAAAGCTCTCATATTATTTTCCTGTCGCGTGCTTAGCGATGCTGTAGCAGTACTTCGAGAAGTTAGTCTTCTGAAGCTTGTTGTCATTCAAGAACTTGGTGAGCCAGTCTGGTACTGAACCCTGATGCTTCACTTCCATGATGATGTGGTCGTTAGGAGAGTAGTTGGCGATCATGCTTAAGAGATTACTTCTCTCTTCGCCTGCCTTGCTAAGCTCATTGCTGATGCCGGTAGGAATGACGTCGAGAACCTTGTACTGAACTCCCTCATCGAACGTAACTCTTAAACCAGCGTCGTTTACCGTACCGTCGGTATAGGCACGACGTGTATACTGCGTCTCGCAGGATGGGCGGAGATGAAACAATTCCAGGGCCTGGTTGATATCTGCCACCCTCTTGACGAGGTCTGGCAAAGCAATGTTTGGGTTCATCTTAGCGAGCTTGATGTCTGGCGTAAGTGGAGCACCCTTCTTGAAGGTCTCCATCGTATCTTTCGGAACCTTGATCCTGAACTTGTCAGAGATGTCGCCGTGCTTAGCTTTGATCTCTAGGAAAGCGTAGTCAGTTTTTTGGAACTTACCGTCTGGTGCATACTCTCTTGTGCGGAGCTTGAACCTACTGTTGGCCTTTGACATGTGGTGTTGAACCATATCAAGATTCGAGCTGTCGAAGTAGGTAGACTTCATCAGGTTGAATTTAGTGTTCTTGTCCGGATAATCTGTCTTCATATGTTTAGCCAATAGCTTGACGAGTTCGTCTTTAAAAGCCTTTGGGATCATATACTTATCTTCAAAACGTCTGAACAACGATGTATCAGAGGACTTCATGAGCCCCTCGACAATGTACTTGTCGGCGTAGGCTTTAGCGAATGTCTCGGTGGTGACAGGTTCTGGCGTGATCCACTGTCCGTTGTTTGAATATTTTAAGTTGGGCATAGTTCAATTATATCAGAAATGGATGGCCTCACACCTGAGTTCAAAGTCGTTAGGAGTGCAGTCCTCGTATGGTGATAGGCATGGCACCGCGTTGGCATCGTAGCTAGGCTTTCCGCATCTAGCTATCGCTGCCTTACCTGCAGGGGTGGAACAGCCACCAAGTATGAGTATGAGCACTATGTACTTCATTTGGATTGGAAGTAGTTCTTTCCGGGATAGACCATACACGTCAGCGGTCTGTTCCCTTTGCCGCATCCAGAGTCTATGAATGCGTAGTCCTTGAAGATACGTGGGTTCTTTGCGTGTCCAGGTTGATGCCCGCATACCCTGAACTTCTTGAAATCCGATATCTTCATGTTCTCATCTGTAAACTGCCAGAGGAGTTCGTGCTCAATCTTGTCTAGGAAGTAGGTAAAGCCAGGGTTGTTGATGCGGTCTGCATACTGTTCCTCGTAGTAATCGAGTCCATTCATCAAGCACACAGACAAATCTAGTGGAGCATGCGTAGCTAGGATCTCATCGGTCTCGTAGTATGGGATCATGCGCTTCGTGATCTCTCTAAAACCTTTGTCTGCTAAAGCTTGAGCTATCACATCTTGATGGATGCTAGGCAGATTCCACTTGAGTTTATAGTCATCCAGAGTTTTTTTCAGGTATGAGAACCAGCCAGTGCTGCCAGTCATGAGATAGCTCTGAAGCATCCAATCGTGATTGCCGCGGATGAAGAATACCTGGTCCGGATACTTCTTGCATAAGTCTACTAGCACTTCTATAGTGAGAGCTGCCTGCTCTCCGCGGTCGACTAGGTCGCCGCAGAATACGATGTGGTCATCTGGCGTGATGAGAGGTTCGATCTGGTCCAGGACGTCCATAAGCTTATCGGCTTCATTGTGGACGTCGCCGAACAAGTAGATCTTTCCTATTGGATAGTGCAGCGGCCTTGAGCCATACTGAATATTAATCATGGTTCAGTATCCTTCTCTCCAGGAGTTCGTCAATGATGGATTCGCGTAGAGGTTTCTCTATCTCGTAGGTTGACTTACCAACTCTGGATAGCAGCTCTAGATCCCTATCAGACATCTCGCGGATACAGTTGCGCAGCATGTTGTATCTCTCTTCTTGGTGCGCCTTCTGTGTATACCAGTCGAAGCGGTTCACTATAGAACCTTTCCTAGCTCTAGTTTCCCACTCAGTCATTATTCTGTTGCATCTCTGACGGATCTTATTGGAGAAATGTTCGTGCATGATAACGGCAAACAGGGCGCATAGCGACAGCGGGCCGAAAGCAGTCATCGCTGCTATTACCGACAGCTTGTCCTTATCGAAGTCGCCTTCCTCACGCCAGATAGCGTAGCAAGTACCAAAACCTACAACTATAGAAGATGTTAGCCAGAACTCTAGAATCATAGAAGTGAAAGACCTCCAGTTATCTCATCGATCTTAGACACTTCGCCAGGTCCAATTGCCACAGCAGTCTTAGTAGGAACACCGCTGAACTCTGTTTTACCGGCGTCTGTGATAATCGAACAAGGTAGTCCAGCGCTTTTCGCTCTGTCGTAGATAGATTGCAGCTCCTGTTCTGAGGAAACTCCCAAACATACTTTGGTTTGTAGACCATGTTCCCACTCCCACTGAGCCCCAGGGTTAAGAATGCGAGCGCTGTGATATGCACTTAAAGATGCATGACAGCCTTGAGCGACCATCTTGCCCTTCCGCATGTTTAAGTCCTTGCGTAAGACTATGACCTGTTTTGTATCCATTGAAGGATTATACTGTTGAGATTTTTAGGGAGTTATGCAGATCCGCGGCTGCGCGGTCTCTGAATGGTTCTAACTCTTTGTCGACCTGAGCTAGTAGGTTTCCACCGTCTTCGAATAGGGCAGCGTGCTCAATAGCTTCGTGGTGATATTCTTCTGCAACCTGGAAGATTGCAACTTTTCTGGCAAGATTCTTTTCCTCGATGGTAGCATCATACGAGACTGCACTTCTTGAAGCCCAGGTCCAGGCTGTCTGCTTCTGAATCTCTAGGTAGGACTTCTCTTTGAGCTCATCCTTTGCCTTATCAAGATTCAGTGACATACTCAGTGTCCTCGTTGTTGATAAAGTTTACAACATCATTGTAGTGCATGTCGTGAAGCAGTGTCAATAGCTCTTGATCGTTATTCTGGGTAGCCTTAGCTAAGAGATAGGTGTAAAACTCTTCGTCAGACGTGTCAGTCTTCTTTAGACGTTTCTGCCAGGCACGGAGTTTCTTCCCATCGACGTGATGACGACCTCTGTTGAGGTGCTCTGGGACCATGCGCGTATTGGAGGCCGCGTAGCCTTTGCCATTGTTTTTACGGTCAGGTGAAAGTTTCTGTCCAGTTTTCTTTTCTGCTGACTTAGTTTGTTTGACGATAGATGCACGAGACCCAAGCCCCGAAGACTTCTTATGAGCTGTTCCATTCTTGCCCTTCTGGCGTCTCAAGGCATCGTCAGCCTTGGTCTGAGCCCTTTGCCAGCTTCCTGGCGTCTTCTTGGCTGTCTTAAGCTTCTTTAGGCATGCACTGCAGCGACCAGCTGGGTTGCTAGAGTTGGCAGACTTACCGCCACATCTAGGGCATGCTTTCTCTAGGGGTTCTACACCCTCTGATCTAAGGAAGTCCTCGAAGGTAGTTCCGGCGTGTTTATTAGTCTCATCCATGACCTAAATTATACCAGAGTCCTCTGTAGGACCGTCATCCTGGCTGGTAAGATGGGCCTCAGCTAAGGCTGTTTCTAGGTCGAGGATATACTCTGATAATTCAGCTATGTTGGTAGTGAGCTGGTCAATCTGAATGTCCTGCTCTTCTAGTTTACATTCTAGGTTGGAAATGCGACCCTCCAGGTGATGGACTTCGTCCTCAGCCTGGCGTCTATCGCTTCTTAACGAGCTACATTCCTCGCATTCACCTTCGTCTAGCATTTGTCTTGCTCTTCCTTGGAACGCCTGATGAGCTCATCGTGGAGCTTACTCAGTGTTTTGGTGAGTTCGTTGTAACAATCACGCTCGTGAGGATTCTTGATAACGGCGCCTCTAACCCCATCCATCTGCTCGTGAACTCTTTCAAGCTCAGCTTCGATGAAGTTAAGTGCGGTCCTGCCCGGATTCACCTTGACGATTGGAGCTGGTGGCGGAGCATACAGTGTTCCAGGCTGGTTAGTAAGCCACTGCCAGAAGCTTCGCGGCTGCCTTATTGGATCCCAGAATGGTTTCTCGTCATCCATCGGTTTTCTTTCTGCGCTTCTTAGGTTCTTCAGTGGACTCACGGCCAGCGAACGAATTCATAAGCGCTTTGTAGATCTTTGGGGTCTTGATCTCAGGTCGATTGAAGTCAGGTACTACTACATCGTCTCCACCAAGTAGTGCCTTCTCCATCAAGAGTACTGACAGGTTCTTAAGGTCGTCTTCTTTCATGTACGTGCGCTGCTCAGGGAAGCCAACCTCAACTTGACAGCTGAAAACTTCTGGGCCTTCTGGTCCAGAGCCATGGATTGGGTTGTATCGTCTATGCATCGGACGACCCTTCACCATCAGTTGAAACGGTATAGACGTTCCTGGGAAGTAGTCAACGATCTCCTTACGGATGCCTCGTCCCGTTCTCTTCTGAACCCCAATCTCTGAGACCTGACCAGCCAGCTCGTGAAAGAAGGCTAGGATCTCAGCGGGAGGTCTGCTCGTCATGCTCTGGATAAGATGCATCAAGTACTGGTCGAACCGGTAGCTTGACTCGATCTTAAAGACCTTCTCACTCATAGTTCTTCGGTCTCGTCTTCTTCATCTTCGGTATCGTCGATGTCCAGCTCGCAGTCTTCTGGCTCTTGAAGATCTTCTGTCTCGACGCCTAGTTCCAGAAAGTTATCTAACATATCTTTGATGATCTCAAGCTCACTGTTCTGATAACCGAGAGCGTTGATACCAAACTTGTCATCCAACTCGTTAACGATCTTCTGTGCTTTCTTTAGTGACATCAGTCCTCCGAGGGTTCTTTGTCGCCGTCAATCTCTTCCCAGACCACGGTCGCCACGTCGTTGCAAGGCATTCGATTGCCTTTAAGATCCAGATACGTTCTCTTCGTCCAAGCATTCGCTGGAAGGTCGTCGATGATCCACTTGGGCTTGGTCTTAACCTCGTCAACCCAATCTTCAAGACCTAGGACCTTCACCACTTCTCTTGCCCACTCGTATCCACCTTGAGACCACACGATGATGTAGTGACCTCTGATCTTGAACTGCTTCAACAGCTCAATATGTTTGTGGTGTGGCAGCAACATCGTAGCGTAGCCGAAGTTATCGAACTTTATCGCTTGTCCTTCGTACTCCTTAGGAATATTCCAGATGACAAGGGTGTCGTCTACGTCTACGCCAATGATGTTGTCGTTCTCAGTTACCTTCACTTGTAGGCCTTAGCTTCACTGGAGCAGACTTCTTCGTGCGGAAGGCATTGTCGGTCTCCTGTGATGTTACGATATCGTAGTCTGCAAGATTGATCTTAGGGAAGCCGAGAACTCGCGCTACTAAGTTTCCAGGAAACTGTTGGAGCTCGATCTCGTACACTCGCTTCTTGTCAAGCAGCGTCTTCTGGTCAGCCTCGAAGGAGTTACGACCAGACTCGATAATCTGTTGAATCTTGGTGTAGAGTGCAGAGTCGATGCTTGGATTCTGTTCCTTGATGAACTGGAACACAGCTTTGGATCCGTTTGCACCGTAGCGACCGGTGATCGCTGCTGTGTAGACCTTCTTCAAGTCTTCTGTGTACATCGCAGGAACCTGAGCAACTTCTTGAAGCTTCTTGATGTAGTTATCGTAGTTGTTTTGGTTCTGCTTGTACTGGGCTTTCAATCCGGCTTCTTGCTGAACCATCTCGTTGTTGAAACCAACTAACGAGCTTACGCCAACCACTCCAAACAAACCGGCGACAGCCAACAAACCTAGAGCAATCTTAGAACCTGTACTCATCTCCATCTCCTTAATTCTTCGTCAAAGACGTCGTTTTTGAACAAAAATATTCCCATGCCGATACTCATCAGCAAGCCAAACACCATCGCAAAGATCCACTGGCCGGTGGTAGGTTTGATCGTGCTGCTAAGGTACTCAAAGTCCTTCATAGGCTTGCGGATAAAGTTAGCCGCAATGTTAGTCTTGAAGGCAGTAATGATCTTAACCCTATCGATCGTACCAATCTCCGTTATACTGTCTCTAAGGGCGACCTGGAAGATCTTGTTGTCGGTCCAAGCCATCGTGTTAGTCCACTGAATCTTCCCGCTGTCATCCGTGTCGATTACTAGGACAACGTCGTTCTTCTTGCCGCCGATCCAATGTTGTTCTAAAGCATAGAAGTAGTCATCTGGTTGGTTCTTGACCAGGACTACTACGGCATTCACCTGCTTAGCATGCCCTAGGTCAGCGTTCAACTCAGACAAGTCCTTGTTCCACTGAGCTCCGTCAGGTACAGACATACCTACGGTTACCAATCGATCAAGGCGGTAATAGTCGTAGACATGCTGCGGATACCCAGGAAGAGCATCTTTGAACTTCTCCTCCAAGCCTTGGTGCCTGAATAGCGTATCAGAAGCTCCCTTGATGTAGTTAGTATAGCCGTGAGTGATGGTGACAGGTTCACCTATAGCCACCGCAGTCCATCTCGGAGGTTGGTCTAGACCTTGCCTATCAATCGTGTCGATGCCGATAGTATGATTGAGGGAGGTCTGCACATCCCAATCCACGTCATATGAGTGTTCATAGCAGGTTTGACAGATTGTAGTACAGCTCCTGTTATTACCAGATCCTGAGCAGGATTCATAGCAGTTGCATGAGTATGAATGTCGGCAGCCAACCTCTTCCCTAGTCTTTCCGGTAACCCTGCCGTTCCAGACCTCGGTATCCGAGGTATTCTGCCAGCTGATACCGTATGCGATACCAGCCATGACGATAGTTTGCACGCCCACATCCACTAGGAACTTCTTGATACTGAAGGACCTACCGCCAAAGATCAAGAACCCTAGATCAACTAGGATCGGGATGAGGAGCATGCAAAGCAAGATCATTTTTGCACCTTGTACGACTTAATTTTAAACTGCGGATATGTCTCGTCGTCATACCCACGATACTTCTTCTCTGACTTTTCCAGCTTGGTCAACATCCTTTGCGCACTCTTCTGTGTGGAGAAGAAACCAATGACGTTGGTATATCGTGGGTTGTGGTTCTCTAGAGAATCAAAACCTGTACGAGTGAGCTTATATATGTTCTTCATTTGCGTACCTTAAGTTTCTGCCCAGCGTCATAATCGGCTCCGGATGAAAGTGTGTTCTTTGAAGAGTTGCTGCGTCTAAGTGCTACAATGGAACCTGCAACTACTAAGAACAAGATTAGGTATGTCATTTACGCACCTTCGTGTTGGTTGCCGTATCTGGGATCTTCACAGTCTCTCCAAGTCTCTTGAGAGGGTGATTCGCGTCGCCATCCTTAGAGATGATGAAGAGGGTTGTTGGCCACTTCTCACCAGGCTTCATCCACTTCTCAACTTCAACGTCGCTGTAGCAACCGTCAGTCAAGACGATGGATAGGTCAGGTCTGCGCTTCAGGATCTCAGCCATAACTGGCGTAAGGTCCGTTCCACCGCTCTGAATGTCTTCTCGCTTCAATCTCCCGCCAACCTTGTACTGGTCGTTCTTGTACAGAGCCGTGTGGAAGAAACCGAGCTGGCACTTCCGTGTACCAACTCGGAGGAATTGGTCCACAACCTCGAGAAATTCATTAGCTTCTTCGATAGAGATGGACCCGGAGGTATCTATGAAATTCTGTAGCTTTGGCAAGTCTCCCACTTTCGTGCCCGGAGCTTTGTTACCAAACCGCTTGGACTTGCGCGTCCAGGTACTCTTGCGATCGTGTCCAGCAGCGTGACGTTTCATTGCCAGCAGGAGGAGAGCCTTGTAATTCAACTCAGCTCTGCGAGCCTTGATGTCTTCAAGAAGTTCCTTAACGGAGTCAGGAAGGCTAGAATAATCCAACCGTGCCTTCACCATGGCGCGCTTCACGAGCTCCTCAGTGGCGTCAAGCATGTCCTTCTCTTCGGACGCTCCATCCCACATATGCTCGTCTAGTGTAGCAGGAAGATCGCCAGTCTCGGCACCTCCACCTGCATTACCACCGTCGCCATCTCCATCGCCGTCATCGTCTTTATCTGGATCGTCGAATCTCTGGAGAAGCTTCTCGTAATAATGCTCCATCGTCTGATTCTTGGCCCATGGAACTTGCTTCTGAGTCTTGGCATCGACGTCAAAGTAGTCTTCCACGAAGATACCTCGGCCTGGGCAGAGATCGTTCTCGCAAGGCTTTGGTTTATCGGGCGGAGGACACTGGGGACAACCCTGAGGCAAGTTCTTGATGAACTGGTTGATCGCCATGTCCGCTGCGACGTTCATCAGCATGCGCTTGCGCGCAGAGATCTTGAGGAACGGCACACGAAGAGGGTGCTTGTGAGTGATGTGGCTCAACTCATGCAGAAGGACTGCCTTCTGTGACAGGAGGTTGAGCTTCTTGCAGAAGAAGTATGGGTTGATAATCATGTCCCAACGCTTGGCGTCGGTGTTGAACATGATACCAGCTGTAGGAATACTGTGGCCGTACGAGATCGTCAAGCACTGCAACACGGATCCTAAGAAAGGATGGGTCTTGGAACACTCGTAGATGGCTGATGCGAGAGCCCTAGTCTTCAGCTCGACCGGGACATGCTCATGATCTAACAACTCTTTTGTAAGCTTTGGTCTAATGCGTGACGACATTGTTGGGCCTCCGATGAACCCTTATAGTTTCAGAAAAAAGAATCGGCCGGATAGTGGTGGAGGAACACCCGCTACCCGGCCAACCTTTGGGCCGTTACTTCTTCTCTTTATCTACTCCGGTGGCCCGAGACAGCTTCAGGTTCGCCTTGAGGACGTTGATGAGCTCAGGGTGGCGCTTGCAGAAGTCGTTGAAGAAGTCGCTCATGCGACCTTTCGTCTGCTTGAAACCACAACCTTTGATCAGGTTAACTGCATAGTCGGCAGGGATGATGGTAGCAACTTCCGCCATCAGGTCCTCATTGATCTGGTCAGCTTTACAGTCCTTAGCAGGTCCGCCGTAAGCTTTCTGGATCGACTCAACCGTCGCCGCAAGCATGTCACCTTTATAGGTATCAGGATGTGAATGCTCCTTAAGCTTGGCGAGAGCTGCCTTCTGATCTTTCAGAAGCTCAGATGCCGTCACAGGGGCTTGATCGTAGCAATAACGATGGTACTCGTTGCCGATATCCTTACCCAAGATGGAGCCAACGGTGATGCGATGGAGCGTGCGATTCTTACGAATGCCAGCCTTCTCAGCCGTGTTCACCATTGCCCAAGTACGAGGCGAGATGTACTTGCCGTTCTGGCCAAGCTCTTTCGAGGTCTTGTAAACCCAGACAGCGTCTCCGATGAAGCGCTGAACAGATTCGTTCCAGTTCTGGGTGTCCATGAACTCGATGAAGGTCATAGGATCGTACTCGACTTCAAAGTCAACGAAGCGATCTTTGAGAGCGACGTCCATGGTCGTAACATCGTACTCAGAGGAGTCTGGGTTGATGCATGCAGCAACCAACCAGCCTTCAGGTACAACGTACTTGTGAATCTTGCGATCAGTGAGGAGCTGCATCAGACAGTTCATCGTGCCGGTCGTTCCACGGTTTGGTTCCTCAAGGAGGATCAAGCCTTCAGACTCAGGGTCACGGGGCCAGAAGTCTGGCTGATAGTGACTGGTAATCTTTACGCCGTCGGCGATCTCGTTCTCAGGAAGACCGATAAGGTCGGGAGCTTCCATGTATGCAATACGAAGATCGAGGAAGCCGAAGTTCGGATTGCGCTCTCTCTGCTTCTTCACCCATTGCTGGACGATCTGCGATTTACCAAGACCAGCTTCACCAGTGAACATGGGATTGAACACTTCACCAGCTTTGCGAGCTGCGAGTGCCGTATCCATGATCGTAATAATATGCGACGGTTTCATCTCTGTTTTTCCTCCAGTTAAATTTGACCGAACACGGTCGTTTACAACCACCTACTAGTATCGGGAATCAATGTACTTCTCTAGAAGTCGGTTCCCCGATGTTTGCAATGTCTCTGAACTTCGTATACAGCATCATACTCAACCTTGCTCTAGCTGAGTAAACATCTGCTGTCTTTTCATCGCCATCCTTGACAAGGTTGACGGCCATCTGGTCGAAGATATCTCTCGCGAACGAGAAGATCTGTATCACCGACAGCATCTCTTGAGCAGTCATGACGACGCTATACTCGTCGTCCTTGATAAGCTGCTGCTTAGTCGGAGTCTTCTTCTTCGTCACTTTCTTCGCCATAGATTACCTCGTCCACGTACTTCTTGCGCAGTTCAGGTGGAAGTGCGGATATGTCGATGCAGCTGGCGACCTTCTTCTTGGCTTTCTTTGGCTTATATTCACCACAATAAAGGTCAGCTTCTTCCATCGAGATTATGGTGGCAGGACCACCACTATTGTTCGATTTTATACTCTCTGCCTTTACCGTTAGTTGTCCGGGTGGGATCTTCTTGATCTCCCCACCTCTAGCGAGAAATTCTGCGACTGTCTCAGTTTTCTTCATCAATGCTCCCTTATAGGATGGGTATCTTCGGGTTTCTGATTTCTGTCGTAAAGATAGACAGCTAGGATGGCAAGAGGCCAGATGAGGATGCCAAGGACTGCTCCTCTTAAGATGCCCATGAATGTAGCACCTCGAAATGAATTAAGTCTGCAGACGGCTAGGCCTAGATAGAAGCCCACACCGATCATGAGATAGCTGTTCATGACAATGAAATAGATTCAGATTATTTGAAGAGGTCGTTATCGTAGGTGTCTGGAAAGACGGAGGCAAGTTTCCTGAGGTAGTTCATGTTCTCTTTTTGCTTGTCTCTAGCGATAATCAGGTTGCGGAGCTTCTTGAACTTCCTGTAGTTAGACCTGTACTTCTCAAACCATCTATGAGAGGTCATGATGCAGTCAGCAGAGTGCCCGCCGTTTGAACCTGCCATGTTAGGTGGAGCCTTAAGAAATAAGTAGCATGTAAGTTCATTGTTAAGTGGATTGAAGTTAACAACTACAGCGTGGTTATTGTTGGGGTCTATAACCACATGGGTAGGATCGTTTAGCTGGATCTTTGGCTGCCAGAAGATCGTGGGATGGATAGAAGTATTCGGCTTCCTCTCACTGTCATGATACTCGAAGGACTCAGGGGAATCCTTGAAATGCTCTATCAAGCGATCTATGGTAATACCTATCAGCTCATGCTTATCCATGACTGCTCGATTGGTATAATGCCTTCATACTCATCCTAGTATTCTACCCTCGGGGAACTTAATGGCCACGGACAAGAGTGAACTAACAGACAGCCTCATCTATGGTATCGACTTAAAGAATAGGCGCATCTACTTTGGAGTGCCTATCGACTGGTCCGAGGAGAACCCTGGGGACTTCAGTCAGGCCTCTATCGAGTTAGCCATCAGAAGCATGCATCGCATGTCCCAGGACGCGCCGGGGAAGCCTATAGAGATACATATGAACAGCTATGGCGGTGATCCTTATGCCATGCTTCGACTCTATGACGAGATCTTAAGTTGCCCGTGCCAAGTCAAGTTCTATGGTGGTGGAGCTATCATGTCTGCAGCTACCTGGATCATGGTGGTATGCGACGAGCGCTATCTTTATCCTCACGCTACTGTCATGCTTCACGATGGTTCCGAAGGTCACGATGGGAAGCACACCGACGTCCAGATCAGCGCAGCAGAGATGAAGCGCCTGCAAGATGTCCTATACGATATATATGCTGCCAATTCCAGGATGCCTAAAGAGTTCTGGGAAGACGTTTGTCAGCGCGATCTGTACGTGACGGCCAGCGAAGCAGTGTCACTAGGTCTTGCTGACAAGCTTGTAGAGCCTAAGAAACGCGGTAACCTCAGGAAGATGAGACAAGCCACCATGAAGAAGGTTCCTGATAATGCTGAGATGAAGCAGCTCATCGGTGATCTGTATGCTCGCATTAACAAGGTGAAGGTTCCTAAGATCGAGCTAAACCCGGTATCTAAAGAACCAGTAGATCCAAACGTCGTCATAGACGACAAGCCCGTAGAAACAGAAAAGGCTCCACAACAAGTCGTTGCAGAGCCTTTAAAAGAAACATCTAACAGTTAATTGCCTTCGCAGCTTCCGTCGTTGTCAGCGGTCTTTGAGACCTTGAAAGACGTCGTTATGAAGTTGTGCATGCACGAGTATTCTTTATTGTCGCTGCATTGCCACATGTGAACGCCGCAGTTACTTAACACTCCACATTTACATATGGTCGATCCATCTGGTAGGGTGTAGTTAGTCGTTCGACCGTCATCCGTTGAGCGGCCTTTCCTTACAGGCTTCTCTTCGATAGAGCAAGCGCTGAATGCAAGGATCAACAGACTACTTGCTAGCAGGCGGGTTAGAGTTGTCATTGCTGTTATCTTTCTTTGTGAGTTCTTTGAACAGAGCGAGTGCCACTGATCCCAAGAACAAGGCTCCTGCGAGGACGAGAAGAGCTAAGGCGATATCTAGTAATGCTGGCATGTTATTCTCCTTTAAAAAGTGCCCCTGTGGACTTTCACCACTCTCTCCGCGAGGCCCAAAGAGTAACCTAAGGTAGGGTAATTACTCCCTTTCGAGGCCGTAGCACCTTAGGTAATTCTGTTATTCGTCTTTGTCGTTGCTGTTCGAGCTAGCCTTACCCGTTGAGTTCAGGTGTTGCTTAGCCAACTTGTCGCTGATGCGCATGAAACTCTCAAGACCTACAGCATCGAACGGATTCATTGCTGCTCCATTGCCTCCACCGAGGATCATGGTGCTTGGGAACTGGACATTAGCAAGCTGTTCAGCTACGCCGATGGCAGTTTCCTTTGCGATCGTTGCACGCTCAAGAGGGGTAAGACCCGCTTGAACTTTGAGCTTATTGACTTCAGCTTCAGCTCTACCAGTGGTAACGCGTGCTGCTGCATCCTGCTCTGCTTGTTTACGATTGAGTTGAGCAACTTCGAACAACTTCTGAGCAATAGTGACTTCCTTAACCTTCTGGACGTCCTGATCGGCTTTCTCAGTAGCGATACGAGCGTTACCTTGCTCACGGGCAGTGATGGCGTCTTGCTTGGCTTTCTCAGCGTTAGCACGAGCCACAACCTTCATTTGCTCAGCTTCTTTCTTCTTCTGAATGAGAGCTTCGATAGTAGCGTCGAAGTCAAGTTCTTTGATGGTGAACGAGACAACTTCAATACCGTATTGTTGCAGGGCGGATTGCTTGCGAACTACTGGAAGTCCAGTTGAATCCTTCTTTACAAAAACTTCGTGATCGACGAGCTCATTGCCGTCAGCATCAGCAGTCTTGATCTCTTTAGCAGTAACGTCATAGATACCAATCTTAATCTGATCCTCCACGAGTGAGGTAAACTCAGAGCGGCGAGTAGAGTAGGACTCTTCCGCCTTCATGAGGGTAGCCGTCTGCATCATAGCTTCTGCTACGGTCTGGCGAATCAAGTCATGTTTGAGCGCTTCGTAGCTTTTGAAGTCTTGATGGATCTTAAGTCGCTTCACAGGATCTGCTGGCAAGCGATACTTGATAGCACCGCTGATGTCAGCAGTACCACCGTCGTTGAATCGAACATGGATAGGATCTGACTCAGAGCCTTGTCCACCGTCGAGATTGCTCTTCGAGAAGTAGTGCATGTCTGAGATCTGATATGTGGTGACATCACCAAACAGTCGGAGATAAGAACCCGGTTGGTCGATGACCGACATGGTTCCAGTTACCGCTGCTTGCTTGATCTGATAGAAACCGGCGTTGTTGGTGCCTACGAGGCCTCGCCCGACGCTGACGAGCAATAGCAAACCTACTACCCCGGTGACCAGGATAGAGATAAGCTTGAGTTTTTTGAAGTCCATAGTATTTCCTTTCGATTGATTACTTACGTTTAAACGTTGATTCACTGCTGGCATTTAGATACCTCCAGATGCGGTTGTATTTGTTTCAGATTACCCTTGGCGTCCGAAGACGTTGCCGTAACGTTTGCGGTTACGAAGAGCACGGAGGATGCGTGAACGAGGAGTGTTACCAAGAGATTTGAACTCTTTGTGGCAATCGTTGATTGCTACAGTTCTATTGTCAAGGAAGCTCTCTAAGGCTTGAACTCTAGCTTCAGCGCGAAGCTCGTCTGTCTCTGGATCAGCATTGCCAGCGAGACCGATAGCACATCTTTTGGTGCCGTCGCATAGCTGACCAACAGTCCATTGAGTATTTGGGATGTCAGAGAAAAAGTCGATGAAGTAGTTTAACGTATAACCTTTATGCATGGGAGCTCCTTAATTAGAATGGATTTGTAATTACGGCGTGGTTATACGATTTGAATCTTGATTGGTTAGGAATAGGTTGGCAAGCAGTCTCATTGTTGAGGTTTCCTTGCCAACCCCCATCTAACCCCATAATCTAACGAACCCAGTTATCAAGATAGCTTTCCTGAGTCGATACCGCCTCTTAATTTGGCAGACGGGAACCTTCAGCGGGAGGTCCTCTTGCTACTGCCATCGTCAAGTCAAACTCATGAAGGATTTCTCCACTAGCTTGACAAGTCTTTTATACTTGCGTGCTGCTTGTCTCTTGGCGTACTTGAAATCGGCATAGGTACCGACAACTATGTCGTTGTGGATGTTGACGAGGTCCCAGACGTACTTGGAACCGATATCGCCGTCATCGATATATCTTTCGACTATCTTGAATGTGGTCTTCCAGGTCTCGTCCATAAAGTGGTCCCGCTGAGGGATTCGAACCCTCTTGCCCAGAGTAATTACTCTCCGTGCTTCCATGTGATATGGAGCTCCGTACTAGGTTACTTACTCGAGTTTTTCACCGTTCTGTCTCATACCGCGGGTCATAAATTTGGTAGACGTGCTGGGAGTCGAACCCAGACCAAACACTAATCGGGTGCTGAAAGAGTTTATAAATCTCTTGGGCATACCTATGCACACGTCCACAGTAATTCTATCAGAAAACCTTATACCTTCCAATGTCTATCTACGTAGCTAGATATATCAAGCCCATGCCAAGGATCGAAGCCTGGGCCACCTTCTCTGATGATCCTGAGCTTGAACAAGAACTCCAGTAGGTCTTCTACAACATTCATCCTAGCCTGCCTGAAGTCTTCCCATCTATCCTCATCTGTGTGCCTCATGCCGTACTCATTCCAGCTGTTCATAGGCACTCAGCGACATGGGGAGGAAGTCCCCGTAGATGTAGGCACATCTGCCTTCCTTAACTGAGCAAAGCTCTTTAACATCAACGTGATAGGCGTAGCCTGGAACCCTCCTAATCAGGTCCCTGTACGCAAACTCCAAGGCCTTAGTCTCGTCCTCTGCTAGTACGAGAACCCAGCCATACTTCTTCTTGTGATCGACGTGTTGATGGAAGACTACCTTGAAAATCTTCATGCATCAATTTAGGATCAGGATTACATTCCCAATCCGAGGCCGCGCTTGTCCTCAAAGTTCTTCTTATAGCGCTTCGAGTGTTCGACCAGCTCAGTGACAACCTGTTTGTAGGTCTTGTCGTGCAGCAAGCTGCGGACAGCAACCTCTTCAAGGTGGGCAATGCTGAACTCTTCTGTGCCCTTCATGCCTATGCATTCTTTCTCCTCATCAGTAAGCACACGCTTAGAGATGAAGCCAAGGAGCTCGATCTTGTCTTTGTGGGTTGGAGGACTCAGCTGAAGCATGAGGTCGAAACGACCTGGGCGATCGGCCAACGACTCGAGAAGATTCTCAGGGTGGTTGGTCGTAGCTACGATGAACGTAGGCTTTTTGAACGTCACGCCAACACCGTCAAGGAGGTTGAGTAGGCCAGAGTCAACAGCAGCACGACCATGATCGCCGTCGCGCTCACCACCACCGATATCCTCGATGATGAGGACAAGGCGAGTGACGTCAGCGGTATACTCAGAGCGAGTGCTCAAGAACTTACCCACTGAATCGGCCTCGATATCAGACGTAGGCCAGATGATGATTACCGTGCCGGCATCCTCAGCAACTGCATCCCCGCAGAACTTCTCGATGGCAGAGGTCTTACCCATACCAGGCTTCGAGTAGAGGAGAACACCGCGCTTCTCAGGACGACCGAGCTGGCGATAGATGTGGAGCTTGTTGAAGAAGGTGCGAGCTTCGTTGAGGATCTGCTTCGTGTTGTCGAACGTCTCGAGCAACCCACGCTTCTTGAGCTCTACCTTAGAGGTAGCAAGACCAGAAGCGGTCTCGATGAGGGTGTAGATACCAGGCTTGATCTCGTACTTCTTATCTTCCTCAGGACGCTCATACTTCATCTGGATGATGGAGTCTTCGTTCTGGAAACAAAGATCTGACTCAGGCATCTCGAGAACTTGTCCTTCGACGAGTTCGGCGAACTTGGTGATCTTCTTAATCTTGAATCTGCCTTCAGTGTTCTCTGCCAATTTAGCCTCCGTTGATAAGTTCGTAGCAATTGTTAAGCTTGCCCGATCTCTTGCGATTGATCTTGCGTACGCGGTTCATTATACTGATCTTCTTAAACCGACCATTGTAATCGATAGCGATATTGTCAGCATCGAATATACTCATGGTCGATTGACACCTTGAGATCTTACGATTCTCGTGGATACCGTTTACCTCAAGGCCTTCCTTGGGATCATACCTAGCCCATTTATTGGCTTTGTTTTTCTTCATGATGCATTATTGATGCTGAATCTGTAGCCATCTACCATATCCCTGTTGGATATGCGCAGCTCACGCTTGGAGATACCTATGTTTGGTCTCTTCTTTTTCTTAGACATGCTGTCTAGCCAAGCATCTATATCTAGCATCTCAGCGACGTGAGAGACCTGGCCACCGCAAGAGTACTCCTCGTTCCACATGGAGACCATTGGGTTATCACTAACGCGCCGCTTGCAGATTACTTCCCTGCCGTCGAGCGATATTTTTCTAAGTTGTAGCACAGGGTTACTCCAGGAGTAAGAAGCGAGGGAAGCCACCGTCCTCAGAGTCTTCCATGACGTTGGACGTGAACTCTTTCAGAGACCGAACGTAGTAGGTTCCATGAACCTCGTTCATATAGACCACTACGGGCTTGTTAGTCTCTGAATCTTGAGCGGTGAAGAGTACGATGTAAACCCCACCTCTGTAATGTCTGTATCTACCTGGCTTTATCATCCAGGGAGATTTTACTTCTGATTCTTGTAGAAAGCTTTACCGCGAGCGGCGCAGTACTCTTTCAACTTAGCTGGGTCAGCAGCGCCGCCCTGAGCAGCAAGAATCTCGCTGATGAGGTCGCCACAGCCGTCAACATAGCCGGCGAGCTTAGCTTCATTTGAGTTGCCGCAACCTGCGAGCAACGATAGGGACAACAGGGACAAAACAACTAGTTTCTTCATGATCTTTCCTTACGTTAAGTTAGCTAACAGTCTCGCCCTGATCTCAGAGAGAGTGGATGTATTATACTCTTTTCCATCGAGGTAGATGGTCCTAAGCAGGCCCTTCTTCTCTTCAGCAGGAGTAACTTGTTGACTCAAGGTTAAATCTTCGTTAACTCTGAGTAGACCTTTAGCGGACTTCTTAATTCCACTGTCAGTCTTAGGGTTCTTGTACATGTCAACTGGCACCCCGTTGATGACGCCGTAGGTAGCTTTCATGGCCATGCCGAAGGTGTCGCGAGTGTTGTACTGATACGTGAAAGAACCGATACCAAGTACCACGTTCGTGGATGCAAACCCTTTAGCCTTGAGACCAGCGATGATTTGCTCAGCACGTTCTAGTGTGATAGAGTCCCCGTAGATAAGGCCAACGTGTGGATCCAAACGCTTATATCCTGTAGCGGTTAGAGATCCGCCAAAGATATCCCACAAGGTTTCGATGGAGCCTTTGTATTGTGGACTGCCGACAGGTGCTTCAGGATCGCCGCAAATGATCTTGACGGGATCGCCAGAGTCTGGGCGGAACACTAGCTTACCGGGGCGAGCCATGATGACTGACTTCAACTCAGTTGCCTTAGTCGTAATAGTGTCCCAGTAGTCCCACGTGTCAGAGACAACCGACAGGACGGCTGCTAGAGGATATACATCGTTGAGGAGGCGAAGAAAGGTTTGGACCTCAGTTTCCTGACCACCCATACACATGACAGAGTGCTCGGTCGCAGGCACAGACCCGCCGATGAGCTCTTTCTCACAGTTAGCATTGTAGTAGTCCTCAAGATAGTCGATAGCGTGAAGCGTATCGGTACCCGTGAAGCTTAGCAAGTGGGCGGCGCCAGAGCGAGCAGCGCTTTCAGGACCATCCATACCACGTTCGGAGAAGTCGTGTCCCTGCCATTGAACGAAGCCAGCAACAAGCTCAGGATCGGTTTCCTTTGCGGCTGCCTGAAGAACCTTTCGATACTCAAAGGCGATGGTAGCATTGGTGGTCTGCTTCCATGTTAAGGATGAGAGGACAGTCTCCAAGAAGTTTGGTAGCCAGAAGAAATCTGGGAGAGTGTTGGTAATGGTGAATGTAGGCACACCGATTGGAACAATTGTTCCCTCAGGTAGAGACTTCACCTCGATGGGAAGATAGCCAAGATCGTGCAGGGCAGCGATATGGTCGTAGGTGATAGCACCTGGCCCAAGGTAGTTGTCAATGCGGCGTTTATAGCGCGCGATAACTTGTTCCTTAGGTTGGCTGAAGAAGCTATCTTGCCACAGCTGGTTCAGCTCCTTCATTGCACCTTGAATGCCGAAATGTACTGTACCTTTATAGCGTGGATCGCGAGAGGAGCGGAACGTGCTGTTCGTGTAGACCTTCTGAGAACCCTTCGGGTACTGACTGCGATGATCGACCTTATATCCATCCTTCAAATTTTGAGCAATTAGTTTCATACTTTGAATCCGTCTCCGTTTTTGATTAAGCTATTAGTAGTATACAAGCGGTTGATCCCGTTGGTGGTGAGTATGTCGCGACCTTTACTGAAGATGCCATGAGTGACAAATAGGCAGATGTTGATGCCATCAACTTGAGATCTGAGCTTCTTAGAAATGCTGAGGAAGGTTGCCCCACCGTCGCATATGTCATCTATGATTAGGAACGTCTGTCCGGGCTTGGCAATCTTGCCCATGTCAGCGCCTTGGATCGTGACCCCTTGCGCGTCCCGGTAAGACAGGGTGTGTCCTATGATGGTTCCAGTGGACTGATCTCGTTCCTTATAGAAGATCACCCTAGGGATGTGACTCATTGAGGACTTGTAGTAGCGGTCCCTAGCGCCGATATCTGGGAAGACCAGGTAGTCAGGTCTAGTGGTCTTGATGAGTTGGTCGTGAATATTGGTAACTGTTATGTTCCTGAAGCGTGGTATAGCACTCTCACAGGCATTGGGGTTGTGGGCGTCGATGGTGGAGACCTCGGCTAGGTCCAGCACCTCTAACATGTTGCCAAACACCCACAGGTTGAACGTGGACTCGTTTGACACCGCTTTGTCTTGTCTACCGTACGGTAAATAGGGCAGGTGCAGACTAACGTTATGCTCCGGATACAACTCGCGGAACGAGTAGAGGTCCATGATCTCACGCTCGTTCTCGAAGTTCCATACCAGCGTCACATCTAAGTTTGAATTCAGTTCTTCAACTACATTCTCGGGAAGCTTCCACACCTGGGAAGTGCCATCAGGAAAGATGGTTGGAACTATGACATGCTCAACATTATCTGTTTTGATTGTGATCAAGTGGAAGCTCCGTGTTAGGTTTAGATCCGTTGGTGCAGCGAGGATCGTTATCTCTTAAGGTCCCATCAGCGTTATGACAGTAGTCAACGATGTTGATGCGAACCAGCGTACACCCAGTTAGGATCAGAAGAATCAACCAGATAGCTCTCATAACGTATAAACCCTCACTTCGACAGAGCCACTCTCCTGCTGAATGATAGCTTCTATGATTTCCCAATTGCCACCAGCTAGTCCTGCGCCGATCTTAGGCATGGCAAACCCTGTGGGGTTACTTTGCACGAGGTTCCGAATAACTTGCCTAATAGCAGGATAAGAGACAAATGGGCCATCCTCTGGCCTCCCGTACCGCTGTTGTGTAGCACAGTTTGCGATGAACCGCCCGGAACCGTCACCCACTCCAAGTAGCTGTACCTCTCCAAGTTCCCAGCCCCTCGTATTAAACTTATAGAGATAACTCTCTCTGACGGACGGGTAGCGCTCAGCAACCGCTTTAGCCATACCAGACCCGAATCCCCCTGAGCAATTAACTCCGTGGGCGATAACCTTTTCTTCGGAGTCAAGGATGTCTCCCTTCTTATAAACGATCATAGAACCTCACTGTAGTACATCGACCACATCTCGTCCCAGAACTCTTCGTACTCCTCAGCACAGTAGCTACAGAGCATATACTCTTGTGCACTATCCATCCGCCTGCTCTGGCATAGGAGTCTAGGCACATCTTCTTCGCGCTGACAAGGACCTTCGCACTTGCCTTTGTTGAGCTCTAGTAGCTCAACCTCAGCTATATCATCCTTGATTGTCCAACTCACATCTTCCGTCCACGACCGCCGTATTCTTTGTACTCTCTCATCTGCTTGTTATGCAGATCATCAAGATCGTCACAGAGGTCATTGACCGATCTCTCATTCATTGCCCTAAGAAGATCTTGAGTTCCCTTCCTATTAGCAGGATCGTTGAGTACGTTTCTACAAGACTGATTGAATTCAGAAATTCTACTGGATGCACACCCAAAGAAACTCATCAACATCAAAGAGACAAGTACATATTTCATTCGTCCAACTCCCTTTCATACTCTGCCAACGTCATAAGCAGAAAACTTATGGCAGACATGCCTGCCGCTATTCCCCAACCTTGAAAGCCTCCGCCGATCAGCTTATATATAAGCGAACCAGCTCCAGCACCTAGTCCAACACCAATCAACCTCGAGAACGACGACCACAATGCCCGCTTCAGTACGCGTTTATTTAGTCGTCTTCCCATCATCCCTTTATACTAGGATGGAAACGTAGCGAAGAAGGATTGCAAGAACGTATATCCTGCCCATACGCAAGAGGCAAGGACGAACGTTATCATAAGCATTATTGCCAAGGCTCTAAGGAGCATCACAACCTCTAGGCGACGGGGCAATCTGTGTCTCTAACACAGTCTGAAACGTGGTCTCATTGTTCTTACAGGTGAGGTTGACGTCGTACAGATCTTTGCCTTGCACGTTCTTGTTCTGGTTGATGGCAACAACCCTGCCGCTACAACCCTTGTAGAAGCCATCCAAGACCTTGATGCAGTCTTGAAAGTGGAACTTAGGTTCCGCAGCGAGACAGGTAGAAGCAAACAGTAGGATCAATGTTAGGTTACGCATCTTTTTGTCCCTCGAATACAATCTGCAAGGACGAGTCGACCTTCCTGTATCCATACGTCTCGTCGATGGCGGCGATGTACAGTGGATAGATATGTGCACGGGCGAAAGCCATGATGCCGATACTTCTTGTAGCAACAGCAGCTCTTAGAACCTTCTCAAGCTTACCTGCCTCTATGTCAGCAGCAATCTCACTATGCATTCCCATTTGATTCTCCCAATAGGACCTTGAGATGTTTCTCCTTGTCCTTAACCTTCTCATCTTTAAGATGCTCAACAGCATCCAGCATCTCGAATATCTTCTTCACCCTAGCATGGTCGGTCTTATCCTTCAGCATCACGTAGCCGAAGGTACGAGCCTTGTTCTCAAACCCTGTATAGGCGAGACCGCTAAGACCCAGCTCAACCTCTTCCCTATCCTTGTCAGTAGCATCTAAGATCTTCTCTTCGGGATCCAAGACATAGCCATAGGTACCGACCTTGTACAGGTAAGCTTGGTACTTCTCTCTGCTAGCTGCACGCTTCTCGCCTTCCTCAATCTCCTTCATCTCAGCATTAAGCGACACGAACTCCTTCTGAAGCTCGGCCATGCGTGTGCGAATCTCTAGTTTAGTTTTCATACTGTGTATCCTCTGTTTCACTGACGATGAGCTCTGATGCAGCTTCAGGAGTCTCACCTAATAGAATGTAGTCGATCTGGCGATCATCATGCCAGTCTTTAAACTCTTGCTGGATAGAACCTTGGATATAGCTGAGGTTACCGTCCTTAGAGACCATATATAAGTTGACAGTGTGTTTCTCTAAGATAGCTTTGATCTTGCCGTAGCCGTTGCAATAAGTGTTAGTACTGTCAGCGCTGGTACCGCGTGTCCATTCTGGTGCCCACCAATAGGGAACGTTGCGCTTGCTACGATGGTCAGGATCCCTGAGTGGACGCTGTATAGCTGCAGTCTCAACCTTGTTCTTGAACACCTTTTTCTTGGTCATGGCTTCTTCAGCTCCTTGCCGATGACGGCAGCTACAGCCTTTAGTAGATCAGAAATTTCCGGGTTCCGAAACGCATGTCTAACGTACGAATGATACTCTCCCTTTCGTCCAAGGTTATGGCCATTGAGACGGACGTGCTCTTGGTAGCCTTCCTCAGTGAAGAAGATGTTCTCCTCTTCAAAGTACTCCTCTTCCTCGAAGGTTTCAAGTCCTTCCCACTCGTCCTCAGCCGCCTGCTTAGCTTTAGCAAGCGCAGCGTCGTACTCTGCTTTTTCTTCCGCATACTCTGCGTACTCCAACTCTGTATATGTGGGGTAGTTTTCTGGCTCATTGACGCGCCACATAGCGTTCTCAATGTGGTCCTTGATGAACTGTTCCTTATCCTCTTCACGATAGGTGTTAGGATCGCCGTTCCAGTCTACCTTGCCCTCACGGGTCTCGCCATGACCATACCCATCCTTACATAGGCGCCACTTTCTAGTGCGCACCACATAGTAGTACGGGAATGCTGTGCAACGATTGTCTTGGGCATTGATCTTATCTACGAACGCTGATAAAAAAGCGATGGCTTGATCTTTATCCATGCAATCATATAAGATCAGGATATCAGCAGTTGATCATGGTTTCTACGCCGGTGCGTATTCCCTTGTGGATATCGCTGAGGATCTTCTGATGTCCAGAATCCCCGTGGGATGGGTCGATCTCATGCTTGAATACCATGTTCAGATGGTTCTTGATGATGTCCAACTGCTCAGACGTAACCTGAGTAGTCTTTGAGATTTCCATGAAGCCTTGGAGCCAGTAACAAAAATCGCGGGAAGTCACATCACACCTCTATGTAATAGTTTAGACCTGTGACGCGATGGACGTACCCATGATCGTCGACGAGGATATGGTCTAATATACCTAGAGCGTAAAGTAGGTCTAAGAGAGCAACGACAGCGTCGTTCTTCATTACATATTCTGGATTGGTGTAGTAGGTAGTTTGGTGATCCATAAAGTTGGTTGCGAGGCCCAGAGTTGAACTGGGTACACCTTTCTGGTTATGAGCCAGATGAGCCGCCGTTGCTCGATCCTCGCGACGTAAATTTTATGACCAGTGCTCAGGACGACCTGAGTAGATGCTAACACCCGGGTGCAGCCGCTTCCGCCTCGATTAACGGTCACTGGTGCGCGCGTTAATATTGTACCAAACGTTTGACGTATGACTTGAGGTCTTCAGGAAGGATGTCAGCGTTGATGCCCGACAAAGCCTTTGTTTCCTTCTGAGATTGTAACACAGCTGGGGCTACTCCGTACACCTGATTTCCATTCAATTCTTTAGCCTTCTTGAGGTGGTTCATAACCATGGAGCGGGCGTAGGAGAAGACTTCAGCTTCCTTAGTTCTATCCTTGCCGTACTCAATATCCCCATTGATGATGCCAACGCCGATCTCAGCCTTCAGATGCTCCAGGTCATTCGCTGGTAGCATCACCAGAGCTATGTCCTTGTAAAGATTGAAGTTCGGCAGGTACCTCTGCACTGTCTCCACTACTGCTTGCTTCTGACCCTTCATGCCCAATCTCCTTCTTATCAGATAAGATCGCGATCAAATCTTTTGCATTCGTATGTCTTACGACATGAGCCGTCTTGATAGAGCTACGATGCTTACTTCTAATCCACTGTCCATCAGCAGGCTTACACCATACTGCAGTGGTATTTAGAATCAGGGACCTCTCTGAAGCTCCTGGTGGGTATCCAGCATCGCAGTGGGTAATGTCAACGTCTACGTTGTCTAAGCTTTTTACAATCATCAGTAGCCAAACGAGAACTCTCGCTGAGCTCTATCCGTCACAACAAGTAGTTTGATCCTCTCTACGGGGAGGATCTCCCAAGAATATTCCAGGAGTTGAAGCTTGCTATCCTTAGAGAGAAGAGCTAGATGAGTATGCAAGACCTTAGCAACATCAGCTGAGGACCTGTAAGACTTAATCTCATCCTTTGATATAAGCTTTTCCTCGAGTAGGAAGTCCATAACGGCATCGTATGATGCTATTAGGGAGTCTAACCTGCTGAGGCACTTAATCTCTTCGCTTGTCTTGTTCATCTTCTACCTTTATACTCACTGAGCTCCAGCTAGAGCCCCAAGCAGTAGCCCTCTCGGTTGCGTCTTGCGCCGAGCTCACTCTACTCATGACATGAAGAACGTTCCCGTTCTCAGCGAAGATGGTCCACTCACCGCTGCCGGTCTTCTTTACTGTGAAGTTGTACGAGTACATTAGAGAGCCTCTAGAGCTCTCACCACTGCGATACCAGCCATGTTATCACCTCGAGCTGTATGCCAATCTGCTTGAATACCTAGATGCTGGGCGATACCCTGCAACGAGTCTGGAGCATCTGGCGCCAGCTTACCTACGCGCTTGAGATAGATGACAAGACCAGTGATGTCGTAAAGCCTGTACGATACAAACTTGCGCCATTCCCTGTTGCCTAGAATATTGGCGTTAACCCAGTCTACATCACCACCGATGTTCTTACCTACAGGAACTAGATATTTGGCGCCGTTGTCGCTGTACTTCCAGAGGAACTGTCTTAGCAATCCTCCTGCTTCACTGTGGGAGATGGCAACTTCGTTATGCTTGATAAGGTCGATCTTGTTGATCTCTAATGCTTTTGCTGTAACCCTATATATAGATTGACCAGTCTCGTCCACTTCCTTCGGCTTCAGGAGTAAGTTGAGTTCATCTAGTACATTAAAATCCTTGTCACATGCCGCGAAGTGGGCTGTTAGCAGGGATATGTCACCGATGCCACCAGACTCACAGTCGAACGGGAGATATAGAGCTTCACTCATTGTTGCATCCTCTTTGCGGCTTCGATCATGCCTCTAACTACGCCAGCAAAGTAAATAATCATGCCGCCTAATAGGACTGAGAGGAATGCTTGCCACGTATTCGGCGAGTTTATCGCCAAAATGAAAAACCCTATGAAATAGAGTAGGGATGGTAGATATAGGATCATGCAAACCTTTCGCCGACCGGAAAGATCGGTATGCCGTAGGCACTGATATATTGGTACTTCACTGTGAGCATTTTACCATTCCACAAAGACGGCTTAGATAGGAACTCCATCAAGCGTTCCTTTGGGCCTCTCATCTTGACGTTAAATAGCTCACCGTTCTTTGCTCTGCAGACAAATATGCCACAACCAGCATAGCCGCCACGTCCCTCAACGCAATCGACAATCTTAAACTCATCGTCTTGAAACTCTTTGATCTTCTGTAAATCATAGGACCTCTTTCCGGCGTATAGACCGTTAGTGTTACGGGCCATACCACCTTCATAGCCCAGCTGCAAGAAGTTTTCGAAGATGTACATCATCTCTTCTTCATCCTTGATGAAGACCGTGTTAACCAGCTTTACATACTTCAAGAGTCCGTGGACTTTTTCGTAACAGTGGAGTTCGTTTTTGAGTCGCTCGATTCTGGCGTCGAATCCTCCAGCCATTCTTTGATCGTAGACGTGGTATTCCACATCTGTGCAGTTTGGCTTCGGCACTTCTTGTCTAATAAGGGAAGCAATATGCTCGAACCCATCCTTAAAGGAATGATTGTAAAGCTCACCGTCAATCTCATGAGTCCCTTTAGGATAGACATCTTGCAGCTCCTTCACGATGTGGGGCATGCTAGTGATGGGCTTCCTGGTTCTGCTCCACAAGGTACATTTGCCATCTACGATGATGGCGAGACATCTGTGTCCGTTCAGCTTAGGTTGCTGATACGCTGGATACTTAATCTTGTGGCCGTGGTCGGCAAACTTATGGGCGAGCATGCAGTCATACCCGCCGTCGATATCCTTCTCACCGGCCTCAGCGCGGTTGGGATCCTCTACATATCCCTTCTTGATCTTGCCTTCCCACTTACTGGTGGCTTCAGCTAATGCTTGCTCAGCTGCACTGGTCTCATTGGACTTTCCAATGTTCTTGCCTTCCTTGATAACATCTTCAGTGCGCTGCTTCTTACCATCTGTCTGCCCGTGGATGGTGACGATAGTGCTCTTCTCTACACCAATAGTCCATTCTTGAATGGCTCCGGTGGAAGTTCTCTTATAAAGCGTTGGTAGAGTTTTCACGTATATACCCCATTCCTTGGGATATTATACGATCAGGATTATGGTTCTACGCGGAAGCTAGCTAGAATGCCAACTGTAGGTGTGAATGAGATGCCACCCTGCTGTTCAGCGGGATAACCTAGGATATCTAGACCAATGACGTTACCGGCAGCGTCGAACACTGGTCCGCCGCTCATTCCTGGGAATACGATGCCGATGCATTTGACATAGAAGGCGTCGTTCACTACTGGAATAAGGTTTTGGCATACAACTGCCTTGGTCCCATGAGGATAGCCACAACCTAAAACCTGAGGTTCAAGCTCGAAGTGGTCATATATAACGTGAGCTCCAGGAATAGCGCTGAAGTCACCTTGAATGAGACCCCAATCCATTCTAGTATCTACACCAACTGGTCGACCGACGGAATGGACTGAGCCATCGTCGTTCTCCACTGTGACATATACCTTCTTCATACGATAGTTTTCATCTACCAGACAATGCGAAGCCGTAAGAACGTAGTTGCTGCCGATGACAACACCACTGCAGGTAAACTCTCCATTGATAAACAGTCTGACGATCGCTCGCTTGTAGTCGTACTTAGCACTAGGAGCTAGCTTTGGTAGGTTGTGAACGTACTGGTGAGATGAAACTCCTTCTGATGGAGTTAGAGTAGCTACCACATATGCCAGTCCGACGACCAGCCAGGTGCACACGAGAAATACTGCGACGGTCTTTAAGCTGTTATGGATGAGTATGTGAAGGCGTTGAAGAGTGTTTGTTATCAGTCCTGGAAGAGTTCGTAAACCTTTTAGTGCCAATCCAGGGGCAAGTTTGAGGCCGTTCAGTGCTAGTAGTGCAGCAGCTTTTATTCGTGAGAGCAGTCGCGACAGCATGGGTGCCTTTCGTTAGATATATGTATCTATATCTAATTTTACCCTATACCTAACTAAACTATTTCTTGAGTCGTGCCTTGAGAAGCTTGCCGGTCGCGACTGCAGTGGCCTGCGACGTTCCTGTCATATGTCCGTACTGCCCGCCTGGTAATGTGGACAGCACGTCAGTGCCAACTTCCCATCTGTTTACGACATCACCATAGTTTGAACTAGGTGATCTTGAAGTCTCAACCTTGCCAAGCTTGTCTCCATAGCCAGCGAGTTGTGCTAGTTGAGTCCATGCTGGATCATTGGCAAGTTCCACCCATGCCTTATTCTCCTGCAGGTTCCCAACAACGACGAGTCTCTTGTCGTAGCAAGCAGGAAAGTAGTTACACTCTTTATTAAGATCGGCGTCCTCGTTACCAGCAGCTACAACTACCGTAATACCTTTGTCAAGCGCTTCTTTTATAAGAGCTTCTTCCTGCGGGTTTCGTTCAGGTCCACCGCCACTTAAGTTAATGAAGTCAACCTTGATATTGATAGCATAGCGGAATGCAGCCATCTCATTCGCGAGATTCTTCCAACCTGGGTTGGATTCGCTATAAAACTTGATCGACACTAAACAGTAGTTGCCTTCGCCAGCATTAGTGTTAATGATGCCAGCGATATGGGTACCGTGCCCATGGTTGTCTTGCAGCGCGCTATCTTTAACACCATTTTTACTGGGTAGGAACGACTTATGACCAAACCTGCAAAGGTTGGCCTCGCCCTTATCAATCCCTGTGTCGATTACCGCTACGGTTAGAGTCCGCGCTAGAGTTGCTTTCGCCGGCACCAACATCAGAAGGAGTGCAGTAGTTACGAAGACTAGAATTTTCTTGTTCATGGGATCCTCCAACTACAGGTAGGATCGGATTTGGAACAGTGGAGTTATAGTCCTTGTTCTTGCGCCTTATTCTGTCGTCTTCGTGCATGCCCATGATCGTATTCTACTTCTTCTTCTTAAACTTTCTCGGCGTGTAGTCGCAATCCAGCAATGCAAGGACCTCTTCTTCAGAGTAAGTTGCATAGTTAATATGGAACTCAGGTGGGATCTCGTCCACGTATTCCGCTGTTGAAGCATCTACGAGCATATTTACCTCGTCTTGGTCGAGGAGGTAGACTAGCTTTGTCTTATACTTGGGCTGTTTGGCAAGGGGTTCCTCATCTTGCTCAAACTCAAACGGTGGATCATAGCGAACGGGGTCCCTGCTGCTCTTACGTTTAGGCTTTTTAGACAAGTAGTCTCCTTTAGGTTCATTATATCACTCCTAGGAGTGGAAACCTTAGTAGACTTACTTTTCGTCCTCACTCAGTTTAGCCTCGAGCTGGCGATTGAATGCCATATCGTACTCGGTATCCGTGCACTCTTCTCTGATCTCTTTGAACATCTCGTCGTTGAAGGCTTCATGGTCCGTGGTGCGGATAGCATTGCAGACAGCAATCTTGATATTGTTCTGGTTCTCGATCGTCTGATTCTTGGAGAACGCTTCGAATGCCTCTTTCAAGGCTGAAGTCATAGGGACTTCGAAGTGAGTCCAGAAGTCAGCAGCTCCAGCTACATCTTCTGGAGTGATGACGATCTTCGTCACAACTTCATTGAGCGTATTCTTTTCTGATTCAGTGCTATTATCTTGTTCAGACATTAAATGTCCTCCGGTATCAGCGTTTAGTTTCGGATTTTTTACCGCGACGCTTCTTCGGTGGTGGCGTCTTAGCGAGTCTACGCTTCTCAGGAGTAATCTCTACTTGATAGAGCTTCATCCTGTTGACTCGAGGCATCCCTATGCCATCTACGATGCCGAACCTAACCGCAGCTGCTGCGTCGAGGTAGTTATCCCTACCATCTTGATTCTTAATCATTTTACGAAGGGCATCATATCCGCCTTTGATGCCGCAGTTCTTTGCTAGCAAGCCCATGAAGTACTTGTTCAGTCTCTTGGCTTCCATAGCATCCGCGTTCATGTCATGTACATCACCAGCGGTTCCACTGGATACCTCGTGGATCATCACTCGTGCATGCCTACCGATGAACCTAATGTCTCCATGACTTAGGAGCATGGCTCCGCAACTCATAGCTTTACCTATGGCTACGGTGATGATAGGGTTGGGTACTTCGTCCATGGTCTCTATCATCTTGGCCAGGGCGTCAACTTGGCCACCATATGAGTCGATGTACACTATAATGGGCTTAAGTTGATCGCCTTTGGAGGCATCCAACAGGTCCTCTCTAAAGTCCTGAGCAGACTCTTCTGTGAACTCATTAACTAAGATTTCATCTCCGGGGATACGTAGTTTCTTATCATCGTCAATAGCCATAAATTCTCCTAGATAACATTGTACTTTCTGAGTTAGGCCCTAACTTAGACTCATGGTAAAATTAAGGCATGGCCATAAAGATTGACGAGTTGATGCAAAAGTTCAAAGAGTTCAAGGAAGAGTTGAATAAGAACGTCAACTGTTCCACCGTACCTAACCCCACTACCGGTACATCTGGTGGTGAAGGCGGTATGTATAGATCTGAGGTTGCCAAGGCAGAAGCCGGCAAAGACCCCAAGATTATGCACACGAAGAAACCTCTCAAGCCTAAGGATGTAGAAAACGTTGGAGCTTCTGGCTTCAAGATTACTGTTCCTAAAGATAATAAAGGTGTTACCACCTCTCGCCATCCAATGAGTAAGATGGGTGACGGGGATGACATGATGGCCATGTCTGAGGAAGTTATTAAGTTCGACAAGAACGGCCAATGGAAGATGGAAAAAGCAGATAAGCCTAAAGCTAAGGCTCCAGCAGCCGCTGCAAAAGCTCCAGCTCCAGATGAAGCAGATCCAACTGATCCAGCAGCAGCAGATCCCGCAGCAGCAGCTCAAGCCAAAGATCCAGCGGATCCAGTTCCAGCTGCAGCGGCTCCAGCAGCCGCACCTGCTAAGGCAGCAGTAGCTCCGCCAGCAAAAGATGCAGGCGCAGGCTCTGGTAGCGGAAACTCTCCAACTAAAACTAATACAGAAACAGGCGGATCAAGTCCAGGTGGCGCTTCAACAGGCGGCGTTGGTAGTGGTCTTGGTGGCGCAGGTACAGGTGGTGCCGCAACAGGCGGAGCATCTACCGGTGGTGCAGGAACTGTAACAGTAACTATCTCTGGTAGCAGCACAACTGAGACGAGCTCTGGTGCTGGTGCTAAAAAGGGTGGTAAAGGTGGCGGCAAGCCAGCAGGTCCAATAACCCTTAACATCAGCAATGTCGGTGGAAGAACCGATGCAGGCAATGTTGCAAGCGGCGACGGTCCTGGCGCTTCAGGTTCAGGTGGAACCGCACCTAATGGTTTCGGTGGTGGCGGCGGCGGAGCTTCTCCAGACGAGCCAAAGAATTTCAGTACACAAGGTAAAGACAAAATGGCCAAGACCATCAAGTTCGAGAAGAACGGTCAATGGAGCCTAGATAAGAGTGCATTCAAGACCCTTCAGCACAAGATCGAGGGTCAAGGTCACAGCAAGGATTCAGCTGCAGCTATTACTGCCTCGATCGGTAGGAAAGAAATTGGTCAGAAAGAGATGACAGCTAGATCAAAGGCTGGCATGAACAAGGTCGATCCAGAAGAGAATGTAAACATCCCGCACCCACAAGGTAAAGCTAAGATGGCTAACGGCGTCAACAAGGGTGAAGGTAAGAACCGTACTGCTGATCCTAAGGATAACCAGGTTGGAGACCCACGTGGTCATGTCCGTCTAGTTAAGGATGGAACCAACGAGGAAGCTAATCCAACCAGACCCCACAATAGTGGGAAGTTCAAGGTTATGGATGAAGTTAAAGAAAAAGAATCCAAGAAAGAAGACGTTAAGGGAAAGCCCTACAACGGCGAAGGCAAACTTAACAAAGACGAGCTCTGCAAGAAGTGCAAGCACGCTCCATGCAAGTGTGGCAACGACGAGAACAAAGCTCCTGGCAGGGGAACTGTAGGGATTTAAGTCTCTGCTATCCAACCTAGCGCTTTAGCCACGTCAGGAAACCTTCCAGAGATAATCTCTCTGCAAGCGATCGCAATGTCCGCATGTTCCTTCTGTGTTCCATTACCAGCGCGCAGCTGAATGTAGTGGATCCACGAACGAACAGACCCAGACATATACAGTGTTGTCGCAGTATTCAGCGGCAATAGGAACCTTGCTTGCTCCTTAGCAATCCCTCTTGCTAATGCGTCATCGTAAAGCTCTTTAGCTTTGTTCCATACTGCGTCCTGTGCAACTTGGAACCAGATCTTATCTATATCACTCATATCATCAATGCTGTTCTGTCTGTTCTTACTGTCTTGTCTACGAGCCTCGTAGTTGACCTTATCGAATGCTGCTGCATATCGCTGACTGAACTCTTGAAACGTAAAGGATCTGTGACGGAGTATTTGAGCTGCAATCGCTCTCGAAGTTTTAATCTCCACCGTAACGAACGCGTGCTCGAAGATGCTCCAATGATCGTTCGTGATACAATAGTTTATAAGCTTACTTCCAGTTCCAAAATTGGTTTGGTTATTTGGATTCGACACGCGCGCAACGTACGCAATGATGTCTTGCGCGCTCTTGCCAACGAGTTCCTCAGCGCCTTCAGTGATCGCAACTAATTTTACGTTTTGCTCCATCCCAACCTCCAAATTAATCGTTTCGTGCAGTAAAATAGATTATACTTACCGCATGACAACATCAATTCAACATTCACAATCAGGAGTTCTCCTTGGATAATCAGTTCGACGTTTTCTCGAGCAAATTTGCCTACGATATCTACATGCAGAAGTATAGCATGAACGGTATGGAGAAGTGGGCAGACACATGTCAGCGCGTTGTTAGCGCAGTATGTGGTCAACTTCTAGACTCTAAGACTAAGCAGAAGATCCTCAAGTATATGCTCGAGCGTAAGTTTATCCCAGGCGGTAGGTATCTGTACTCGTCAGGAAGAGCATTCCATCAAGTTAACAACTGTTTCTTATACAGAGCAGAGGACTCGAGAGAGGGTTGGGCAGACCTCATGTATAAGATCTCCTCTGGTCTCCTCACTGGTGGAGGCATTGGCACAGACTACACGAACATCAGGTACGATGGAGCTCCTATTAAGGGAACCGGCGGAGTATGTACTGGTCCTATAAGCCTGATGCATATGGTCAACGAAGCTGGCAGACACATCATGCAAGGTGGACAACGTCGTTCCGCTATATGGGCAGGACTTACATGGTCGCACAAAGATATTCTTAAGTTCATGAACATTAAGAATCATAGTGAAGACCTACGCGAGATGAAGAGGAAAGACCCCATGTTCCCTCTTCCTATGGAGTTCACTAACATCTCTACTATATACGATACAGAGTTCTTCATTGCAGCTGAAGATGAGAGTCATCCAAGACATGCTGAAGCTAAAGCCATATGGATGAAGAACTGCAGGCAAGCGTTCTCAACAGCAGAACCAGGTATGTCATTTAACTTCATGCGCGATGCCGAGAGCCTTAGAAACGCCTGTACCGAAGTTGTAACCGAGGACGACAGTGATAAGTGTAATCTTGGAACCATCTGGATGAATAGATGCTCTGATAAGCGAGAGTTTGCGGACGTTACCAAGCATGCAGTTATGTTCCTGCTATGTGGAGGTATCTATAGCGATCTCCCAACAGATAAGATTCGTCAGGTCGGTGAGAAGAATAACCGCATTGGTCTAGGACTAGGCGGAATGCACGAATGGCTCATGACCAGAGGATATGGCTACTCATGCGTGCCCGAGCTACATAAGTGGCTTGCTACGTATGAACGCGAGAGCGATTCAGCTGCGTTCGTTGGTGCTAAGCAACTTGGAGTTGCTGTACCTAAGGGTGTCAGAGCTATAGCTCCCAATGGAACCATCGGTATCTTAGCAGAGACTACCACGGGAATAGAACCCCTCTTCTGTAAGGCATACAAGCGCAAGTATCTGAAAGATGGAAAATGGGTATATCAGTACGTAGTTGATGGAGCTGTCAATAGGTTGATTGCTTCTGGAGTCAAGATGGAGGACATCAAGGATTCGTACGATATCTCCTTCAAGGATAGAGTAAAGTTCCAAGCCGATGTTCAGCAGTATGTAGATATGGCTATCTCTTCTACTTGCAACATGCCTCAGTGGGGATCAGAGAAGAATAGTGAAGATACACTAGAGCAGAATGCCGCTATACTCCTCAAGTATGCCAAGCGATTGAGGGGTTTCACTGCGTATCCAGATGGATGCAGAGATGGACAACCCTTAGTAAGGATAGACTTGCAAGAAGCCCTAGCCAAAGAGGGCGTTGTATTCGAAGACAAAGAGGTACAATGTACCAACGGAGTCTGCGGAATATAATGACGGCAACCCAGTCAGCTATAGATAAACTAAGATCACTCAGAGAGGGCGATAAAGCCTTGCGTGTTCGTGTGTCTGGTGGCGGGTGTTCTGGTCTCAGCTATAAGCTTGAATGGGTAGAGTCTAACACCATAGACGATAAGGATAAGCTGTTCAACATTGACGGTGATATCAAGATAGTGATAGACTCGAGATCATATATCTATCTAGCTGGAACTGAGTTGGATCATTCAGATGGGCTCGATGGGGTCGGATTCACCTTCAGTAACCCCAACGCTAAGAAGTCCTGCGGCTGCGGTAGCAGCTTTTCTGTCTAGGTAATTCTCAACTGCATCTTTGCACTCTTTAAGACCCCATCCATATCCATAACGCGATGGAATAGGCGGTCTCTGTATGGGAAATCCTGGTGGTCTACCAGCATTAATCTTTCCGTACAGCTCTTGGTAATCTATGATGCACTGTTTAATGCCAAGTCTACCCAGTAGTCTTGTTAAGGCTCGAAGATGCTTTATCATCGCTATCTTGTTGGATACCAACTGCTGATCCTGGACGTGCTTCTCGTGCTGCCTTTGCCAAGACGTCGCATCTTTCGTTGTGCTCATCGCCTGAATGTCCTCTCACCCATCTCGTTTCGGCTCCGAGTTGTCTGTAGATCTTTTTGAGACTAATATAGAGAGGGACGAGATGGTATTTCCTGCACTGATATTCGCCTGTTGCATAGCGGAGGACGAGTTGAGAGTCTGAAACGAGAACAACTCTATTTCCATCGCTTTCGCCATGCTGTGCATCATCCGCTCCAGGATTTGGCTGAAACTCTCTGGATACTGCGAGAGCTTCAAGTCCGCGGATCGCAGCTGTAATTTCTGCAACATTGTTAGTAGCTTTCGGTAGGTGGCCAGACCCTTCTCCGATCTTAACTCCGTCGCGACAGATGACATAGGCATATCCCCCTGGCTTATCAGCTGTGGTAGCCGAACCGTCTGAATAAACTTCAAATAGCATTATTGTTTCTTTCTGAGAAATCTATCCCAGACATCAAGGGCGAACCATATGCAGAGCAGTACGAATAGGGCCACATCCAACATAATATCCCACCGTCAACTTAGACGTCCCCGTTTTCTTTGATCTTCTCGTTCTCATAAGAAGCAACATGGCGTCTGTACAGCTCAAGCTTGGCACCTTCTAATGCGCCCATCGCGTCATTGTACATCTGGTATGACTCAGGTTTCTGATTGAGATACCTATGAGTGAGTACAGTTACCAGGTAGTTGAGCTCACCTGGGGTCCTTATCTCTTGTTCATCGATAAGTCTCGTAAGTGGTATAAGTCTCTCGCGGTCTTCTTTCTTGATATATGGCATGATTGGATTCTACTTATCGGATGGTATAATGGTTCAATGGCGCTAAACAGCAGTGAGATGAAGGCTAGATTTCAGAGTAGGATCCACGCTGGACTACAGCGAGTTTATAACTCCTATGTGGCCCAAGGCAAGAACTATCCACCTATCGCAGATCAGATGTGGGCTCTGTTGGCAGATGCTATCTCAGATATCGCGATGGATGTCGTAGACGAGATACAACAGAATGCCGAGGTTGTCCCGGGACAATCCGTTTTGATCCCTGCCACGTCACAGCCTGGTGCTCCAAGTACTGGCGATACGGTCAGTCCTGGCAAGATCATTTAATATTTAGGTTCTTGGTCTCAGTGGATACTAGGCGAGGTGGTCTGTTCTCGCTAGCTGAAAACACTTCTAATGCATAGTCCGTGGTGATATTACCAGACACATCGTCATATTGACTAGGTTGCTTTGTCACCGAGAAGGTAATGATGATGCACTCACCTAAGATCCCACTACCAGGATCCTCTTGTCTGACACAGATCTCAACTTCAGCATCACTATCTGATATACCAGTCTTGTACCTAAGTTGATCCAGAGCCTTGTTCAACTCTTTAAACTTAATCTTCATAAGTGCTGCCCTCCAGTATATTGCGAACAAAGAACTCATCCGCATGAGCATATCCCTTCTCAAATCTAGCTATCATCGATTGAACGATGTCTAGACTATGATCTATACCGAGCATGTAATGGTCTTTAACGTTACTGAACAGCTCGATACGCCTCATAAATGTCTTTGGCGTATCCCTTCTTAGTTTCAGAAGAGCAGTTTCCATACGTAACAGGTCGTTACCATTCATGTTCTCGGAACAGATATAGTAGCAACGCTTCATGCTCTTCAGATAGGCGTATTGGTTGGTAACGTTCGCTATCCTAGATAAAGAATAGACGCATGTGGAGTTTAGTAGGGTTCTCATTAGTTTGCAAACTTCTTCATGTTGACTTAACATCACTTAACTCCATGAGATAATAGGTTGATGATGAAGGTGTGTCCGCTTTGCCATGTAGCCTGTATGGAACCCCACTCAGAGCTACTCTGGTGGAAGAAATGCCCCATATGCGGGTATTCAGAGTTGATAGCCGGTAAGGACCCACTCATGAGGACTGCTCACCATCAGGCTGGTCTTGCTGTTGATCAGATTGTTGGGGACTGGTTTGCTCGGAATACGATAGCATCACCATCTTTGGCCACTTCTTCACGTACAGAAAAGCATTGTCCGGAATGTGGACCTCAAATTCCCTGTATTCACAAGGACTCAAAGTAACGAAGATATCGCCGGTAGCATTCCAATGGTCATAGCGAGTATCCATGATTCTCACTACTAGATCCTGTCGCTCGTCGTTCATCCAGCCGACCTTAACTATCTTCATAAGACCTCAAAATGGTATCTGTATACCAGTCGATGCTGAGTTCTGATCGACGGAGACAGTATGGGTTATAGAGTGTATGAACGGATCGTGAAAGCTCTTCGTGATGGACTTCTTAACACATACAGCATATGCCGCACCACCAAGGAAGAATAGAGTTTTAGCATCTAGTGGGGTGTTATCGTTAATAACCACTGTGGCTGTATTCGTAGCCTTATCTCCAACCATGTGTTGAATCTTATCCACAGCTGGAGTAACTCCACTCTGAATAAAGAATGCTTGCTGAGCCTTGAATGCAGCATCATGATATGTAGGATTGTTGCCCGTGAGGCTCCAAAACAGTGGTTGGTCGTTCAGGTTGAGCACGTCAGCGTGTGCTAATGCTGGCACGAGAAACACTATGATACTAGTCAGCTTTAGTTTCACGTTTACTCCTCTTGCTAGGTTTCTTGTATCGGAAGATCTTCATGCCGCGAGGAGACATGCAGCGAGGCATCCTAACCTTCTTCTGTATGATCGGATCAAGCTTGTGATCTGCGCCGAAGAATGCATTCTCCATGCGATTTGTGATGTCTTCGTTTAGCTTCCGACCCTCGAATATAACGTGGTCGTCGTACTTCCCACCACTCTTACTAGTGAAGGTTACACGCATTGGAGATACCTTAGCGTAGTATCCGCTCATTGTGATGCTCTCAGACTTATTCCCCATTAGGATGATCTTGAAGAAGATCTGAGTCTCAGGATAGAAGCCTCGCATGATCCATACCCGTTCCTTCTGGCCGAAGAAGTTATAGTTGGGCGGACACGATAGCATCGCTTGAATCTGTGCGGCGAAGAAGCCTACAAACTCTTCTAGGTCTATCCCTAAGATATGAGCCTGAACTAGTAGCTCAGACATCACCTTAAGTTTATACTGCTGAGGAGTATCTTCCTCAAGCAACCCCAAGGAGCTCATCCAACCTCGCATTGTCGCTGAATATGAATCTGCCCTCGATAGCACCAAATTGTGCTCTGGTATGACCATGAGCTAGCATATCTATGATGGCGAGATCAATCTCCTCATCGCGTACACCAATGCTCTCGAGATACTCAGCTGCAGCTTCGATGGTTGAGAAGCCAAACACTTCTTTATCTTTGGGGGATTTAACTGCCCAGAGAACTTTAGAGACTCTATACAGATCGGTGCTCATGAGAGACCTCCATGCTGTTAGATAGTTTCAGAATCTCGAAATACTCTTACGGTGAGTCGGTCACATAGGTTATCGTAGAAGATAACGTCTACAATCCTGAGTTTACGTAAGAGAATAGCTAGATTCGCAATAGATCGGGCTTGATCTATGTTCATCCGCCCAATTCCGACGTTCTCTTATTGATGAAGTTTTGAATCTCTAGTCGATGGGACGGGTCAGTCTGAGATCGCTGAAGCTTCTTGAGAGCTCTGAGTTGAGGATCAGATTGAAGAGTAGTAGATACTGTAGATCCACTTAGACGATTGTCCTTGCGAACCCAGTTACTCACTAATCCACTCACATATGCACGAAGCTCAGACGTATTTGATAGCTTGGTACGAGCCTCATCGCTGATCTCTACCTGTCCATCTAAGAACATAGCTGACAGCTCATCATTGATGGTCGCCCTTAACTCTCTAGTGAGGACGTTAGCCGCATTATCGATGCCTATCTTGAAGTCTATTCCAGCATTAGCGATGGTAGCTGTAACCACGCTAAAAACAGCGTCTTTTTGAGTCATAAACTCTCCTTAAAATAATCGCAACATGCGACTTGTAGATATTATACAAAATTCATTTACTGGAAGGAGGAGTTTTGTCATCTGTAAGGTCTTCTTCGTCTCGATCCCAATCGTCATCGTGATAGTAGTCATCATCGTAATGACAATAGCAGTCATCCGGCAACTTGCCACAGCATTCTTTAACAGTCCACTCGTCGCCTTCTTGCTCTAAGAATTCCTTGGCTGCTGTATCCACAGCTTTCCTGCCAATACTGAGCTTATCTAATAGTTTGAAGATATTCAGTACACTGTCGAACTGTTCAACTGTCTGAATCGTCACGATTGACCCTCTTTACTCTCTTGTAGTCCTTCTTCGTCTTATGACGGCGACCTGGTGGAGCAATAGGAATGCGCGGCTTAACCTTCTTTATCTTCTTCTTTCTGAGTCTCTTCGGTAGTCTCATCTCCGTGTCCCTCTAGCTTACAATCGGCGCAAATGCCATCCTCATTGCAGATGGCGAACTCACCACAGATCTCGCAGTCTTGACGCATATATCTATTCTGTTTTAGGATCGGATTTTGATAGTGGTATGACTACAGGTTGATTTCTCATTCGATACTGTTCATTGAGAACAGAGGCATTAACTGCGATGATGTTGCCGTGCTGGTATGTTCCCGCACCTTCGTGGATATGTCCACTCACATGAAGTTTTAGGTTAGTTAGTCTGCTATCGATCGTATTAAGTAGATCGGCACAACCTATATTCTTTCCAGGTTCAGATCCGTATGCAGACAGCTTATCACCATATCCTAGGATAGGTCCATGAGTGATGAGTACATCTACATCTGAAGGGATAAGATCCCAATGATGCTGAATGTCAGTGCCTCGACCTCTATTGAATGCCCAATCACAGAACCAGGGACTGACAGGAGATCCGTGAAACTTAAGTCCTTCGATAGTTACAGTCTCATCCTCAAGATATATAACTGTCGGTGCATGAAGAGCTACTAGTGCTCTGAATTCAGTGGGATGTCTCTCAGGATAGAAGTCATGGTTGCCAGCTATGAATACCTTATGAGCGTAGTTCTGTCTGTTGAGCCACTGCAAGAAATCTATAGTGTGGTGTTCTTCACCTCGGTGAGTCCAGTCCCCAGCGTGAACCAGAACATCTCCTTCGGGCATATTGAGTGCTTTATGCTGACAGTGGGTATCTGAAATACAAACAATCTTGATTTGGCTCATTTGGTAGATATTCTACCAATCGCCATCTGAAAGCTATTCGGAAGTCTTCTTCTTTCTGCTCTGTCGTTTTTTCTCAACTACAGGCGGACCCATTACCACTAAGGTTTTTCCGTTGTGTCCGTGGATGGCTTCCACATCTCCGATGTTCTTGTAGTGGCAGATTGAGGAGTGAAATGTTTGCCACTCCATAACCACAGCGCCAGAAGGCAAAATAACACCACGAGCGACCATCCCAGTCCCGCTAATTCCGCTCTCATCTTCGACCCTTACTAAATGGAATTCCTTAATAGTATCCATGAGTTATCTCCAGGTCTCCTTAGAGATATTAGGCGACTTGCATAGGTCACAAGCGTTTGCCTTCTCTTTAGAGACTACCAGTCTGATTTTACAATCCGCGCAGATCGTAAGGAAGAGATTAGGTTCCTGCGTGCCACTTTTCTTTTTTCCATGTGCCTTACGTTTAGTTGCCATCGTCTCTTCTCCTCTTGTCGCTCCACGTACAGCCTGACCTCATCTTGATGAGTATATCGCGCGGCACTGATGGATAGTTTCTCTAACAGACCCAGTAATCGGAATGCGGATGCGTAAGGCAAATTACTACCGAATACCATACTTGATCTTGAGTGCTTCAGGTAAAGCATCGTAGTCGGCATCTTGAGTATCAAGTTGCGCTTCCTTCATAGCTTTAGCGAGAGCTTTCTTATAGGTCTTACCTGTCACCTTCTTGATCTCTCCACCGCGAGCAAGAAACTCAGCCACCGTTTCAGTCTTCATATTGTTCTTTTGCATATAGTATTCCTCCTAGATATATTTAGGATCGGGATGGAGGGAACCGTGTACAGCGATCCTTAAGATCGCATAGCTCACAGAACCAGAAGCGTTCCGTGTGGAACCCAACGTACCACTTCCACTTGTGCATGTCGCGGTTGCAGTTGTATCGTGACTCTAATTCAACCTCGTGGCGATAGCTTCCACCCTCAGCGATGAGGCGGTCGAACTCTTTAGACAGATCAAAGTCTGGATGATTGGGATCTCTTGGGTCACTCATGTTCCCTCGCTCATTATGCGCTTAATAGTTTTTCTCCACCTTGGAGGGAATATAGTTAAATCACTCGAATCACTCAGTCGTACGTATACAGGTATGCCCATCGCTATCACTGCGACTCGCATCACCCACAATGGTACATGTATAGCATCGTGTCTCCAGCGACTCATTGTTATAATGGGTTTCATCGTCTCTCCTTCGAGGTC
>Ga0265338_10000819_pt1 | contig 52410 bp, 46 predicted proteins | sample 42126metaG_FD_193579 | JGI IMG/M metagenome (GOLD analysis project Ga0265338, IMG submission 193579) | Rhizosphere microbial communities from Carex aquatilis grown in University of Washington, Seatle, WA, United States - 4-21-26 metaG | ecosystem: Host-associated > Plants > Roots > Rhizosphere...
GACCTAATTTAATGATTGATTTTACTAATGGGATCCGATACACGCTATTGGAAAGAAAAATTACAAACAAACCACAACAAACACAAGAATTGAAGTCAAATTCTGTAGAGAGAGAGTTTTTTTAGTGTTCAATTTCAACTTTCACAGGACCAAAGGTTTTTGCAAACTGGTTCTTTACCAGTAAGGCTCAGTACAGTAAAACTTCGTAGACTTACTGTTCATCCTTGGTGACTCGGTAATATTTTTCGGCGTGCTGCCGTTGGCCAATCAGCTGCGCGAATCTCTCGTCATGTGTTATGACTATTAACTGGAAGTTCTCTTTCCCCTTTCTATCCTCCATTATTCTATTCATGCATAAAGGAAACCGAAAGACAAAACAGGGGGAAAAACAGAGAAGACAAATTCAGGGAACACTTTTATGATTAAATCTCATAACTCACTGGCTCAGACTGTTGTAATAAAGCAAATGATAATCTGAATGCGTTTTTAAAGAAAAAAGATCCGGATTGCGATAGCGGTTTAAGTACCGTTTTGTACGGCCCAGAACCAGTATGTGCTATAATTTACTGGTAATTCGGTGCAATTGAGTTTGAATTTACACACATAATGGCATAACAGAGGGAGGTTTAGTTATTTGGGTAAGTTGTGCTAATTAAGGCTTAGTTGGGGCAGGGCAAATAAAGAGTTTGTTTTTTTTAAGAAGCATGCATGACTAATTACCTTAGGGCGAGTAAAAGCTATAGGAAAAACACCTCCTTTTACTAGAAAACCTATTCCATTGCTCGCTGGATCACGTGGAAGGTTTGAACTCAAGGCAGACACATAGCTAGTTGGCAAAGGATGTTTAGTGGCAGTGAAAGCTTTTTTGTTGAGAGTACATGTCTTAGATCGAGTGGCCATTGGGTGACATGGGAAAGATGCTTTAGCCACTGGAGGATTTTGAGTGGAAACTTTCGTAGGTTGATTTTGGACATTGGAATTTGAAGAGTTGTTCACATTGATAATGGATTTTGGTTTTTTCAGTGGTAGTAGATGTAACACACAAAATTTAGGCAAAAATAAAATGAATAAGTCTATTCTATCAGGGGTCTTTAACATAGTATAATTTAAGATAAACTTCCAGGCCCACATATATATAAATAACCAATAACATGAAAAAATAATTATCTATGTGTCTTTTTACCCATTGTTTTATCATCTGATAAGAGATGGAGCTAAATAGCCTCTGTCAAGTTTCATCCCTCAACAACCTCTAACTCATTAGTGTGTTACCACCCAAACCAAGTTAATATAAAGTTATACAATCATACAGCCTATTCATGAAAAAATAGCTAGGAACGCTGGGATATAAATGTTAGCCGATAAGATGTCAATTCTTAATTACACCTGAATAAAAGCTGGTACCATAACATATCTATCTAATCTTATTTAGAAATGCCAAAAGAAAAGCATCATCCAAGTAAAATAAAAGTCAGTAGGACACACAAGCATTGTAGCCTTAGAGATGAATAGAGATATGTCATACAAATAAAAAGATGTTAACAAACATCATTTTTTGATGCTAAACTCTGAAATGATTAAACTAAGATAATAAACTACCCTGGTTTTAGCTAGTGCAATATCCACTAATCAAAATTGTCAGGAAAAAATGAAAGAAAAGGTTACCTTCGTAAAATTCTTGAAGGAAGCACCAATAGTGATACTGTACCATAAAAAAATCTAGATATTCTTATCGTTCTGTTATGTTAATGCGGGTTTCCCTTTTTTCACTTTTGCCGTGTTACAAGTAAAACTATAAAGAAAGAGATATTTTATAATTACAAATCGGAGACAAGTTTTCTTAAATTTATGGGACATAGAAATTAAGCAAGGAGATAATTAATAAGAAAATTCCAAAGTCAATTTTACCTAAATACAATACTCAGAGTTGCTAATTTACTTGTACACTACTACAACCAACAGCTTCCCTTGATAAGATCTTAAGAATCTCAATTAAATAGATCAATTTCAGAGAGTGGTTGAAAAGAGGGATCATAATAATAAAAATTAACACCCATATAACGCATCTAAACAATCAAATGTAATGTTTACCTAGACCTAGAAGAAGACTCGTGATGAAGGAAGGATATTAACAATAGTGCAGATCAGGCACCATTCCTTTCCAATGGTGGTACCCGTTGGGTAATGGTTCTTTCTATCATAATATGTGCCAGCCGCCTCGTTTTATCTCAAATAAAGATACCCCGGTGCCAGTTTGTACCAGTGTCGGTACCATACTAAAAAATAGAAAAAACTCAAATAAACAAGCAACTGAGTACATAAGTGATAATTACTTAGTCCACTCAGTCCTTGTCCCTTATGTATGTTCCAGTCAGAATAGTAAGCCTAGAAGAACAGATTAAGCTGATTTCGAATTCACAGCACAGCAAGAAGGAATGGCGATGATGTCAAGAATGGAGCAGATGCTTACTCAACAAAACCAGCCTAAAGCGCCAGAACCAGCTTCACCAAAGGGGAGTGGAATCTTGAGAACCCCTCCTCAATTAAATGAATTTAGCAAAAGTATTAATAAGGATTCTAGAAGTAATGAACCAGAAAGTAGAATGGTAAATCATAAAAATGGGAACTTACCTAGAACTTATTTTCCTTGGTTTGATGGCAAGGATCCAATAGATTGGGCCATCAGGTGTAAACTATTCTTTGATGTTTACATGGTACCAGAGATAGTTAAACCTAGGATGGCTATTCTACATTTCAGTGGTGATGCACTGGATTGGTACACGGGTAATATGGTAAATTTAGACTCAACCACATGGGATCAGTTGATAGCAGCAGTAAATAAAAAGTTTTCTGAGGAACAGGAGGATTATGTGATTGATGCACTGAATAAGATTCAACAGATAGGCAAGGTAGAAGATTAAATAAGAAAATTTCAGCAACTAAGATCCAGGGTCAAGCACATTAACCCATATTTCCCTGAGGTCTACTATGTTTCTAGTTTTCTGAGTGGGTTAAAGCCAGATCTCAAGCAGTGGGTCAAGATCCATAAGACAAGAGATTTAAAAGAATTGTACAGTTTGGCTAAGCAACATGAGAAGGCCACTGAACTTACAATACAAAGAGCCAAGACCCATAGCAAAATATCCATTCCCTTCAATCACAGCCTAGACCTCCTCAACCAGTAGAAGGGCAAAAAGGTCATAGTTCCAACAAATTGCTTCCAAATAACAGTATAAAATTTATAATGGATCAAAGGAGGTCTGTGCATCTATTGTGGTGATAAATATGATCCAGGACACAAATGCCTCAAAAAGTTTATGCACATGAAGCAAGCTTGGCATGAGCAAGAACAAGAAAAAGAAGAACAGTCAGCTGAGGCAATCCTATCTCTCCATGCTACCAGTTCTGCCAAACAAGCAAAAACCCTGCAGATTCCAGGAAAGATTAGAGACCTGACAGTCATAGCCTTGGTGGATAGTGGGAGCACGCACTCTTTCCTAGACCCAAGAATAATTAAGGGCCAAGATTACTCTATCACACCTACTAAACCAATGCTAATTGAAGTGGCTAATGGGGGCAAGATGGTCAGCAATTCAGTATGCAAGGAGGATATGTGGTGAGAGTAAAGGGACTGGTACTTGGTTGAATGGTGCCACAGCTCAGCAGTTCTTGAATTATCCTCTCAATCTCATCTTTCTGTTGGTGTGAATACCTGTAAGGTCTTAGATTGACAGGTTTGGATTCAGGTTTAAGAGGGATCTGATGGTCTAACTCCCTCACAGGTGGTAGGCCTTTAGGGGAACACATCTGAAAACTTTTTAAATTATCTTGCTATCTAAGGGAGCTGGATTTGAGGTTCTTCAGCACTTGCTTCTATTTTGGACAGTTGAATCATCATTAGTTCTCCCTTCTTCCAGTTCTTATATAGGTCCTTACCATCACTGAGTTTCAGTTCAAAGTCATGCACAGCTTTTAGTTCAACTCTCTCCCCAGGTATCTTAAAAGACATCTGCATCTTCTTCCAATCTATCTGCATAGGTCCTAGGGCTTCAAGCCAATCTAGCCCCAATATCAGATCATAACCATTGATTTCTCATAATCTGAAATCATTAGTAAACTCATAGCCTTGTAATGACCATTTTACCCCATAGCATTCATCTGCCCTATCTTGGAAATACAATGTAGCATACCTGGTTTTATACTCTTCTGGCACTTGGTGTATATCAAAGTAAGACCTGCACTTTCTGACCGGATTGTCACCAGTAAAAACTGGAAAATCTGCTCTTGGCAGTGACGTTCTAAAATCTCTCCTCTGCAGGTCTACTCCCTCACTTCTAGAACCTTTCTCTGCACCTTCTCCTAGGATATTCTCATGCCTAATTGCAAACCTGTTAAATCTTTCATCCACTTCATCGTGTACAGTCTTTATGAACTGTTCTCTCACTGTTTTGAAGTTCTCAATGATTGTATTGACAATCAGGTCTTGCAATTGGGCCTCCTTTCTTTGATGTTTTTCTGCATCTTCATCGAGTCTCTTTTGTATCTCACTTTGAAACTGTAAGAACTGAGCTCTCAGTTCATCAACTGCCAAGTCAGTGGCAGCACCTTTCTTGGATCCAGCCATGGAACAACTAGATAAACTACTACTCAATCTCTAGCCCAGATTTGATCGAGGGCTCTGATACCAATTGTAATGAACTAAATTTACAATTGAGTTTTAATTGCTGAATTTTTGCAAGAGAAATGAGAAGAAAAGGGTAAAATAGGAAAGGGTTAAAATGCATAATAAGATAGAAAATAGGGTTTTTTGGTTCTGTTACAACGATGATAAGCAAATTGCGGAAAAGAAGATACATATACCAGTCTCAGCTGGAATTTCTCTAATTACTATCTAAAATTCAAAAGAAAAACAGCGATTGGCTGATCTACTGACATCCTGCTTATTCCCTGCTATGCTAACGATTCAGTGCAGCAGGTCTTACTCTCTCAAGTCTGCATCTCCAGTCACGATTCCCTGCTGAGTACCACTTACTCTCCAGTGTCTTTTCAATGGTGAGGACGCTGCGATAGCGAGAATGGTCCCCTCTTGGATAACGACCTCTTCCCTTCACGCTATCAGAGTTGGCTCTAATTGGGTGGGCCCAACGGTTAAGTGACTCATCTAACTCCTCTTCATCTGTATGAAAATTCTCTTCTAATGGGCCAGCGTCTGTATTTGAATTGAACTTGGCCTGTTGAAGCCCACTAACCAACACACCCTCTTTCTTCTTCTCTTTCTCAGGTCTGTTGACTAATTCAAATTTCCTTCCAACGATAACTCCTAAATCAGCATACTCCATTGCTTACACTCCTCCCTGCTTCAAATTCGACTTGTCCTCAAGGAGAAATCGAGGGAATTGAGCCCGCATGAACTCATAATCCTCCCAGGTGGCATCCTCATCTGCTAAGTTAGACCATTTTATTTTACCAGGATTTGTGTTGTACCCACATTACCCTTCTTCACCAACCTCCTGTCAAGGATGGCTAAAGGTTCAATTCGCACCTTCGACTCTGGACCAATCAAGGGTAATTTCGGCATGAGAGGTCAAACTTCTCTTCAACTGTGAGACATGGAAGACGGGATGAATGAGCGACCCTTGTGGCAGATTCAATTTGTAAGCAACTGTTCCCACCTTTTCTAATATTTAAAAGGGTCCATAGTATGACGGGCTCAATTTCTGTTGTTTGTGAGCATTCTTCAGGGATAATTGTCTGTAGGGTTGTAGTTTGAGATAGACCCAATCTCCTTTGCTAAATTTTCTTGAACTCCTCTTTCTATCTGCTTGTTTCTTCATTCTTTCTTGTGCCCTCTTCAACTGTTCTTTTAGATTCTGAATGGCCATCTGTCTTTCTTGTAACACCTCATTGACAGCTTGGTTAGCACCTTTGGGTATGTTACCAGTAGGAATGTGTGGAGGGCAATAACCGTACAATGCTTCAAATGGGGTTGTTTGCAAGGCTGTATGGAAGTTGGTATTATACCAGAACTCTGCCAGTGGAATCCACTTTGCCCATGTCTTGGGGTTTTGAAACACCATGCATCTGAGGTATGTCTCAAGACACTGATTCACTCTAACTATTTCGATGCCATAGGTATTTTCCATCGAAAAAGTTACCGGTCTGACCATCAGATTGAGGATGATAGGCTGTAGTAAACCTCAACTTTATACCCAATGTACCCATTACTTCCTTCCAAAAATTGCTAGTAAAAATGGGATCTCAGTGATAATTCCCTTAGGCAACCCATGAAGTTTCTAGACCCATTAAGTTTCTAGATAGAATCTAGGAACAGTTTTGCTACATCCATGGCTCTAAAAGGGGTGAGATAAGGTTGAGAAATGAGCATATTTTGTGAATTTATCCACCACTACCCAAATAACCTCTTTGCCTTCACTCTTGGGCAACCCCACAATAAAATCCATAGTTAACAACTCCCACGCCCCATTAGGAATAGGAATTGGCTCTAGCAAGCCTGGACTGGCAACATGCTCACCCTTATTCATCTGACAAGTGTCACACTGCCTTACCGCATAAATCACCATCTGTTTCATGCCTGGCCAATGGAATAGTCATCCATCATGGTTCCTCGATCTGGTGACTTCTAGAGACTCAATCGGGGTTCAATCCGTACAGCTCCATATCATACCAACATGACATTGCACTAGTACTGTCTCTAGCCTAATCCAATATATATTGGCAGCTGTGTTCACTAGAAAATCCTCAGCATATCATCGAGCTACAGACGTGCATCATTTGACATTCTGGCATAGCTTAAAGCCATGATAATGCCTTGCAAGTGTATGCAGAAGGTTTGAGACCGACATCCAACATAGTGTGGTACCACCTAAGAGGCCTCCTCATGTGGGGGTTAATAGTGGCGCATTTCCCCATCTCATGTAACAACCCTTTTTTTGCTCCTCCTCGTCCCTAAGAGCATCTCGGAGCCTACCAAGCTACCACTTGTACCTATCTCGTGCACAGCCCGCCTATACATGATATTATGACTGGGCGCATCACTATTTTATTTCTGTGAAATTATATGCTTACACAATGCAAAGACCTACTCTCATATAAGCTATCCGGGACAGGCCTTGACCTACAACATGGTTATAAGCAAACCCCCCCTTGTATACCTACTGGCTTTGCATACTACCACTAAGATGCCTATACTCAAAAATGCCTAGTCCCTGATACATGACTACTACTCAACAACTGATCATAGCATTTTTTCCCTCTACAATGCTTAATGATAAGTGCCTTTAGTATGTAGGAACATAAATCCTGTTCATTACTCTCAATCGAGCTTAGCATTCCAGGCGCTAGTATCCATCCCATTCTAACCACCAAGCCTTATTCTAAGCAGCAAGCATAACGTACCTTCCTTTTTCTTTTCATTCCCACTTCAATCATCCATTGTATAGTTCCATACACCTCTTTGATAGCACTAGTAGCAAGCAAGCTGTTCAAGACCTTGCCTCTGTCAGTGGTGAATTAGGGTGGACTACGCTTTCGATATGATACTAGGAATCCTGTCACATGGATTAAGCGCCTGCGTTCTCTCAAGGGGGCAGGGCTATACATTCCACGAATTTCCTTTCAATCATCGTTATGCTCACCTTGTGAGAATGGTTCCTGAGCGCTCTTCGATAGTTCGACCCACGCATAGATATCAGCAGTGCCCATCCGACTCAGGCACTCAAAAAAGAAGCATTTATTATACCATTCCCCCCTATATAAGTCTTTGACCCTATCATTCAAGGCTCCTTCAATCCTAGTAAGCTCAAACTAATATGTAGAGACCCTTAAGTATATATATATTATTATATATAAAGGGGGATCCATCATCCTTGACTTCCAAGCCAAGGATGCGGAGGAAAAAATGAATTAAATTAGCGAACCGGAATCGAACCAGCGTTTGAAGCAAAGGTTTCTTTCCATATTTTTGTTTTTTTGTTTTTGCTAGGATGACCCGGTTCGCCACTCATGTGGCTACGTCCGGGGAAGACAGGGGGCTACGGCTTTGGCTTTGGGGGGCCCTTCCTAAGGGCCTCGCGCAACATGCGCAGCCCCCTTCGTCTTTGTGCCTCTACATTACAAAGGCCTCCCTTATGTCTACAAGGGCCCCTCGAATTAGTTTGACGCTAGTAGCTTTGAAGGTAGATGACCCAGTTAAAAATCTTTCACTCACTGAGAAGTGAAAACTCGTGACTATATCGTCCTGAAGACGGATGCGACGGGAAGAAATGTCATTGAGAAGAGTTCCTAACTTAACAATTAGGTTGTGGCATAACAAAGCTTGCACTGTCTTTTCGCACTTAGGGGCACAACGCGCCGTTGGTAATGATTCTACTACGATGCCGCAAATGAGCAAGCTGCCAAAAAGGTAGACTTGTTTTTTATTGGATTCCAAAAGGAATACCTCACTTGGATTGAAGAATTTAAGCAATTCTTCCTGAATAGACTCCATTCTTTCATCAAAAATTTCTTGGAAAGTTGATCCAAAACTCTTACGAGTGAATATGATAAAGCCTATAAAACAAGCAGCTACTATCAATTCTTCATTATAGATTATTATTTTTTTAGAACTTAGGGCACAAATAAATAGAATAGCAGCAAATAACATCTTGATCTCTTTCATATCCAGATCATTTCCTTAGGAGAGCCCTTCCTCTCCGCAACGTAACGTGCAGTTCGAATAAAATAAATAAATAATAAATAGGTAGGAGAAAAAACATGTAGATTCGTATATGATTTGGATCATACACTATATATGATAAAAACCAATCAAAATAATACATACACTATATATGGGCTAGAAATATGTTTCACACAGGCAGTCTGTGGTCAAAATCAAAAAAGAAATTCCTAATTGTTCCGACATTTGAAACAAAGAAAGTAGGCTAGGTCGAGATCAATGCCCAGGTTCTAAACGAGTCAATAAGCTAATAAAAGTGGGAAAGTGAGTTTTCGATCAGTGTCTAGGATAGTTCAACCAACAGGTAAGAGCGGAACATAATACAAGGAGAGATAGGGTCTTTGTTAAAAGACTGAGCTGGAAAGGAAAGTTTGAACTGTACTCCAAAATATTTTCTCTGAAGCTATTCATTTCATTCCCTCCGGCGGGCATTAAGCATGTTCACTGTTAAGTGTAGGGGAAAAGGGGCTTACTCGAATAATATACATTGAAATCGTTCCACTTTGCTCCCCGTCTTTCTTTTTCTTTTGTTGAATTAACAGATAGGTCTACTGACTGGGCAGGGTAAGAGCTACGTTGTAGAAGCAATAAGGGACCGAACGAAGGGCGTGGGGCGAGAGAGAGGAAAACCTTTGTCACGGCTGGTAGGAAAGGAAGCAATTGTTGGCGAAGCAGGAGCAGCGTGTATTGGAGGGTGCAAATGCTAGATGCAGGATAAGGAAGGTTTGCATGCTTCTTTTCTACGACCTTACTACTTACTTGCTGTGAAAATAAATAGAATAAAATAAAAGGATAACTACACTGCACTAAAACGTTTGTCTTTCTTCTTTCAACACTGAATTCTTATGCATTTTGAGTAGATTTCCTCTTTCCAGAAATTTGGAACGTAGGAGAATAGCAGTTTTTTCTTTAACTTGTGAGTGCTTCAAACTACTCAACAACAAGAGCAAGGGAGTACGGAAGAGGAGTCTGGCGCTCTTATTTTGGAATTGTTTGTGAACACACATATAGATTGATTTGTAGAAAGCCAAATGATAATAGAAGTTATGCTTGTCCTTTGATAAGCTGATTTTCTTATTTGTTACCATTTCACTCTTATTTTTGATGCGTAACAATTTTGAGTGACTTAATCTCTGGTCAGTTTATTGTTGTAGCACTATGCATAGGCATGGAGAAAAGTTCCAAAGTACAAGAGTATGTTTTTTTGTCATTTTTTTCACCTTCTTATTATGTTTTTTTTTATTATCCTAATTAGAAATATGTAATCCTAAATTTGAATGATCTTTTAGTCGTTTTCAATTAACATGTAAAAGGTCACTTTTTCTTATTTGACCGGTTTTGGTACAGTACATCAGAGACTTCATAAGAAAAGCCATTCTTCGTGAATACTCTTTCCAGATTGAGGACCATGCCCTATCTTGGAAGAGGGTTATATCTGACCCGCAAACTATTTGCATGAATCGACTGAAGACCACGTGATGTAAACCCTAAATCTATCTACTTTTGGAAGGAGGCTGGTTGTTATGGTTTTGATTTCTTCATTCAATCAAGTTGGATTTCACTTGTTTGATAGTGTGGCAAGTACGGCTAGTACAGTGAGACACCCCAACATCTGTCCAATTCTAGGGTTTCTAGAAAAAGCCAATTATCACTATCTATTGCAACCTAGGGGTTCATACACTCTAGAGAGTATTTTTCTTTTGAGTCCTTCGGCTTTACAGTCAGACTGGTATGTGAGATTCTTGGTGTATAAGGTAATATCTGCCATTGCCCATATGCATGAACTAGGGGTTTATCATGGTAATGTGAAACCTTCTACCATTCACTTAACCGATTCCCTGTGGGCTTGGCTTAGCATAACTGACACGATACTTGTAAAACAGAACTCAGGTTTTCCAGAAAAACCTTTCCAAGGAAAATAATGCCTATTACAGATGAGCTCCTTGGGGTTTGACTTGGTTGGCTCGTCGGAATGGAAAGCCAGATTTGATAAATGGTGGAAGGGACAAATGAGAGGTAGGAGCTCCGAACGTTTTCATATTAAAAAGGAACTACAAAAGGGATGAGATTGTCTGTAAGCTTTGGCCATAGGGAAGTCAAGATACACAGAATACCCTCTTTCCTAACCGGTACCAACCTCATTCATATTTTCATATATAGGATAGGATGCGCGACAACTCGTGGAAGCTTGCGGGTTCATTTGTAAGACCGAAGGGCATCACCACATACTCGAAATGGCCATGGTGTGTTCTAAAGGCTTTTTTTGGAATGTCTGGTTCATACATCCTCACTTGGTGATAACCTGACCTCAGGTCAATCTTAGAGAAATAATAAACACCTTTCAACTCATCCAACAGATCATCAATCACAGGTATGGGATATTTGTTCTTGATGGTAAAGTTATTGAGCTGCCTATAATCCACATTCTCCAATTCCCATCTTTCTTCTTAACCAGTCACACTGGTGAGGCAAAAGAAAGGGCTAGTGGAATGCTGAATTAGAGAGTTCTTCAACAATTCTTCCACGATCTTTTCAATTTATAGCTTTTGGAAATAGGAAGACCTATATGGTCTCCGGTTGACAGGTTTAGTACCAGGGTGCAAAGGTATCTGATGGTCACTGGTTCTTTGAGGAGGTAGAGTTTTTGGTTCTTCAAACACTCTTGTAACACAGTTTTCAATTCTGGGTGAACACCCTTGGTACCCTTCCCCAACTCAGCAAGGCCAAACAACTGAGCTACAAATATGTAACAACCCTTATTCTGCTCTTTGACCAAGTAAACTGGTCCTTCACACATCCGTCTTTCTTCCCAGCGAGTGAAACGGAGGAAGTGGAACGAGCCAAAAGAGCAATTTAAAAATGACCTCGCTGCGCGCCTCTCATAGAGATTCTCCTATTACTCCACATAATCCTCCTTGGATCATACTGGATCAACCAATCCATACCTAAGATGAGGTCATACCCAGCTACCTCCAAAAGTATGAACTCAGCCTAAAACTGCGGTAGTAAAACTCAGTGGCTCACACTTCTGATCTGTCACCATCCTGGCTCCATTAGCCACCATGACAATGAAAGGGAACGTGTGGACTCTTTTTTAGACCTTGCGAGATTGCAGGATCCACAAAACTGTGTGTACTGCCACTGTCTAACAAGGCATACACTGGTTTCTGCCCGGGGGCCTAGGCCTGCAAGCACACGTTGATCGTTGACTATTTGAATTTTACGATATTCACTGAAAAGCTTAAATGCTAAGGTAGAGATTGGACTATGGGAATGGACCACGAGAGGGAATACATTGATCCGGGAAAGGGCTAACTCAGTGGGCTACTGGACCACTGGAAGACTGAGCTACAAGAATGAAAACAAGAAGGAATGAAAGCTACAGGAAAAGAAAGAAGTCATTGCAATGCATTAATTAATTAGAATTTTTTCAGTACATTAGTAAAGGAACTGTATAGATCATATGTGTACTTCGGCGTTGTTATAAACGCTAAAGACTAGAGAGCACCGATTCTGTTAAGAAAGATGAAAAAGCAGCTTATTTAGATTGTCGCTACCTCGCGGCTCTAGAAGCAGCTTGGAGGCTTTGTCAGTTTGATACCTAAACCTCTTACTAAAGCGTAAAATGCCTGCAAACCTGGAATAATGTGCTGTTTTGTGAGGACGCTAATTTCAAAGATGTTATTAGCAAATCGAACGCAAAAAAGACGATGTTAACAGAGTGGTTTGAAGCGAATCGCATGTACGAAGATGCGAATGAATTAACATACGTGCAGTTTCCTACCTACAAAGTGGGTCTGGCATGCAGATGGGTGTTATTGGACTAGGAGAAAGCAAAGGGGGGGAACGTATTGGCAGGATTTTTTATGTGTTTCCAGGAGATATATTTTTTCAGGATTTTTTTTAACATAGTAAAAGGAGCGACGTCTTTTGAGAGCGTGCGAACCGTGAGTGGGAACACTCTGTCCCACTTTCAGTGATGCTTGTGTTGCGCTAGGTTTGCTTGGGGATGACCGTGAGTGGGAACAAGCGATGACGGATGCTGATGTCTGGGCGACACCGAAAGAGCTGTGTAGGCTTTTTGTTAGTATGCTTATTTTTTGTGATGTTTCTTACCCGAACAAATTTGGGAGTTCGCAACATGCTGATGTGCGGCACAATACGTGTACGGTGCAGGGCTTGCGCCTCAATCCTGCGTTTGAAAAAGAGATCTAGAATATTAGAATAACAGAATTAGAGGATCTGATGATGAAAACGCTCCGCGCCTTGATCGATCTTCTTTAGCAGTTTGAACTACATGGAGAAATGAGGGAAAATCAATCGTATGTATGCTTCGACATGAAGAATTAGTTTGGTCTTTCTGCTCCAAAAAGCAACGGATTGAGCACACTAGCGCTAGCGCGAAAGCCGTTAGCACGCGCAAACAAGCAACGGCTGCACTGCGCGAAAGCCGTTGCGCGTTAGCACGCGCATCCATTTTCTTGCCCCGTTTTCTTGCTAGGAGCTTTTTTAAGACCATAGGAGGCCGCCTTGTTGAGCTTGCAAATATGGGTACTGTGGATGGATGAACAAACCCTGGAGGTTGCTCCATGTATACAGACTCTTTGAACTTCCCTGTTAAGAAATGCATTGATTTATTGCCTTATTGCCCAATTTATGGAAAGAGCAAGGGGGAGAAAAGTTCTGATGGTAATAGGCTTAACAACTGGACTGTAGGTCTCACTGTAGGCCACTTCTTCTTGTGCAAGTTAAGAAGTAAAAAAAGAGTCAGCATTCAAAGATCGCAGATCATCAACATAATGAAATAGATGAACCGGTACACCTCCACTTGCTGGAAAGCATTCTCCCGAAACGACCTCTAACTTAAAAGCAACCTCCTCCTCACGGAAAGAAGCATAAAAAGGAGGGGCGGAGCTTGAAGTACCTAGGCCTATCTCTTTGACGTTTATTGGGTTTTGCTTCCACCCATTTAGAAAAATAATCAACAGCAACTAAAAATAACTTGCATTGCCTTAAACCAATAGGCATGGGGCCAACGATATCTATTCGCGAACGGTCATGGTGATTTTATAGCTTGTAATGGAGTAGATGCTCCTCTAGGTATAAAGCCCCTTATAAGGCATTGAAACCACCTTTGTTCTATTATAACTGCATCTTTTGCCATTGTAGGCCAATAGAAAGCTTGTCTTCTAGCCTGACATGCTAAGGTATGTGACCCGGAACCACAACTTCCTTCATGGATTTCTCGTAAGAGGAATAGACCTGACTCTTGAGTTATGCATTTAAACAAAGGCCTGCTAAATGCTCTTTTGTACTCGTTCCACTTACGTTTCACTCGCTGGGTCGAGTGAGGTTTTTCCTTTTGTTTTCGATCGAGACGAGCTTTAGCAGCAGACCAGACTAAGTCAAAAGAACCCAGGAGGAGAAAGAGCAAAAAGAATGTCCCTAGGGAGCTTAATCACTTGCCTACCAAAGGGATATCCAGGTAGTCGTCCATTCATAGGTAGGCAGTCCAGTAACTAGAGCAAATCTACATCACATCACGTCTTTACTTCAAGAATTATAAGCCACCCATCTTTACTACCCGCTAGTACCTCATACATTCCAGGTGCCATCCTTCCTGGTTTGTGAACTACCAAGGAAACTTGGGTATGGGCTTCGGTATAGGAAAGGAGTGGATCAAAAGTCTCTGCTATAAGCTCGCTCTTACATAGGCAGGTATTGAGTAAGCTTTCCTTGCGACTGATCTACGCTATACTTTTTGACCTTACCCAGAGTACCTCAAAACCTATTATACTTTGAATGAATCTCTTTCTTGTCCCAAGGAGAGTTTTGACTTGATTCTATCTTTCTTCTTCAATCTCACCCGGTTAATACGAATAGAGCAAATAAGAAACTAGAAATGTTCAATGTTTAACAAAGAAGAATTGATTGGTTTAGTGCTTATCCAACCTTTTCAGTGAATGCTTCGCGCAAGGCTCAAGAAGGTTTTTAATTCAAACCCAGCCTATGATCGGGCTAAACCAGTGACTTACTCCACTCAATATGTTTTTTCTATACAAGCTTATCTATGCTATGGAGGGAGTGCATTTGCCTATACGTACTAATTACCCTGTGCATACAGCATATCGTACGTGCTGTAAAACTGTTCTTCCTTACCTGGGACACAATCACCAACAGGAAGTTAACTAGTTGTTGAAGCTGGGCAAATTTCTATTCCATGCCTATCCTTACTCACCTGTGATAGAGTACTAGTTTTTTTTATATAGTAACTTTTCCTGTAACTAATGAGGATGTAGGAGGAGTAGGCTTAACGGATTTGAGTTTCAAAGCTGTAAGTAAGCCATACTATTCAAATACTACTTACTTGTCAAGCTACCAACTATTACCTAAAGCTTACGTACTTGACTTGTTAGTCACTTGGCTAGCTATACTTCTAACCAGTCTGTTTTACCATTGAATCTGGTTGGACGTAAAAATCTTTGGTTTCAGGATTTTTGAGTAGACACCTTGAATTCACCTTTTTAAGTACTTTGACTAGTAGCCGACCTTGCACAAGCCTTTTAAGCGTTACCTGTTTATGCTTCCCTAGCTGATCCAACTCAACTAATATTCCGAGCTGTGACTTAACTTAGCTACCTAGTTAACTACTTTTTGGTTGACCTAAGCCAAGTAAATAGGAATCCACCTTTTCCAGTAAAATCACCTTTTTGAGAAGCTACTATTCCAGGGAATGCTTATGCTGGCTATCCTGCTCATGCTGACTTTTGACTTGCTTCTGCATCTGCTTCTGCTACTGCGTCAACTTCAGCTTCTACTAACGCTGGGAAATTCTATTTAGCATATTTTTGATAAGTAAAAAAAGCATTTTACAAAGAAGCGAAACGCTAGCTAAGCCTATTAAACAAACTATCTCTTCTTTGCATTTTATGAAGAACAATCACTAAAAATTAATCAAAAGTCTGTCCAACTCAACCTAGGAATTCCGAAAAAACGTACTCTGATTAATCACTCGCCGATTAAACGTTAGCTGATACCTTGCGTTGATCGAGATAATTTATATTTCCAAACCTTGCTTCTCAAAGTCCTTTTCCTGGCTATCGTGAATATACAACTCATAGAAGTGAACTAGTGAGAATCAAGAAAATAAACCCTGGGGCCTTTGGGACTTATCTTGGATATTCATTCCCACCAACTAGCTAAACAAGAAATAAGCATGCATACACTCTTCTAGCTACTTTGTTTGAAGAGTACTTTTTCCCGTAATTTCTTCTGTTCACTAGTTTTGGTTGTGAAAAATACGTATATCCTTACTGAACGTATACAGTAACTTCCCCTACTACTTTATTTGCCTATTTCTTTTGAACCTTTCCCTTGCAGAAGTCTAAATCAGCTTCTTACCACTATTTTTTGTGACCCATTTCTTCTAATTCTTGCTTTTCCAAATCTGTATCTCTTTTCCATGCATAAACCTATGCACGAGCTAAACCCGTCACTACTTCAACTGTTCCTTTGAAAGCTTACACCTTTGCGCAAGCCTTGTCTGCCGAAGAAACCTTTGAATTCACCTTTTTAATACAAACCTGTGACTTAAGCTAGCTAGCAAGAAAGAGCATATTTTTATTCCGAATCTGTTTTATCAAGCCTATCCCTTCCATCTCGTCGTGCCTATCCCCTTTCAAGCCACCTTGCTTACCTACTTTATGCATCTTTCTTTGGCCAAATATTTCTTTTGTGGGGCGGAATTGAATTATGAAAATGTGCAATGTTTCACACAACTATTTTGATCACGAGTCAAATCTTTTGTATCTGGATAAGTTTCTGAAATGAAATACGTATCTCTTGTTTCTCCGCTAAGCTGTGCATTTCCCAACTTTTTATAGTTCTGTTGCAAGCTTTCCTCTTACTGCCTATTCTGACTGAGCCTGTCCAACTTTGACGTAAGTTTATGCTTGAAAGTGTGTGCGCGCTTTCCTTGCTTTTACCTACCCATTTAAGTAAGAAAAATCCTGTCCAACTCAACCTGTGATTGCAAAAGCCTACTTTCTTTACTACTCTTTTACCGGTTCATACTTGACTAAAACACCTAGTCGCTATCCAGTTCCTGTTTCAACCGATGGAATTTTTTCATCTCTAGTTTCACAACTTTTGTTTGCTAGCCTATCCTGAGGATAGTCTTATACTGTTATTTGCTTCGTTGACGTGACTTACCTACCTGTTCATGCTTCTGTTTTTCCTTGACCGGGACTTCTTTCGCTTGACCTTACTTACCCAAGAAGTCAAGTATTATTTAACAAGTGTAGTTTTCGAGTACTTTTTTGATTCATTTCGTTCCTTTTCACACTTAGAAAACCTCTAGTTATAGTCAAACAAGATGGATTCCCTGGTGTAATATTCGTATTAAGCCTCTCCAAAGTCTTGACCAGCCCAAGCAAGCTATTTAGCTAGAACCCTCTCTTCTATGAAGACGGCATAAACTACTCAATAAGTATAAGAAACTCTTTCTTGCTCCCTCCTTTCTTAAGTCAATACCAGGTGTCGTTCCTACTAGAATGCATGCAGACCTAAAAGCCTATCTTTAGAAACCTTTGAATTCAGGTTCTACTGACGCCAATTCATCTTCCCCCTTACTACTGCTTTACGCTACTACTTTAGGAACTCTTGTTTACCCTTTTGACCTAAGTAACTTAACTTACCCGTGTGAGACCCTACTTTCAAAACTGTAAGCTAGAAAATCTCTTTGGAATCAACATTTCTTCTCGCACTATTCGCACTATTCTGATTTATAACAAGCTTCTTCCGAGTAGTTTGCAAATCAAACTTTTCCTCTTACTGCTTATTTTCACGATGTCAACGCCCTTGATTGAAGCCTATAAAACTTCTTATCTTGTGACTTCACCTTGTCAAGACGTATCCCCTCTCCAATATCTCGTGAATTTCCTTTTGTTAGCTTTGGGCGTGACCTATTCTTAACTAGCAACTGACTATCCTGACTCCCCTTTGAATTCTTTTACCGGTACTCGCTTTTCCTTCCCAATACGTTACTTTTACTGCTACTCACGACTATACTCTCTTCCTGGGAATGAAGAATATCATCTAGCCTTTGCTAAGTACTTATGTTTAGCATCTTTCTCTATAACTAACATGCCTACTTTACTACCACTCAACCTCTAGACTTTCAAGATAAAGAGTAGAAAATGGGCAATCTAACCTGGTTATTACCTTTAGTAAGTTGATTGAAATGCTCAATGTTTCACACAACTAGGAATTTCTTGCCTACCCAACGCTACCTGTGATTGACTGACCTAAACACCTACTATTTGACTTTACTGGTTATCAGCTTATTTTCTAACAAGCTTATCTATCTCGTAACTCACAAATAAGTGCAATTCTGTTAGAAAAATACTACTCTCAAGGTGGGTCAATCTATTCTTCTTAATCACAAGCCCTACCCTAGGCCAAGCTATACTAACCCTATTTCTATCATTAGCAGAAAGCTGGGAATGCCCAATACCTGTTCTACTCATTCTTGCTTCCCTAACTACTGCTTTACCGTGCTCTAGACCATAGATTGCTTACCCATGTTTTTCCACTACTTAGTATTCACCTTGCTTTTATCACACATAAACCGTACGACTTGACCTTGTCAACATACTGCTTAGCAAAGCGTGATCAAAATAGACTCCATTTGTTTCACTAGTAGCCCTATAAGCTCGTGCATTTATATCCCGCTTGCATTGAAATAGTATTTTTCCCTACTACCTGTCACTTCCGATCTAGATGCCGCAAAGCGAGCGTACCTATAAATAGGCCTATCCACCATCGCTTCCAGGAAAAACGTTTGAAAGCAGCAGTCCCCAGGTAGGTCCAAATAGTTTATGCTCTTTATGCAGATGTGCCCACTGAAACGTCCGATGATGTGGTAGTCGGTTGTGACCAAAAGCACTATTCATATGCCTATTTATTAATAAAATACCTATTCCTAATACATACAAGTATGCCCAGCTTAGTTAGCATATGCCTACTCACCTGCTTTTCCAACTCTGTATTTGGGCTTGCTTACCAGTGACTTCTTATCTCACATATCTTGGTAAATACACACACAGCTTCCCCATGAACTTTACCTAAACCTTTGCTTGTTTACCCAACTACTAGAGCTATTAATTAATCACTCGCCCTTGCACACGCTTATCCTTCTCAAGCTCAACCTGGGCCAACCACTGGACTCCTCTTTGGACGCGCTTAACCAACAAGCAACCGCTTTCTAAAGGCAGCTCAATCCTAAGCTTGTTCGTTCGCGCATCCTCAACTTGCTGGAACGAGATCGAATTTCGTCAAATCGTCTCACCCTGGGCATTATTTTAGGATATGAACCCGGTCACTAAGAACAAGTACGATCTGCGAGGTGCCTTGATCCTCTCTTTTGGGGAATGATTACCACCCATGTATGTATGGCCTATTCGTCCTACCGAAAGTCTTCCTTTCAACATGGCGCTTTGGCCTCCCGAGTAGACATCGATTTGCTGATGAAGCCCTTTCTCGAATCGCGGAATGGTGCGAGGCAAGCGAAACGTAAAGTCCAGTACTTGCCTCGCCAGACCATATACACTTCGCAATAAAACCATTAGGGTTCACACCCTAATTGATATGGTATAAAACCTTGTTATACCAGTCGGTACGGGTACCGGAAAAACCCTAATACCTTGGCAAGGACCGAGATCAACCTTTTTCCTATGCTATGAATCACATAGACCAAGGGCGAGTAATGGTGAGACAACCTAAGGAAGCCCATGGGGGAAGGAGACTGACTGAGGGAAAGTAGCAATGGAGATAGGTTCAGGTCTTCCAATCTTTTTGGAGAAATATATTCGCCTTCCGCTCGCTCGTTCCACTTACGTTTCAGGTCAAGTCAAAGATCAAGTAGTAATCAAAGTCTACTAACACAACCAGTTAACGCTATTCCTTTCCTCCAATATCTAACTAGTAAAATAGTCTTTGTATGCCTGGCCTTCTATAGACCAGAATGGCTCTCATAGCCTTTCCGACCTAATATTTCCAATATTAGATTATGAAAAGTGCCTAATAAAGCTAACCAAACTTACGAAGGTCAACCTAATGCGGCATGCAAAACGAAGCGCTTCCAGGGACTTCAAAATAAATGTAATTAATCGCCTGCTCTAGCATATTGGAAAAGGCGTGCATAGGTTGACTAGTCTAAAAAGAGAGGCTTGCTTATAAAGGCATTGTCGCTCGCTCGGATTCATTTTCCAGGTCTGTTCTAGGACTATAGATGATCCAACATGCCTCTAGTTTTCATTATTTTTTTCTGCTTGAGCCTCCTTTTATAAGCACTTACTTGGCCCATGCGAGTCGATTTCAAGATGTCAACTTTGACTATCTTTCTCTTCTTACTTGACTTATCCCTTACATTACTTTACCAAGTAACTTTTCAATAGGCATATCTTGTCTACCTTCCATATACCCTAGCATTTCTACTACTTGTTTTCTTGCATATATCCAACCTGAAATACCATTGCTTCTTGTAGGTTTTGACTAAATCAGCCTTCTACTTTCTTGACTATAATTACCTATACTTGCCATCCCGTCTTTCTATTCCTTTAAAGTCTACTTGTGACTTACCCAGCGAGTAACTACTAACGTTACGAGCCAGGAAGCCTTCGAAGCTATGAAAAAACCTATTATGTATAGAGCTTGACATGCCAACTACTATAGTACTTCTAGCTATTCCTACTTGTTTTTTTCCTACTTGACTAGTGCTGACTTACTTCTTTGCCTATGAGAATTCTTATTATTATCCAAACTGTGCTATCTGAAATGACCCACTTTCCTGACTGAGCAAAAGAAAGCTTACTACAGCACGGTCTTACATCCAGGAATGGAACATTCCATCTCTTCTTGTCCACTGGTATAGAAAGAATATGCATTTTCTTGATGTTTCAAACTAGGACTTTGGATTTATCCTATATTAAGTTGTTGGGTACGAAGGAGCTTATGTTGCGTATATAGATATCGATTTGGATTTCCTTATTATTTTGAGCAGGAAGCAGAAGAACTTTTATTCTATATTCGCTATTTGGCACAAAGAGAGGAGAGATTACTTGAACAAGCCAGAAAAATAGATAATCTAAGCTCGTTGGTTCTTTTATCCGACAGGGAAAAGCAGCTCCTTCTTCAAAGGTAAATGCTCAAAATTCATTAGTAGGTATTGGAATGGTTTCAATATTTCCATGCCAAACTCACATGTACTGCATCAGTTACATATCTTTCAATTAAGTCGATGACCCTATGATTATTTGGTGAATTTTGATGTGTTTTGCTCTAAACATGCCTGTCTTTATTTGGTGTTTATTCAATCAATATTATTATTTCTTCTGTTTCCGCATTTCTTCTTTTTTTTTCATTAAAGAGTCAGAAGAAGAAAAGGCTAACTTGGTGCCCTGCACGTTCTGCAACGCAAGATGTAGCCGAGGTACAACTTATTTTCATCTTATTTTTAGGCGAGTTTTACTATATATTGATATTTACTAACTTGTCATTTCATATTCTTTACCAGCAATTATTGTGTCAGTGCAACCCAACTTTGAAACCCCCACCAGCCATTTATACTTAAATCAGCTGGGGTACTTGGTTATTTTGTACTGGTAATCAACCAGTGGCTCCCAAAAAATAACGTAAGCTGATTTGAAAAATGCGGTTCTATCTAACTGTAGATGTGAAATCCCAACCTTAAACCCTAGAACCTACACCAAAATCGGAACCCATACCCAGTTATAAGTCCTAAACCCTAAATCAAGAGGCAATTTTTCTATTGCTGTGGTGAACTTTTATTTTACTCGATGGTTCTGAATGTTAACCCAGGATACTTCAAAGTTGCATAGAGCAAGCTCAGGCGCAGCTCTCATCCCTTTTGAAGCACTAATAGAAGAAGATGAGTCTTGCCTGGATGAACTTGAGAATATAAATATAGGCGGGATTCCTTTCCGCCCTCTCTTTGTTGAATGTTACCAGCAGAAGGAAGATTAGCTCTAAGGTACATATGCAACTAAAGCTTTAATTAAGATCCCTGTAACCCAATGGATTCAACTAAGCCGAAATACCCCTACCCTAATACATGCCATTTTTGACTCCATTTATCTTCAGTTGTGAATTATTAGATTGATAAAATGAAATACAACCCAACTTGTTAACTTCTTGATACACAATAAGCCGCAACTGATGCTCAAATTGCACTCAGATCTAATCTAGTCTCAATTAATCTAATTGTCTTCTGCTTAACCTAAATCATCTTCATCTGATCTCAGAGTGTAACAAAACACTAAAGTACTTAAAGAAAGAGGGAAAAATTAATAAAGTTGATTTAGTTATATATCATTGTTATCTAATGGCTTACAATAGTAATAACTATTACATTGTTAAAGGATGTTATAATGCATGAATTCTTCCTTCAAAGTACATTCTTTTAATGTAGATTCTTATGCTGACTTATTTGCTCGTTTTATTTGTTTTTCTCAGGAAAACAATGAGGAGATTGCATACTTTAGTTCAGGTGAAAAGCCTAATGAACAAGCAGGAACTCCCGGGAAAAGTACGATTCAAAGCTTAACACTGAGAGAATCAGAAGCCATTTTGATTATCAAAAAATTAGAAGATCTGGTGATATATGTCAGACTTCCTTATTAGTGTTTTTATTAGTTTTTATCCTGCTTTGCAAAAGAGCTGCTTGTTTCTCTACAAATTGAAATATCAATCAATTGAAGCACATTCTCTATCTGCCATGTTATTCCTAGAGAATATAGGTTACAATTCACTATGGTAAAAGGAGGGAGACTTCATAGTTGCGAGCAGTTCCGATACTTCAATTATTCATACATAACTTGACCTCTCCTTCTCAGAAGCAGAAGCCATTTGCAAATTAAAAATAGTACCAGGTTTCAATGTTATGGGCTATTCTAACTGTGTATGAGCAGATTAAATTGCTAGAATTGGAGAAGGCATCGACTCAGAACAATTTGGATGACGTATGCAAGCTGGTAACTCAGCAAAAAAACACTTTCACAAAGAAGTATGAAGAGGTGAATGATTACGAGACTCTCCTTTTTCTCCTCATTTACGCTGGCCAATCCCTTGCTTTTTTTCCTCATTAGAAAGAATCTGCGATCAGCTGCCTCGTTTGCTTTCAACCGTTAAGTCTTCAAAAGTATTGAAAAGAGGCTTGTCTTTCTTGATTACGCTACTCTTTGAAAGTATTGCGAGTGACTTCAGTTGTTATCTCAGTTCTTTCTGTGAGTGCGTCAATGTTATGTTGTTATTCTAGTTCATCGCTAAGAAAGGTCGAAATAAAAGACTTAGTCTTCTCTACCAAAGGCTCCTTCCTATCTAGCTCCGTAAAAAAAAGGAGAAGTGCTGGAAAGGAAAAAGGGGGAGCATCAGGCTAGAAAGAAGCATATCGTGAAGTTCTTCTTTGCCTGCGTACCAGGTTCTCTACAACCTAAAAGAAAGAATCTATTCCAAAGATTCGCCCTAGGACACCCATCTACTTCCCTTCCAAGGTACTCCATGCTTTGATTAGCATCCATCCATATTCAAAGTACATGCTTGTCCATATTCTCACTCAAAGGACTTCCCTCTATATATAGAAAGTTTTTTTCATTCCGGTCCGAGCCATAGAAATATCATATATAAGTAAGTAATAAGTAGACTTCTTATTCCGGGAAGTTTATTTCATTCTAAAATTCCCTTGGAATTAATACGTCCCGTCAACGAACCCTTTCTTTCTCACCGCCCATCAAAGCCTACACACGTCAATCCACGAATCTACTGAACTTTGCATCCCGTAACTGAATGAGCTCTCCTTGCCAATTCAATCCCTTAGCCTGGGAGGAAGAAGTGTTTTAGGAAATTACTGGGAAGGAGAAAGAGAAGAAGAGATTAATTTTCGGTGAAAAGGGCTGTGTTGTTGGAAAAAGACAAGGCAAGGCCCAAGCGAGAAAAGAATTCAAATAGGCTTCCTGGCTCGTAACGTTAGTAGTTACTCGCTGGATTTCCCTTTTTTCAAAAGAACTGATCGATCCTTTTTTTTAGTCTTCTTGGACCTCGTGCATCCTGCCTCTGGCGTAACCCATCCTCTCTCCTATGAAGAAATCAGAGTCTTTCTCTTTTACTGTCCGAAAGTAGCTCTGTGCACTGGCTTCAAACCTTATTTCTAGTCTTAGAGCGGGAGATTTCAAAGAAGGATTTTCCTTATTTTAGTAAAAGTAAAGGCTCAACCCTCCCTTTTTTGGATGGATTAACTAGGTACTCCGTAATTGCAACTCGGTAAACAAGGTGCTCCCCTGAATCTACCTTTGCCCACCGCAACTCTTGTTTTGCTGCTTAAAGAGAGGTTTATTTACCTGCGGCTCGTCGATACCTCCATGCGCTCTTCTCTTTTCCGCTTTGACATGAAATTCTAGCATATAGATTAGAAACCTTGGCATTGCACTAATCCCCTCTTTCGGAATAGAATAGAGTGAGCCTCCTCTAGTCCTCCGTTCACAAACTTCCTAACCATTCGAGTTGAATTACCGCTAAAGCCCTCAATCTTCTGTCGTTGATCTCCTTGTCTGCAACAAATCTCCAAGAAATACTCATCTCACATTCGTGGATGCCTGCTCTGATGTCCTCATCTTCACTGTATGATGGATTTAAAAAAACTCGATATTGGTAATCTGTGGAGCTCTACTAATAGTTGCAATGTTGTGTATCTATTCAACATGAATGGTTTATCAACTATTGGTATGAGAATAACTTACAAGTGTGCCTTCTGCTCAAGTTAGTAGCATAATATCTATGTAAGTCTCCATTGAACATATAGCAACAATAATTAGATATACATACCAAACGTGACAACATAATGGAATATCCCCAGAACAACTGCTAGTATTAGACAAATACTAAAAAACACTACATAAATATCAAACTGCAAAATGAAAGAATCTAAAAGTATTACATTTAGCACCAATACTGGATGTATACGACATGCCAACAACAAAACAAACAGCTCATTAAAAAAAATGGCAACCGATAACATAAGTATAAGACTAGGACCATTGACCAACAATCGGCCTATCATACTGAGGGCATGATGTGAAGTTGTACATAGCCAACGCACGATACTTGTCCATTTCCTCCTTTCCAGAATCAAACTCAACAGAAACATCATTTGCCTTTCCAATACTACCCCCCGATGGTCCTTCACCAGCATTAGCAACATTTCTGGAGCCCTACATGTCAACATAGTTGGAAAGTAGGGAAAAATTGTCACCAACCGGAGATCTCCATATGCTCAGATGGGGTTAGCTTTCTTCTTTGACTGGGCTCCTTTCTTCTGAGTCCATAGCAATTAGACTGTTGTTATGTTCAATCCGACCTTGGACAATTCAGGAATTATTTTCTTAAATTTAAATTAAGGATGTCAAAACTGTGCAGTACTCCAAGAATTACTAAATTGTGTAAAAAGACTAAGTGGTAGCACTCACATAAAGGGCCCATATCCTACCTAATATAATACTTGATAACCCTTCTCTAACTATTGAATTCTTGTCTTCTTCTTGTGTTTTAAAGGACCGTAGCACCAAGACAATTCTTCTTCAAGTAACAAGTTCTAAGGGCCTCTTCACTATTACTCTTGAGCACAATCGGTTTCCTCCTCAAGCTTTTCTTGGCACTCGAGTTTCGGCCGACACTTGGCCTGCTTCCTCATCTCCTTCCACTATAGGGTATTTTACTTAGTGCCAATGGCTATTAGACTTTCTATAATGAAGTTTTCTTTCCTACTTTCCTTTCTTTTCCAATACCTATTAGAGTGGTTTTTCTGTACCTATGCCAGCTAATGCCTATTCGAATGCATAAATTCATACATACAGCCCATTCTTCATAAGACTAAAGAGAATGAATTGACTTAAAACTCTGCAGGTGATAATTTCCAGTAAGAAGAATGACATATGCCTACCTACTCTTAGCAAGAAATGCAAATACGTCGCTTAAACAACTTCCCATATACCTCCGTAGAAGAAGCCTGATACTATTAGAGGAGTAAGAATGGAATGCTAGAAGAGGAGAAAACACATATTCGAACAGTTTGCTTAGACTTGCCTTACCAATTTGTTTACTCATCCTAAGCCTCAGGTTATTCCCTTGCCTAAAAAGAAGAAGTTGAGTAAGAAAGTCCGTAATCTCTTTTTTCTTTGACTCGACTTTTCATCTGATTTCCTAAACTGAAACTCAAACTAACAACTAAAGTAAAGCCTTCTTGTTGCGAGAAATGTCAAGCACTTGTCTATTATTTAGCAGAAACCTTTTCTCATATAGTTGAAAGAGATAGCAGCACTGAGAATCTTGATTCTTGACAAACCACTGCTTTAGTGCACTTTGGGCTATCAAATAAGGCAGCGCAAGCAATTCGACTTTCCTTCTTCTCGTTTTTGTACCACTTTCTAAGAACAACTCACTTCATTTCAAAACGCTATTCTCTCCCTATTTCTGTTGAATACACTACCTAGTATCAATGCAAAATCTCGTTGCATAGTCGTTGATGCCTTATGGATTGAGTGCTTATCGCTACAAAGTATGGTTGCTTTCGTCTCTTTCTTTCTATATGAATGAACCTTTCAAGATATTATTTCTTTCTTAAACGTTTCTCATAGATAGACTGAATGTGAGGTGCGTACGGCTTTTTCGAGCAAAGAGAGGTAACTACTCAATACAGCTCACTAATTCTTTCACATAGTTTGTTGACGTAGGAGAGAGGATTCGATTATCCCTACCCTTGCCTTTGTTGTAGTGAGCCTATATTATATATAGAAATACTGGTAATAAAGATTTTCCTACTTTACTTTACGTACTGCCTTCTCTAGTGCACCCTATCCGTTCTGCTATAGTTCGAACTACTGGTATGGCATGCTTCCTCGGCCCATTCCCCACCTCTTCCTCGTCGTGTCCCTCCTTGGTAATGCTGCGGTCACATCACATTGCGAGCCCATAGAGCAAGTCAAGAAGAAAGTAGCCTAATATAATATATATAGTCAAGTAAAAAAGAAGCGTTCGTTCTTATTGTTATGAAGTCAAGATCGTTACCCGGTTTTGAAGAAAGTTGGAGGTATGGCTGAGTGGCTTAAGGCATTGGTTTGCTAAATCAACATACAAGAAGATTGTATCATGGGTTCGAATCCCATTTCCTCCGACAAGTTTGACGAGCGGGAACAAGAAAAAGAAGAAGATTTTTGGAGACAGATACCGACCACCACTGATACTGCAAACGCGAAAGGTACGCAGCATTAATAGGCAGAAAAAACACCTTCCCGCGTTCGGAGCACTAGTTGCAGGCTTAATTGGAACCGGCTAGCTATTACCAAGTATACTTTGCTTTTTATAGAGAAAGGGTCCTCTGGAAAGGTAGAAGTGAGGACCCAACCACTACACGGGCTAGTAGCAGCGGGAAGGAGGCATGGGAGTAGCATGAGCATGGCGGGATCTTGTACATAAAGTGAAGTTTCTCTTCCGAGTTGAGGGCTTGTTGTCCGATCAAGAAATTACTTGGTTGTATAAAAGGAAAGAAAGCTTCAAACAAAGTATGTACTTCCGGTTTGGAGGGATAACTCTACAAAATTAGAGAATGAAAACGCAAACTAAAATAAAGACACTGGTGGTTTATATGCTGGTGGATCTACTTGTTCTTTAGCTGTCCATTCATAAGATTTGCCATCAAATTGAAGTAGTTGTGGAAAACACTTGAAAGGACCTAGACAAAGCTTATCTTAATGCGGTAGTCAGGATGCTCTTCGATTCTCGCCCATGTTTGTTGCATCGCTTCCTTTCGCAAAAGCCTCCTCCCGTAAAGACAAATGGACTCATTATACCAATTTTCATTTCAACCATATCATCGACTCTTTAAAATGGATTATGGACATAGAAATCAGCATTGGCAGTGGTACTTTAGCTGCTGGCCTGTACAGTAACTGGTAGGTGACTTACTAGATGTGTCAGAACACTTCTACGATTTAAAAGGGTGCACTAGAAAGTGTCAAAGCCAATTGTTACCTTCCATTGCATACCGGATTGCATTTCTACAAGGTAGCATTCTTTTGACTGTACCTACCCTTTATTAACTGCTGATATGCCACGGCAAGAAGAGGAAGAGGAAATGTGACAGCTTTAGTCACATCTATCACAGATTTCTTCCAAGTCAATAAAAAAGAAAAAGACTAAATAGTGATTATCTAGAAAAAGCATGTCTCTTCGGTGTAAGCAGATACGCATTTAAGTCGGACCGATCCTACGCTAAAAGCCTCCTTCTTGGTGGCGTGTACAGAATTGTAAACTCATTTTTTGTTTGGAAAAAGAAAGAGACGAAAGCAAATACCGGCATGCCGGCTTATATAAATAGACTTTCTACCGTCACCACCCTGCTCCACGCAGGCCACCTTGTGTCACACACAAGTTCCTTTCCTTGCTCTCAAAAGTCCGCCTGACCCGCAGGCTTATTCCATCTTTCACGCTAGTCTTCATGCATCTCGCATGCAAGCTCATCCTAGACATCAAGTGCTTCATCCACATGATCCCCACTCTTCCCATCTTCCTCTCTATAAAGGCAGAAACTATATGCTCGTTAAACCTTATTGCAGAAACTATATGTTCGTTAAACCTTATTCTTTTTCTTTTAGTAATAACGTTTGATTCACACGGTTGCCACTACTTCACAAGAAGTGCAACTTCTCTTTTTTTCTTCATAATAGAACATTCTTGGTCATTTACGTATAACCAAGCAAAGTCACTCCTCACCCGCTTTTTCCAGGTTCTCGACGTCGACTCACCTATTGAAGAAAGTAGACCTTCTTTCGAAGCAGAATAGGACGGACCGGCAAGACAGGTGCGAAAAGCGTAAGGAATGCAATGAAGTTGTGTTGTATGTGCATCCAAAGTCGAAATGTGCCTATGAGATACTTCCGAGAACGCCGACCATAGCCTATCGTTACCAGCATGGGAGAAGAACCGATTCACCACACAGCAGCAATATCAGGACTTGGGCACACCATGGCATAAAACTGAAAACCGCTGATAAGGCCTTCTTCATTTCTTCTTTCTGGTGGGGCAATGCTTGGAACTGAAGGCAGATTTACCTCAAAGTTTAGAAGAAACTTCATTGGATGTCCGCCGCAAGAACAAGAAAAGAGAAAGGACACGACCTCTAAGCCTAGAAAGACCTACCCCGCTCACGAAAGAAAGGGTCTTGAACCGAAAAGTGGACATAGCAGCACGGCCACAGCTGTCAGTTCATGGCCCATAGAAATGGAAGTACCGAAGCATACAAAGTATAACTTTTTAACATAGGAGAATCATACAAAGTTGACTGTGATAATTCCGAGAAAATAGCAAGTATGTTGAAAGGTCAGCCACCCCGGATATGCATTACTTTGGTACTGAAAGATCTTTCTCCTGGTAAGCTGAGAATTCTATTTTGATGGCTTGTATTATATATATTCGCTATGGAGTTGATAGGACGTTACTACAAGGAAAGAATAGAGCAAAGGATATTGAGATATACTTTTTTGGAGAGCAGCTCAGGATCAAAGTGTAAAGTAACATACTAGCTGTCCTGGCGATTGACTCTTCTCTATAGAATACCCTTGCAATTTCTATTTGATCTTTTTGATTCTTCAAACGTTTTGTAGTTGATGCCGAGCTATACATTCTTTTAGCATAAGAAAGTTTCATATAGTTTTTACTAGCTTCCGACTAACAAAGAACTTCAACAATTTTGTGTTCTACATTTATCGTTGTATGCCTTGACTTCAGATCTATATATTTACCTCAGTTCGTCAGTCTAGTTCAGTTTAGTAGAAAAGTAAGTCCGTCACGTAGGCTGATCTTCTTTGATTGTTATGTCTTAATAAGGTATATTCTTCGGTAGGTAAATCGTAGTTTCATACTTTTGAATAAATCCGTTCTTTGTTCGTCCGGAAAGAAGAAGAATAGATTCTATAGTTATCAGTGTATCAAGCTCTTACGTTTGTCCTTCTTTCTCAACTCAAACCTGTAAAATGAGAATTTTGATCAAATCACACACCGCAATATACTATTTGAATTCCTTAAGGGCGTAGCTCTAAAAGATTTGCGATAAGGAAGACGTTTTAAATACCACACATGAGTAACTGGACATGCGAGTTTGATGTATCCAATTTGATATCTTCGTATACGAGAATTACCAAATGGGTTGCCCAAGCCTTTATTTATTTGTTGAGGAGAAACTGGTACCATTTGAAGTTGTTGATGTTTATACTGGTCAGAAAATAAAATTGAAATAATGATTAGATCACACTTCCTATGAATCTGTAAGTTCTTTGAAGATAGAAGGAAATCATTCACCAAAGATCGTAGTTCTCGAACGATCAAAAAGATTCTGGAACATCGTGGAGGTGCTCTTCCTACTATAAGCATAGTATTGAATACTTCTTTACGAGCTATCATATGATCAGATTTATCAGGTTGCTTTTCCTTGTCAAATATGAGCAAGACCAAATCCTTCTAGAGCCGCCCACCCAAACTTACTTTTCTCCGTCCTATAAGGGCTTGTTGTGTAACAAGTGTGTAAGGTCCAGTAGAACGTCCATGGATAAACTTTATGATTTCATTTTAGGATATAGTACTTTCGGTTGTTCAAAAAGATCTCCTGTTCTTCCATCAAATATTCTGCTGCCGGGCGATCATACCCTTTTTTGTTTGTTTACTGGCTTCTTATAATGAATGAAACACTAGTAGTTTTAAGCCTCTTGCTCATTGGGTGCTATTCTATAATGTTAGCAGATCCCCTGCTAATCCAAGTGAGCATTCAAATATCTTTCCTACTCCGAAGACCAATAGAAGGTTATTTCGAACTAAGCTAACGAAGGTGATTGGCTCCAACTACGTAGGGGCTTAAGTCCAACCCCGCTCCTCTTTCTCGTATGTAGATGCATTCTTAAAGGCCTATAATGTTTCCAACCAAGCTTCCCCCCGGCTGTAAAGAAGCTATATCGGAAAAAGGGCTAAAGAAGTCCTTAATTCCAGAAAGGGGAAGTCACTCAAGCAAAGAGACCATATAAAGGTACTGCTACTTTATTTAAAGCTTAGGGCTAATAAGAAGAGAGTTAGATTCGTGGAGAGGTGTGCTATACTATGGATATAGCCTCAACCTCATATTGTGTATTCCAGTGACCAGGATGACCAGCAGATGATAGCAAGGCGTTAAAGATTCGTCTCGATCTTCTGAGGGAAGCACGTACTAACAGAAGAGTATACCTCAGAGCGATTGACCACAACTATCAATTCGTTATACGCGGGTATCCAAGTGGAGGATAGTCCTTTCCATCTCTCCATGATCATAATAAGCAATTGAAAGCGTGAAGCCATCATCGTGCATAGTAGTGCATGAACCAAATACCTCCTGCTTTCTTCGAAAAAAGTACTTCTTTCCTCTTTCTTAGGAGAAGTAAGTAGCCTCCATCTTTTGTTCCCCTTATAGAGTAAATATAGCGCTTACACTTGTCAGACTCCTGGGGTGGCGGCGGTAGGCTCCTTGGTACCTGACCTTTGCACTCAAGCAAATCGGGTATCTAACCTAATTGGATAGCGGGGGGATCATATCAAGCTGAACATCTTACACACGAAAGTCTGCTCTTTGGGTACCTAACCAACTCTTACCTTCTTCTCCTACAAGAAATAGGAATAAGATCCCTTCCTTCTGCTGAACGAAGAGAGAGCAATTTCATTAGTAGTAATTCCTTTCGCTCAACAGTAAGTAGTGTAGCATAAGAGTGAGTGTTAGACAAAAACAGTAGCTTCTATTAATTTCTCTACGGCTCGGGTAAGTGGAGCTGTGAAAAGAAAGGCTGAACAATAGATACCTTCCATCTTTGCAATTCAAATATTTGATTATATAGTACGATCTACTCGCATCGCATTTTCTCTTCTCTATAGACATTTATTCAAAAAGTCTTTCTTTCAAAGTGAAGTGTTACGCTGAAGCAACAGGAGTTTAGAGGCTCGCTTCACATGCGCTACCTACATCTTCTAGCTCTGATGGTGAATAGGCTTGCTAGTAGTAGAAAGTGGGGACTTGCTTACCCACAGGAAAACATTCAAATAGACAGGGCGTGGCGGAGTCTTGCTTCACCAACTGTAGAGTAGAAAGGAGTCTTGAATAAAGCAGTCACCCTGAACCAACTTACGTGACCAGTCTTGCTACACTCACAGTAGTTTAGTTTTAATAGGGTACCTAAGAAACTAGAACAAGCAAAAGGCTAGGGTACCTACCTAAGAAACTAGATTAGTCTACGTACGGCTCATATCTTGGGGACCTCAGAAAAGAAACTATCTAGTCTACGGCGTATACATGCGTAAAGAAAGGGTAATTCACTCTGCTCTTGTGCTCTTATGCTGAAGTGAAGTTCCGTTCTTCTCTGACCTTACGGTGTGCTCCAACCGAATATGGATTGTGATGCCCGCTTTCTTATCCTTCCTTTATTCTGAACAAATCCACTACTCTACCAGGAGTACTGGGTGGGCCTATTGCATGGTATAAATCGAATAGAAAAGCATGCGGATTCAGTACAGAAAGAAGGAAAATTACAGTCAAAAAGCATGCGGATTCAGTACAGAAGAGAAGGAATTTTCTTTTATGTGCCCCGGTGTCTCGTCTACTTCTTGCTCTCCATACAGCTCCTGTTCCACTTTCCGGAGTCTGTCTGTGGTCCAAAGAAAACACATAGTCGTCTCTGCCCCCAGGCTTTTTCCTGGCACTCCTCTTTCTTTTTCACAGCTGCCCATGAGTTCAACAAAAGCAGAAGCGATCCGATAGGACTGTTGACCACGTCGAACTAAGCCTGCCTTCTTTTTATACCGTTTGTGCCCCAATCCCTTTATCAAATTGGAGAAAGGCGGGAGAGACTACTCCGGCGCCATTCCGACTTCCCTTATTGCTACTCTGTCCTATTCTCCTCTAAGAACTACTAATACTTATTATAGTCAGTATGGAAGGACTGCTGTACCTAGTGTCCCAAGCAATGTATCCCTACTTGTGAAAGCTGAAACTGCCTATCTTACCTCCCTACTACTAGTAACTATTAAACATTAACTAATCTACCTTAACTTCCTAGTCAATGCCAGTCGCTTATTCAAACTCCATAAACACATATGATAGGTAACCTGCTTTACACAACTACAAGTCATAGCTATTCAGTAGCTTAAGTCAATAAGACCGAAGTTACCAGCCCCAATAACTATGCCCTAGTCATAAGAGAGAACTACTACTGGGATATGAACCAAGGGCCTGTTCGAGCTTGCTTCCATCAACTGGGCGAATGTCTCACAAAGTACGTCAAAAAGACTTTCAGGATCATCCAAAGTTGGGTTCATCTTACCTTAGAGGTACTAAATAAAACTCCATCCTATTGGCTGGGTAAGACTCCATATGTATGAATGGGCTGGCAAAGGGATTGATCCCTACTTACTTCAAGTTTTTCTATCTTCAATAAAGTCTGAGAATTTATTCCCCCTATACCACATAGATGTAAGAGTAAATGACTGCCCACATAATAATCGAAAAAGTCAACTTATGCTGTCTCGCACACTTCGGCTTACATACAGGAGAACAGTGGACCTTTCCCGTTCTGCATCTGACCTTGTAAAGATTACTTTATTTCGCTAACTTACTTTATTGAAGGAGCGAGCGGAACCCCGGCGCAACCTTTCACTACTTAAGGAAGGGCTTGCTACTCAGATACGTAGATTAGAGAGGTGTTTACTCTTACCATTAGTTCCAATACCGCTCCTTCCTATTAGTTATTAGTTGGTATACCAAGAAGCAGGTAGTTATTCGATATGTGACATTCCCCTTTCTACCTCTACATACTATCTAAGCCCAAGAACTTTAGGAAAGTACCTACTCTGACTTCTCACTCTTTATCTGGTCTACTCGATAGAAGAGAGCGCTTCATCCTTTGGTTCAACAGATTCTACTACATACGAGATTACATTAAGGCCACCTATATGATACTGTACTCTTCAGTTATGATACTGTACTCTTCAGTCTATACCCATGTATTGTCCCAAGCCATACACCTAGTCTTTTCCTGTACTTCCAGTAGCTTACCCTAGCCCTATCAACTGTAAATACCAATAAGTAACCCCTACCCTAGTAACCATCCATAAATACCTACTCTTTAGCCCTATGGTACAAGCTATCCCAGGTATTTTCCAACGTACCAATGCAACCTATACTGTACTTAATTGCCAAGCAGGTGGTGAGCAAGACAAGACCCAGAGTACATATGATAGGTATTAGCCCCATTGCTAGTCTTACCTAAAAAACTCATTACACCCACTTTACACTTATTTATCTCATATATAGTTACCTAACTTCCTTTCTTTATTAACGGAATCAACGAATAAATCTTATCCATCCGGAGTAAATCACACAAGTCTCGCGTCAATAAAAACTCATATCGGCTGCTAAGACATGATAGTCCCAAGTTAAGCACTTTCCCTACTTTACTAGTGCCAATCCTAAGCTTTGCCTAGTCAAAAGAAGAAAGTTCCGTCGACGAAGAAACAATAGCCTCACTTGTCATCGAGGAAGAAGCAAAAAAAAGCCTAGTTCTTATTGTTAACATGCTCCATTCCTCTCTTCTTCTTTCTCTTCCTTTTCCAATTGACTTATTAAAGTGGAAATAAAAGTTCTCGTTGGAAAGGCACTTACAGCGCCCTCCTTTTTGAACCCGTCAAAAGTGAAGGGTTCATCAGCGAATGGGGTTAGGCCCATTTCCTAGCCTAGTTTGACCCTCCTAGTCCAGAGCAGTACCTTTCCCTATGTGCTCGAGGCAAGACACCGCTTCCTTAATGAAATATTGTCAACATAAAAAAAAAAGTGAAAAGGAAACTCTAGGCTAACCATATTTTGGCTAGTTTACTGAAAATTGTACCAAAAGTAAACCGATAAGGGTCATCACTATTACTAGTTTCAAAAAAAGGTACCATCATAATACTTCACTTTAGTAATACCATGTGCTTTGGCCATCTAGTATTATTATCGCACGTTACTACGAATCAGTCTGATTTCAAGCTAGCAATACTGCGACTGGCACACTACTGCTAGCCATATACGTTCAGAATTTCCATACGTTGTCTTGGGCCTATTGGTCAAATTCCTTTCCTCTGGAATATGGTTTGTGAAGCTTGTAAGTTTCCAATGAATGGCATGCATGTAAAAAAACGCAATAGATTTACTAGTACACATATTCAAGAAATTTTTGACTAGTGGCCGGCTTAGCAATTGACATGCGCTTTCAATGTCTATGCACTTCTGCTTCTCCTCTGGAATAGCCAACAGAGTCGCAACAGTTTCAAATAAAATGGAGCACACAATAAAAACCTTAAGGATAAACTTATTCAAGTAGTAAGAGAAAGCACCGTACCAGTGAGACAATAGCGAAAGGCGTATGAGTAGAAATAAAGGCGCTTGTGGTTGGTTTTGAACTCATCCCTTAGCTCTGATTCTTCTTCCTTTCCGGAAAACTGGTCCGGAGCCAGAGACTACATTCTGAAAGACCTCGCTTTAGGTATATATATTGACTTGCTACCGAATTACGTATATAAAGTAAGCCTGTGCTCTCGCCGCCGCTAGCAGAATCAAAGAAATACATACACGTAAAGATCACTGAATAGAGCGTTGTCAACAAACAACCAAAACTATAGCAGCCCATCGGCAAATCTATGTCTCAAACTGTATGAGGAGGATCGGTCGTTAGAGCTTTCCCCAAACCTTAGATGTCCCCAACCCAGAGAAGCGACCACTTTTCTCTATATATGTTGTAAATGTGCGCGAACGCTGTCCCCATACCCGGTACTCCCGACTAGAGGAATAAAAAGAAAGGCAACACTTTACTTTTATGTGTAACAGAGATCCACAAACGTCATTGGTTCACTCTTCTTTGTATAAACAGTAATAGCTTCTTAGAAAAGCAAGAAAAAGGCCGGAGGTTGAACTGATCACACAAATACAAGAGAATGAATTAAATGAGTAAATAGCAAACCTATCCATCCGGGCATACCTTTACTTATCCGCTTACCGGAACTACCTTGCCCTTGTCCCTAGTGACTAGCCCCATACTCTACTTACCTTGGACCTTGGCTATGCTTTGTACTCCGTTACTCACAAGTGCCACTTGCCCTAGCTAAAATACCAAATGCTTATCTCGGGCTTACTTCTTCTTAACAAGTCTATCCCGGCACAACTACTAGTCCTCAACCCTGACATGCCTTGGTTACTACTCCTAGAACGCATAAACTTCTCTGGGCTCTCAGCTTACCCTGGCTACTCTACTTACTACTTGACCCTTTAAGCCTACTCTTCTATGAAATACGAATCCCGTGTGACTTATCTTTAATAGTACCTTCCTTCTTTTGTCTAGCCCGTGTCCACTACTTGACTTACTAGACGTTATGCCTATCTTCTGGGCTATCTGTGAATGCTTAAACCCGGTGCTTTGACTTTACATGCATACCTGCCTAGCATGTAAAGTAAAAGAAAAAATAGAATAATAGCTGGCCGATAAATTGCTTATTTCCTCCGCAGCCTATTTGTTAACCATCGGATCTTCTTACTCCTTTCAATTAACGAAACCTACTTCAGCTGCCCAAAATCTCTCTCATCATTCACATCCACCTTTGAAGAATCAAATCCGAGGAATCAGTCTTTCACAAACTAGAAGGAAGAATCGGCGTAACTCGGACGGGGAGCCTCTCAAATCCCTCCTCTTTAGAGCCACAAAAGCGTTAATGAGACAGAGACCTTACACTTACCTTCCGTTACACTCATCTGTAGTTCCTAAGCACTCATATCTGCTCCGGCACACTTTCACTGGCTGCCGCAGAAAGAAGAAAGGGCAAGGTTGACAGGATTGGTAGAGTAAAGAAGTCAAGGAAAGGCTGACAAGCAGGATTGGTAGAGTAAAGAAGAAAAGGAAAGCCTCCCTACTACGTAATTCCTCTCACTTCAGAAGGTAGGTCTTTTAGGCTTGCTACTTATATGAAATGAAAGAAATCAGAGAAATCACACCTCGCTTCAGTGCGCGGTAGGCTTGAGAGCAAAGAGAAGTAGGTTAGGCCCCTTCTCTATGGATGATATAACGAAGTCTGGACTCCCACCCATATATATATTGGATTAGTTTAAGCTTACCATCTATATTTATGAATGAACTGCAGAGCTCTCTTGCTAAGTACCTCTACTTTTAGGGTAGGGATCCATTGCATTGGGCAAAGCCCCAGTAACCCCATGTCTTCTTTGGCTGGTCTACTTGAAAAAGGCGGCTTCTTACACATACATACCTCTTCGTACGTAGGGCTCTAAATAATTTAATAGGGTGTTCCGGTCTATCTAATTGATATGGCTAGTATACATATGATGTTCTGGTCTATCTAATTGATATGGCTAGTATACAGATGAGCGAGCAAATACAGACTTCGGATCAAACTAATGAGGGTGGGTAAGTAAGAAGGAATTCACTACCAGAGTAGTTTGTCCCAGAAAAGACAGCAGCTTTGTACCACAACAGGTAAGCGAAAGAAAAGCAAGTAAGCGAAAGAAATTCGGAGAAGCTTGGACCTGCCAGGAAGGCAGGCCGATGAGACCTTACAAAGCACTGTCCACAAGAAGCAGGATTGGTATTACCAAGAAGCAGGATTGGTATTACCCTTTAGTCTTGAGTTCGACAGAACGCTCTTAGTCTTGAGTTGGCCATTCAAGAATGCCGACTTTTCATCCATTTGATAGATACTCCACTTGGTCCGCGTAATTGCTTAAGAAGGGTAAACCACAGGAAGGGTAAACCCCAAAGTCCAAGCTATAGCTTAAAAAAGAGCAGTTACCCTATAGGATCAGGAGGGATGGATTAAGCTTGCTTGCCTCATTTTCACTAATGGAAGAATACAAAGCTAAAGTTCCTTTTTTCGTCTTTCCTTTCTTTTCTCATATAGCCGTGTAGATTGCTTTTCTCTTTTTTTCTCATATATAGTGTCTTTTTGAACATTTCATAGTATCATATATAGTGTCTTATTGAACATTTCATAGTATATATCTTGATTTCTTTATTTCGTCTTTTTCTTTTTATTCTTCATATTTCTCTCTTCTAGTAGAAAGGAACGTTTTTTAGTACTCAATGGCTTAACACCTCGCGGTGCTTACACCTATCGCCTATCGAAGTTCTGTGCTATTAAAGTAAAGAACCCTCTTACGAGAACTTGTATAGAGAAGGATTTCCCGCGTTAAGCAGTTCTTCCATACCAACTTAGCTGCCCGGCGCTGCTATTTGCCTAACAACCGGTACACCATAGGTTGACCCAACGCCAGTCCGGGTTTATCGCAGTTCTCCCTTTAACACCTATACTGATACTACGGTTCCAAACAAAGATTAGGCGCTTTCATTTTTTGTTTTTTCTTTTTTCGTATCTCATTCTATCATACTCTCGCTTTGCCTGCCTTTCAGCCTCATCTTTTCTCCTTTCTTCCTCCTCCTTTTTTCTAGCGTCCTCCTCATAAGCTCGTTTTGCGTTTTCGGTTGCCTCGTGATCTAACCAATGTTTTATCCTTACTTCTTCCTCGTGTGCTTTTACAAAGCGTTCGAGGGGATTCATTCTTATTATGACAGACTTACGGGACGACGACCTTGAACTAGATGTAGCCTCGGTGTTTTCCTCAGCTGAGGGCACCGTGGCGCTACACTCCCCCGATGAATTCGCTTCCACCCTGGTGATTCGAGCGGGCCACCCACTATACGGGCAATTGGATCCCGACTCGCTTGCTTCGTGCAGTTGCGGTGGATCAATCGGGTAGTTCATAGCTTCTACGGAGACGAGGGATAAATACACATATCCCCAGAAAAAATAGAAGAGTAAACTGAAAAGAAACTTAAAGATCGGAGATGATAAGAGCTTGAGAACAATCATGTCAAGTCTAAACCTCGCCCTCCACAACCAATTCAATATGGTACGGAAGAGCGATCTGGCTGAATATGGTATCATCCTGTAACTCAAGTTTTGAAAAATAAATAGGCGGGTGTGTAGTTTCATGCTGAAAACCTTTTGTTTTTTATTAAATCTAATGGTGGTTAGATTCTTATAATTTATTCCGCACCCACATTATGTGGTGATGTATGTTACTGTTGGCTATTCTTTAGCCTAAAAGAATGGGATTTTTAGAACTGAATACCTACCGAATTGCATGTGTTAAGCATATAACATCAGAGTGAAAACGAAAAGAAGCACTCGTGACTATATATGATAAAATACCTACCGGTAAAATATACTCCTATGAAAACTCCATCCAGAAGAGAAAAAACATATCTATTAGAGTTAGACTTCGGTAGCTTACCCTAGTCCTACTAGTAGGAAAAATAGTCAACTAGACTGAGACTTTACGGAGAGAGGTCGATAGAGAGAGTATTGATTCTAGTCTAGTATAGATACTGTGATAAGCACTGCAGTATAGCACGCTAAGGATAGATATAACTCGAGACCGGGCGGAGAAAGCTTACAGACTACTGCTTACTCAGATTGTGTGCTAGTTCACCGGTATTTACTCTAAGGCCGGCGGGCTTTCTCGATCATCATAAAAAAGATAAATTTGGGAGATCCTAAACCTAAAATAGAGAAAGAAAGTCTTCCTATACAGCCGATCCTGAACGCGCTGCCTATGGGGCCAATACACCCACCTCTCAATCCATCTAAAGGTCGTAACGAGCAGAGCGTACTACTTGTCCTGATTAGGAGGCGGCTATAATAGAGGAGGTGATTTAGAAAGACCAAATTCCAAATGCTTTCAATGCGGGGGCCCGGGACATGTGTGTCAAGGCGCAAAAGGGTCCAATCACTTCATAGAAGGGGAAGAAGATGAACTGAACGAAAGACCAGCTCCAATAGATTCTGGGGAAGAAGAATGAGGTGCTGGACCCCGTACGTAATATCAGAAATTGCTGATGTGAAAGAGATAATCAAGGAATGAGAGTTATCTAAATAGGGGAGATCTGGTCTTATTGATTGGAAATGAGTAGTACGGGAGACAGCTCTTCTTTGTTCAAGGAGTAGATTCGCTATCGGAGAAGGAAATGCGGATTTCCGGGAGGAGTGGGTGGAACGGAGGTAGCGACCGGTCAAAGGAGGATAAAGTGATCCCCGCGAGCAGCAAGTGAAGTAAGGGGTAAGAAGTCACTCTCTGAACGAGAACGGATAGGGCTTTCGACCATCAATTCAGCAAGGCGACCAGAGGTCACTATACAAAGCATACCAGACAGCTAGTACAGATCCCCCCATCAAAAGTAAAGTACTACTTGGAATATCTCGCCATCCCCTTGCGGGGAAATAAGCCTCGCATCCTCAACATAAACATACTTGACTAAAGACTTCGGTCCTGATTCAAGAGATGCCGCGTATGTATACCGAAGCGGTCTAATCGAATTTACAAGGAGATGGATTGGGGAGGTTCTCCTCGGGTTGTCCTTTCGTCACTCCTTCCTCGCGATGCATTGAGCGGAAGATCTTCCGAAGACTTCCGAAGTAGATGACATTGACTTTCTGTCTTTCTTTTTCGAGCGCATAAGGCAGGCTGGTGCTAGGACCTATATTGTTCAGAGATCATTATAATGGTATCGACCAGAAGAAGGTGATGTGACTATAACGAGAATCTATATCTGCTGGGTGGTGCGTGTGCAACTTTTGAAAGACATTCGGTATGTATGGCGAAGGCTGCTTTGTCCGGGGTTGGTCTTCAAGTCCCTTTTCTGGGCGTAGGTCAGGGCAAGGATGAGCCTGGCCACTAATCGGTGATAAGGTTATTCAAGCGAGGAAGAGTATATAGCACTTGATTTCAGGACTAATAGACTGAACTAGTGATATAGCTATAAGTACTATGCTTTCACGTCGAAAAAGAGTTTCAAAGGCCTTCTATCAAAGCAGGATTGCTAACCGAAGCTAAGCTAAGACGAAAAATTCATTCCTACGCTCTAGCAGTCGTCAAAACACAAGCCCAGAAAGAATTCCATCTAAACGTGTTCAATCAAGCTCTATCCAATTATTCTTATATATAGAAGGCCTAACGCCGTCGTGTGCAATGAGTGGTAGTTGCCAGTCGTGCCAGGGAAGAAACCATAAGATCCACTCTCCTATCATATGTTGCTACCCGGTATAAGATGTCCGCTAGCTAACAATTTGAGCGAACTTGAAAGCATGGTTCGTTCGAAACGACCAACTCCGACAAGGAAGGACATGGCCGAAAAGGAAGCCGGAAGGATGTATACCTGGATAAAGAGGAGTTTTTGAGTAAGGAAGTCAGAGTTCCCGTGCACCAACCAACCCCGGCTTCTGTCAATTCTGGTAAGAAAGAAAGTGAAAGTAGGCACATATGAACAACTCCACTTTAGTTGTTTGGTATTCTATTCTTTCCAAAAAATACATAGTACATAGTTTCTTCTGTCTGTGCTTTTTTATGGGTCTCTTGCCGCTGCTAGAACGACTGGGCTCTTCGTTTCTTTGGCGGCGCTTTGAGAAAAGAATCGTTGAGAGATAGATTTGACTGGGACCAATCCATTTTTCGAGTTGTACATAAACTCATCCGTTGGTACGGGCTCACGAAAGGAATTTGAGAGCTATAGCTAGCGAGTTAGGCCTTCAAGGAAGAAGTGATAGGACTGAATCTGGGATAGCGACAGAACTTGTTCCCCCTGCTAGTTCGATATAATAAAGGACGTTACCAATGAAGCCAAGATTTCCAGTGCCTGGAGATGAGACTAGCATCTGGGCTCGTAACGAAGTGGGTTCTGAAAGCCAGAAAGAACTAGCTTTTCCCCGCCACTTAACCAACGATGTAGACCTGCTGCCCCTACGATGTTGATCGAGGAGGAATTTATTTCATACGATCAGACCCTGCCCACTTCTATGCAATTCATGGGAAATCCTGGCATTCCTACTTTGAAACATATAAAATACTGAAACTAGTGAAAGATCAAAAAGTTTAATACCAATGGAAAATGCCTGCCTTAATTATCTAATGCCACCTTTTTCCGGTCTTTTACATTTATTTATCTGCAGCTAGGGTCAATCCTCATTTACATCTACTTTCTTTTCAATATATGAGTGGTGCTCTTCTCTCTGGGCTAAAGTTTCATTTCACTCCTCTGGTGACGAGCATGCTGAAACAACTGCACAAAGTAAATCTTATGTCTTTGTAGAAGAAATCAAGAAATAATAAACTTGACATCTCTTATTTCACTAGTCTGCGGATATTAAGTATCTGTTCACTAGCAGGTATTTAGAAATTAGATATACTAAAGAAATGGTACGACTGGCGTATCAAAAAGTTTGTCTTTATAATGCTTGCTGCTGCTAAATACATCGGATAAGTTGTAGCTTCTCTAGGACTAATGTTACCCGGAATCGGAGTTGTTAGATCAGGAGATTTGCCGCGGTGCGATGATATTGATATTGGAGGGAGTTCCTGGGGATTTGTGCGATGATCAAAATACTAAGCTCATTCACATAAAACACCAGCTGTATCGAATCTAGGTAAGCCATGAAAAGACCATGCAGCTTCTATACGTCTTGCATTTGCAGGCTTTGGTATTTATTCTATTCTATTATATAGAAGATCTGCCTTTATGAGGTTTCCTTCCTACCCTGGTACACGGCTGTACATCTCCTCAATCCCGCCTAAATCCAGTATATTATGTATGGGTTACAAGTAGACCTTTGATGGGTGCATTGTTTTGACTGCTTATTTATTGTGTTAGTCGAGTGTGTTTAACCCTAAAAAGTAAGTATAAGAATCTTCCTTACAGACCCAGAGTTTTGAAGTGAATGAACACTAAGCCAGGACCATACACCTTTTAATGTCTAACCATAGCCGCGCTCTTCCATAATAAATATAGAAGAGTCTGTTTGCTTACTACTTGGTGGCAGCAACTCAAGCACACTTTGTATCTTCCACTAGCACGCACTTCCACGTAATAACTAACCTGCTCCTCCTAGATAGGAAGATTTGTCTGTGTCTCGTCTTGCTTTACCCATACTGCTTTCTTTTGCTTGGCCTTCCCTTCGTTCATTGCGCAGTTGGGTCTCTTTTTATGAGGGATACCTCGTAGTTCTCAAGCTAAATAGTGGATTCCCTTGGTGACTCCTGTTTCTGTCATAGCAGATGACTCGTAGTTCTCAAGCTCAATCACTTATTTATTTGATTCGCTTGCTTACTCCTATTCCGGTCATACATATCTTCATAAAGAGAACTTACTTAGTAGTATTATTGGTCTGAAATCTGCGGGCGGGTGAGAAATTCGGAGTAGTCTTATTTCTTTGTGTTAAATCTGCCAACTATTAACTCATGGGGGTGTAGATCTTATTATAAATAAACTCTTGGTAGATGATGTATTTTACCCCCTTTCTTTGGTCTATGGTGGAATCCATATAGAGGGGTAGCCCCTCCTGCTCCTTCTCTTGCTCCTCTTCATTGTGCCAGACCTGCTATGCATAAATTTCTTGAGACAATGATGGCCCAAACCTTTCACCACAGTAAATACACAGCCCTGTAGCCCTACTTTTCCACGCTGCTTTCTTTTCTAAGCAATATTTATATTAAGTTTCTTTTTTCCTTTGTAAATGCTGACTTTGCCAGTGAACGTACTGTGCGTGCCAATCTATGAACAAATATCAATCTAGTTCAGTCACAAGGGATGCTTTTTGATGTCTGTTAAGGTCGGCTCAATCTGCTTATAGCGGCACTTTCTTCCGGCAGCATAGGAAAGCAAGGGATGCCTTACCTTCGAAAAGAGACTGGCAAAGACAAGGCTTTGATGCAATAGGTATATTTTTGAGGAGACGGCTTTATTTATTAGTAGTAAAGAGGAGATATGCTGCTTTAGGTTGAAAGAAGATATGCTTGAAACAAAGGATGACTTTATGCCTGTTTAGCGAAGGAATAGCCAGAACGTATACAGAGGTATTTGGCAATGGAAAGTAAAGCTTTATAGATTTGAAAACAGGTGTATAGATTTCTGAATTGAAAGTACGATGCATTCTCCCCGAAGCAAGGGAATAGCAACTACCTAAGGAGGAAAGGCAAGGCCGCAGGGCAAGATAGCTAAGTCAAGTCAGCACCGGAATAGTATGTTTGGATGCATGCTTTAAGCAGAACATAGGCATTTCCACAATCAAAAGTAGGCAAAGACGAAAGAGAAGTAGTCGGTAAGGAAAATAAGTAGAAGGAAGGTTCCGGCCGAGAGAGGTATAAGTATTAGCGATATAGGTGTATTTCAACGTTTGACTCAACGGTTTGTTAGACAAGTCAAATAGGAATAGCTTTGAGGTCTTTGCCGTGGGTAAATGGATACGCAAAAATAAGCATGCACGAGGGAGCTCCACATCGTAAGTTCAACATATATACTATACTAAAAGTATGGCGTACCTTAAGTGGGTAGTGCTTTTCGAATTGGATCCATTTGTTCTTCGAGAGGAAAGGGGTTACCAAATAACGGAGTTAGGGAGTCTTAGAAGCCTTTGCAAACTGTGCATTATGGATCTTGAGAAGGTAAATAATTTAAAAGAGGCAAAGGAGGCACGGTTGAGTGAGAAAGAGAACCTTAAGGTAAGGAGTTAGACCTGTGTGGGTCTTTCTCTAAGGCATAGATAGAGCTAGCAAGAAGAACTGTGATGTGAGAAAGAAAAGAAATCTCCTACTTACTAAAGATAGTTGAGAGTCCAAAGAATCATACCTCGCTAAAGAAGAAATGGAATTGAGCACCCGGGAGCGAATCAAAGGAATAGTTAGAGCTTTGGGATGAAGGTCGAAATGTCTAGTTTGAATTGCTTATGCTTATATAGTTTGAATCGCCTAGCTTCGTACCAAGGCTGGTGAAAGAACCAAGTAAGAAATTCAGCCCGTTGAAACAATTGAAAAAGCTTCCTCGCTTCGCTGTTCGATACCCACTGAAACTATGGATACGATAGACCCGGGAGGGGGAAAGGGTTACTTTATTTGGGCTGCTAAGTCTTTCTTGTTGATTCCGGCAATAAAGAGGACCTTCTTAATCCTTCGTGCTCCACACCAATCACGAACAGACTCCTTTCAATCCTCGTATACGTTGGAACCGCCTGATCAAAACCAATCTTGAAGACTCCCATTCTCTTCTTTCTCTGCACGCCCTGGCCCAGCACTTGATAAGGCTCCTTCACATAGCCCAGCTACACTACCCCTACCTCTAAGATGGAAGTAGGACACTTCACTAACCTCAGAATGACTGATTCTGATGACAGTTGTCTAGTCCCTTATCCCTGTTGAATATGACTCTATTTCACTCTAGTGGAAAAGTCCAAGTGAAAGTAGTGGTGCTTAGGCAGAAAAAAGCCATTCTTATGGTTGGTTTGCGAGTCGATAGGTCTTATCTTGCTTCTTGGTAGGGGAAGTCCAAGATTTTAGTGGAATTCATTCAGACTCAATCTCATTTCCATCCAAGTAATTCAGCTCGAGTCGGCGTACGGAGATTGAGAGCCGTTCCAGTAAAGCGATTCACCCATGTCCTGATGAGGTGTATCAACTGGCTACTACTAAAATGTCAAACTGCCTGATTGGCTGCTTCTGGGCCAGCGAGTATGGTTTAGAAAGCCCAAGGCGTGGTGATCTAGAGCATTTCCTCTATAGGATTTTGAGTTCGTTATTTATTTAGTAAGAAACGCCTTAAATAACCTGTGGTTCACCAGAATGGAATAAGCCACATCAACATTGGGAACATGCCTCTCTATAGAGATTAGAGAGCTTGGGAGGAAAGTCATCTATAGGCATCGGTTTTTGGTACCGAGATAAGAGGTTCGATTTATCTGGATGATGCTTTTCTTCATCATAAACTCGTCATTAGTATCGAATTGTAGGTGATCTGCATCTTTGTTTGCTCGTAACCACCTTTTTCGGTATGATCGTTAAACGTTGGTGGTAAGATTCAATCAAGAACTTCAATCCGGTTGCAAACGTGGTAAAACATTACACATATAATCCTTCAGCTTGCTTCTCAAGGTTAAATTCACACTCGTCCACAAACAAGGTTGACTAGGCGTGGAAAGAAATATGCTACATCGATTCTCTGTTCTAAAAGTTTAAGAATCCGACTGGGACACCGCCCCAACAACCACTGCCGAAGAGGCTCGGTAGTACGTACCTAAGAAAAGAAATCCGTTAGCCTCAGTCGGTAATGGCTTTTTCCTTGTTCTCGCCCGGCGTCAAAGACTAGATTTCTATTGAAATGAAACTCGTTTCAAACGTTTCTTTGTATCTCGTCTATATTCTCCGCATTTGCAAATAGATTTCTTCCTCTCAAATCCACTTTCCTGGTGGGTATAAGGGCCCCTTCATGAGTGAGTCTTTCTCTTCTTTCTCTTAGAATATAATGTATGTAGTGAGTAAAGTTCTTACTCCTTGACAGGTGGAATCTCTGAATTAGGCAAGGGAGTCTTGCATGAAGGTCGCGTGAGGCCCATTCTCTTTTTCATAATTTCTTCCCTGCTCTTATTACAGGCTACGGATGTTACCGATTCCCGCTAGGGCAGTGAAGTTCGTGCCTTATGACCGAACGAACGTATCCGGTTGCGAGTCTTCTCCTACTGAGAACAGAGTTGCCGGGTTCATTCTGCTCTGATTCCTGGGTTCGTATTCTTCAGTTTAAGTCCTGTGCTGTAGTTTATTTCCTTTGTCTTAAGTGATCTATGAGAAAGCTGACCTGTGACCACCCGAAGGGTAAGAAAGAGATGCTCCGTGTAGCTAACCCCAAGTCTGGTAACCCTTGAAAATAGGTTTCTGACGTCACTGCCTATCATGCCAAGCTTGACGCTGTTGCTCTTGCACAGGCGGTTGCCTGGGTGGATCAATTTGTGTAAACGATCGCTTTCTATGTCTCCCAATCGATGCGGTACTGCCAATCGTAGACTGGTGACCGGGGAATGAGAGCTCCATACACCATGATGAATGGAGTCTTTCCTCTCGTTTTTAGGTTGTTTGTGTATATGCCCAACTGTAGGTCACCTATGTGACCAATCCTCACCATTGGTTTCATAGCACTTAGTAAGCATACGTTTGAAGACCGAGTTGCTTGATTTGGTCTGTCCATTCGCTCCAGGTAATGAAATAGGGGCTCGACTTCCTTTGAGCTATGAGAAATGAATAGGGCCACGCCTTCTTCTTTTTTTCATATATAGACAAATTCGCACTTCCAAGCAAATGGAACGAAATGATTGAGAATCGTTGACTTCGATACCCAGTAGTGCTCTACAAGAGTGCCCCCCCTTGCGGGGCCGTAGTAGCCGGTCACTGTCGGATGAAGATCCTTCCTATCATGTCAGTAAAGCATTGAACATCCCAAATGACTTTTGCGTTTATTAGTAAGTTTTCTCACCTCTTTTCTTTCTAGCTGCCAGGTTCCATTTAATTCACCAAAAAGAAAGTAATCTGGATCTTGGACTTCATTTCATCCATATGCTCGCTACACCCACACCAATTCTCACCGAGTGATGCGGGTGTTATCGGTCCACAAATATCGGTGTGTACCAACTCGATAGGTCTCTTTGCCCGAAATTCTCATTGATCTCTGACACTCCCTCCTCCTTGAGAACTCGCCTTGACCTCAAGGCGTTGCCTGCTCATGAAATCGGGAAACCTCTTCTCCATGTAATAGGAATCTTCCCACGTTGCCTCCTCTTCAGGTAAGTTCTCCCAACACACTTTAACAAGCACAGTGTAATTATCGCCTTTTTTAACTGAACCATTTTTCGCTCACTCAACAAAGGCTACCGGTTCCAATTTGATCCCCTCTTCAGAACCGATCAGTGGCAAGGGAGGGAAATTAGGTCTCATCCCCCCACCCCACTTTCTTTTTCAATGGGGAAACATGAAAAACAGGATGAATTAAAGAACCCTCTGGTAACTTCAATCTATAAGCCAAAGTGCCAGTCTTTTCTGTGATTTCGAAAGGACCATAGTACCTTTGACTTAGTTTGTGGTGCTTTTTGTTGGCCACTGAAATCTGCTGGCTGCAGTTTAAGATAAACTAGGTCACCGACTATGAACTCACCATCAGATCTCCCTTTGTCTGCATAGTGTTTCATCCTTTCTTGCGATTTCATCCAATTTCCCCTCTGGTCAGTTGCCTTTCTTTCAGGTACTCATCTAAGGCCGCGTTGGTGGAGGAGGTAGGAGGTGAACCTAAGCCCAGCTGAGGGGGTCCCTACTTAGTGGTTGACATCATAAACTCACTAAAGAAAGCAGGAAAACTGCCTTTCACTTCTCATAATCTAGCTTAGTTACCTGCTGCTTGACCTATTACCACCTATTGCCTTCCCTACTTCCCGGCAGCAAGAACTACGTCACTTATTTATTCACTCTCAAAAAGCAGTTAGGTGAAATCGATCCTGATGGAAGCGGAGGACCAAAAGGGAGGTCTAGAACTGATTGGAATCTTTTAAATTCGGCTTGGGGTTGTGTCCTAGCCATTGGCCATGGAGCTTTCCTTGCCTATGCCCACCCAATAGATAGAGTAGGTGTCAGCTAGGTCACTGCTTGGGTGGCACTATAATATGAGTGGATTTATTAACCAATAGGTAAGGATAGCCAATTAGGTAAGGATAATAGTCAAGAGTTTAACCGTTCTCCAGGTCAGGGTAGGACTTGAAGTCTAGGCAAAGGTAAATAGATAGCCGAAGGTGGAATGAAGGAGATATGAGATATGTCTCTTTTTCCAATTCCATCCCTTTGGAACCGAGCAAAGTAAGTTCTTTCTTTAAGAACTTCTCTTCTATCTGTAGTGTTGCTTATGTCTGAAATTAATTAATTCCTTCTCTTTTTTCTTGCTGAGTTGAGTTAGCGGATCCTGAGAAGGCAGAAGTGGTGATCCTTGATGCACTGGTCAAATCCTCTTTCATTCAAAGGTCCCCTCCCTCTCCAACTCAATTGAGCTACCTTCCTATACTGAAATGCCTACACTGCTACAGGCGAGCCCGGCGCTTAATATTATGGAGTTGGTGCTTTTCACATCCCAATGAAGAAGCTTCGCCCTTATTTACTACTTATGTATCAAAGTATGGTCTTTTAGCAGTCACTGTTGCCAATGAATCTGCCGATCCCTTACTTCCTACTGATTTCTATTGTTTAGTTAAGTACAGCGGTTTGATCGGACAACTTACATCGATCTATCTTCTACAAAGCACTATTCTCTATATCTTCTGTCTCCCTCTGTGTATCCAACCACATATCCTAGGATCAGCTACTGCCACTACATAACTAGCCCTTTCCTCTTGACCGAAGGAAGAGGCAGGAAAAAGAGAAAGAGAAGTGGAAACAAGAGAAAGAGATGGTTTGGAAGGAAAGGGAGGGCCCGAATGAGCAAGCAGGGAAATCAAGTAGGCAGCTTCGAGAAAGAATTGCCCTGTATAGTAAAACCCCCGCCCTCCACAAAAAGGGCCCGCCTATACGTATGTAAAGGGCTATAGCCAGTGAGGAAGGGTAAGGACTAAACGATAGGTGCATAAACTCAACTTGTGTTTTTGACTCGAATCCTCATGTGGAAGAAGAGAAAGACGAGTACGAAGAGCGAAGAAAAAGAGGATGAAAAAAGACTCGGACGTAGCAAGGTAAGATCTAAGCAGTGACTGGACAGGATTATCAACATGCGGGAAAGTGGAAAGATCTATCCATAGGTCCCTAAAACATCCCGTGGATAACTATCTTACCCGTGCCGAACACTACACTGTGAAGTCGAATCGAGATTTGACTTTGAGGATTTGGAATGAGGCAAACTGCTGGTATATATGAAGTCTCGAACAAAAAGCTTATGGATATCTATAAAATAGAATCTCTAATAAGATAAATGCTGTGTTTTTTGCTTTGTCAAAGCGCACCGATCTATGAGAGGAGCTGATGGATGAGTAGGCTTGCTTACCCTTTCGATTCAGGGAATGTTGAAGGACTTTGGAAGAGAGGAGGATGATCGATCATACTACCACACAACAATCCAAGCAATCACTTCCACACTAGCCCGAGAAAGAATTCCCACTATCCATTCCGAGTGATATATTAGAACAAGCGCAATCATCCCAACTGTTGAATCTCGTGCAGCAGGAAGCATCCGAGTGAGATTTACACCATTTAGCAGTCTTCGATCTGACCGGCCATATCGGAATAGTTTCTAGCGCTTACACCCTGTCCTCCCTGCTTTCTGAAAAGGTGCACGTGAGTAGGCCGGCCTAGGCTAGGCCCTGTCATTAGTAAGTAAGCTCGCCTAAGTCGCCTTCCTTTTTGAATCCATTAAGCAAGGGAAGAGTCTAGTTAGTTCCCATTTCTCCGAATCGCTTTCGTTGAGCTACGTAACCTATCTACCGAGCGACCTTAGCCCCTTAGTTCTTCTTCAAGAGTTATGCTACTTGAATTTGAGGAGAGCGCCTAATTGTCAGGTGCCACTCAATTTCTTGATCCGATTCTCGCTTCATTTCATTCAAACTGAAAGATGGTAATGAGTTTTCTAAGAAGAAGGCACCCCTGATGTACGAAGTGAAGGATAATCTATCTCTGACTGTGATGGATTCGCTGACATTCCTGATGCTTTGCCAAATGAAAATCAAAGCTCTTAGCTTTCGGGGGGCATTGCTTCCATTCCAAAGTGGGTGCCTGCAGGTCAAAATCTCTGCTGAGATGAAGGCAATTGAATAGAAGCAAGCTCATACCCTTTTTTAAGTCGGTCTCAAAGAACGCAAAGCTGCCACAATCTCCTCTAATCCCTAACTCAATTCGACCTTTTCCACTCAAGATGCTTGGTTATAGCTACTTCTAATCCACAAGTACTTATTGCAGAATTGAACTAGCAAGCCTATTCGCCAGCCTATGACCTAGTAGCGAAGTTACCAGAGAGAGAAGCTCTCGACTTACCCACCTATGTATTCTTACTGCTACACTACCTCCACTACTCATAGTCGATCAGTTCAGTGGCAGGATCGCTCCCAAGAGAACATATTATGAAATGAAGCATATTAGTTTTTTTAGTTAGTCAAGTCAATAGCTTCTTTATTATTGATGTAGAAATCTAGACTCTGAAAAGCTTATTATTGATGTAGAAATCTAGAAAGTCCTCTCTGAAAGGAGTCAGAGCTGCTTTGGTCTACCGCCAATAAGAAAATCAGATTGAGAAGTTCACTGGAGTGTGCCTGGGAATCAGCTTCCTTTTGATGTGCCCTTCCCCGGGTGTTTCTGGCAAGGATGCGTGATAGAACTCTTGGTAGGATTTGGTGTGGACATACTGTGTGTAGACCCATATGTTTTGCCTTCCCATGACAATGCGTATATACAGTTGTGATTAGCGATGTGGCCAACTTACGCGGGACCTGACACGTCTTTTCTGAGAACAGGGATTTGCCAAATCATGACGAGTTTTCCTCTATGTGCTTTCCTTTGTTTGATCTGAAAGAAGCGAGGATAATATCTAAGAGTTTGACTTTCTTTTCTTTTTCCCTCTTATACTCCTACCTTACTCCTTTCCCCTCCTTACCTCTTCTTACTACTGACTACCCCACCCCCTGATTGACTGCTAGCTTACTCTTTAGCTGTTATTGAAACCCACGGTAGCACCCACTTATGACTACCCCACTTTACGGATACTTTTAGGGAGAAAATGTACATAATTAGTACATCCTAAAATTATATCCTAAAATGAAATAAATCTCCTCTTTCTTTCTTTTACCCCTATCTCTTTTATACTCTTTAGGGATATACATATATCCTTGGTGTTATTGTTTTCTAAGGATATTTCTTTATACCCATTCCCATTTAAATTCCCATTTCCATTTCCATTCCCATTCATTATATATCATGACAAATAATCATGATCCACATATGCTCAAAGTCCGGCACTCCTCATATATGAGGACGGCAGAACCAATAAGATAGGATAGATAGTCCTTTTATGTTTACTTCTTCTTATAAGAAGCGTTGTGTCTTTAATGTCTTTTGTTTTCTAAACCTCCCTATGTTATGGAATCTAAATTGCTATCCTCATGTTATGTTATATTCATCTGACACCAGCAGTAAGAATTCTGATGACCCTAGCTTACTTAATGGGTCTGTCCCCAAAATAGATAATACTTATGATTCTTATTCTGACGCTACATTTGATATTAAGTATGATACGACCATTGATAATGAGTCTGACCCTTGCTTTTCTAATGGGTATGACTCTAGCAGTGAGAGTTATAGATTGCCAAATAATTCATGTATTGATGAGTTCTGGAATGTTTACTACTCAAAGTTATTGGGTTCTGAGAAATCCATGAAAAGTAATGTATCTATGTATCATAAAGAGGTATTCAAGTTGTTGATTAAATCACAGAACCATCCTAATATTTTATTATCTGATACATATTTAATAGATTTACAGAGTAAAATTGAAGATTATACTATGAAGTTCGATGAGAGTAATATATTTAGGGAGACCCCTAATATTATAAAGCTATTGATTAATCAAAATAAACCTAGCGCTAAGGAATATCTATACAAGCAGCTACCATCTACGTATTATCAT
>Ga0265338_10000820_pt1 | contig 52389 bp, 52 predicted proteins | sample 42126metaG_FD_193579 | JGI IMG/M metagenome (GOLD analysis project Ga0265338, IMG submission 193579) | Rhizosphere microbial communities from Carex aquatilis grown in University of Washington, Seatle, WA, United States - 4-21-26 metaG | ecosystem: Host-associated > Plants > Roots > Rhizosphere...
TCCAAGACTACTTCGAGGCGAGGTCGGAAAAATTCGCGAATCCTCCTCCTGACACCGAGACGTACTACGAGACGAAAGGGTCCGCGGGCCATTACGAAAAGGGCGTGCTGCGCCAGTATTACGACAGCGATCAACTCTGGTATCACTGTTTCGAGCAACTGCAGCACGAAACCGGCTACATCATGCCGCCGCCCATGAGCGTGATCCGCCTCGTAAAGTTCAACCAGCTCAAGGCGAATTTCGCGGTTCGCGAAAAGCCCATCATCGATCAGTACAACGAAATCTTGCAGCGGATCGGGATGGGGAAACAAGCTTTCGATTTTTCCGATCCGAAAGAATCGCGTAAGCGGATCATTGAAAAGATCATGGCCGTCACTCAAAAGCTCGAACCGCTCGACAACGACGACAACACGTCGACGGTCAATGGACTCAATGTGCACGCGATTTTAAAAATGACTTACGGGTTTAATAACTCGCTCAATGTTCTCGAGCCGTCGTGCACGCCGTTCAATTGGGTCGATCCCGAACCCAAAGGCTACAGTCAGTGCATGGCTGCTTATGGAAAGGATCCCGCATGGCCGTAAACGTAACTCTGCAAAGACGCCGTGTTCCCCGCCGCAGTTTTGACAATCCGGCTGGAATTTTAAAATCCGGCAAATACCAGATGAATCGCGCCTACCAACTCGGCGAGGGCGGAATGATGATTGGTGCGAATGAACCTATGCAAGTGGGGACGCTGCTGGTGGTTTCGTTCTACGTGCAAACGTCCACTTTGATTCTCGTACGCGCCATCGTGCGGTCGGTGATTCCCGCAGAGGCAGGCCTGCCAGAGCGGTACGGCCTCGAGTTCCTGAATTTGGGATTTCAATTGAAGCGAGCGATCCGGAACTTTGTCGCGGCCGCCACGAGGAGTGACGGCGCGGTCAAAGGGGATTAACCTAAAGCCGAAACAGCTTTGGAGAGACGTGCAACTTTGCGCGCAGCCGTCTCACGTTTGATGCGGCCGTTTTTAGCGGCTTTATCGACACGGCTCATGAACTGAACCAATGCGGCTTTCGAATCGTCTTTGCTCTTGGCAGCGATCGCTTTGCGGAGTTTTTTCTCGACCGAACGCACTTCAGTCATGGTTTTGCCGTTAATCGCCTGACGACGAAGCGACATGCGCGCTTTCTTGATTGCCGACTTATGATTTGCCAAGAGAGAACCTCCAATGATTCAATCTGATAGATATTTGGAATCACTCGGAATAGCACAGCCTAGATAAGACTACAAGAGGACTTCGTTGGCCGGTAAAGAACCAGCAAAACCCAAGCAAAAACAATCAGTTATTCGCCAGGCACTGAGTATGAGCGTAGGCACGTTTTCGTCGCGGATCCTGGGATTTTTGCGGGATGCGGTTATGTTTGCGATGTTTTCGCGGAATGTGACCGATGCGTGGACCGTGGCCTTCCGCCTGCCGAATGTGTTTCGCCGCCTCCTCGGGGAAGGCTCGCTGGCGGTCAGTTTTATTCCCATCTATCAGGAAGCGCGGGTCCATTCGGACGAGCGCGCAAAGGCTCTGTCGAACGCCGTGTTTACGATCGTATTTTCTCTGGCGGCCTTTATTTCGTTAGTCTGCTTTATCTATATGGATCAGATTCTCTGGTACCTCGTCGGCGATCCGCACGGGTTTGCGGCCGTTCCGGGCAAGGTCGAGATGACGATCTATCTCGCGCGCATCATGATTTTTTATCTGATGCTGGTGACGACGTACGCCTTCCATATGGCGGTCGCGAACTCGCACGGTTACTTTTTTATTCCGGCACTTGGGCCGACGCTGTTTAACTTCGGTTTGATTTTATTTACGGTCACGCGCTGGGAAATTGGCCGCTATGAAGGCTCGACCCAATCGTGGGGCGTGATCTTCGGCGGCTTCTTGCAAATGGGAATCGTGCTGTGGCTGCTGATGAAGCACGGGTTGCTGCCGAAGCTGAGCGTGAAGATCCGCGTGCCCGGGGTCGGGCGCGTGTTCGCGAATCTTGGGCCGGGACTGTTCGGTATCGGCGTGTTTCAGGTCATGACGATCGTGAACACGAAGTTCGCGGCGCGCTTGGGCGCGGGTTCGCAAAGTTACATTTATCTGGCGGACCGGATTTTGGAGATGCCGCAGTCATTGATCGCGGTGTCTTTGGGCGCCGCTCTGTTGCCTCGATTTAGCGAGCTGCATTCGCGGGGAGAGAAGGCTGCGTTTTTGGAAGAAGCCAACACCGCGGTGCGGATGCTGATGTACTTGTCGCTGCCGTCGGCGGTGGGAATGTTCTTCTTGTCAGAGGCGATCACACAAGTGCTCTTTATGCACGGCACGTTCTCGTTGGCCGACGCGCACGGCACGGCCGAAGTGGTTGAAATTTACTCCGTGCTGTTGCTGTTTTCGTCGCTGTCGCGGGTGACGGCGCCGGCTTTCTACGCGATCAAAAACACTTGGCTGCCGGCATGCGTGGCTTTGTTCGTGTTGATGGTGCACATCTCGCTCGGCTCATGGTTGGTGGATCACTATCAGCTGCCGGGATTGGCGAAAGCGACTGCGGCATCGGCGATCTTGAACATCGTGTTGTTGCAGATTTTCTTTTACTACTGGATCGGGCCTTTGGGTTACGGGAGGATTTTTAAATCTTTTCTGCGATTGATACCGGGATTGGCTGTTTTGTCGGTGCTTTGTCACTTCGGTTGGCCGTTTTTGGAAGGCGCGTTTTCGTTCTTGTCGCCCGGGAAGGGGCGAATGTGCGCCTTACTGCTTTTGATTGGGTTTGGGGCTTTGGTTTATTTCTATACGACGACTTTGTGCGGATCGCAGGAGGCGAATGCTGTGTTTGGGCGGTTGTTGAAACGCTTCCGGAAACCGAAGGCGCCGGCGGGCGCATAGCCGTCGGCGGCGGGACTTCGGACGTAAGTAGAGATGTGGATAACTCTCAAGGTCCCCAATGTTTTGACAACTTATAAGTTGTCATTTTTTGGAGGTCGGCGAGGGCCCGGTGGTTCGCGGCGGGTTCGGACTAATTATTTTGCCCGTTTCCAGTATTTTTCTTTGTCCGCGTCGCTCAGCTTGGCCCAATCCAGTCCATCCGCTGCAACCAGCGTTTGCATTTTTTCGAACCGCTTTTCAAATCGTTGATTGGTTTTGCGTAACGCTTGCTCACTATCGACGTTCAAATGCCGCGCCAATTGGGCGACGCTGAATAATAAATCTCCAAGCTCCGACTCGATTTCCTCCGCTCGGCCTTCGGCCATCGCGGTTTTTAGTTCGGACAGCTCTTCGTCAATTTTCGGCCAGCAGGCTTTTGCGTCCGTCCAATCGAAGTTTACTTTCTTAGTCTTCTCGCCGATTTTTTGCGAGCGGATCAGTGCGGGAAGTCCGACGGGAATATCGAACGATAGGACCGCTTTTTTCGCCGCGCTGGCTTTACCCGCCTTTTCCGCGGCCTTAATTTCCGCCCAATTCGACAAAACTTCGCCGCTTGTTTTCGCGACGACATCCCCGAACACATGCGGATGCCGGCGTACCATCTTCGAACCGATGGCCTCAATCACATCGTAAATATCAAAGCGCCGTTCCTGCCGTGCGATCTCGGAGTGCAGCACGACCTGCAACAGCACGTCGCCCAACTCATCCCGGATTTCTGCGTCCAAACCGCTGTCAATCGCTTCCGATAGCTCGAACGCTTCTTCGATGGCGTATCTTGTCAAAGTCTGGTGTGTCTGCTCTTTGTCCCAGGGACATCCGTCGGGGCCGCGCAGAAACTCCACGACTTTCAGCAGACCAGCAAATTCTCTTAAATTTTCCGGGGCTTTAGGCATTGGGACTAGACCTCTCCGAAGAGCTAGAATAAAAGCGATCGGACACAATCGGTGATAACATAGCTAAGGCAAATGGATAAACGCAAAAGCTTTTTTAAGAAAAGCCTCGACGAGATTCACCTTCGCTCGAAGTACATAGATCCTTCCCGCCGCTTCGGTGAGTGGTTTGAGGAATCGGGGCTTAAAGACAGCACCTTCGGCCGCGCATTTAACGCGCTCGAGGAACGCTTTTCACTTAAAAACTGGGGCCTGATCTTTATCTTCTGCTTTGTGCTCTCGTTCCTTATCTTTTGGGACGTCGACGTCTATCACCAAGTGAGCTTGGGAAACGTCGCTCCGGCCGACATCAAGGCGCCGATCTCATTCCAAATGACCGACGAACTGGCAACGGAGGATAAGCGTAAGCTCGCCGAAGAGACCGTGCCCCCGGTGTTCGACTACGACTCCAACACCTATGAGCAATTGATCAACCGCGTATACAAAGGCTTTCGCCACATGCGCAAAGAGGTCAAGGGCATCCACTGGTCGGCGAGCCAAGCCAAACGTGAAGAAGACATCAAGGACTTCAATCAATTCAAGGCGGCCTTTGAAAAGGAATTGGGAATCGAAGTGCCCGACCGCCTCTTCGAGTGGTTGACGGAGAATAAATTCGCCGCACCTTACGAGAACATTTTGATCCGCGCTCTGGTGAAGTGGTCTTCACGGCGAATCATGGACGGCCAAGCTTCGCTTTTTAAAGCCGCGGATTCGCCACTTGTCGTCCGCGTCGTCAGCACGAAAGCGGGCGGGGGAGACGAATTCACGCTCCACCGCGACGAAGTGTTCGACATGAAGCGCATGAGCGACTTCGATCTCGAAGACGTGGCCGGCGTTGAGCGCATAACGGGCCGCGACCGTAAGAACTCGCTCGATCTCGCGCATCTTCTGCTCACCCCTAACCTGACCTTCAATCGCCAAGAGACTGTCGACCGCCGCCAGCAAACGCGCGACGCCGTCTTACCCGTGCAGATTTCAATCAAAAAAGGCCAGACGATCGTAAAGGCGGGTACCGTCGTGCAGCCGCTCGACGTGAGCCTGATCAATGAGCTCAACTCGCTTAAGAGTTCGCGCCGCACCGACTTTGTCAGTTTCGTTGTCGCGTTTCTGTTCATGATTCTCGTAACGGTGTTTTTCTCATATCTTAAGCGTGTCTCGCACAATCGGTTGAAAGTGACGCTCAAAGATCTCTATGCGATGGGCTCAGTCGTTTTGCTCGTCGTGCTGCTCACAAAATTGTATATATACCTCGCCGATGTGGGATTGCTTTCAAAAGGTGATATGATTCCCGCGAACTCGCTGATTTACGGCGCGCCCGTAGCGGCCGGCCCTATGCTCATAGGCCTAATGATCTCGGCCGGCGAAATTGTTTGGTTGTTCACAATCTTCCTCGCCATCGCGCTCGCGTTGATGGTCGACATCAATTTCAATTTTGTTTACTTGCTCGTCACGGCGATCGGTGGCATCGCCGCCGCCCGCGGCGTGATCTCATGCAACAAGCGCAACGATATTTATTGGGCCGGCGTACAAACGGGTCTGGTGAACGCCTCGGTGCTCGCGGTCGTGACGTTCTTGCAGCCGGTTGGCCACAGGTCGCTCGGCGTTTTGCTTCTGTGGAATCTGCCGCTCGGTTTCGCCAGCGGCCTTGGCTCCGCCCTTGTGACGATGGCGCTGATTCCGGCGTTTGAATCGATCTTCAACTATACGACAGACGTTAAGCTGCTTGAACTCTCCAGCCTTAATCATCCTCTGATGAAAGATATGATCGTGAAGGCGCCGGGAACATATCATCACTCGCTCGTCGTCGGTTCGATGTGCGAGGCCGCCGCCGAACAAATCGGCTGCAACCCGCTGCTGGCGAAGGTGATGGCGTACTATCACGACATCGGCAAAATGGAGCACGCGCAGTATTTTATCGAGAACCAACGGCCGGGCTACAACCCGCACGATCATATTTCGCCGCACATGTCGAAAACCGTCCTGGTCGCTCACGTCAAAGACGGCGCTGAGATGGGCTACGACCACAAGCTCGGGGATTCCATTATCGACGGCATTCTGCAGCATCATGGCACGACCTTGATCAGCTATTTCTACAACAAGGCGCGCGAAGGCCAGGACGAAGACATGCACACGATTTCGGAAGAGGACTTCCGCTATCCGGGTCCCAAGCCGCAATTCAAAGAGGCGGCGCTTCTCATGCTCGCCGACTCGATTGAAGCCGCGGCCCGCTCCCTCGATGAGCCGACTCCGGGCCGCCTGACCACGCTCGTTAAAAATATTATCCAGAGCAAATTCCTCGACGCCCAACTTGAGGAGTGCGATCTCACGCTGAGCGATCTCTCGATTATTGAAGAGACCTACCGCCGCGTGATCCTCGGCATTTACCATCAGCGCATCGACTATCCGACCGCGCCGCAACCGCGTTTGGCGGCGGCCCTGCCACCTTCACAGGTCAAGACCGTCAAAGCGCGCGGCAAAAAGGGCGCTCACGCGCCATGAAGATCCTGCTCGTCAACCAATCGCGCGACAAAGTGCGCGCGGCCTGGCTCGAACGCTGGGTGAAAGCGCTATCGAAGCTTTTGGTCAAAAAGGGTTACAAAAAGATCGCGAAGCGCGAACTGGTCATCGTGTTCGTAACGAGTGGCGAGATCCGCCGCCTGAATCGCCTGTACCGCCGCAAAGACTATTCGACCGACATCTTAAGCTTCGAGCCCGCGGAACCGGCGAGCATGGGCGAACTTGTGTTGTGCTTGCCGATTATCCGCAAACAGAGCCGCCGCAGCGGACTGACCGAGCAGGGAGAACTCGGCTACATGATCGTGCATGGCGTTCTTCATCTCTTGGGTTTTGATCACATGAAAAAGAAAGACGAAAAGGAAATGTTCGGGCTCCAAGACGCGCTTTACTCAGCTCTCTCGAAGTCGGTCGGACTCACCTGATAAAATTTGAAAACAAAGATCATCGGCCAGTTTTTGCCGGTAAAATAGACTTCGTCGCGGGCTTCGTCGAAAGCGATGCCGTTAGCCACGAAATCTTCGTCGAAACAAATTTTGAATGCGCACACGGAATCGCTGGGATCATTCATCTCAGCGTCGCGCAATTGACTTAGATCAATGGTGCTCTCCACGCAACCGGTCGCCGGGTTGATCACGACGACCGTATCTTTGCCATAGATGCGCGCGAGGGCGGGATCTTGTTTGTAAAGGTTGGCGAGAATATGATTATGAGCGGCTTCAAGCTCGTTCAAATTGTTGAGTGGGCGGGTTCCGAGACGCACTTTGATCTTGCGGCGCACTTTCAGAGTCTCGGGGTCCAGAACAAGCAGTGAGGACTTGCCATTGCTCTCAATTAATTCGCCACCGAGTTGCGTGAGGCCCCAGTGCTCTCCGGGATGCGAAATCATCGCGCTCTTCGCGCCATAGATAAAGGCCACGTTTTGCTTATAAGTCAGCTGCACGAAGTTGTGATTCACTTCCGCCAGGCCTTCACCGAAATATTCGGCCTCCAGGGGACGGAAGGATTTGGTGACACCCGTATCCGGATCGATCCGGCGGAGCCCCGAATATCCCGGCAAACCATCGCTCTCCCAGAGCGAGCCGTCGGAGTAAATGAGCCCTTCGACGTAGGCTTTGTCCCGTCCGAGCTTGCGAATCGCGGCGTCGCGGGTCAAAGTCACGTGGGCCGGGGCTTCGCACTGGCTCGCCGCGAAGGCGAAATGGCCGAAGAACGGCATCATTGCCATAAAAATCGCCAGGTTTAAGAGCCCAAATGCCCGCATTTTCGATCCTATTATCAAATGTTTAACGATCCAATAAAACTGCAAACCAAAAACCAATCCGAAACGCCCAACCGCAACGGTTCCCCTTGCCCAATCGCCGCCGGCTCTCTATGATCAGGGACAAATGTCACTAGTTACCGAATCCTCCGAACTCAAATCCCAGCTCATTAAGATGCGCGAAAAGACCGCAGAGCTGCGGAGGTATCTTTGACATCGACGTCAAGTCGAAGCGCCTAGAAGAGCTGGAACAGAAAGCTCAGAATCCCGCCGTTTGGAATGACCATCAAGAGATGCAAAAGCTCAATCAGGAAAAGGTCCTGCTTGAGAGAGCCGTCAACGACTACAACGAAGTCCAACAAAAGCTCGAGGACGCGTTAGTACTTCTTGAGATGGCGGTGGAAGCGAGTGACGAATCCTCATTCAATGAAGTGAAGACTGAATTTCACACTATCAAATCGCGCCTCGACGACCTCGAGCTCAAATCCTTGCTCAACGGTGAAGTGGATGTGAACAACGCGTACGTCAGCATTAACGCCGGCGCGGGCGGCACAGAAGCGCAAGATTGGGCGGAAATGCTTCTACGCATGTACTCCCGCTATGCCGAACATCAAGGCTACCGGGTCGAACTGGTCAACCGCAACGACGGCGAGGAGGCGGGGATCAAGTCCGCCACATTGTTAATCGAGGGCCCGTATGCGTACGGTTACCTCAAGGCCGAAGGCGGCGTGCACCGCCTCGTGCGGATTTCGCCGTTCGATGCGAATGCGCGCCGGCATACGAGCTTCGCGAGTGTCTATGTCACTCCTGAGATTGACGACAAGATCGATATTGAAATCAAAGACGAAGATGTGCGCGTCGACACCTACCGATCGAGCGGCGCCGGCGGCCAGCACGTCAACAAAACCGACTCGGCGATCCGTCTCACGCATATTCCGACCGGCATCGTGATCACTTGTCAAAACCAGCGCAGCCAGCATGCCAACCGCGATTTCGCCTTTAAAATGTTGCGCGCCGCACTCTATGAAAAAGAGCTCGAGCGCCGGCAAAAGGAACTCGATGCCATCGGCGGCACGCGCCAAGCGAACGAATGGGGCAGTCAAATCCGCTCGTACGTCTTGCATCCGTATCAACTCGCGAAAGATCACCGCACCGATTTTGAAACTGGAAACCCCGCGGCCGTTCTCGATGGGCAGCTCAACGGATTTATTCATGCCTACTTGCGTGATAAGGCGCTCGCCGCCAAGGAGGCGCAGAAATGACGGCGGCGTGGTTAGCCTTCCGCTATTTCGGATCGTGGCGCCGCTTTTTTACTCTCACAACAACTCTCAGTGTCACCGGCATGACCATCGCCGTAGCCTCGCTTGTCGTGTCGATGGCCGTGTTCAGCGGCTACGTCTCGACACTTGAAAAGACCGTGCAGGATGCCGTCGGTCATATCCTTGTCATGCGCCGGGGCAGCGCCGACCAGGAAGACATGCTCCGCGAGATCAAACCGTATGTCACAGGCCTTGTTGCGCAGACGCCATTCGTCTACGCAGAGGCCATTCTCGCGCACAAAGGTAAAATCAACGGCATTTTGATCGAAGGCATCGATGAGTCGACGGTGCGCTCAGTGCTCAATCTCGACTCGCGCGTGATCGCGGGCAAGCTCGATCTGCACGCGGCTCCTAATGCCTTGCCCAAAGTGATGATCGGCAAAGGCATCGCCGAAACATACAATCTGAAAGTCGGCGACGAGGTGAACTTGGTGATTCCTCTCGCGAGCGAATTCCAAGCGTCGAGCTTCCGCCCCAAGCTCGGCAAGTTTCAAGTGGCCGGCGTCATTAATTACGGCCGCTACGATTTCGACTCGCGCTATGTCGTCATGCGCATCGATGAAGCCCAAAAATTCGTCGAAATCGGCAAGCGCATTACCGGGTACCGGTTGAAAATCAAAGACCCCTACAAATCGCGCGAGATCGCCGAAAAAATCACGGAGAGATTCGGCGCCGGCTATTGGGCGCGCGATTGGCAAGATGTGAATAAGAATCTGTTCGATGCCGCTAAGCTGGAAAAGGCCGTGCTCTTCGTCGTGTTGATGATCCTCGTCATCGCGGCGGCATTCAATATCGGCAACACCTTATTTATCAGCGTGGTTCAACGGTACCGCGACATCAGCGTACTCAAGACACTGGGCGCGCCCGACCGCATGATCCGCCGGATTTTCTCGTGGCAGGGCCTGATTGTCGGCGCTGTCGGGGCGGGGCTCGGCATCGGCCTCGGGCTCGTGCTCTGCAGTTTCTTCGAATGGGCGCAGGTGAAGTGGAAGCTCATTCCCGCCGACGTCTATAAAATCGATCATATCAACTTACGGGTGCAGGGCACGGATTTATTGGCTATTATAGGCGCATCCCTGATCGTGTGCTTTATCGCCACGCTGATTCCGGCACGGCGGGGCGCGCGCATTTCACCGGTGGAAGGGCTGAGGTACGAATAGTGATCCGCAGTTTACGCGTTGAAAAAGACTATGGTGATTTGCGCATATTGCGGGGCCTCGATTTTGAAGTCGTGCAGGGCGAAGCGGTCTGCATCCTCGGCGCCTCGGGCGCCGGCAAAAGTACCTTTCTCCACATCCTCGGCACGCTTGACCGGCCCTCGCGCGGCACTGTGTTCTTTGAAGGACAGGATCTGTTCAGTAAAAGCGACAGTGAGCTTTCGGCCTTCCGCTCGCAAAAGCTCGGCTTTGTGTTTCAGTTTCATCACTTGCTCAGCGAATTCACGGCCCTTGAAAATGTCATGATGCCAGGACGCATCGCGGGTGAAAATGTCAACGCCTGTAAGGCTCGGGCCGCGAGTCTGCTCGATTACCTCGGGCTCAGTCACCGCTTAGCTCACTATCCGTCACAGCTATCGGGCGGGGAGCAGCAGCGGGTGGCTATTGCACGGGCCCTGTTTCACAAGCCGCAACTCCTGCTCGCAGACGAGCCGACCGGCAACTTGGACAGCGAGAACTCTATGAAAATTCAGGACTTATTTTTTCAGCTCAAGGACGAGATGGGCCTGACTCTCATCGTCGTCACCCATGACATCCGCTTCGCCGCGCGCTTTCCGCGCTCTGTAAAAATGGCGGATGGTCAGTGGGTCTTCTGATTAAAAATTAAGCAAATTAAAAATCCCTAATGGCCACGCGATCTTTGACAACATTGCGGGATCGGGCTAGGGTCCATTTTAGAGAATTTAAGTGATTAAAACGACTTGGGAAATTCGTCTTTGAAGTGGACTTCAACTTTTTTGCCTGGCTTCCTTGTGACCTGCCTCGTGTGGGGTGGTTTGTCTTTGGCGCAAACGCCTCCGCAAGGAAATGCGCCGGGAAGAAATATTCCGCCGACGCCTCAGCCGACGCGTCCTATTCCCGCACCCGCGCAACCGACTTCGTTTAAACAGAACACTTCGACACCCGAAGAAGATACGGCTTTGAAAAAGAAAACTCCCGCGAAGAAGGCTGCTAAGGCCACTAAGTCGCGCAAGAAAAGTGCTGCCACTGCGAAAGAAGAACCGCACGTTACCGGTCCTCTCGTCGAAAAAATCGTGATCAAAGGCAACCGCAAGATCGAAGCCGATGCCATTCGCGTGAAATTGGTCAGCAAAGAAGGCCAGCCATTTAGCGAAGAGAACGTGCGCAACGATATCACGGAGCTCTTCAACCTCGGCTACTTCTACAATGTCGACGTCGACCGCACCGAAGGCGGCACGAAGACCGTTCTGACGTACACCGTGACGGAGAAACCCTCGATCGCTGAGATTCAGTACAAGGGCAACAGCGAACTTGAAGAGACCGAACTCAAAGACACGACCGGCATCAAGCCTTATGAGATCCTGAATCTCGCGAAAATTCGCGAAGCACAGGAGAAACTCGAAAAATTATACGAAGACAAGGGCTTCTTCCTCGCCCATGTCAGCTTCAAAGTCGAACCCGGCAAAGATCCCGACACGGTCAAACTGATCTTCGACGTTAAAGAAAACGACAAAGTGAAAGTGAAACGCATCAGCTTTATCGGCAATAAGAAAATGCCGAGCGGGAAGTTGAAGGCGGGCATGATCACGCAAGAGGGCGGCTTCTTCAGCTTTATCTCGGGATCGGGCGCGTACAAACAAGACGCCTTCGATCACGACGTGCAAATGTTGAATTACCTGTATTTCAACGAAGGTTATGTGCAGGTGAAGGTCGACCGCCCGCAGGTCTATGTGACGCCCGACAAAAAGGCGATCTACATCACGATCCGCGTGGAAGAAGGCGATCAGTTCAAAGTCGGAACGGTCGATTTCACCGGCGACTTGCTGTTTTCGCGCTCAGAATTATTCGAATCGACACACATTCAGGACCAAGATCTATTCCGCTACCAAGTCCTGCAAGACGACTTGAAGGCCCTGCAAGCGAAGTACGGAGATTTGGGTTATGCCTACGCGAACCCGATTCCACGCACGCGGATCCGCGAAGCTGACAAAGAAGTCGATATCACCTTTGAGATCGACAAGGGCTACAAAGTCTACATCGGCAAGATCAACATGGTCGGCGACAGCAAGACGCGCGACAAAGTCATCCGCCGCGAAATGAAGATCGTCGAGGGTGAGCTTTACAACGAAACCCGCAAGCGCGAGTCCTTGGAGAACGTCAAGCGCCTCGGTTACTTCGAGGAAGTGAACTTCAACACCAAGACGCCGAAGGGCCGCAACGACATCATGGACATCGACGTCGTGGTTAAAGAGCGTAACACCGGAACGATCCAGGTCGGCGCGGGATACTCGAACTTTAACGGCTTCGTGTTCAACGGCCAGGTCAATCAGATCAATTTCATGGGTAAGGGCCAAAAGCTCGGCATCAGCATCGACTTGAGTAAAGTGCAGTCGTTGTATAAGGCGAGCTTCACCGAGCCGTACTTTATGGACTCGCTGTGGTCGGTCGGTGGCGATATTTATCGCTCACAGCGTGTGTTGACGGAATACACTGAGACGAAAACCGGTGCCGACGCGCGCATCGGTCACCCTCTCGCGCCCTACTTGAACGGATTTATCCGCTACAAGCTCGACAAAACGCAGATCGATCTCGATCCCACCTATGGTGACCCGGTGCTGTTTCCGACGGAAACGACCAATGGTGTGACGAGTTCACTCACGTTCACTCTCGAATACGATAAACGGGATGACAGTTTCGCGCCTTCAAAAGGTATTTTCGCGAGCACGTCTCTCGAGTACGCGGGCCTGGGCGGCGATTTGGCATATACCAAGGGTTACGCGACTCTGCGCTACTACAAAAAAGTCATTTCCGAGATCGTTTGGCGGAATAATTTGACCTACGGATTTATCTCCTCGAACAAGCCGGGACAGGATCCGCCGTTCAACGAATTGTTCTTGCTCGGGGGTGCGAACTCGCTTCGCGGCTTCGATTGGTTTACGATCGGAAAGCGCAAAGAGTCGGTTAAAATCTACGATTCCACCTGCGGACCTTTGCCGTGTACCTACAATCAGGACTCGTACTACAACGCCAATCGTCCTTTCGGTGGACGGCAGGAATTGTTCTACAATTTAGAATTCCAATTCCCGCTGATCACGGAAGCCGGCATCAAAGGCGTCGTGTTCTACGATGTCGGGGAAGCCGAAGATCAAATCGAGCTCAACGATTTGCGCCAGGACGTGGGCTTCGGCTTCCGCTGGTTCTCACCGATCGGTCCTTTGCGCTTCGAGTGGGGCTTTCCGCTTAAACGTATGCCTGAATACGGTGAGAACGCCGTCAACTTCGAGTTCGCTATCGGCGCTCCTTTCTAGTAAAGTGGGCCGCGAATGGCCCGCATGACCCGCGCACAAATTCGTAAAGCCGCGATCTCCGCGATCAACAAGCGCGGATGCTTGCTCGTGTATCCCGTAAACAATAAAGCCGAACCGCGTTCGATTTGGAGCGAACTGTGGCCGCGCTCGCGCATGCGCTGGGAATGGGATAGCGGTGGTGATAACCGCGTGGCCGAGTTGTGGTATCTCAAAGAGGAGCTGTCACGCTCAAACCAAGTCGTGTATGCGAAGTGGTTTCAGAATCGCGCGACTTTGATTTCGCGCGAGGTGTTTGTTTGGTTGCTGGCGTATTTGCGGTCGCACGATCTGGCTGCCGGGCTGGGTGGCGATTCACGCAATGCCGTGGACTTATTAATGAGCGATTCTCCGCTCTCGACAAAACAGCTGAAGGCGGCGCTGGAGCTCGAGGGACGTCTTTTGGAGTCGACTTACAATCGGGCCTTGAAACCTCTGTGGCAGCATTTGCTGATTGTGGGTTATGGGGAGTTTGAGGATTCGTCTTTTCCATCATTGGGAATCGGAGCCTCGGCGACCTTGTTTGAGGATTTATGGACTCAGTCACAGAATGTAACTGATGCGGAAAAGAAACTCGTTGGCGTCCTCGGAGAACAGAATCCCTTCTTCAAATTTGCGAAGAAGGTAAAAACCGCGGCGCCGCGGGACATGTTGCGTCAGGTGTGAGGCCTGGGGCATGCCGCATGCCGGTTTTAATTTTGCCTTTCTCTTTGAGCGCATATATACCTGTGATCTCAGAGGAGAATTGAAAATTATGACGCGCAACAATACTATTTTGTCGATGCTCGCCTTGGTGCTGTTTGCAGGCGCCGCTCATGCGGAAGTGAAAATCGGATTTGTGGATATGCAGAAAGCCATCCAAGAAACCGCAGCCGGCAAGAAAGCTAAGAAAGAACTCGAAGACGAATTCAACAAAAAGAAAAAAGACCTCGATAAGCAAGAAGCCGACATTAAGAAAAAGGGCGAAGACTTTGAAAAGCGCTCGATGGCAATGAACGAAGAGTCGCGCAACAAAAAGCAAACTGAAATCCAGAACGACATGCGCAAGTATCAAGAACAAGCCGCTAAGAGCCAGATGGAAATTCAAAAGCGCGAGCGCGATCTCACTCAGCCGATCGTTACGAAACTGCGTTCGATCATCGAGGACATCGCTAAGAAAGAAAACTACACCGCGATTCTCGAGAAATCTGAAACTAGTGTGATGTGGGCCCAGAAAGATCTCGATCTTACTGAGCGCATCGTTAAAGACTACGACAAGAAGTAGGAAGTGGCCCTTGGAACCCGCAATGAACACGCGCCGAATTTTAGAGATTCTGCCGCACCGGTATCCGTTCTTGCTGGTCGACAAGGTGATTTCGCTCGAGTACTCGACCGATCCTAAGAACCGTACAGGCTCGAAAATCGTGGCGCAGAAAAACGTCACGATGAACGAGCCGTTCTTTCAGGGGCATTTTCCCGGCCTGCCCGTCATGCCGGGAGTCTTGCAGATCGAAGCGATGGCGCAAGCCGCCTGCTTGGCATTTGCCCGCCCGGGAGAGCCTAAGATGGTCTACTTCATCGCTTCGATCACCGAGGCCAAGTTCCGCCGCATAGTCGTTCCGGGAGACGTTCTCCATTTGCATGCTGAAATCACTAAAGACCGTGGCTCCATTTTGATCGTGAAAACCGAAGCCAAAGTAGACGGCCAAACTGTGTCCGAGGCCGAGCTAATGGCCAAGGTCGCACCCAAGGATCAAACATGAAAGATGCCGCTTCGACACTGATTCACCCGACCGCCATTATTGAAAAGGGCGTCGAACTCGACACCGGCGTAAAAATCGGACCCTATTCGATGATCAAGGGCAAAGTCGCCATCGGCTCGGGAACCGTGATCGAGAGTCACGTGGTGATCGGCTCCGAATTCGGCGCGGTGAAGATGGGTAAGAACAATCACCTCTTCTCCGGTGCCGTAATCGGCGGACCTCCGCAAGATTTGAAATACAAAAATGAGCCGACCGCACTTGAGATCGGCGATAACAATCAGATTCGCGAATTCGTAACCATGAACATCGGCACGGCCACCGGCACGGGCGTCACCCGCATCGGCAGCAACTGCTTGTTCATGGCGTATGTGCACGTCGCCCACGACTGCCAATTCGGCTCGCATATCGCGGTCGCTAACGCCACCAACTTCGCCGGTCACGTGACGATCGAAGACTTTGTTCGCATCGGCGGTGTCTGCGCCTTCAACCAGTTCGTGACCGTCGGCAAGTACGCCTTCATCGCCGGTGACAGCGCCGTGAACAAAGACGTTATGCCGTTCACGATCGCGCAAGGCCGATACGCGGTCTCGCGCGCGCCGAACTTAGTCCTGCTCGAGCGTTCGGGTTTTTCCAAAGAGGAAATTGAAAACATCTACCGCGCGATCCGCATTGTCACGAAGGGCAACCGCACGATCGAAGAGGCACTCTCCGACATTGGTAAAGACTGCACTCCGTCTGAGAACATCAAATACCTGACGGACTTCATTGAAAAATCCGAACGAGGAATCGCACGATGAAGCTGCGTACAGCCGTCGTCGGCGTCGGTCACCTCGGACGCTTCCATGCCCAGAAACACAAAATGGTCGACGATGTCGAACTTATCGGCGTTTGCGACACGTTCAAAGATCAAGCCGAGAAGGTGTCGCGCGAAATGGGTGTCGCGGCGTTTACCAATCCCAAAGATTTGCTCGGCAAAGTCGATGCGGTGACCATCGCGGCTTCGACGCCGGCTCACTATGAACTCGTGAAGATGTTCCTTGAGAACAACGTACACGTCTTAGTTGAAAAGCCGATCGCCTCGACATGCGAACAAGGCGAAGAGCTCTGCCAGATCGCCGAAAAGAACAAATTGAAATTTCAAGTCGGTCACGTCGAGCGCTTCAATCCTGCGCTGCAAGCAGCCCGCGAAAAGATCATGAAGCCGCTTTTTATCGAAGTGCACCGCCTTGCCCCGTTCAAAGTGCGTAGCACCGAAGTCGATGTGGTACGCGATCTCATGATCCACGATCTCGATGTGATCCTCAGTATGGTCGGCAGCGACCCAGTGAGCGTGTCCGCAGTTGGAACGCCCGTCCTCACGAAGGTGATCGACATTGCCAATGCGCGTGTCGAATTTGCCAACGGCGCGGTCGCTAACGTGACGGCGTCTCGCGTGTCGCAAAAGACCGAGCGCAAATTTCGTTTGTTTCAAGCCAATCAATATCTCTCCGTCGACTTTCAAACGGGCGAGGTCAATCTCTTCACCAAGACGGGCGAATGGTCCGAGGGCGAGATTCCGATCGAGCACGATAGCTTTAACTTAGAAAAAGGCGATGCTCTCCTCGAAGAAACACGCGCCTTCATCGCAGCGGTCCGGGACAATACGCCCGTCGCTGTCAGCGGGCGGGATGGACTCAAAGCCCTGCGCCTGGCGGAAAAGATTGTCGAGAATGCCCTCAAAAGACTCTCATAAGGTTCTGATCGTCGCGGCGGAGCCCTCGAGCTGCCTCTACGCCCAGCGCTTGCTTGAACATTGGAAACGCGAAGGCCTCAGCGTCGAAGCTTTCGGCATCGGCGATAAAGCCATGGCGCAAGTGGGATTTGAGTGCATCGGCCACGCCGAAGAACTCGCCGTGATGGGTTTTGTCGAAGTGCTCGGCCATTGGAAGGTGATCAAAACGGCATTTTATAAGTTGCTCGACGCCGCCAAGACCCGCAAACCCGATTTTGTCTTGCTACTCGACTATCCCGGTTTCAATTTGCGCTTCGCCAAAAAGGCCAAGGCGCTGGGACTTCCGGTCGTCTACTACTTGTCGCCGCAGGTTTGGGCGTGGAAGCAGGGGCGGGTGAAGACCATCCGCGAGATCGTCGACAAAATGCTAGTCGCATTCCCGTTCGAGGTCGATTTCTATAAAAAGCACGATGTGACCGTCGAATTCGTGGGGCATCCGTTGCTCGACGAACTCGATCCCAAGCACTTCGATCCCGAGGCCCGCTCACGCCACCGCGCGAAGTACGGAGTCACGGATGCCGACCTGGTGCTCGCGCTCATGCCGGGCTCGCGCACGACGGAACTCAAATACCATCTGGCGCCGCAACTAGAGGCCGCGCGCACGCTCGTGCAGCGGCATCCGCAACTGAAGGTGATGCTATTTGTCGCGCCGAATTTTTCCAAGGAAGAGATTCAGGCGCAGCTGGCGGGTCTCGATTTTCCTTTGATCTTGATAAAAGACGAACCCTTTACCATGATTGACTTAGCGGACGTGGTTTTGTGCGCTTCGGGTACGGCGACCTTAATGGTCGGATTGCTCGAAAAGCCGATGGTGATCATGTACAAAGTGAATCCCATCACCGCGTTCATCGCCGGATTTTTCGTGCAGCACACGAAACATTTTGGCCTGATCAATCTGGTGCTCGATCAAGCGGTCGCTCCTGAGCTCTTCCAAAAGGGCGCCGACGCGCCTCACTTGGTCAAACAGATCGATCCGCTGCTCGTGAGCGCCACTGAGCGCCGAGACATGGCGGCCAAGTTGAAGGACGCCAAGAATAGACTAGGGAACCCTGGCGCCACTAAGCGCGTGGCCGAGGTTCTGAAAGAGTACTGGAGTTAACTTTGCGCGAATTACTTTTTCCTTTGAAATGGGCGTACCAAGGAGCCACTGGCTTTCGCAACTGGCTCTTCGACAAGAACATCCGCAAAGCGCATGTCGTCGGAGCGAAAGTGATTTCCGTGGGCAATCTCACCGTCGGCGGAACAGGCAAAACTCCCGTGACTCTGGCCTTGCTCAAACTCCTCGCTGAGAAGGGCTATTCAGCCGGCGTCGTCACGCGCGGTTACAAGCGGCAGAAAAAAGGCTTACTGAAAGTCGAACTCGGTGCCAATGCGGCCACTGATTTCGGCGATGAACCGGTTTTGATTAAAACCAGTTTTCCCGAAGCGCCCGTATGGGTCGGCGAAAAGAAGGTGGCCGCGGCCCGTAAGCTTCTCGAGACGCAGCCCGTGACCTTTCTCGTACTCGACGACAGCTTTCAGCACCGCTCGCTCCACCGCGATATCAATCTGCTCTTGCTCGACGCCACAGAGCCAATGAAAAATTATCGCGTGATGCCTGTCGGCCTTGGCCGCGAGAGCATTGTTCCTGCCCTGAGACGCGTGGATTTTTTCGTCCTGACGAAGACGAATCTCGCGAGCAATGACGAACTCAAAGACTTGATCTTTTGGATTAAGGACAAAAGCGATAAGCCGGTGCTGCTCGCGGCGTATGGCTTTGAGTGCTTCCGCAGTGTCACTAACAAGACCGAAATTGCGCTGAAAGATGGCGCGTATCTCGTGACCGGCGTGGCTAAACCTGACACGGTCGAGAAGGTGATCGAAAACCGGGTCAAAATCGTGAAACATAAGACTTTTGATGACCATCACCGCTACACGAACCTCGAGGTCGAGACGATGATCGACGAGGCTTCGCAGCTGGGCGCGCGGTGGATCGTAACCACCGCCAAGGACGCGGTGAAGCTGTCGCCTTTCCACGCTCTCCGCGACCGGTTATGGATCATCGATATGGCAATTCAATTCGAGGGAGACCTCCAGGCATTTTATGCAGATATTGATCGGTTGGCTCGGGCGCGCGATTAGTTTTGTGCTGTTTCGTGGGCCCGCGAAAGTGCGCTGGGCCCTCGGCTGCGTCTTGGCTTTTCTGTGGTTCGATTTGTTTCGTATTCGGCGCAAAGTCGTTCTCGACAATTTGAAAATTGCGTTCCCCGAAATGCCGGAACGCGATCGGGTAAAACTCGGGCGCCGGAGCCTGCAAAATTTGGGTTTGAATTTTATCGAATATTGCTATTTGCCGTGGCTCTCGAAGGAGAATTTCGAGAATTACTTTCGCTTCGAAGGTCTGCCTCTGCTCGAAGAGGCACTCAAGCGCGGCAAAGGCGTTTTGATCATGACTTTGCACTTGGGCCACGGCGATTTGGCCTGTGCGGCTCTTTCCCTCAAAGGCTATCCGATCATTATGGTTTCTAAGTTTTTCAAGCTGCGCTGGCTGAACGATCTGTGGTTCGGAATGCGCGAGCGTCTCGGCACACGCTTTATCGCGCCTCGCGACAGCTCCTATGCCCTGCTCAAGGGACTGAAGAGCGGGGCAGCGGTCGTGATTCCGCTCGACCAATTCACTGGACCTCCCATCGGCGTACGCACGACATTTTTCGGGAAAGAAACCGGTACGGCCGCCGGTCTTGCGGTGATGGCCGAGCGATCGGGTGCAGTCGTTCTGTCAGCTTATTGTTTCCGTGACACGAACGGTAAACATGTCCTCTGCTTCAATCGCGAAATGCCGGTTTCGAGCGTGCGTGGGCCGGAAGGCGCCCGTCAGGTCACTCAGACCTTTAATGACGAACTCGAGGGCTTTGTCCGCAAATATCCAGACCAGTGGATGTGGATCCACCGGCGTTGGAAAAGGTTTGTGGTTACCTAAAGCCTTGGTATCATGTTTCCATGAGTGTCCGGCTCTTAGGTTTAACATCTCTCAGGCGTGCCGCCTGGGTATGCATTTGCACCACTGTTTTTGTCGGTTGCGCCAGCAAGGTGCTCGAATACGCCAAATCCGACGAAAAACTGCGCACTGAGGAATATGACAAACAGGTGCACGTAAAAGACGTTGCCCCAACTATGCCGTCCGGGCCCGTTCCCGAGGTCAAACCTGACGAGCCAGGTTCTAAAAAGAAGAAAAAGAAAAAGAAAATTTCCAAGAAAGAAGCCGCCAAAAAAATCGGCCCACACGAACCCGCGCTTGAGGACAAAGAGGGCTTTATCGGCCGACGTCCCATCAAAGACCCGTTCCGCGTGGGCGAAGTGACGGCGCTGAATCTTTCGTACTTCAATGTCGTCGCCGGCGAAATGGACATCATGGTCAAGCCGATGGTGGAAGTGAACGGGGAGAAGTCCTATCAATTCGAGGTTCACGCCTTTTCCAACTCATTCTTCAATCACATTTACGGTGTCGACGATACGGCTACGACCTACTTGAACTACGACACCATGACGCCTGCGAATTTGCAGATCAGTATCAAAGAGTCAAAACAGCTTGCGGAGGCGCGGACCTTCTTTGATTGGAAAAACCTGAAAGCCAGCTATTGGCAAAAAAAGATCACCAAAGAGCATGGCGAAGAAGAAAAGAAGCTCGAGTGGGCGATCAAGGAGTATTCGCAGAACGTAATCAGCGCCGCCTACTACTTGCGCACGTTCCAATTCGAGGTTGGCAAAAAACTCGCCTTCCGCGTTGCCGACGAGGGCAAGAACATCGAATTTACGGGTGAAGTCTTGCGCAAAGAAAAGCTGCAGACGGATATCGGTGAGCTCAACACGGTCGTTATGAAGCCGCATATCGTGGTCGACGGCGTCTTCACGCCGATTGGCGACGTCTTGCTCTGGCTGACGGACGATGACCGGCACTTCCTGGTCCGGCTCGAGACGAAAATTAAGATCGGCACGATCGTGGCCAAACTAAAGTCGCTGGAAAAAGGTCAAGAAACGCCTCCCTAGCCGGGGTGCCGTCTGCGCCGCACGGTATACTGACTTCATATGGCTGAAATCGAATGCCGGCACTTCAACGGCTATAAACCTTGCGGTATGAGTACGGAATGTAATGTCAGTTGTCCGTCGCGAAGCCTCGCCGGCGAACGCATTCTAATTGTTCACCTAGAAGCTCTTGGCGCCGTTTTGCGCAGCACTTCGCTGCTCGCGGCGGTGAAGCGCAAGTATCCGCGCGCGCACGTGACCTGGATCACGAAAGCCCCCGCACACGCATTGTTGCAAAATCTGGTGGACGTGGACCGCGTGCTAACGACTAGCAGTGAAGATCTACTGAAACTCGCAGCGTTGGAATTCGACGTTGCACTCGTGATCGACAAGTCGCTCGTCGCCGCTGGAATCTTGCAGCAGAGCCGCGCGAAATCGATTTTTGGTTTCAAGGCGCACGCGCTGACCGGCGCGATTATTCCGGCGACACGGGACGCGCAAGAACTTTGGCAGATCGGTCTCTCCGATCACAAAAAATTTTTCGAGAACTCGAAGACGGAACAGCAGTTAGTGCATGAGTCGCTGGCGCTCGGAGCGTATCAGCGCGACCCGTACGCGGTTGCACTGTCTCCAACCGAGCAAGAATTGGCGACGGTTCGCCGCGAACTGTGGGGGCGCGGTCAGCGCCCGATTATCGGCATTAATACGGGTTGCAGTCCTACATTGCCGCATAAGAAATTGACCGTTGACGGTCATCGGCGTTTGATCGACCGCATTTTGCGCTCCAGTCTCCGCGGCTGTCCGATTGTTTTATTGGGTGGCCCCGAAGACACCGAACGCAATGAAGCGATCGCGCGCGATTTGCCAGTGATTTTGTCGCCAACGACACGGGGTTTGCGTGACGGTCTGGCGAGTGTGGCCGCCGTGGATTTGATTTTCACTGGCGACAGCTTGGGCATGCATATGGCCATTGGCCTCGGCAAATGGACGGTGGCGTGGTTCGGTCCCAGTTGCCAGCAAGAGATCGATTTGTATGGCCGTGGGCGCAAAATTATGACCCAGGCGGGGTGTTCGCCGTGCTGGAAGAGGGTTTGTTCAAAAGCGGTAATGTGCTACGATCAGGTCGATTTTAAGCAGGCTGTCAGCGCTCTTGAAGAAGGATTTGAGTGGCTCACCTCGTCTTCCAAACCGCGTTCCCCGGAGATCTCTTTCTCTCCATCCCTCTGATTCGGCGGATCCGCGATTGGGATCCGGACACACCGATTGTTTTGGCCTGCCGTCCGGGACTCGGAGATTTCTTTTTAAAATCAGGTTTGGTCAATGAAGTCATTGCGGTCGACAAGAAGAGTGGGTCCGGCCGGGCCTCGGCCATGTCCGAAATTTTTAGCCGGGAATGGGACGTCGTCTTCTGTCCGCATCAAAGCACCCGGACCACTCTGTGGATGCTGCGTGTCCGCGCCAAAAAAGCGAAGATCGGATTTCACAAGTGGTGGAACGGCCTGGTGTTCACGCACAGAGTGAAAAAGCCGATGGAGTACCCGGATGCTCTCCGCCAAATGAGTTTGCTCACACCTTTAGATGGCCGGCTCGCGATTGAGTTTGCCCGTCCGGATTTCGACCGGCTCCGCAACACGATTTCCCAAAATTCGCCGTTCGACTATCGGACGAATCCGATTCCCGAATGGGCATCGATGACTCTCAAGGGATCCGCCGCGCGGACATCCGAGGCTCGGACGTCCGGCAAGCGAATTTTCATCGCGCCGGGAAGTGTATGGAACACCAAGCGCTGGAAACTCAGCGGCTTCGAATCGCTCGCGCAATTATTAGTGAAGCGAGGTTACAGCGTAGAACTTGTCGGCAGCGCTGCTGAAAAAATTCTGTGCGACGATATTGAACGGCGCGTGGAGGGCGTTATCAATCACGCCGGCAAAACAACGCTGTCAGGCCTAGTCGATTTATTTAGTGAAGGCACGGCGCTCGTGTGTAACGACAGTGGCGCTATGCACGCCGCCGCCGTGGCCGGACTTCCGACTGTGGCGATTTTCGGGCCCACTGTTTTGTCGCTTGGCTTCAGGCCGTGGCAAGATCAGGCGGTCGTGGTTCAACGTCCGTTGCCGTGCCGTCCGTGTGGTAAGCATGGTGCCGAAGTCTGTCCTATCGGCACTCATGAGTGCATGGAATCCATTGCGCCTGGCGAAGTCTTGGCCGCGCTGGAGGATTTAATTGGCGTCCGTTCACCGGAGTTAAAGAGGTAGCTATAACTCTGTTCAAACAGAGTTCAGCCGGACAACTCTAATTCACTTGAGTCTCGAACTGCGGCGACATGGAGGCAAAGTAGTCGCCGCAGTTCATCTCATTTTGTAATCTCGTTTTTGTTTCCGAATATAAATCTTCCGCCGTGGGAAGCGTGGCGCCCTTAAACCTAAGTGGGCGAGGTGGCGGCCGCAAGTTGTCAGGGTTGGCCAGAGCAAGTCTCTTCTTCATTTCGCGTTTGTCGATGGCGCGCCCATACTTATATGCCAGCGCATAGGGAAACCAGCGAATCAGCGGGTTGAGTTGCCGTTCCGGAACTTGCGAAAAGAAATTCGTCCGCTGTTCGTGTGTGGCTTGCTCGAGCACCCACATCAATTCCGTACTGATAAGCTGCGTACTGTCGCCGCGAATCTTTCTCGCCATAAAATCCAAGTGATCGGGCGACCAAAGCCAAAGCCGGTCATAGATGCGTATCAACACTTCCATCTTCGTTCGTGCCGGATATTGCGTAAGCAGGGCCGACACGGCGGGTTTTAGAGCTTCGCGGGAGCTCTCGCTCAAGCCTGTGATTTGATTGCCGACCTCCTCAGCGAGCCGCAAGACTTCCGTAGCCCTTTCGTTTAAGCCGGTCTGCCGCGAATCCATCGCATAGGCAAATTGAAGGACCTCCACAAAAACTTCTTCCGACGCCGGTCTCCGGCCGGTCATATAGTCACGTATGATCTTGTTGCTGCCAATCGCCGCTGTATAGCTCCGACCGTCGACGACTTGTTCGGCTGTGATCGATGCAAAAGCTGACGAACTTATGATGATTGTGACGAGGCTGATCAATGTTTTCATATAGGACGCTTAACTAAAAACCCCTGACTTTGTCGAGAGCGGCTGGGGTGAGTTAACCAACATGCGTTCGCTATTTATTTACTCACGCGGTGGAAGTGTGGTCAGAATTTTAGGAGATCGCGCCCATTAGTCCACGCGCGCAAACGACAAAACTCCAATCCTCCGGCGATTGCCTGCTGGTGTCCTGAGGTCATCCGTCACTTCCGCGACATCCGGAGTGAATCTCCTGGCGGAACGAAAGCTGGGTGGAACATCTAAGCCAAAAGTGACTGTAGACGTGACTCCAGCTGTCGACGAAGTCTTGCGAAATGTGAGGTACCGGCGGACGCCGTCCTGATCGTCATCCGTTTTGTATCCGACCCAAAAATCAGAGGGGCGCCTCGAGTCTGACGAGGGATACTGGCCCTCTAGTTCCGCATGCTGCAAGTTCATGTGCTCATTCGCAATCTTGATGAATCGGTAGTCGCTGAGGGAAACTTCGGTGAACACAAACCTTTGGATTGTTTTGAATCCGTTGTTGGCCCAGCGGTTGAGTTTCACGACCAAACCTGTCCGGTCGGCTGTGCGTTCGACAATGAGCACGAGGTCATTCAGCGCACGCTCGGAACTATTCGGATCGAGACCCATCTTGCGCAAGCCTGCCGCCGTCATCTCATGGACCGTCCAAATGACGAAGGGCCGCCCCAAAAATTCTGAATCTAGGGTTTTCTCCCGCGCTTCGGCCTGCACATCTGTTAGATAGCGTTCGCAGACGACGAAATTTTTTTCGTCGTTTGAACTGCCCGAACTCATGGCAAAGGCTTGAGACGTAGCCAGCAATATAAGGGTGAGAATAGCGCGCACAACAGCTCCTCAGTTTGGCGATGCAAACCGGAACTGCAAGGGAACTGCCAATTACTGTTGGTATTCTTTAAAGACTTTCATCTTCGCTTCGCACACCAAGAGATCGCCTTTCGTGATGCGGCCGGTGAAGAGCACAATCGGGCCCATCGCGCGAACGCCAGAGATGCTGACAGAGAGCTCATCGCCCGTGTGAAGTTGGCTGAGTGTTTCCGCAGACGGCAAATTCGCTTCGTTCATCGAAGCGAGGAATGCCTTTGATAACGGCTTCGAGTTCGGATCCAAAATATAGATATGGTGGCAGACGGAAATAAAGCCGTATGCTTGAGCGATAAATTCCAAGCAGCTTGTGGGACGCAAACCGTTACCGTCCATGTAAAGCGCATCCGCTTTCAGGCGCACGCGGCATTCGCCGGCCTTTTCCGAGAACGAAACGACCTCGTCGATCCACACCATCGGCGGACGATGAGGCAGATACTTCTCAATGTCTTTGACGGGAATAATCCGATCCGAAATCACAACCATTAGCGGAGTGTGCTCTCTTCCTGAAACATTGTCCAAACCGATTTTCGATCGAGCTTCGAACTCTCGTTCAAGGGCATTTCTTCGACGAAGCGCATATGCTGAAGCTTCAATGAGTAAACTTCGCGCAACACAGTGGCCGCTTCAGTCACGGCATTTTCGGCCCCCTGCATAAAAGCTACGCCCAGATCCTCACCTAAACGTGGATCGCGGACCGTAGTCGCAACCGCGGTGAGGCCGAGGCGGTCGAACAATGTTTTCTCAATAGCCTCGAGCGAGAACTTAGCGCCCCCACGATTCATCAGGAGGTCCAAACGCCCGCGATAGAGCCACACGCCTTCCCTTGATAGATCAATGCGATCGCGAATGATCAAAGACTTCGGAAATTCCATGCGTCCACTTTGGATGACGGCCATGCACAGCGACTCGCCGTGAATCTCGACACCTTGATCCGGCAGGATTTGCGAGGCGAGCGACGGCAAAGGCAATCCAATTTCGTCATCGAAAACCGGCTCGCGTCCCGGCGGCAAGTGGGCGATCCCCGGCGCGGCTTCGGTGCAGCCATAGCCGATGCTCGGAGCTTCGATTTTCAACTCTGTGCGGACGCGGTTCCATAGAGCACGCGAAACGCTAGCTCCGCCGATATTGCAGGAGTACGAGGGAGCAATCGATTGAGACGAAGCGGCGGATAACAAGTCATAGAAATGAGTCGGCGTACCCAAAGTCAGAACGCGTGACTCTCGCAAGGCCAAGCGTTGCGCATGTGCTGCCGACGAATACTTGCCTTCGGGCGTATGTAATTTCCAGCCGTTCAAATGCGCGGCCAAATAGCCCAGAGTCAGGCCGAATGTATGAAAGGCCTGGGGATAGCAGAACAAATGTTCGATGCGCGAGGAATCAAATAGGGCATGGATTGCATTCAAAGACGCGAGGACGCCGCGCTTGGCGTATAAAACCAACCGTGGCGACGGACTTAAAGTGCCCGAAGTAAAAACCCCGAGGACCGGCACTTCCGGAAAAGTAACCGTTCCCTCGCGGGGAGCGGCGGCAACCGCGGCGCGCTCGGCATCTGTCCAGGCTCCGTAAATTTCGAGATCACCCGCGGGCAATGCCCGCAGAAAAGAGAAGTCGTGAAGAAGGGGCGGGCACAGGATCAGCAAGACATTCTCCTGCCAACTGCGCGCGATCAACGGCGCCAATTCCAGCGCGTGATATCCCTTCCACAGACGAATCGTCATAGAACCATTTTTTGAAAGAGGAAGTTGTCTTCGTTCCACACGTCACCGGCAACCGCCGACGTGAAGCCTTTGCGCATATTCTCGAGCGTCAGGGTCTTCTTCATTTGTTCGACAAAGTGACCTTCGTAAAAAAGCGAAATCAAGTTGTGGAAGCGCTTGCCCCCGCGGCGAACCAGCTCCTCATACGGCGCGCCCAAATCCGGCTCGGTGAGCGAACGTTTGTTCGGGAAGGCCTTGAGCAACATATCGGCCGCGAACGTGCTCGAAGAAACCGACATATGCACCCCCGACGAAAAAATCGGATCGAGGAACATCGCGGCGTCGCCGCACATAACCCAACGGTCACCGTAGAATTTCTTACAGGTGTGTGAATAATTGCCGATCGAGCGGTATTCACTGCAGCGTTTGCTGTTCTTCATAATGCGGCGAACGGTTTCGCTGCCGAGTAAAGAGTCATTCAAGTAAGTCTCAAGATCCGCATTGCCGCGGAACTTCGCGCTGGCGACGACTCCGACGGAAGTGACGTTGCCTTTGAACGGAATGATCCAGGACCAGGCGCGGTTCGGGAGCAAGCCGATGATGATTTCGCCTTCGTCCATTCCCGGACGGCGTTCGACGCCTTCATAGTGGGCGAACACGGCGACGTTGTTCAAGTCGGCGTTCACTTCGCGGAGTTTCAACTGCTTGCTGATGAAAGCGTCGCGGCCCGAGATGTCCATGACATACTCGGCTTCAAAACGGTGTTTATCCGTCTGAATGCGTACGCCATTCGCCATCAAATCCATTTCAATGACGTTTTCAGGTTGATAAAGCTTTGTGCCGCTCTTCACGGCATAGTTCAAAATATCGACGTCAAATTCACTGCGCTCAACCTCGAAGGCCGATGGAATTTCAGCGTTGAAGCCTTCGGCAAAACCGAAGTTGATCTCATCGTCGTTGCGGTAGTCGATAAAGCGCGCGCCGTTTTTCTGAATGTATTTGCCGCCCGCGAGAACATCATAGAAGCCGCTGCGTTTGAAGACCGGCATCGAAGCGGGAAGCAGCGACTCGCCGATGTGAAAGCGCGGAAACTCTTCGCGCTCGATAATTGCGACATCTAATCCCGCTTTAGCGAGCAACGTTGCCGCCGTCGATCCACCGGGACCGCCGCCGATAATAATCACATCATGCTTTTGAATGTTCATAGTGTTCCTTTGCGGGATGATTGTTCTTTGAAGGTCTCGCGTAAAGTTTGAATGGCGTCGCCAAGTGCTTGGTCGCGGCTCACGAAGGGCACAACCTGGCGGATGCGTTGATAGAGCGCACTTGATTCGGCACCGACGAGTTTCACGCCACGCAAATCTAAGGCTTGCGCCAACACGATGGATTGCAGGGTCATGACCGTAAACACAGGCTCGATCATATCCGCGCACTGGACGGCGGCACTCATTCCCAACGACACTTTGTCTTGGTTATGCGACTCCGCCGAGCGCGAGAAAATTCCGCCCGGAGTGGCCTTGGCCATAATTTCCGAGGTGATCGCCGACACCGACTGGTGAAGGCCCTTCAAACCGTGATGCAAGTGGCGCTCGTCCGCCGGCAAGTTCGGCCAGTTGGCTAAATTTGACGGAAGGCCGCGATTCGACTTGTCGTCGATGATGTAGGCGACCTGGCGATCGACCGTGTCCGCGATATGCGCGAGCGAGATCTTCAGATAATCCATGCCGTGGCTCATGTAGCCGCCGTAGAAATTTCCGCCGTTCGCCAGTGAACCGTCGTCGCCGATTAGAGGATTGTCGGACGCACTGTTGATTTCGCGCTCTAGCCAATTTTCGATCATGTCCAAAGTTTCAAAAATCGGTCCTGCAATTTGCGGAACACAGCGCAGAGAATAGCGGTCTTGCACCCATTCGCGCGTCTTCGAGTTCTCCTCGCCGATTTGCGAAAGCGGTTTGCCTTTGTAGTTCTCGGCTTCGAGCAAACCACGCACGCGGCGGGCGATCGTGGTCTGTCCGCGCGACGCTTTCGCCTGTTCATTCACGATGGCGCCAAAAGCTTCGGTGCGGCCTTGTAGGGCTAACGTCAGCCATGAAGTATTCAAGCACAGCCAATCGAGCAAGAACCGCGCGTGATTCAAATTGACCGTCGCAACGCCGGCCATGGTCGACGTGCCATTCACCAGCGCGAGACCTTCTTTGGCTTTCAACTTATAAGGCTTAACATCGTGCTCGGCCAGGACCTCGGCCGTCTTGCGGATTTTGCCGTCACAGTACATCTGGCCTTGTCCCTGCAGGATCTGCGCGAGATACGCGAGCGGCACCAAATCGCCCGAAGCGCCAAGAGAGCCTTCGCGCGGAATTACCGGCACCCAGTCGTTCTGCAAATACATCTGCATGCGCTCGATCAATTCGATGGAAACTCCTGAGTGTCCCCGGCACATCGAATTCAATCGCACAGTCAAAATCGCGCGCGCCGCTTCAACCGGCAACACCGGCCCAGAACCGCATAGCAAGTACGCGACCAAATTTTCTTGAAGTTGCTCGCTGTGGTGGGGAGAGATCGTGCGGTTGCCGCTGTCCCCGAAACCCGTCGTCACGCCGTAGATCGGCAAACGCTGGTCCATCATTGCTAATAAAGCTCGATGCGATTTTTCGATGCGGGTGCGGGAAGATGCCGGAATTTCGAGAGCCATGTCGCTACGGCGGAACGCCATATTGAATAATGCCGAGACCTGCAGATTTTGTCCGTCCAAGACGAATGGATTCAACGTCACTCTCCCTTAAGCCAGAGGAGTAAATCCTTATCACGGGTGGTTGCATTTGCCATGTCTTCGGCAAGCTTTTCAGTGATTTTTTGATCGCTCTCTGTCGCATCGTTTCGTAAGCGGAAAACGTGGCCTGTAAAAATTCCGGAAGCGCCTGTGACGCCCACAACCCAGCATTCGCGGGCTCCAGAGCGCACCGTCTGCATCCCTTCCGATAATGCGGCGACAAGGGTTTGCGGGTCTTTCTGCAGGCAATAAACCTCACCGGCCCAGCCCATCAGCTGGAGGAGGACGGCGCCACGGATATTAGGAAGCGTGTGCACGAATTTTGCGGGGGTGGGCGAGGCTTCAAACGCGTCATCGGTTGGATTGGAGGCCAACGGACTGGCGAGGAACAAGACGTCAGGCCGGGAAGTCAGCGATTCGCGATGCCGCCAAAAGGTCTCTGCCAGCGCGAAGGCGGCCGCATCGAGCTGATACCAACGCTCGACCTTGACGCTCCACTCGGGCGCTTGCGTTTGCGGCCACACAAAGTCGTGGTGATACCAATTCACGCCGATCACGCCGGCTCCAATAAGATAGAGGCGTGCATTCCACCGAATCCGAGCGACGAGATCATCACTCGGGAAAGCGTTCGGGGAAGTTCGGTCGACGCGGTCAGATAGCGGCCTTTGAACTTCGGATCGATTGTATGAGTGGTGGCGAGACGGAACGCTTGCTGGCGCGCCAGCGCCTCACATCCTGCGATGGTGTCGAGTAAACCACTGGCGGCGAGCGTATGACCGACGCACCATTTAGTTCCGGTGACCCAAGGTTGTTGATCGAAAAAGTTATGGAACGCGAGATCTTCCGTCTCGTCGTTGATAATCGTGCCGGTGCCGTGACAGACCATGAGGTCGGGAACGCCGCCGCCGAGCCGGCGCGCCGCTTGCCGCAAACTCTCGCCCGAAGAAGACGGCCGCGTGACTGCGGACCCTTCACTATCGAGACCCACGGCCGCGAGTTTCACCTGAGCCGAACCTTGCTCACGCGAAAGGAGTAAACAAGCCGCTGCTTCCCCCAAAAAGAAGCCGTCGCGGTCGAAAGAAAACGGGCGGGGACCTTCTTTGGAGATCAGTTTCAAGGCCTGAAAACCTTTGATCACAAACGCGGACACGGCGTCGGCCGCAATGATCAAAACTTGGTCGAGCCCTTGCGCCATCCAGCGCTCACTCAGGGCCATCGCGGCCAAGCCGCTCGAGCACGCGTTGCTGACGCAAACGGACCGTTCGGGCCGCAGCTCTTCGCGCCTCACAAATTCTTCGAGGAGGGGAGTCAGCGGATCGCGCGCACTCAGCGCATGGCCGGATTGTCCGACAAAGTCTTGGAGCAAACCTTTCGTACTCGCAAAGATTACGCCATAGCGGCCCTGTAAGCCGGGCTTAACGCCCTGAAACGACATTCGTAGTTTATCTACAAGAAGTTCGCGCACCGTATCAGGACGCGGACCTTGAAATTGAAAAGCGCGCAATTCACCAAGCCAAGGCGTGTGACACGGACGGCCCGCGGAGAGCGCTTTCCACAGCTCATCGGCAGAATCTCCGGCGGCACTGACACAACCGTAAGATTGAATCCACGCCATATTATGCTTTCACTCTTGGATTCAACCGGTTAGGATCCCCCAGATGATTCAGCCGGAAGTTGTTTTCAAGAAAATGTATCCCGCGGGAAATGAACGCCCGCACGCGTTGGTGTGGAAGGTGGATCCTGAGCTGCCTTACTTCAACGGTCATTTTCCCCAAAGTCCTATCTTGCCGGCGATCGCGATCATCGATGCTTCGACTTATCTTTTGCAGCAGATACTCAACAGTCCGAATCTGCGCGTGAAGAAAGTCATTGCAGCTAAATTTCTCAGCCCGATCCAGCCTAATCAAACGGTGCATATCGAATTGCAAAAACAGAGTGAAAATGAGTGGCAAATCGATTGGAAAAATGGAGCTGAGCCTGAGGCGCAGCTCGTGGCCACTTTACGCGTTCAGCTCTGAGCTCGGCATACTCTGCGCGGCTAAAAGATAAACGTCTTGCAGGGTCTTCACTTGGGTCAAACGCTCGCCCTCGACCTTAACGCCCAAGGTCTCTTCGATATAAACCAACATGTCGACGGCATCCAAACTATCGAGACCCAAATCGCCGATCAGCGTCGCTGTCGGAACAAGTTTTTCTTCGGGAATCTCAAAGCCCGTTTTCATCAAACTATTGACTTGTTGGATCACTTCCATAGATGGCGTCATTAAATCAACCCTGCCTGTCGTATTTATGGAGCCGACAGTAGCAAACAAGTGTTCATTCCGCCAAACGCAAAATTGTTGCTAAGCACTGTATTCACGGGTTGAGCGGTCAATTCCCGGATATGGCGGACCCCCTGGCAGTCGTCCGCGACCTGAGTGAGGTTACGTGTGGGAATTAGGACACTTTCCTGCATCATCTTAATACTGGCGATGGCTTCCAAAGCCCCGCAAGCCGCCAAACTATGGCCCAAGTGGCCTTTCAGGCTACTCACCGCGGTATTTTTGCCGAAGACTCCGGCGATGGCTTTGGCCTCTTCCACATCCCCGTGGACGGTGGCGGTGGCATGGGCGTTGACGTAGTCGACCTGCTCGGCTTTGAGGCCAGCGCGGTTGAGCGCCTCGTGCATGACCTTCATCATTGTTTCGCTACTGGATTGGCTCATGTGCGTGCCGTCGCAGAGATACGCGCCGCCTTTGACTTCAGCGAGCGCGCGGCCCTTGCGCTTTTGCATATGCGCTTCGGATTCCATTATCAAAACGCCTGCGCCTTCCGAGACCACAAGTCCGTCGCGTTTCGCATCGAACGGCCGGGAAGCGGCGTCGGGATTATCGTTGTAGCCGCGGCTGGCGGCCATAACGACGTCGAAGACGGACGTCGACATGTAGTGAAGTTCGTCGGCGCCGCCGGCGATGACCAGGTCGTAAAGGCCGGCGCGGATCAATTCCCAGCCGATGATCATCGACTGTGTCGAAGTCGCACACGCGCACGACGGCGACATCATCGCGCCGTTAAAATCGATCGCGGCGGCGACGTTCGCGGGAACGCTGTGATTCATGACTTTAAAGAACGACGTCGAGAGCTGGCCCTCGGGTCCGTTCTTTTCAAAGAGTTTACGGAAATAAGTTTCGAGAGTGTTCGGACTTCCCGAAGTCGAACCCATAATGATCAACACGCGCGGCGTGTTCAGCATCGGGCCGGGTTGCAGATCGGCTTGGCCGAGCGCTTGGAGCGTGGCGAGTGCAGCCATTTCTGACATGCGCGACATCGCCCGGCGCACTTGGCGCGGAATTTTGCTGATGTCATAGTCCGGGACAGGCGCGCCAAGATGGCTGTGCAAGCCGTTCAGCTGCTTCCACTCCGGGTAGGCTTTGATGCCGCTCTTGCCGGCCTTGAGGTTCTCAAACATTTCGTCGACAGAGTTGCCTAAGCTCGAAAGCGCTCCCATGCCCGTAATATAAACTTTCATTAGTTTTCTCCCCGAGCTTTAAGCTCCTGCAACACGGGTTTAATGCCAATGATATGTCCCGAAGAACGGAGAGCCGAAGTGGCGGCGCCCATCAATCCCGGGAACAAACAGTTTTGACCGGTCAAAAGCAAATTGAGAACTTTGGTGCGCGGACCGAGCGCGCGGGCGCCGGTGTTTTGTATCGAGTGGTAAATGCCGTAAGACGAACCTTCTTCGCTGCCGTTGAAGTGCAGATGCGTGAGCGGCGTGGAGGTCGCGTGCTGGCGGATATTGGCGGCGAACTGGGGCGCGTGTTTATCGACGGCCGTCAAAATCGAACGCGAAATCACGTTCTTAAATTCTTTGTACTCCGCCGAGCGGCGGCCATAACGTTCGCTGTTCCATTGTTGGAACCATTCCCACGGCGAGGCGACGTGGAGGCTCAGCGGAAAATTCTTTTCGTCTTTGGTCCACGCACGCTTCGGGCTGGTCATAAATACGACGGGCAGCGCTTCACCCGGATTCGTGGGTTGGAACATGTCATACGGATCGTCGGAGCGGAAAAAATAATGATTCTGGTCAGGCGCCGGCATCGGGCGGTCGTTACAAACGGCGTAGAGGCCGAAAATGCCGATGCTCTCTTTCATGTTCTTCATGCGGTCTTTGAAGACCGGCGGGAACAAATCTTGAGTCGAAAGCAAACGGAAGGTCGACTTCGGGTGCAGCGATGAGATCACCCATTCGCCGGAAAATTCGGCGCCGTTTTGCGTGCGCACGCATTTCACATTGCGGTCTTCGCCGACTTCGATCGAGGTGACTTTGTGGTGCGTGAGCACTTCGCCGCCATGGCGTTTGATTTCGCTCACGAATTTAGCCGCGAGCACATCGCCGCCGCCGTTCAAGCCGTAGGCGCCACCCGCGATGAGCGAGTCGGTGACGATGGCATGGAATCCAAACGCCACGTCTTCCGGATACACGCCGTGCAAATTGCAATAGGCATAGAACACGCTCTTCAATCCATCGCTAACATTGAGGCCTTCGACGATTTGTTTGAGTGACAGATCGAGGGCTTCCGGCGGAAACGACTTTTCAGGTGTATCGTTGTAGCGGTAGGTCGGAAAACCATTCGAGATACTCGAGCATAGATTGAAATATCTGACGATCGCCGCCCGCTCGTTCGGAAAAATCGCCGACAGTTCGGAAATCACATCCTCATAACTTTGCGCGAGATTGATTTTTCCGCTCGGGAAATGCAAAACGTCGAACGCCTTCTTGTCGAGGGGCGCGAACAAAGTGTCATCGTAGACGCCGAGATAATCGAGCAACACGCGGAACGGCTGCTTTTCACCCATGGCACCGATGTAGTGCGCGCCCGAATCGAAGACTTCATCGAAACGCTTGAAGCTATGCATGTAGCCGCCGGGCTTCGTGTACTGCTCGAGCACGACGACCTTCTTGCCTTTTTTGCTCAAGAGCAGCGCCGACGTCAGCGCGGAAATCCCGCTGCCAAGGATGACAACATCGTAGTTTCTCATGCCGGAAAGAGCCCGCCGTTCACGCTGATCGTGGCGCCGGTAATATAGCCGGCATCTTCGGAACAAAGGAACGAGACGGTCCCGGCGACTTCTTCGGGAGTTCCAAAGCGGCCGAGTGGAATCATTTTCTTACGCGGTTCAAGAATCTCCGCGGGAATTTCGTGAATCATGTCGGTATCGATTAAACCGGGAGAGACGGCATTGACCCGGATATTGCGGGCGCCGACTTCCATCGCCAAAGACTTGGTCATCGCAATCAGCGCGGCTTTGCTGGCGGCATAGTTCGATTGGCCGGCATTTCCGGTTTGGCCGGAGAGTGAAACCATATTGACGATAGAACCGCGGCGCTGGCGGAGCATTTTGCGTGTACACAGGCGGAGCAAATAGAACGGCCCGTAAACATTGGTTTTCATGACACTATCGAAGGCTTCGTCGGACATGATCCCAAGCATGGTGTCTTTGGCTATACCGGCGTTGTTGACGAGAACGTCGATACGCTGGTCGGGGTGCTTGGTGAAAATTTCCGTCATCCGGGCTTCGATTTCATCTTTGTTTTGGGTATCAAAGCGAACCATTTCGCCGCGGCCACCAGCCTGAAGAATCGTCTCAAGCGTTTCGCGTGCGCCTTTTTCATTGCGATTATAGTGAACCAGAACATGGTATCCATCGCGCCCGAGGCGGATGGCTGTGGCTTTGCCGATTCCCGAAGAACTACCTGTGACGAGTGCCAAGTGCTTTGCAAATTCCATAATAAGGCAGTAGGTTTAGCGCCAATGCCTATCGGAGTCAAAATTCTCAGCAAGCTATGGCTGATATTCTTCCTGGTCTCGATCGCCGTGGTCGGCTTTAGCGTTAATGCGTTCGTATACTTTCCGCTCAAAGCCCTAAGTGTTCTGTTTCCGCGGCTGAAACCAATTCCGGATAAGACCCTCTCTCGCGGCATCTATTTTTTAATGTGGGTGCAGCCGTGGTTTAACGCCGAAATCGATATCGAATTGCCCGAAAATCGCAGTCAGGGCGTGCTCTTAGTCTCGAATCACCGATCGCATTTGGACGTTTTCATTTTGCTATCGCGAATTGCCGGTATCCGGGTTCTGGCAAAGAGCACGTTATTTAAGATTCCGTTTTTAGCGCTAATGATGCGGTCGACCCGCCAAATCCGCATTGAGCGCGGCCGTTTCGACGCCTGGGTCAAGGCAATGGACGAAGTAAAGGCACGTTTAAAGGAAGGCGAGCGCGTTCATATTTTTCCGGAGATGACACGTTGCAGCCCTGGATTCCGCGGCCTGCATGAGTTTCGGGCCGCCCCGTTTTTGGCGGCCATGCAGGAAGACGCGGTTGTAATTCCCGTAGTCTTTAAAAACACGGATGGCGCGTGGCCAAAAGGGCAGCACGGTTTGAACTTTGGCGCACCGGTTATGGTGAAGACTTTGAAACCTCTGCGCGCGAAGGAATTCGCCTCGGCGGATCTCTTAAAATCCGAAGCCCGCCGCCAGATTGAAGAGGCTTTGCTTTGATACTCAAACTTTGCGTAGTCATTCCGACCTACGATAATTCACGCACGGTCAGCGAAGTCGTTAAAGACGTGATCACGCACACTCAATTTCCAATTTTAGTGGTCGATGACGGGTCTCACACGCCCGCCGCGAATTTCTTGTACTCGTGGGAAGTGCGCCAGGCTTTGGAATCCGGGCGTGTGCGCGTCGTGCGCTTTGAAAATAACCGGGGCAAAGGTGCGGCTCTAAAATACGCGATCGGCGATTGCGTCGAGCATGGCTTCACGCACATGGTGACCATGGATGCCGACGGCCAACATCATGCCTCTGAAATTGCTAAACTGACCGACCTCGCGAAAAAACATCCCTGGGATTTAGTTATCGGCAACCGCCGCTTTAAGAGCGAGACGGTACCTGAAGCGTCGAAATTCGGGCGCAAGTTTTCTAATTTCTGGGTGAGTTATCAGACGGGCTTGCACATTAAGGATTCACAAAGCGGCTTCCGATTGTATCCTTTGCTGCCGCTGCAAAATCTGAAATTCTACACGGCCCACTATGATTTCGAAATTGAAGTTTTGATCCGGATGCTCTGGAGCGGTATTCATGTGCGCGAAACCGAGATTGACGTGTTTTACCCAGAAGCAAAAGATCGGGTCACTCACTTCAACAAGCTCTGGGACAATGTCCGCATTTCATTGCTAAACACATTGCTCGTGGTTGTGTCGTTGTTCAAGACCCACCGCTCGCCCGGCGAATTCTCTTCGGCGCTGGGTCTTGGCGTGTTTGTCGGCTGTACGCCGTTCTTCGGCTTTCACACGCTGATAATTGCGGCGCTGGCCTTTTTTCTGCGTTTGAATGTGGTGGTGATGTGGATCGGGACGCATGTGTCGACGCCGCTTCTCGCGCCGTTCGTGGTGATGGCAGAAATTTGGATCGCGCGCCACTGGCTCGGAATGGCGGGCGTCGATGGGAACTCGCACAAGCAAGATTTTATGCAGTGGATGGCTGGCTCTTTAGTATTGGGCGTCGGCTTAGGCTTGGCAGTCACACTTCTCTGCTATGGAATTGCGAAGTTTTATCAGAAGCGCAAACCGCGCAGCAATTGGACGGGCCGCACGCGCGGCGGCCGCGTCGGCAACGGATTCTTGAAATTAGTCTTAAAGTACGGCGGCATAGAATACGGCTACATGTGCTTGTTGTTTATAATTCCGTATTTTTATCTGTTCGCGCCGAAGGGCCGCCGCGGGTTGAACGAGTATTGGAAATTGATGAAGCCCGAACTGACCTGGCGCCAGCGGCAAATCATGCTGATAAAGCATTTCTATCGCTTTGGTCAGGTGCTGATGGACCGCGTGTATCAGGGCTTTCATAAGGAAAAGAAATTCAAGACAACGCATGCGGGAATGGACAATATCGCCAAGACGATGGCCGAGAAAAAAGGCTTAATTATGCTCAGTGGCCATATGGGCGCCTGGGATTTGGCGGCGTCGTTCTTGGGCACGCATCACGCGTCGGTCGATCAGATTCATGTCGTGGAGTTTCGCAGCGAGGGTTTTTCGTTCCAAAAAGTAAAAGACAAAATGAATCCGCAGCATGTGCAGTCGGTGGACAGCGGGCAGGGCGGCGATGCGATGTTTGAGATGAATCAAACCTTGAGGAGTGGACAAGTTTTAGGTTTGATGGGCGATCGTCCGCTGGCGGATCGGTTCGAGCTGATTAAATTTATGGGCCGGTTGGCGCCATTCGACGTGACGGCGTTTCGGATGGCCGCAGCTCTGCGCGTGCCGGTGATTTTTATTTTCGGATTTAAATCGGGCGGCAACACTTACGATTTCTATGCGGGCAAGCCCCGTTTGTATTCGTATGCGAAGGATAAGCCGCGCGAAATTCAGTGCGCCGAGTGGGCCGCCGAATTCGCGGCGGAAATCGAGCAGATGATTCGCAAGTATCCGCTACAGTGGTTTAACTTTTATCCTTTCTGGTCGTCTGTTCCGACAGCGCCGTCGGGTGAGCAGGCGTCGTTAACGAATAATGTATTGGTTGAGGATTTGATGGCGCGGAGTTCAAACTCTGCTCGGGCAGAGTTGTAGGAGGGCCGGCCGCGTCTCGGTCGGTTTCCGAACTCAAGATTTGCCCAAATCCAAATAAACGCAGTTTAACCGGTGCCTCCCCTTTGCATGTTTTTGCTGGTATTCTATAGAGGATGAAAATGTTCAATACTCTCACGTACGCGAAACGACTTGAAGCCGCGGGAATTCCGCGTCCACAGGCAGAAGCCCAAGTTCAGGTACTTGCTGAAATTGTCGAGAGCGAGCTGGCGACTAAGAACGATATCAAGCGCGATTTGAAAGAGCTTGAGTATCGGCTGGTCATCAAACTGAGTGCGATTGTGGGAACCATGATTACGCTCTTAGGTATTGTCACAACTATTCTTCGTGTGAAGAGCTAATTCTTTATTTCGGCTCGTCGGCGCCGTCTTGTTTTGAGACTAGTACTCATTTTGAGAACCCGATTTAAGTGTAGCATTCTGAGAGAACAAGCCAAATTTAATGACAGTTTTCGCGGATTTCAGTCATCCTGATAGCAGTTCGTCCTAACAACGGGGAAACATGCGTCAAAAGGCAATTCCAGTCGTTATTGCGCTAAGTGTTTTAGCCTTGCTCACGGCCTTTCAAAACTGCGGCAAATTTTCTCCGGAAAATGGCAGCTCTCAAAGCGCGGCGCAATCTTCGTCGAATGGAACTGCAAACGGGGGTTCGACGCCACAGTCTCCCGGCCCCAGTCCAATGCCGGCGCCGGCTCCCTATATTTTGCAAAATACATGGACCGCCTTTCCCGGTTTGACCGGTGCACCATCCGCCCGTGAGGACGCCTCGGCTGTGTGGACTGGCTCGAAGATGATCGTCTTTGGAGGCTTTGCCACCGGGACATATTTCAAGGATGGCTCCTCATACGATTCCGTGACGAACAAATGGACTCCGATTGCGGCCTTTCCTGACATCGGACGCAGTGATCATATCGCCGTTTGGGCGGGGTCCGAAATGCTGATCGTCGGAGGCAGCAGTTTGTCGACCGCATTGCCGCTCAGTTACTCCTATGATCCCGTAACAGACAAATGGATGGCACTGAACGACGCGACTCCACAGCTCGGGAGAGGTCCCACTGGCGCGTGGACTGGGACTCAAGTGTTGAGCTGGGGCACAACAAATGGAACGGTGGCTATAGCCGAGGCCTACGATCCCGCGACAAATAAATGGTCCGCGCTTCCGGCAGGACCGCTGGCTCCCGCGTTCTATGCGGCGTCGGTTTGGACCGGAAGTAAGTTTATCGTTTGGGGCGGATTGACGAGTGCTGCCGTCACGAATCAAGGTGCGGCTTATGATCCTGCCACCGGAACCTGGGCAAAAATTTCGGCAGTGGGGACGCCTGCAGCCCGAATGTTCCCTGCCGCCGTTTGGACGGGCACCAAAATGATCGTGTGGGGTGGCCGCACCGGAAATCTCACGACCGATCCCGGCACCTTCTATGCGAACGGCGGAATTTACGATCCCGCAACCGACACTTGGACAACAATGACTTCGGTCAACGCACCGACGGCCCGCGCTCCAGGCCATGCCGCCGTTTGGACCGGCAATGCGATGATCGTTTGGGGCGGTTACAGTGGAGGGCTCGTCAACAACGGCGGGATTTATAATTAATGAAAAAAGCCTATGTATTAGGTTCGGCGGCGTTGCTGGCTTGTCTCTTCGCGTTTCAGAATTGCGGAAAACTCAATTCCAAGCCGGGTGCGGCGGACACGTTGGCTTCATCTGCCGATCCCGCAGGCGGTGGTCCTTCCCCTGGCGGATCACCGCAGCCCCTGCCGTCACCAACGCCGGGAGCGCCGGCGGCGGCGCCCGATGTCTTTCAAAATTTGTGGAAGTCGCTTCCGTCGATTGCGGGCACGCCGTCGGCGCGGTGGATGCACGCCACCGTCTGGACCGGTTCCAAGATGATCGTGTGGGGTGGTTCTTCGACCGGTCAGGTGATCGGTACCGAGCTTGGAACGGGATCGATCTACGACCCGGCCACGGGAATTTGGGCGCCGATTTCCACGGTGAACGCGCCTACGCCCCGCACCACTCCGGTGGCCGTGTGGACGGGCACGCGGATGATCGTGTGGGGAGGGATATCCACCGCGGGCGTGTTTGGCAGCGGCGCGAGCTACGATCCCGTAACCGATACCTGGACTCCCATCGCCAGCCTGAAATCAGCTTCTACTTATTTTATTTACAGGCCAGCCGGGGTTTGGACGGGCAGCAAAATGCTCGTATGGAGTAAGGCCGGAACGACGGTCGCCGGCGGCCCCTTCACATTCTATGAATACGATCCGGCGACTGACACATGGAGTGCGCCATTCACGACCGCGTCGGTTGCAAGCTCTTATCAATATTCAAAGGCCGTTTGGACGGGAACCGAAATGTTAATTTACGATGGCCTGAGCCGAGTCGCGTCCGCCTACAATCCCGCGACTCAAACACTGCGTTCCCTTTCGGCAACCGGCATTCCCGAGACGCGCGAATGGGCTTCGGTCGGTTGGACGGGCAGCAAAATGATTGTCTACGGCGGGCTAGAGCCGATGGGAACCACCAACACTTATTATGCGAATGGCGCGGCGCTAGGATTTACGACGGCCGGGCTGATTTATTACTAGGGGGAGTGAGTCAAATGCGCGTTCTCGGCGCAGTCGCATTACTTACGTGTCTCTTCGCGTTCCAGAACTGCGGAAAACTCAGTTCCAAGGCCGGTGACGGCGACGAGTTGTCGACGTCCACCGATCCCAATGGCGGTGATCCCGGGCAAACGCAGACGCCTTCACCCTCGCCGGCTCGGACACGTGGACAACCCTAGCGCCCGCGCCGGGCTTTGTGAACCGCGCGGGACACGTTCCAGTGTGGACGGGCTCGAAGATGGTGGTTTGGGGAGGCTATGTGGCGACAGTCGGACCAATCAACTCTTCGGCTTTCAGTACGGGCGCCGCTTATGATCCTGTCACGTATACATGGACGCCCATCAGCACAATGGGTGCACTTGCGGGCCGCATGTATTTCGTCGCGGCTTGGACCGGTACGGAAATGATAATTTGGGGCGGCGATACGGCCTTAGCCGCGAGCGTTTACGGTGCGGGCGCGATTTATTTTTAAATTACCGCGGGTGTCCAGAAGGCCGCCACCAGCGGAAAATCAAAAGCGCAATCCAACAGGCGTTAATCACCAAAGTCAGATAAACGACCGATGCAGAAACCTGCGTCGGCACCTGATCCCAATACCACCGCCGAATCAAGATAAGCACCGTTCCCCACACTAAGAGCGCGAAGTAAATCCAGTGCACAGTATTGAGGATGACCTTTTTAAAACTCATAGTCCGTCACATCGATATCTAAAATAAATTGCGGGTGGTCTACGTGCACGGTCGTGAAGATCCCATTTTCATCTGGGTCGCTTAACACGAAGTGTGCATCGCCGCGTTTGAAATCCGTCTCGCCCTTGGGCGCCGTCATGAGTTCACGGACCAACTTATAAAATTCCATAAACTTGTCCTCATTCTTGCGAATGATGTCCATGTAGAAGTCTTTGGTGATCTCGCCGGTGTTTAGGTTTTCATCGATGCGAAAGACCGTCGTGCCGAACGACGACAGGCCGACCACCTTCAGTGAGTCGGCCGTGTAGGAAACCACACCGCGCATTTCCATGGTCCGCGGTGGCGTCAGCACTTTGATTTTCACATCGTGCTGGTATTTTCCGAACGGGTAAAGTCCTCCGCCTTCAGGAATCTTCACCGGCTGGCTCACGCATCCGGCCAACAACAAACAGCACGCGATCAACGTCTTCATTTCGCCAAACTCTTTTCCAGCGCGCGCTCAAAGCGTGCGTAGGCCGGATTCATCGCGAGGGCCTTTGTCCAACTCTCGCGGGCTTTATCATGATTGCCTAAGCACTCCTCGGTATCGCCGAGCGCCTCGTAGTATGGACTTTGCTCCTGCCAGCGCTTGTCGATTTGCTCGAGGATAGAGTACGCCTCTTCACAGCGGCGAAAGTGAATCATGTGATCCGCGGTGGCGATTCTTTGATTGGCGTCCTTTAGCGAAGTGAAAGTCTCTGGTGTAACGAGCGGATCGGCAGGAAGGCTCGCCACCTGCACCGGCCTATGCGTGCGGAAGCTCTCTTTCAAATCGTAGCCCAGGAATGGGCCTGAAACCGCCGGTCCTTGGGACACAAAAAATATCCCGTCGAGAGGATTGTAAATCACAGAGTGGGCCGCGATCAGCGCATCGATGCCGCGGCGGTTGCCGAGATTCAGCGGCTTGCCGTAACTGTCGACGCCCTTGTCACGCAAAACGCTTAAAATTTGTAGCTCGGCATCCATCGCGTCCTTCGCCGGTGGCAGATCTTTCAGCCGCTGCTCACCGCGCGTTTGGCGCGCGACCGAGGTCAGCTCACGCGTGCGGTATTGGTTCACGGGATCATCTTTAAATTCAGGTGCAATCAAATGATTGGTGACGATGCTCGGACCAGTCAGCGGAATCACCGCCATGCGGGCGGGCGATTTTTCGACCCGCACGAGATTTCCCGCGCCGTCGAGAATCACGAAAATATCGGTGATGAACATTTGCGAACTCTCGAGAATTTTCAAAGCCTCTTGCACATTCGCGGCTTCCTCAAGAATCTTAAGCACAACTAGTGTCGAAGGCGTGCCAATACGGCAATAGTCGTTCGAGCCGCCCGCGTTGATCGATATGTAGAGGCCCTTTTCATTTACCCCAGTGACGGCACCGACCATTCCCGCCCAGATCACGCTCGCAAATGCGTAACCTTTGTCGGGAAAGACCCATTTCACAATCTTTTCGGTGTCGAAGATGCGGCCGCCCTCAAAGTCGAAGTTGCGTCCTAATATATAGCTGTTGTGGAAAGGGATGGCGGCGACCGTACAGCCCATATCTTCAAAGCCTTGATCCACCATCTTTTGGCCGACTTCATGGAGTCCGTGATAGGCCACCTGCCGTGTGAAGCCGTCGGCCAAGTAATCGTATTTTTTCGGCGCGGACAAAGACGTGCCGTACATCTCCGCCACGAAGTCGTGATCGAAGTATTTGTCGACGCCCTGAAACCAAGCGATCGCGCTCAACACAATTCCCTGGATCAAAATTTTCGACGGCACCCAAGTCTGCAGCTTCGTGATGAGGACATCTTCTTGCGCTTCGAGCAATGGACCCGTGAGTTCACCGGCGCGTCGGCCGCGCGCGAAGGCCGGACCTTCGAGAATCATTTGATTGATGCCGTTTTCGCGGCGATCAAGCCATTCGCCCTTTGCGGTCTCAGCGAAATTGACTTGGGGAGGCGGATACACGCCGGCGTGATAGAGATTTAAAATAAACGTCCACACCAAAATAAGAGTGAGAGCCGCCGCCCGCGCGATACGCTTCAAGCCCGCGCTCTCCATTTTTGCCAGAAGGTGTAAACGCCGGTGATTCCCCACAAGCTGCCGATGTAGGTGCCGAGGGTTCCCCAGAGCAACGCTTGGCCGAGGTCATTCAACACAGGATGATGCGCAAACACCAACGGCGCAAAGCCCGCGATGGTCGCGAAGGCGCACAGGCTAAGGGCACTCCAAACGCCCGCGCCCCTTTGATCCTCTTTGCGGAACAACAGGAAATCCATGACGAATACTCCATAGTCCAAACTGCACCCAAAAACCATAAGTAAACCGATCAGCGAAATGAAGCTGATCGGCAGATGAAATACGATGACTATGGCCGCGTATAAACCGAGGCCCGTCAAAAAGGGCACGACGGCCAGCGCCGACCAGCCGAGTTGCAAATAGTGTAAGTAAAGAAAGAGGAACGCGCCGGCGAAGGCCAACGGCACCATCCACAGTAATTCATTGTAGAAGATGCGTGGGAAGCTGTCGAAGATCTCGCGCGGTGTGGTGGCTTCCGAATATTGCGCATGCAGCGTTTGAATCTGCTCGGGCGTTTTCGGAAAAAAGAGTCCGACGTAGCGGCCCTCGTGCGCGAAGTCCTGCAAGTAATCTGGCGGCGCGGAATTGAGCGGGTCGGCGTAAAGTTTATCGCAGTCGATGGACTTTAAGAATGGCGCGAAGAACTTCGTCTGTTGCTCGGTCAATTTCGGTTTGTTTCCGTCGCAAAACTTGGCGCGCCAAGTGAGGACGTGACGAGTTTGATCGTTGAAGGAGGGAATATAGTTGCTAAGGCCTTCGAATTGAATCCCATGTTCATCCGCCCACTTCTTATGACTCTCGCTGCTCGCGAGCGCATTCCTTTCGTCTTCGATTACGAGATAGGGCGAATCCGTGCCCGCGACTTTAAAGAACCACTGGCGCATTTCCTGCGTGCGCGGCGACTCGTAATTCAAATGACCGACGTCGAGGTGCACTCTCTGGGTGAAGATGGCGGCGGAGAGAACCAAGAGCACGATCGCGACCGGCTTTAACCAAGGCAGTTGCGCCGGTGAAAATTGATAGTGATCGGCCTCGAATTTCTCGGGCCAACGGCGGAGGATCATATAAATTAAAAGGTAATTGAAACACAGGCCGAACACTGAGAAGAACATCATCTGCCGGAGCAGCGGTATCGACGAAAAGCCGAGAATAATCATGATCACGATCGTTGTGAGTAGACCGACCCAATTCGCCCGCCAGGTTTTGGCCGAGCGGGGCCCAAGAAAACACGAGTGGATGCCATAGTCCATCGCCAAACCGACGATGCCGGGGCCGAATCCCAGGGTTATGCCGTGAATTTTTCCGAACACCAATACAGTGACGACAATATCGAAGGCGATCGTGAAGAGCAAAATGGGAACGAGATTCAAAATACGGTAGCGGCGCGTGACAAAGATAAAGAGGCAAAGGAGCGCCATGGCCAGAGGGCCGACCAAAGACACGACGCTGACGTCGTCGCGGATCCGCATTTCGTTTTCGCGCGTGGATGCGTGCGGGCCGAACAGGTCCATACCCGTACAACCCTTTAAATGCTGGCAACGGTCCGCCAGCGTTGAAGTGAATTCATGCGTTTGCGCCGAATCGGCCGGCGAAAACGAAAACTGAATCGGCATCAATACACGGTGGCTCTTTTCATCGACCAGAAATCCGTGCTCGAGTTTCAAGTCCATCTGCATGCGTTTTTCGACCCGCTCTTTGAGGTCGTTCAAAGTCCCGAGCGGATCCAGGCGCAGGACTTCGAGGACGTCGCGTCCCATCGGCAAGGACGCCTTGGCCAGCGTCTCCTGCATGCGCGTGTGCAAGACCTTGTCGCCGGGAAACGCCTCGCGCAGAGGCAGGTCGCGCAGCCAATCGTGAGTGAAGTCGCCGAGCTGCTTGACGTCGAAATGACAAGGCACCTTTTGCACCAGGTTTGCACTTGAGGTGGCAATGTCCGCACACAGCGCGGAGAGATCGTCCCAATTGGTGGTGCCGTCAATGATCAGAAAATTCCACCAAAACAAGGGAAAGTCCCGATAGTTCGAGGCCATCGTGTCCAATTCCTTGGTCAGAAAAATCTCATGGGATTGATCGAACCATTTCGGCATCGCCGAGGCGGAAAAGCTCACCAAAAAAAGCGCGGCCAGGCAGGCTTTGATCATTTTTGCGAACGGTAAGTTACTTTGGGTTTGCCGAAGGCGAGCCGCATTTGGTCGCCTGAGACTTCATCGAAAATGAGTTTTGAAACGTGATTGTCCGGAGCCATTTCCATCTCGAGGGCCTTAATCATGGCCTCGTGCGGATCTTTGGAGACAAAACGGTAGTGATTCTTGGCCAGCTCCGTAACGTTATATTTATCGGCAATGGCGCCGGCATCGAGCTTGAGCCAAGTGAGCAGGGTCGCATAACTTTCGCGGTCTTTTGTGGAGGGATTCTCAGACTGTTGGTAGCTCTGGGTTCCGCTCGAACTTTTGACTGTGACTTTCTGCTGTTCGAGCGTGACGGTCAGGGGTTCGGGCTTGACGATTTTCCACTCCACTTGATCGGGCGCTTTGACCGTCAAGTGGCCTTCGGACTTGAGTTCAAGGTTGATATCTTTAAGGATTTTGGTCTGCTTGAAATCGACATCCAGGCGGTCGATGGACTGATAGGATTTCAGGGCCTTTTGCAGGGTCGCAAGGTCCACGGGCTTCTCCGCCGCTCCCCAAGCCAGGGACAGGGGAACTAACAAAAATGACCAGATGCATTGCAGGCGGATTTTAGGTCCCATTTTCCACACTCCAAGGTTGCCGATGGTGCGCAATCTGACTAAATTGGCTCGATTATGTCAACTCAAGCGCTTAACGATGTGATTACCGTAATTCGTGACTCCGTCAATCTGCACCATTTGGAGCCCTCGCGCTTCACCGCAGAAACGTCGCTCCGCGAAGGCGGTCTGGAACTCGATTCCGTAGATATTCTTGAAGTGATCGTCGCTGTCGAGCACAAATTCGGCGTGAAAGTTGATGACGCCGAAATGGGCAAAAAATATTTCCGAACCATCGGCACGATTGCCGACCTCGTTTCCCAAAAACCTAACTGAAGGTGACGATGGAGACTTCTGGTTCCACACCTCGGGTCTGGATCACAGGGGTCGGCGCCGTGTCCTGCTTGGGACCGAATGTCGAGACCTTGTGGCAGAACGTGCTCGCGGACCGCTCGGGCATTCGCGACGGCTTAGGCCGGGTCCGCGAAGAGTTTCTGACGCCTTCCTCGAAAAATCGTGCCCTAGCCTTTTCCGTACAGGCCGCGCGTGAGGCGATGAAGCAGGCGGGATGGACCTCGCTTGGCCCCGACGACGGCTTGATTGTCGCCACGACCACTGGACAAATTTTAGAATGGGACTACGAGTTCGTCGATTTTATCAGCGGCCGTTCCACGCGTGAGAAATTCCGCGAACAGTTTGTGAATCAACCATTGGGTGAATTGACGGCCTCCATCGCGCGCGAGCTCGGACACGTGGGCCCGACGTCCTTGCTGACCTCCGCGTGTGCGGCGTCGACGCAAGCTTTGGCATTGGGCGCGATGTGGATTCGCCAAGGCAAAGTAAAACGTTGCTTAATTGCAGGCGCCGAAGTTCTTTGCGATTTGACGGTGGAAGGATTCCGCAGCCTGCAGCTCTTGTCGCTCGAACCCGCGACACCGTTTGATCAAAATCGTAAAGGCATTAATTTATCGGAAGGCGCGGCGTTCGTCGCTTTGGAAGCTACTGCAACGGCGCCGTTGGCCGAAATCTCGGGCTTTGGTTTTTCGACAGACGGCTATCACATGACCGGTCCGCATCCCGAAGGCGACGGCAGTTACCGCGCCATGAATGCAGCCCTGAAGGTTGCAGGGTTGCGCCCGCAGCAAGTGACCTGGGCGCATGCGCACGGCACGGGTTCCCAACAAAATGACTTAAGTGAAGGCTTGGCGATGTCGCGTTTATTCGGAGGCGAGACGCCTTGGGTTTCATCGACGAAGTGGCTACATGGTCACGCGCTGGCGGCATCGGGCGCTCTGGAAACCGTGCTTGTGGTCCAAGCGATGAAGGCAGGCCGAGTGTTACGGACGCGCGGTTTGAAGACTCCGGATCCGCGCATTCCCGTAAAGCATCTGACCGAAGATTTGAATATGACCATCGATCACGTCTTGAAAAACACTTTGGGCTTCGGCGGCGCCAACGCGGCGATCGTCATTAGCCGGCCGGGAGCGCGGGCATGAAAGTTTTAGGCGCCGGCATTTTCCTGGCTGAAGAGTTGGCGGGCTTCCAGGCACCGCCGGCTTGGCGTAAGGCCACGCGCAATATGGTGACGGCGACAGCGAGTATTGAGCGTGCGCTGGCTCAAGCCGGCGTGAACGTCGCGGGCGATCACGAGATCGGATTTGTTCTGGGCTCAACAGCGGGCGAATTGGAAACCAGCGCCGATTTCATCGGGACATGGTCCAAGAGCCGGTTGGCGCGGCCCTTGTTGTTTCAAAATAGTTTGCACAATGCCACGACAGGTTTTGCGTCGATTCACTTTCAGTTGACGGGACCGTCGTTCTCAATGAGCGCGTTAGAGGCCACGCCGGAAGAGTGCCTGGGTATGGCGAAGATGTTGATCGCCGAAAAATCGTGCAAGGCCTGTATTGTCACTCTCGTGGAAGGACACAAGACTTTGGCGAAGCTGATGGGTGAGCTGAGCGTCAGCGAAGGGGCCTGCACATTGGTCGTTTCTTCTGAAGATGCCTGCCGTGAAAATGGTTGGGCGCCGCGTGCGGAGATCGCCGACTTAAAGGCGTTGAACTATCCGCGCGCCGATGTGCACGCGCCGTTGGTGGCGATTCAAGACAGCGGCTTCTTCGCCCGGGCCCGCGACTGGGGAGCCGGCAAGTGATTTGGCGCTCGCTGCCTCTCCAGCGAGAGAAAATCTTTCTGACATTTGACGATGGACCTTGTGCGGTTGGAACTCCAGCGGTGCTCGACGTGTTGAAGCGCCATTCGGTGTCCGCGACGTTTTTTGTGGTGGGGGAGAAGTTGCGCGGCAATTCTGAGCTGGTTGCGCGAATGCAGCGTGAAGGGCATGCGTTTGGGAATCACTCTGTCGACCATCGCTATGGGCATTTTTTTACGAGTGGGCCGGTGTTGCGGGATTGGATTGCGCGCGGTGAGCGCGACTTGGCAGACGCGGGATTGCGCTCGGTTGGCTTTAGGCCTCCGGCGGGAATTCTGACTCCACCTCTTCGGCAAGCGGCCGATGAAATGAAGATTCCGCTCGTGATGTGGAACACTCGATACTTCGACACATTTCTGCCTTGGACGGCTGGCCGTGCGCGTAGAAGTGCTCGTCGCTTGCGCGGCGGCTCGATCGTATTGTTGCATGATCGGCAAAGGTTAGCGCGGATCGGGCAATTTTGTCATTCGCTCGAAGTGTTCATCCGCACGGTTCGTGAGCGCGGTCTTGAGTTTGCGCCGTTATCATCAGCTCTGCCCGGGCAGAGTTAGCGGAGCTGCTCAGTCAGATCAAGGCTGAACGCCTCATTCCGATACGACTAAACAATTCTCAACTTTTGCCAAGTTCACGTCGATATAGTGAATACCTATGGAACGTACATATATCGGTATCGTCCTTACCGTTCTCGCCGCCACTACGCTTCTTGCGTACAACAACTGCTCCCAAGTGGGATTCGCGGATAACGAAAAATCCAGCAGCATCACGGGCCTCGGCACGCCGACGACTCCGCCTGTGACGGCGCCGAATCCGACTCCAACACCTACGGCAACGCCAACGCCTCCGCCGACTGTCCAACAGGCGATTAAGAACTGCGCCGACGCCACGGCTGCGGGAACACTCAAAACGTCGACTCAGACAATTACCTTCGACGATTCGCGCGTCGAAACCGGCATGCAGCAGATTTGCCAATGGAACACCGGCGACAATCTGGCCATGAAGGACGGCTTCATGACCGCACGTTACGAGCAAAATCGCTCGCTGACTCTTCCCGCGGGAGCCGTTCTCTGCGACGTGCAGATGACGACCGCCCAACAGAAGTTCAGCTATGACGATATCCTATTCCTGAACTTCAATGGCCGGATACTGGGAAGCGACAATAAAGCCGCTGTGACTTCGAAGCTGACCCCCGAGATGGTGACTCTGTCGAGCGGCAAGATTGCGCCGCTTTATACTTATGATTGGCTCTCGCTCCGGGGTGCGCCCTTCCAAAACGTAGCCGACGATTACTGTCTAGGCAGTGACCAGCAAGAGGGAACTTGCATGTGGCCCGTCACTCAACAAACCGGCAATATCGTTTTCCAATTTAACCCGGAACTCTTGATCGCCATTGGCCTCAAGGAGCCGTCGGATCAGCAATATTTCAGCCTCGTGATTACAGGCGATAACGATCCATCTACCGATTGCTATCACCAGGCATTGTCGTTCGATATGCAGGTGAAATACTACCTGCCCTAGGAGAGGCCATGATCAAGAATCCGTTTCGCACCTTGCTGGCCATAGGATTCTTGATCGGCGGCACGGCCCACGCGGCGAATTGCGAAGACAATATTTCCGATTGGAATGTGAAGCGGGCCCTTGTTTCCCTGCGCAACTTTAAAACGTTCGATATCCCGCGCGCCGAGGTCAATGCCATTCATGGTAAGGAGGGTCTGCAAAAGATCCTGACTTGTCTGCAGCCGCTTGTGAAAGCGGCCTACGATAGATCCCAAAAAGATGACGGCGGGGCTCACGACGCTTGGTCGCATGGGCTCGAGTTTCAGATGTTGGTGGAGGGCCGAATGAACGCTCCCGACACGTGGACGCCGGACGGCAGTTCACGATACTAACCGGATTATTCCGGCTTACGAATCATCTTCTCGACTTCACTGATGTGCTGCTCTTCATCGCAGATCATATCGCGCGCATACTCTTCCAACCACACGACCTTGCCTTCCACTAATTTCAGCAAATCGTAATAGTTCTTGAGCTGGAGTTTTTCATGCTCCAACGACTCTTTGAGGATGTCGTGAATCGAGTGCTTATGAGTTTCGAGAAGCTTGGAAATTTTCAGCGACGGGTGACCATCCAATGTCGTGATATGCTCGCCGGCCATATTCGCGTGCGTGAGGCTCTCATTGGCTTGGGTGCGCAACCAACTCACAATCGGAATGCGCGTGTGGCCGAAGACCATCAGCGCGTAGTGCGTGTAGCGCACGACGCCCGCCAATTCGAATTCAAGAATTGTGTTGAGCATCTCAATTGTTGCCTTGTTGTCCGCCGCCATCGTCTACTCCTAGTCAGCTAACTCTTTGACGTTGATGTTGTACTTTTTGATCTTCCGCAAAAGCGTATTCTTCGGAATATTCGCTTGAGCCACCGTCTGGTTGATGCGGCCCTTGTTGGCCTTCAATGCCTGAACGATAAACTCCTTCTCAGTTTGCTCTTTGAACCGGTCGAAGTCGAGCGGACCTTGATAGCTTCCAGGCAAATCGAATTCCACATCGCGTTGCGCGGCGGCGCGCAATGCTTCCGGCAACGAACTCGGCAAAACCTGCGGCGTATTTTCGATAATAAAGCTGCGCTCGATGATATTCTCGAGCTCGCGGATATTTCCCGGCCAGCGATACTGGCGCAAAATTTCCAGAGCTTGCGCGGAGAACCCTTGAATCTGCCGGTTCATCTTGCGGTTAAAACGGCGCACAAAGTGCGCGATTAAATTCTCGAGGTCTTCGAGGCGTTCCCGCAGCGGCGGCAAGAAAATAGGCATCACGTTCAAACGGTAGAACAAGTCTTCGCGGAACGTGTACTCTTCGATCATCTTTTCCAAATTGCGGTTGGTCGCCGCAATCACGCGCGCATTCGTCGAGACCTCGCGATTGCTGCCGACAGGCGTAAACCGTTTCTCCTGTAGTACGCGGAGCAATTTCACCTGCATGTCGGGTTTCAATTCGGCAATTTCGTCGAGAAAGATCGTACCCTTGTTCGCGAGCTGAAATTTTCCGATCTTGCGCTCGACCGCGCCGGTGAACGCGCCTTTTTCGTGGCCGAACAGTTCGCTCTCCATCAAATTGTCGGGAATCGCGCCGCAATTGATCGCCACGAATTCGCCGTGCTTGCGCGGGGAATTGTAGTGGATGGCGCGGGCGACGAGCTCTTTACCCGTTCCATTTTCACCGCGGATCAAGACCGTCGTGTCGACTTGGCTCAAGCGATTAATAAGATCGAAGATCTCCCGCATCTTTTGGCTGGCACCGACAAACTCGGAATCGACGTCGTCGTCGAGAATCGGCGCCGAAATCGCGAGGCTCGACACCATCTCTTGCGTCTCGATCGCTTTCTTCACGATTTGCGCGAGCTTGTCGGGCTGCACGGGCTTTTCCACATAGTCATACGCGCCGTCGCGGATCGCGGTCACCGCGTCTTGCAGGTTCGAGTGCGCGGTCATGATCACCACAAAGATGCGCGGATCCAAAGCCTTGATGCGCGCGAGTGCCTCGAGACCGTCCATCTCCGGCATGCGCACGTCCATCAACACGAGGTCAAAGCCGTCGCCCTTGGCGCGCTCACTGACCTTTTGCAAGGCCTCGCTGCCGTTACTGGCTTCGCTGACACTAAACTTGAACTCCGGGTTGGTACTCGTCAGAACCGAGACGACGGATTTGCGCAATTCGCTTTCGTCGTCGACGATGAGTACACTCACTTCACCGGTCATAAACCAATCCTCTCTAGCTACGATTGCAAGGGCAGGGCGAACCCCACTCTTGTACCTTTGTTCACTTCACTTTCCAAGAACACTTCGCCGCCATGCAGCTCAATGAAGTATTTGACCAAAAACAGACCGAGTCCCGTGCCCTTGATGGGGGTCAAATGGGCCTTTCCCCGATAAAACTTCTCAAAAATGTGGTCTTGATCGTCCTTGGCGATTCCGGGGCCGTTATCGGGGAAAGGCCCATTTGAC